>Ga0308169_10000266_pt1 | contig 91582 bp, 79 predicted proteins | sample PhyBR1_2_FD_202139 | JGI IMG/M metagenome (GOLD analysis project Ga0308169, IMG submission 202139) | Phyllosphere microbial communities from UC Gill Tract Community Farm, Albany, California, United States - DLSLSB.R1 | ecosystem: Host-associated > Plants > Phyllosphere > Unclassified | place...
TCGATCGTCGGCCCGCCGCCGCCCGCGCCGGCGACGCACGTTGCGCCGCTGCTGCCGTCCGGCCCGACTGCGCGCCGCAGGAGCACCGTCGTCGCGCGCCCGCCGGGCGGCATCGTCAACACGGCCACGCGCCCGGCGTCGAGCTCGCTCGTCGGCGCCACCTCCACCTCGTCGTCGACCACGAGCTCTTCGTCGACGCCGGTGTCGTCGGCGAGCCGTCCTTCGGCCCGCCGCATCTCGTCAACGACGCTGCCGTCGTCCGCTTCGGTCGGCATGTCGCTCTCCGTCGACTCGACGGGCGCGGCCGCTCTCAGCGAGAGCGTCGGCCGGCCGAGGGGGAACAGGGCTGCGCTGCAGGGCGTCGTCGCGTGCGTCGACGTGCGCACGGCCGAGGGCGATGACTCGGGCATGGTCTTCGTCGACTTGCTCAAGAGCATGGGCGCGAGGGTGCGTCCTCGTTTCTCCCTCTCTCCTGCTCTCTCCTCACTACGCACGAGCTGACGACGAGCTTGCTGCGCTGCAGGTCACGACCCGCCCCTCGTCCGTCACGACCCACATCGTCTTCAAGGCCGGTCGTCCCTCGACCCTCCAGTCGTACCGCTCGCTCTCGCCCGCCTCGCGCCCGCACCTCGTCGGCATCGCCTGGGTCGTTCGCTGCGCCGAGCTCGGCGCGCACGCCGACGAGGCGCCGTTCAAGGTCGAGGACGCGGCGGCGCCGATGCCGGGCTTGGGCAAGGAGAACGCCGTGCGCGACGTCGCGGCGGCGACGGCGCAGGCTGCGCTCGGGCTCGGCGGCTCGGCGCCGACCAAGGGCGGCAAGGACGGCGCCGCAGGAGCAGGAGCGGGCCGCCGCAGGAAGAGCATGGAGCCTAAGGCGCTCGCCGCGCTCGGCAACGGTGCGTCGGGCTCGGGCTCGGCATCGGGCCAGGCGGGCTCGGGTGCGCAGGGAGGAGGGAATGCGCGCGATGCGGCGCTCAAGGCGTCGATCGCGGCGTCGATCGAGCGCGCGAGGAGGAAGAGCCTCCAGTTCAGGCCGCTCGTCGGCAGCCCGCTCGCCAAGCGCGTCTTCGTCATGCCCGACGCCGTCGAGGAGGGCGAGGAGTGAGACGACGTCCTCGCCGTCATCGTGTCGTTCCCCTCCTGTTCTCTCCCCTCACGCCTTTCTCCCTCGCCTTCCTGCCCTTCCCCTCGTTCGCCTTTCTTCCCAAGTCACTCGCTTTGCCTTCCCTCTGCACACCTCTCTCGCTCAGTGTCTTCTCTCCTCATCGTGCAATATCTTTGCTCTGCGACTCTCGAGACAGGCGAGAGAAAGAGAGAGCGCGAGCGAGCGAACGAGGTTGCGAGGTTACAAGGTCGCGCTACGGCAAGAGGTCCGTGCCCTTCGACCGTCCCGCCGCGAGCTCCATCTTTGCCGTGTTGACCCCGAAGTGGATCGCCTTCTTGGGCAGCGTCGCAGCGCGCACGAGCCCGAGCCGCTTAGCGAGCAGGCGCAGGAGCATCTTCTCGCCGACGCCCTCGCGGAAGCGGTAGTCGGCCTTGAGCCAGACAGGCACGTGCGCGAGAAAGTCGACGACGTGCGCGGCGAGGTACGGGTAGCGCGCCTCCTTGCCGTGCGACGAGACGACGCGGTCGTCGCGCCCGAGGTTTCGAGTCGGGAGGCGGTCGATGTCGAGCTGCAGCTCGGCGAGGAGAGCCGGCCAGTTCTGCTGCGGCGGGTCGGTCGAGAGCTTCGTGACGGTTCGTGGCTCGGAGAGTCGAGTGGGCGCATGAGGAGGGCAGTCGGTCGGCGCAGTCGAAGTCGGAGCGGATTGTCGAGGCTGAGCTGCCCGTCGGTGTCGTGCGTACCCGCCGAGCTGCTCGTCGGCGCCGAGCCCGCTCAGGAGAACGCGCGCTCGAGAGTGGTACGGCGGAGGAGGGTCGAGGTCGTCGATGCCGAGGGAGGGACGCCGGGTCGAGTCGAATTGCGAGAGGTGACCTCGCCCTCGAGCGGCGAACCAGAACGCGACCGAGATGCTCTGCGCGTGCACACCGTCAGCGAAAAACCTAGAGAGGTCGAGCGAGAGGAACGAGGAGAAAAAGAGCGACGCACGAGGTCCATGACGGTGCGCTGCGGCTTCATAAGGTCCACGACGAGCTGCCGGTGCTCGAGCATCTCGCGGTAGGGCACGTTGACCTCGACGAGGTTCCAGCGGCGCTCGGGCCGCAGACGCTTGAGCTCCTCCCAGCTGTTGCGAGCCGTGATGCGGTCGGGCACGTCGTAGATCGGCGAGTTGACCGGCGGATCCGCCGACGGCACCTCGTCCTGCGCCTCGACGGGCGGTGCCTCGCTCTTGCCCTTGCCGCCGTCGACGCCGTTCTGCGCCTTGAGCTTGCGAGGATTCTCGAAGGCGACCGCGATGAGGTCGATCGCCTCGTGCGCTGGCAGGACCCGGTCGAGGACGACGGCGAGGACAGTGCAGTCGAGACCGCCGGAGAAGAGGACGCCGACTCGAGCGTCGGGATGGGCGGGAAAGGGAGGCACGGTCGCAACGCGTGCGCGCATGGCGCGCTCGAGCTCGATGAGGAGGAACTCGACGAGCTGGGCGAGCTGTGGCGTGACGAGGGGCTCGAGCGGGTCGTGCGGCGAGGAGGGGATGAGGTCGTCTGGGCGAGGGAGGGACGTGATGATCGAGTCGTAGGGATAGGCCTGGTGGAGGAAGAGATGGAGAGGATGGCGAAGTCAGCACGGCCGACGGCGCAGGAAGGCGGTCTAGAGAGCTGGAGCGCACGAGCGTGTTGTCCGACTCGTTGCGCGTGCTCTTGGCCCGACGAGGCATTGACGAGAAGCAAGGCTGGCCATGAAGCTGCACAAACCGCCAGAGTCAGTCCTGACTTCTCGCGCCGAGGAAAGTGAGAGAGCGAGAGAGAGAGAGAGCACGCACCGGGCTGAGCGGGTCACTCCTTCGCAGGTCGATGCAGTGGACGGCGTCGGTCGCGACCTCGGTCCATTCTCGTAGAAGAGAGTCGCCGCCTGGCGCAGTCGAGGCGAGGAGGAATGAGGGCGAGTCGGGCGTCGGGAGGTGGAAGAGGAGGGACCGGCGGCCGAGCGGGTCGCGCGCGAAGTAGATGCGGTCGGTCGACGCCTCGAAGTAGACGAAGGCGTAAGGGCCCTCGACGTCTCGGATGGCGGCGAAGAAGCGTGACGGGCCGTACTGCTGGATCTGGTCGAAGAGCTTCTGGCCGTCGTTCTCGTGCGGCGAGACCTGCAGGGCGAGCATGTGCGTCAGCGATAGGCTACAAAGCGACGTGCGAGGGAGCGATATGAAGTCGGAACGCACCTCGAGCCCGTCAAACACCTCGCCGTTCCAGAGGAAGACGTTGCCGCCGCGGATGAAAGGCTGGGCCGTGAGGTTGTCGCCGCGCATGTGGAGCACCGAGGCGTGAAAGTCGAGGTGGTAGCTGACGCCTTGCTCCGAGACGACGTCTTGTGCGTGTCCGTGGCTGTCGTCGGGCCCTGTAAAACGAGGTCAGCTCCTGCAACGGCCTGACGAGGGGGGGAGGGGAAACTCGACGCACCTCGATCTTGAACCGCCCGCACGACGCTCGTCCAGATATCTCGGCCCGGACCAGCTCCATCATAGCTCGACGCCGAGGAAGCTCGCCGAACAGCAAAAGCGATGCCACACCTGCGACAGAGAGGATCAGCTCGAGAGCGCTGAGGTCGACGAGGAAGGGAGAGGAGACGCACATCTCGCTGCGAGCACGTCCAAGTCACGAGCGGTCTTCTAGATGCCCAGATGCCGAGATGAAGGCGATGGCGTGCGGCCCAGAGGGGCTGGCGGGGGCGAGCGCGAGGAGGGCGTGGACGAGGCGACAACGAGGTGGATGTGGGCGGCAGGCGAGGCGGGTTGGCGGCCGAGGTGGGGCAGACAGGCTCGTTGGGTGTGCTGAGCGGTCGGCGAGGTGCAGCTCGGGCTGGACGAGGACGAGAGAGCGCTGGAAGTCGGACGAGGAGATGAGGTCTGGCCGCCGCGGAGTCCGAGGCCTCGTCTCGCTGAGGTCGACGCCTGCACCTCGAGGCAGCAGGTTTGCTTTGCGCAGTACATTGTGAGAGCTGGAACAGAGAGCGGCAGACGAGGCCATCTCCTGCGAGCGGATTGCTCGACTGGGCCGGAGAGGAGAGGTCGGCTGGTCGTCGACAGTCGAAATGCAATGCTACAACATGCTCCTGCCGCTCCGCCATGCGCCCATATCCACCGCACCGACTCACACGCCCTCGAGCCGGCGGCGCGCCTCCTCCCTCGCCGCGTCGCGCTCAGCCACCGAGCCGACCTCGTCGTCGTCCTCGAGCCGCATCCGCTCGACGCTGCGCACGACAGGCCGCTCGAACCTCCCTCCCTCCTCGTCATCGTCCTCGCTGTGATCCGCGCCGAGGTCCCCAGCCACGTCCCTCGCCGTGCGCTGCCCCTGCGCGCTCGCCCGCCCCGACTCGCCGCCGGCCGACTGCAGCGCCAAGCTGCTCGCGCTGCCCTGCTGCCCGGGCGCGCGCCCGCCCCAGCCGCCGACGCCGAGGAAGCTGAGCGGCGGCGGCGTGCCGAACCCGGCGGGCGTAGACGGCGTCGAGCCGACCGACGAGCCGGTGTTGGACGCGCTCAGGTTGGCGACCGATGGGTTGGCGATGCGGCGCAGGCCGCCGAAGAAGCCCGAGAAGCCGCCGCCGCCGGACGCAGAGGGGGATGTTGAAGGTGCGGGCGAGGCCGAGCTGGAGGAGGAGGGTGCGCCGGCTCGGGGAGGGGATGGGGAAGGGACGCCGCCGAGCGGCGGCGAGGTCGGGACGGTGGCGGCTGCGGCGGTCGACAACGGGCGCAAAAAGCGACCGTTCGTGCCCTGCTGCTGCTGCTGCTGCTTGAGCGGGACCGAGAGCGTCGCGCTCGGCGGCGGCGACGACGGGTCGACCTCGCTCGCCGTCGCCGAGGGGGGCGCCGAGCCCGCGCCCGACGCGCCGCTGCTGCCGCCGAAGAAGCTCGTCTTGCGCGCGCCGAGGAAGCCGCCGAGGCCTGCGGCGAGCTGCTGCGCGCCCGAGCGCGCGACGTCGACGCCGGCGAGGAACGACCCGCCGAGCTGCGACGGCGACTGCGGCGGCTCGAGCGCAGGCGACGTCACGCCGCCCGTCTCGTCCTTGTCGCCGTCGCCCGCCTGCGCCGCCGCCTGCGCCGCCTGCGCCTGCGCCGCCGCCTGCTGCCGCTTGCCCCAATCCTCCCGGAGCGCCTCGACCGCGCCCCACACGCCGTCGCGGCCCTGGGTCCATCCTTTGCTGAGCCGCTCGCGCGCCTTCTGCGGCAAGGGCGCGAGCTGCGGGCCGAGGGCCGGGATGTGGTCGGCGCTGAAGTCGTGCAGGCCGTGCACGAGCCGGATGCCGACGTCCTCGATCGGGTTCGTCTTGCCCTCCATCGGGTGCCTGCGGGCGAGAGGGCGCGCGCACGTCAGTACAAGTAGCTCGACGGAACGAGAGGGAGAGTGGGAAGGAGGACGCACTTGGGCTCGACGAGGTCAAAGATGACCTCGTCGGTCGTGCGGTCCCACAGCTCGTACGCGGCCGTGTGCTTGAACGCCATGATGAACGCCTCGTTGAACGATGCCGGGTTGTACGACTCGAGCTCTGCGAGCGGAGAAGGTCGTGTCAGCGAGCCGTGTCAGAGAGGCGAGCGAGAGGAGAGCAGGAGGAGGACGAGGACGCACCCGGCGCCGAGAGCAGCATCTCTGCCCGCTCGCCTCTGTCGCGGCCCAGGAACTCGCCAAACTTGACGCACGCCAGCAGCGAGCACACGTACTCCTCGAACTTTGCGCGCAGGAAGTCGTCGCTGCCGACGAACCCTTGGCCGAGCGGGCGCGTTGGGTCGGCCGCGTTCCACGAGGCGTCGACCGTCGTCACGAGCTCGTCCATCCACTTGCGGTCGGCGGCCGTGAGCGTGATGAGGGCCGTCAGCTTCGGGTTGAGGATCTCGAGCGACGCCGAGTCGATCTGTAGGAGGGGGTCGTGCTCGCGCAAGGTCAGCTTGCCGTTGGGGCGAGCTAAGGACGACGGCGAGCGAGTGAGAGGGGACGCACGTTGACGATGACGTCGATGTGGCAGTCGCGCTGCTGCTGGAAGATGCTGTTGGTCGTCCCGACGAGGTACGAGCGCGTCTTGAGGAGGTCGATCTGCTGCAGCGGCAGGTACGGCTGGAAGAACGACCCCTGCGAGCGTGACGACCACGAGGGCACGGTGCGTCAGTCCGGCATCGAGCCGTTGTACCCTCGGATCTCATCCTCGGCGAGGAGGAGCAAGAGGGAGACGCTCGAGCGAGGGCGACGCACCTTGCCGAAGATGTTGAGCGGAAGCCCGAGGTACCGGATCAGGCTGTACTTGTCGCTCGTCTTGAGGCTCGTCGGCTTGGTGAGGCGGCGCGAGCGCTGGTCGAGGACGGGCGAGGCGGCATCGTCGAGCGCCGTGAGGAGAGCTGCGGAGGGGGAGGGACCGTGCGCGAGTCAGCTCAGCTCGGCGCGAAAGGAGGGAGTACGAGCGAGACGCACCTGGGATTAGCGTCACGAGCGAGTACTGGAACGTGCAGAGCTGCTCGACAGGCGAGTTGGCGGCGAAGAACATGACCTGCGCGGGCGAGGTGAGCGGGAGGAAGGGCGTCAGCCAAGACGTGGAGACAGGACGCAGAGAGACCGGGACGCACGCGTCGCTGAAGCATGAGGAGCTTGAGGAGCATGAGCGTCTTGAAGCGGAACCGGTGGACGAGCTCGCGCAGAGAGGTCCCTGTCGACGAGGACAAAGTCAGTCGGCGCGCGCGAGCTGGAGCACCACGAGCGAGACGACGACGCACCCATGTACATGCCGCCCTCCTCTTCTGCCGCCCGCTGCTGGTCCTCTGGCGGCGGGCTCAACGGCGGCTCGGACGCCTCGCCCGCCGGTCCGTCCGCCTCGCCCTCCTCTCCCGCTCGCCGCAGCTCGCCGTCCCGCTCTTCCTCCTCGTCGCTCTCGTCCGCCCGGCCTTTGCCCTTGCCCTTGGCGCCGCACCCGTCGAGGCCCTCGCGCCGCGCGAGCGCCGGGTCGAAGCTCCGGAACAGGTCGACGAGGATGGCCTTGTCGTCAAAGTCGCGCTGCGCGAAGAACGAGCGCGTGACGACGCCGAGCTTGTCGCGCAAAGGGCCGAAGATGGGCTGCGCAGGGGAGTGACGAGAGCGTCAGGGCTGCGTGAGACGAGGCGAGCGAGCAGAGCGAAGGAGACGAGGACGCACCTTGGAGGCGAGGACGACGATGGCCTTTTGGACGGTCGAGCGCGTCACGTCCTTGCCCTTGTTGAGGAGCTGGTCTGCCGGGATCTGGCGGTTGCACGAGATGCCGAAGATGGTCTCGTCGGGCGCGACCGAGGGGAGGACGAGGTGGAAGTACGAGTAGTCCTCGTCGCGGGCGTGGGCGCCATCGGGGAGGGCGAGGAAGGGGAGGCTGCGCTGCAGCTCGGGGTCGTCCTTGAGCGTGTCGGGGAGCGTGTACTCGATGGTGGGGCCGACGGCGTGGTCGAAGCCGACGAGGGCGAGCCCCCACACCTTTGCGCCGACGGTCGCGTTGAGGCCTTGCGAGGGCGTGCGGCGCATGGCAGTGGGCCCTGCCGAGGTGCCGAGTGGCGGTGGCGGTGCTCCTCGAGAGGGTGCGAGGTGGGCGGGGCGTGACGACGAGGACGACGAGGTCGAGGGGCGGGGAGAGAGGGACGAGGGCTCGTCTGGCTCGTCGGTCGGGGTCGGGGGCAGTCGCTCGAGCTGGAGCGGGTGGTGCGTGGCCTGGTGCGCCATGGTGCTGGCGTGCTGTGGGTGGTGCGCCGACGAGGCGGCGAGGAGGCGAGGCGGGAGCGCGATGAGGGCGCGGCGAGACCGTCTCGAGCTGAGCGGACAACGCGAGGTGGTGCGGGTCGGTCGTGGCTGTGGTGGCAGTCGGTGTGCTCGTGGTGGCCGGGCGTGGAGAGGCGGGACGAGGCGAGTGGGTGCAAGCGCGGGGCGAGTTGATCGAGGCGACGCCTCGCCTCCTTCGTCCCGCTCGTCTCCCTCTCGCTCCACCCCTCGAGCACCTTGCTGGACGGGCACCCAGCTTACTCGACAAGCTCAGCTACCTCGCACACGCGCGCGCTTGCTGGCCAAGCGCGACCCCACCCATTCGCTCCTCCTCGTTCAGCCTCGACCTCGACCTCGCTCCCAGTCCCCGACTCGCCTCAGGGCCGGCACTCGAGCGGCGGCCACCGCGCCCACCATGACGGCCTCGAACGAGCCAGAGCTCCCGCAGCCCGTGTCGGCCTACACCCACCGCAAGCACCGCCCGTCCCGCAGCGCACTCGCCCTCGGCGGCCACTCGACACCTGGCTCGTCCACCCTCGCCCTCCTCACCCAGCGCGCCCGCACCACCAACCTCGCCGTCCTCCTCCTCGCCGCCGTCGCGTCCGTCTCGGTCCTCGTCAACTTCCGCGTCTGGCTCGGCGACGACGTGCGTCCCACCTCACAGCCTCCTCCTCCTCCTCGGGCCCTCTCTGACCCGCTCTCTCGGTGCATCGCAGGTCTTTCGGCCACCAGGCGACTACAACGACCTCGTGCCTCCCTCAATCCGGACGACGCTCCAGTCGCCGCACCACAACCTCAAGCACCTCGTCCTCGTGCGTCCTCGTCTTACTCGCGCTCGGCCCGCTCTCGCTTCAGAGTCTGACTCGCTGTCGCCCTCGCCTCTCCCCCCTCGACAGGTTGCAGGGCACGCCATCTGGCAAGGGTGCGACGCGAGCGAGGCGACCAAGGACGACGACTGGATCCTCGAGGAAATGCAGCGCGGCGGCGCGGTGCGCACTTACCTCAAGCACATCGTCAAGGGGTGCGTCGCCGAGCTCTCCTCGTCAGCGGTGCCCGTCTTGCAGACTCGGAGCTGACTAACGGCGAGTTTTTTGCTGCACAGTGCCGAGATCGCCGTCCGGGATCCTGAAGCGCTCCTCATTTTCTCGGGGTGCGTCCTCCTCCCTCCTTCTCACACGCTCCTCTCGACGCTTGCTGATCCTCTCTCGTCCCTCCTGCAGCGGCCAAACCCGACCAACGTCGGACCTCACCGAGGGCCAGTCGTACGCCCGCCTCGCCAAGCTCGGCAACCTGTACCAGCAGTTCATGAGCGACGACGAGCGCCGGTCCATCGTCAGCGCAGGAGGAGACTTTGACCGGGTCACGACCGAGGTGCGCTCCTCCTTCCTCGTCACGTGCTGCGTCTCGGCCTCGTCGTGCGTCGTGCGACGAGGTGAGGGAGGCTGCGGCGCGAGGGAGGACGCTTCCACGCCGCTCTTGCCCGCAGAACTTTGCGCTCGACTCGATGGAGAACGTCCTCTTCTCGATCGCGCGCTTCAAGGAGTGCGCTCTTCTCTCTCGACGTCGGTCGCCGCTCGGTCCTCGTGCTGACCCTCCCCTTCTTCCTCGTAGGTTCACGGGCCACTACCCGACCTTCAGTGCGTCGCTCTCTCCTCGTCTTCCTCGTACAGCTGCTCTTCGCCCTCGGACTAATCCTCTCGCTCGCGCTCGCAGTCACGGTCGTCGGCTACGGCATGAAGCATCGCCGGTTCACCGACGTGCACCGCGCCGCCGTGCGGTGGCCGCTCAGCGCGTGGAAGTACGTCGGCATCGACAACGAGGGCGATACGGCGGGTGACTATGCGGGCGAGGTGCGTCCCTCTCTTCTCTTATCGTCGAGTTGCTCGTCGACAGGAGGAAAGAGGAGCTCGAGCTGACGCCGCGCACGGACCTCGACGCAGCGCAAGTACGGCCTCGAGCCGTTCCTCGCCGATACCTACGGGTGCCACGGCGGCCTGCTCGCCAAGCGGAGGAAGCGCAACCCGTACCGGCGCGTGCACGGCTACCACTCGTCCGGTGCGTCTCGACCATCCCTCCCTTTCTCTCGTCCCTCTTCCCTCGAGCCCGAGCTGACGCCCTGCCCGTCCCTGCAGCACCCGAGCTCAGGAGGCTCATGGAGTACTGCCCGGCGAGCGGCACGACGCTGTTCAAGGGCGCGCTGCCCTGGGACTAGCGCGCGCGCGCGCTCGACTCGACGAGGTCAAGGTCGGCGGTGGGAGCGAGGACTACTTGTACGTTGAGGGCTGTCTTCTTAACATCGTCTCCGAGGGCGACAGGTAGAGCATGGAGTGCATTCACTAGACGTTCTGTCGGAGTCGAGCCGCTTGAGCGCTCGAGCCTCTCGAGGAGGACCTCGCCGCGGCTCTGCGGCCTTGCTCTCCGCTTCGGCGAGCAGCGGCGGGCCGCCGCCGCCTTCATCTCCGAGTCTCGGTCACGAGGTGGGCGTGCGTCGGACGCGGACAGGGGCTTGCGCGCCCGCTCTCGGACTCTCCGCGGGGCTGTCCTCCTCGCCGACGCTCCTCTCTCGCTTCTCTCGCTCTCGCCCTCTCGCCTCTCACTTCCGTTTCTCGCCACCTTCTCGCTCGCAGGAGCTGTACACGACCGCCCTCGGCTCGGCGCAGCGATGGCAGACCCGCCGCCGTACTCGGTCGAGGCGCCGCTGAGGGAGTGGCGCGAGTACGCTGTCGCGCTGGAGCATGTGCACGCCAAAGGTACGTCGCCTTCGAGCTCTCGCCTGTGCTCTCTTCTCACAGGGCGCAAGGTACTGACTCGTCCTCGTCTCGCGCAGACGTCAAGGGTGTGCCTTCCTCTCCCCTTCGAGCTTCCGAGCCTCGACGAGCGACGAGAGCTGACGCTGCTCTCCCTTCGCACGCAGAGGAGATCCTGCGACGCTGGTACCTCGTCACGGCGCGCAAGACGGTGGCGAGACTCGTCGTGCAGCACGAGGAAAACCTGCTTCGACGACGGGTGCGTCCTCCCTTTCCCTGTCTCGTCGTGCACCGAGGCCGTTCTCAATCGACACAGACCACCCGAACGTCTTGCAGAGCAGCGCCGATCAGCGCGACATCGTTCGGGTCCTCGTCGTCGAGAGCAAGAACAAGATGCGTGCCATCACGGAGGCCAAGCTCGTCGACTCGGAGGACCAGCTCGGCAAACTCCTCGATAGCTTCACCGACCTCGTCAAGGACCGCGGCGCAACTCGTCGGGCGCTCAAGTCTGTCGTCAGGCAAGGATCCGCAGGTGCGCTCGAGCCGCTCTCTCTCCCGCACGAGCCGGTCGAGAGTCTGCCGTGAGCTGACGCCGTCTCCCTCGATCCCGCAGCGCGCCAGAACAAGCTCGAGGAGCTCGAGGAGAACTTCAGCATCGTCTCGCACAAGATCGGTAACCTCGTCGCGCAGCGCGTCGAGCTCGAGGACATCAAGGGCGGCTTCGAGGAGCTCAGCAGTGCGCTTAGTACTCGAGGCTCTGTGCGCTCCCTCGTACTCGACCCTTCATTATCTGGGGGGCAGACATTCTGATGCGCCTCGTCCATGCAGATCGAGCCGACCTCGCCTCCTCACCGCACGAGCTCGAGAGCAGCCGTGCCGGGCTTCGAGGGTGCGTCCTTCCCTCGCCGAGTTCTCTTCCGGCCCAGGACCATTGCTGATCGAGCTCTACTTGCCCGCAGTCCTCCTGCCCTACAGCTGGGGCCTCGTCGAGGGCGAGGATCGCCAAGTGAGGCTCCCTCCGCTCTCGACGAGCGTTTTCGAGCCTGTCGGCCGCGAGACGGCCTACTCGGCTGCAGCTCAAGTGGAGGCTCCTCAGAACATCGGTACGTCGACTTGTCACCCTCTCTCGTGCCAGACCTGCAGCTGATGCTCGACGAGCCACACAGAGAACCTACCTCGCCGCTCTTGGATCCCTTTTCGGCGCATCAGTGCGTCCTCGTTCCTCCTCCCTGCGCCCTTGCCGTGCACATCTCACGCTGCGTGCTGACGCAACTTTCTCTGCAGCGTTACCGGACCTCGTGTCGATCGTCGAGGCCAGTGCGTCCCTCTCCCTCGACCCTCCCCTCTCTCCCTGAGCTTCAGCTGACTCGCCCTCTTCTCGCCTTGCAACAGCTGCGATGGGCATCGCTGTATAGATCTCGCACTACCTGTATCGCTGTGGCTCATCCTCTCTGCGAGCGCCGTCGCTCGAGGAAATCGCTCGAACCAACTCGGGAAGGCCGGCCGCGTTTGTCGGGTGCTTCGCTCCCTCGTGCAGTGACAGCAGTGCCTCGACGAGGGCTCCAGAGGCCAGGAGAGAGACTGTTGCGCTCATGAAGAGAGGGGCGTGCGAGGCTCGCTCGACTTGGCGCGACTTGGCCTCGCCTCGGACGGCTCACGACGACGCCCGAGGGCTCTACAGGCCCAAGAGAGAGCAGGACTGCGAGCTAGAACAGGAGTGAGCCCATACTCATAAGCTGGTGCGGGCGCGAGAGCGGGCAATACAAAGCATCATTAGCGGGAAATTTGTAATGCCGCGTCGGTTCGAACCCGACTCGGGTCGCGGACGGGCGGCAAAACGATTCAAAGCGGATCGGATTAGGCGCGCGTTCCTATTCTCGATTAGCTTTCCTCGGCCCGCTTCAGACGACGATTGCGCCGCCCACAGCCCTTCGCGCGCCTTGCCTCGTTCAGGGCGCACTCGATGAGGTCCAGGCAGCACGCTCGAGAGGAACTGGGCCGGCAGGAAGAGCGCGCGCTCGTCGCCCTCGGGCCCAACTCCCCGTCGCCGGCTCTCGAGCCTGGGCGCGCGATGCGATGCATGGCACAGCAGGATACATTCGTGACCGTCGAGATCTACACAGAGAGGACCTACTCCCGCCGCCAGACGTCCAGCGCCCGGCTCACCTCCTCCTCCTCGCCGCGCTCAGACCCTCCTGCCAAAAGTGACGTCGCGGATCTTGCCCGCGAAGCCGAAGTGGCGCTCGACGCTGCGGCGCCTGAGCCTGCGCTGCGCCTCGGCCTTGGCCTTCTCGAGGTCGCAGCCGTCGACCGGGCCGGCGCACACGGCGTCGAGCGTGCCGCTCTTCTGGACGGCGCCGAGGACGCACTTCTCGACCTGCGAGATGCACGTGACGAACGCCGGGCCGTACGACGTCGAGTTGTTGAAGAATGACTCGAGCGACGAGTTGACGTCGGCCTGGGTAAGGTTGTGCGCCGCGTTGGCCGACGTGTTGAGAAGCGGGGTCGAGTAGGCGACGAGGTCCGAGAAGAAGGACGAGGGCAGGTAGCCGTCGAACTGCTGGGCGATCGAGAGGATGGTCGTCGTCGAGACGGCGGGCGCGGCCGACTTGGTGACGCACTCCTGGGCGGCGGTCGCGTTGCCGGCTGCGAGAGGGGCGAGCGGTGGTCAGCGACAAGCTCGACATGAGCGAACGAGGAAGAGGCAGAGAAGAGACGCACTCTTGATGAGTTGGGCCGAGCAGCCCTGGAGGATCTCGGCGAGCGTGACCGTGTTGCCCGAGAGCGACGACGCGACGCTGTCGATGGCGTTGCTGATCTGGGCCGAGACGGACGCCGCGAGCGCCTCGTCCGGCTTGGTCGAGTTGCCGAGGTTGTACGTGAAGATGTCTGCGAAGAGAGGAGGGCGTCAGGCTCGGGCTCGAGGAGGAGAACGAGCGAGAGCGAGCGAGGAAGGAAGACGCACTCTCGACGGCGGTCGTGAGCGACGCAGGGAGGACGCCAATGAACTGCTCGAGGACCGAGTTGGTCGCCGTCTGGAGCGTGTCGTACGCGCCGCCGGCCTTGGTGTAGCACGCGAGCGCCGACGAGTTGCCGCCGGCCTTGACGGCGTCCGTGTAGCACGCGCTGACCTGCTCGAGCGCCGTGACGCTGTTGCCGCTGAGCGACGCAATGACGCTCTGGATCGACGAGCGGATCTGGGCAACGAGGGCCGACTCGGAGGCGGGGAGGAGCGTCGAGAGGAGCGGCGTGACCGAGTCGAAGACGGCCTCGAGGATCTTGTTGGGGAGGATGCCGACGAACTGCGAGGGTCGAGCACGCTCGTCAGCATTCTCGAGCTCAAGTAGCGAGAGGAGACTTAGTGGGAGAGACGCACCTGCTCGAGAATCGTGTTGAGCGTGTCCTGGAGTCCGGCGCTCGTCGCACCGGACGACGTCAAGCACGAGTAGCCGTCGGGGAGGCCGCCCGAGGCGAGCACGGTCGTCAAGCACTGCTCGAGCGCCTCGGTCGTCGCCGCGTCGAGGCTGTTCTGGCTCAGGTTGGCCGCCGCGAACGCCTCGTCGAGCGCCTGCTTGATGTCGAGCGACGCCGCGACGGCGTCCGAGGTCGTGATGAGGGTCGAGGTCGCGACGCTCGTCACGTTCTGCGTGATGGTGCGCACGAGCGTCGTCGGCTCGGGGACGAGGATGGTCGTGTTGGCGACGGTCGAGGTGCGGGTGACGTTCTGAGTCTCGGTCGCGAGCTGGGTCGTCGTGGCGGTGACTGCAGGGCAAGGGCAGGGTCAGCGAGGCTCACAAAGGCGAGGTGCGAGGAGGGCGAGACGCACGAGTGACGGTCGTCGCGCTGCCAAGCTGCTTGTCGATGGCGCTCTGGAGGGCTGTGAGAGAGAGGGCGGAGTCAGCGAGAGCGACGGCGACGGCGACGTGAACTGAAGGAGGAGGACGCACCTTTCTGCAGAGCGTCGGCGGCCTTGGCCGGGATGTAGGACGCGTTGGCGAACGAGCCGATGGCCTCGCTCGCGCCCTTGACGACCGTCTTGGTCGTCGAGTGCTTGACCTTGGGCGTCGACACCTTGTGCGCCGCCTTGGTGCTCTTGGCCCACGCCGGCTTGGCGTGCGTCGTCGCGGCGACCTTGTGCGTCGCCTTGTGCGTCGCCTTGTGCGTCTTGCTGAAGGGCTCGCGCGTCGCCTTGACGATCGTCTTGGTCTTGGTCGCGGCCGACTTGTGCTGCGCCTTGCCCTTGGCCTTGCCGTGCTTGGCCTTGGGCTTGGGCTGCGTGAGCTTGAGGACGTTGGGGACCGTGTACTCGCCGGGCGCGTGGATGACGCCCGGGTGGTCGGAGCACGGTTCCGGGTTGGCCGACGCGAAGAGGGCGAGGGTCGAGAGGGCGAACGAGAGGAGGGCGGTCGAGCGCATCGTGTCGAGGATGTGCGTGAGGCGAGGGCGCGGGCGGGTAGGCGATGCGGGGAAGGGAGGAACGGAACGACGAGGACGAGGAGCGCGAGGTGGAAGGAGGACGAGGAACGAAGGTGGGAGCCGCCGGGGCTTTATCGAGGGAGGGGAGGGGGCCGTGAGAGTGAAGGGAGAAAGCGAGAGGAGGAGGAGGGAGGCCGTTGCGCGCATGGGCGACGAGGATTGCCGACCGGCTGCGAGTCGCGACGCGTCCGGAATGCGTGTGATGGCTCGCGCGCTCGATGGCCTCGCGAGGGCTCAATGCGTCGCCCATGCGGCCATTGCCTCGATGCGGATCCTGCGGGGCAGAGCCAGTCAGCGTGCCGGACCGAGGACAAGTAGCCGCGCCTCGGTTCGTGCTCGAGGGTCGGCCGCTCGAGGGCGAGGAGGAGGAGGTGCTGGATGTCGGCGCAGGGAGAACAAGACGCACCGTGTACACGGACCTGGCCTCCTGGTGCCCTTGAATGGCGAGCGCACACCGTCTAGTGGCCGGGTCGAGTCGTGAGAGGTGTCGAGAGATGAGGTCGCTGATGACGAGAGGGGCGAGGCGAGGACGGCGCCTGGTGTCGATCGGCCGGCTCTAGGCGGGTTTGGTTGTGCTCAGGAGAACACAGAGGGTGCACATGCTGCAGCTTGAGCGAGCGGGCGGAGCTGAGGAGCGGACGTCGAGGTTGGACGATCCTTCCTCGTCCACACTCCCTCTCCTTGTCGCCAGCCTCTGCTCCCAGCTCGAGCTACGAGTCTACAGCGCACCAGCATGGCCAACGCCTTCGTCGGCCTCCCCGTCCTCATCCGCCTCAAGGGCGACACGTCGGCCTTCGTCACGGGCGTCCTCTCGTCGTTGGACCCGCTCGCAGGCTCTCTCACCCTCACAGAAGGTGCGCCCAAGCTGCGCATACAGCGCTCGTACTAGCCACAGCTAACCTTCGCGCCCGCAACAGCCCGCAGCAGCGTCGGCGGTCAAGAGCGCCTCGAGGGCATCCGCATCCTCTCGCGCTCAGAGGTCGCAGGCCTCGAGCTCCTCAGCGTCAGCCGCACTCAGTCGCCAGCACACGCATCGAGCCAGCCGTCGCACCCGATTCAGCAGCGCCAGGTGCGTCCGCCTCCCCTCCTCGTCGACCTCTTCCCCGCTCGCTCGAGCTGACCCTCCTCTGCACGCCTTCTCTGCCAACTCAACTCGCTCGCTCTTCGCAGCAACAGCCAGCGTACCCATCGGCGCACTCGCCCATCCCCTCGCCGGCCCCGTCGCCCTCTCCTCTCACGGGCTCGCCCAGGCCGGCCAAGCAGCGTCAACGCGGTCAGCGCGGCGGTCGGCGCGTCCACCACCTCAAGGAGTCGCTCGAGTCGGAAGACGGTGACGAGTCGGACCTGTCGCGCGTGTCGAACGAGCCGGTGCGTCCCCCTTCGCCGACCCTACCCCTCGCCTCCTGCGCAGCCCTGACGCCCGCCTCTTACTGTCTGCAGCGGCGCAGCAAGCAGCAGGCGACGTCGAGCGGCCTGGACGAGGACTTCGACTTTGGCGCCGGTCTCGCGAGCTTCAATAAGCACGAGGTCTTCGAGCAAATCCGGGTGCGTCGCTCTCGGGTCCTCTCCTCCCTCCCTCACGAGCCAGCTCTGACTTCGCGCCCGACCCGACCTGCAGAGCAACGACGACACCGACCCCGCGCTGCGCCTCGTTGCGCACAACCGCAACCCGTCGGCGCGCCAAGCGGCGCAGACCAAGCTCCTCCCGACCGAGTCGGTCCTGTCGCCGTCCGAGCTCGTCGCGCAGCAGGCCGAGCGCCGCGACGTGCGCGCGGCGGTGCGGCAGCAGGCGGTGGTGCGCGAGCCCGAGGGGCTGGGCGCGGGCGGCAAGGGCGAGGAGAGGAGCGCCGAGGAGAGGCTCGTCGAAGTGCAGCGCCAGATGGCGGAGCTCGAGGTCGAGGGAGGGGCCCGAGAGGCGCAGGATGGAGCCGAGACGAGGCTCGTGACGAGCTTGGGCGTCGAGGTGCCGACCGTGTCGACGAGGCAGTTCAGGGAGGCGCTCTCGATCGCCGAGGTGCGTGCTCTCTCTCCCTCGCTCCGCCTCGTCGGTCTGTTTCTCCCAACTGACTCTCCTGCTCCGACTGTCACGCAGATCGAGTCGTTCCCGACCTCGCTGCAGCGCCTCGAGGCCTCGTCGCACGCCCTCATGACCTACATCCTCACGCACCTCTCGCTCCGACACTCGCTCCTCCCGCCGCCTCCCTCCTCCTCGGCCCCCTCCTCGTCGAACAAGCCGACCCGCCCCTCGATCTCGCTCCTCTGCAGCGCCGGCGCAAAGGGCCTCGTCGCCCTCCGGGCCGGCACGACGCTCGCCAACCGCGGGTGCAGGGTCGTCGCGTTCGTCGAGGACGGCGGCGCGGGGTCGGGCGCGGGCGCCGAGCAGTGGAGGACGGCCGTTCGGGTGCTCAGCTCTGCGGGTGGAAGGATCGTGCGCGACGTGCAAGGTGCGCTCCCTCTCCCTCGCTCGCTCGCTCCAGGTCTTTGCCGCACGGACCCGCTGACTCGTTTTCCTCCTACAGACCTGCCTTCGTCGACTCACCTCATCATCGACGCCCTCTCGACCTCGCCCTCGTCCCTCGACGGCGAGCACCCGTCCTCGGGCCTGACGAGCCCTCGCCTCGACTCGACCGCGGCCTTCTCGTCGCTCGCCGGCGGCAGCTCGCCGTTTGCGGCTTCGGCGGCGACCTGGGCGCGGCAGCAGCAAGGCAAGGAGCGCTCGCCGGTCCTCCTCAGCCTCGACGTGCCGTACGGCGTCGACCCGGACAGCGGTGCGTCCCTCTCTTCCTCTCCTTCTCGCCGCTCGTCACTGACTCTCTCCCTTCGCTCTCCCTCTTTCAATACTCATTCTCGCGCACTCTCTTGCTCGCAGGTGCACCTCTCGATCCCTCTCTCGCCCCCCTCGCGCCCTCGCACCTCCTCGCGCTCGGCCTACCGCGCACGGCCCTCCTCCACCTCGGCAGCTCTCGCCCGGCGCTCGCGCTCGCCGACATCGGCTTCCCGCCGGCGCTGTGGGAGCGCGTCGGCGTTGTCGACGAGGTGGACGAGGTCAAGGGGCTGTGGGGCGTCGAGGGCGTCGTCGAGCTCGAGCGGCGGTGAGGAGGAGGAGCACTCTCGGGCTCGGTTGCTCTCTCAGTTGGCGAGGAGGGAACAAGAGGTTGTACAACTGCCCTTGCACTGCACTGCACGTCCGACACACTGTATCCACGAGCGAGAGCCGCACCATCCCGTCACCTCGAGCTCCGCCCGCCTCCCCTCCCTCCGCCCTCGCCCTCGCCCGACTGGTCCGGCGCGCCCTGCAGCTTCTGGTCGACCATCTCGCGGAAGCTCGCGACGATCTCGTTCTCGCGCTTGGCCTTTTCGGCGGCCGCGAGCTGGAGGATGCCGCGCTTCTCCTCGGCCGAGATGACCTGCGAGACGAGGGAGAGGGGAAGTCGTCAGTTGTTGCTGCGGCTCGGCGGAAAGAGAGCGAGAGAGCAAGTGGTGCGAGGGGAGGAAGAATGAGGGAGGAGAGAAGAGAAGAGAGAGCGCGCCGACGCACCTGGTTCTCCTTGCGCACGCGCACGGCGTTCATCCTCTTGTGCCTGCTCCCGCTCATGACGAACCCAGCCTGCTCGTACTTCTCGATCTGCTCCGTCTCCATGCCGATCTCGCCTCGGCGCGGGATGCGCTGCCCGTCGGCCGCGAACGCCGCCATGGCCGCGCCCTCGCCCGGGCGGAGCGCGCCGCCGTACGCCGAGCGCGAGGCCTTGGACGAGCCGGGCCCGGTGAGCGGCATGGGCCCGACCTCGTCGTCCGAGCCGTCGCCGCCGCCGAGCGCCGACGCCGACGGCTTCTCGACCCACTCGTCCTCGTCGTCGCCGTCGGTGCCGGTGGGGACGAGCGCCGCCGACGGGCCCGACGACTCGGCTCGCGACGAGTGGCGGCGCTTCGAGCGGCGGTGGCGGTCCTCGTCCGAGTCGGACTCGGACCCGTCGTCGCGGTGCGAGGCGGCGGCCGACGCCGAGCGCTTGCGGCTGCTGCGCTCGCGCTCGCGCTCCTTGTCCTTGTCGCTGCGGCCGTGGCGGCTCGAGCGGTGCTTGGACCGGCTCGACTTTGAGCGGCGCCGGTCGTCGTCGTCGTCGGAGCCCGACGAGGACGAGGGCGAGGGCGAGCGGCGGCTCGAGCGGCGGTGCGACGACGACTTGTGCTTCGAGTGGCGCGACGACGAGTGCTTGGAGCGCGACTTGGACTTGGAGTCGCGCGAGTCCTCGCTGCGGGCAGTTGGACGTACACGGAGTCAGGAGAGAGCTCGAGCGAGGGCAAGAGAGAGTAAGAGGGGACGCACGGCTCGGGCGTGCGAGGCGAAGGGGGCCAGATGGTGATGGACGAGTTGTCGCGCTCCTTGCGGCGTCTGCGGGCGAGCGAGCGTCAGTCCCTAGCTGCTCAGCGACTCCTCGAGAGAACGAGAGAGAAGTGGGACGCACGCCTCGAAGAACTGGTCGCCGCCGCCGCCTGCACCGGGTCCACCGCGCCGAGGAGGAGGGCCGCCGCCCTGGCCGCCGCGCTGCTGGTAGCCGTAGCCGTTACCCTGCTCGCCTCCTCCCTGGCCGCCCTGGTAGCCGCCTCGAGGCCCGTAGCCGCCGTACTGCTGCTGCTGCTGCTGCTGGCCGCCTTGGTCACGCCCGCCGCCGAGCTGGCGTTCCGGGGTGAGGCGGTCGCGGTCGCGGTGATCGCGGCGCGAGTAGTCGTCGTAGGCGGGCGAGGCCCTGCGGGTGGCCCTGTCGTCGTCGCGGTGCTGCTGGTGGTGCTGCTGAGCGAGGTGGGGCGGGAGCTGGCGCTCGTCGTGGTAGTCGTGGGCGCGCGGGCGGGACGAGGACGAGGCCGAGGGACGGTCGTGGTCGGGGACGTGCTGTGCGCGGGAGGGGTGGACCTGCATGGCAGTTCGCTGTCTAGCTGGTAGACTGTCGAGCGAGAGCGAGGGAGAGAGCCGAGAGGCGGAGAGCGAGATGGCGACGACGAGGCCCAGCTCCCCTCCCTTCACCCAACCTCGTCTAGGTGAGCAGCTGAGCAGCTCGGCCTGTCCTTGCACTCAGTACAGCCACTCACACGAACCATCCTTGCACGCAGACGCAAATGGCCGCCGTCAACGCCCTGTCGCGTCTCGCAGTGCCCGCCTTCATCGGCATCTCGCTCGCACAGGCCAGCTTGTACGACGGTGCGTCCAGTCTACTCGCCCGTCTCTCCAGCACTGCCTACAATCCACCCTTGTGGACCGGATCGAGCTCGGCGAGCGAGGGTGGCCACTCGTCTCGGCGCCTCCCTCCGCCGAGTCCTGCCCCGCTCATCGACACCGCCACGCCCCATCAAGCCGCCGACCAGCCGGCGTACTAGCACCTCCACAGTCACTCGAGAGCAGCCCCGCTGACCCTCACCGCGCCCCTCCTTCCCTCTCTCGCAGTCCCCGGTGGTCACCGCGCCATCCTCTTCGACCGCTTCTCTGGTGTCAAGGAGGATGTGCGTCCCTCTTCCCCCCCCCCCCCCCGAGCACCTTCAACGCCCTTGAGGCTGACGCTTTCACCCACCCCGCAGGCCATCGTCGAGGGCACCCACTTCCTCTTGCCCTGGGTCCAGCGCCCGATCCTCATGGAGACGCGCATCAAGCCCCGAGTCAGCTCCTCTCACCGCACAGATCGTCTCGAACGCACCCTAGAACGCACAAAGCTGACGCGCAACACGCCCGCGCGCAGAACATCTCGACGACGACGGGCTCCAAGGATCTGCAGACCGTGTCGCTCACGCTGCGTGTCATGTTCCGCCCCGACATTCGCCACCTCGCCACCATCTACCGCTCGCTCGGCACCACCTACGACGAGCGCGTCCTGCCATCGATCGGCAACGAGGTCCTCAAGGCGACCGTCGCCCAGTTTGACGCCGCCGAGCTCATCACCCAGCGCGAGGTCGTCTCGGCCCGCATCCGCGAGGACTTGCTCAAGCGCGCCGGCGAGTTCAACATCATCCTCGAGGACGTGTCGCTCGTGCGTTCTCTCCCTCTCACCTCGTTTCGTGCGTTCGGTCGAGCGCTCGCACTGACCCTTCCCTCCCTCCCTTCTCTTTCCCTCCGCACACTCACAGACGCACATGACGTTCGGCAAGGACTTCACGCAGGCCGTCGAGCAGAAGCAGATCGCGCAGCAGGAGGCCGAGCGCGCCAAGTTCATTGTCGAGCGGGTGCGTCCCTCTCTCTCTCGTTTCCTGCTTTCCCTCGTTCCCCTCTTTCCTCCTCCTCCCCCCCCTCCTCTTCCTCAACGTTCGAGCGTCGACTAATCCCTCTTTTGCACGCCCACAGTCCGAGCAAGAGCGCCAGGCGGCCGTCGTGCGCGCCGAGGGCGAGGCCGAGGCAGCCACCATCATCAGCCGCGCGCTGAGCAAGGCCGGCGACGGCCTCGTCCAGTTCAGGCGGATCGAGGCGAGCAAGGAGATTGCGGGCACGCTGGCTTCGGTGCGTCGCTCTCTCTTTCCGCTCGTCCAAGCTTCCTCTCGAGCGCGCGCACTGACCCTCTCTCCCTCTCCCTCTCGCCGCGCGCAGGGCCGCAACGTCACGTACCTTCCCGGAGGCGGCAACGTCCTCCTTCAGGTCCCCTCGCAGCAGTAGTTCCCCGCCCACTTTGCGCACGCGCGCACGTTGTACCGATACTAGTAGCACCTCTCGCTCCCTCCTCCTCTCCCTCTCTCTGTCGCGACAACGGCTCGCACTGTCGAGCTGGAAAACCACGAGGTTTCGTCACTGGCAGTCTGGAACGTCGAGAGCGAGCGAGTGAGCGTCGAGCAAGTGCAGGACGGCTGCGCACGAACCCCGAGAGCTCGCTCGCCCTCACGCTCTCGCTCTCGCTCCCGCTCGCCGAGAGCCCGCTCGAGCGTCGCGATGAGATAGTACAGCGCAGCTACACACCCACGCTCGGGCTCAGTCCAGCCTCCTGCGCTTCTCGTCCCGCTCGGCGCGCTCCCTGTCCCTGTCGCGCTCCCTCTCCCTCTCGCCTCCTCCTCGCCCGCCGTACCGCTCGCGCTCGTCCCTCCCTCCGCCGCCGTACCGCTCCCGATCCCGCTCGTCCCGCCTCGGCGCCGGCGGCGGGCTCCTGCTCCTGCGCCGGTACGCCTCGCGCTCTCTCGACCTCGAGCGCTCGCGGTCCCTCCTCCCCGCGCCCGCGCCCGAGCCCGAGCCCGAGCCCGAGCGCGCCTCGCCGCCGTAACGGTCGTCCCGAGGGTCATACCGCCGCTCTCGAGGCGGCGGCGGCGACCTGCTGCGGCGCGGCGCGTACCGCTCGCGCTCGCGCTCCCGGTCGCGCTCTGCGCCGAACCCGATGCCCTGCCGCCGCCCGCTCGCACCGCCGCCGCCGCCGCTCTCTACAGGAGGCGGCGGTCGAGCGCCGCGCCCGGCGTAGCCGACGTCGCCGCCCGAGGTGCGCGCCGAGGCGTTGGCGCCCGAGGCTGCTGCGCCGGGCGGGCCCGAGGCCGAGGGGTCGTTGAGCTGCGGGCAGTCGCGCTTGAGCTGCGGGCGAGAGGATTGAGGGCGTCAATGAGTGTGTCTGAGCGTGAGACGAGAGCGAGAGAAAGAGAGAGGGGGACGCACGTGAGGTCCGCCGCAGTGGAAGCACCCCGACCCGCTCGCTCCACCCGCACCGCCCGCGCCGCTCCCACCCGCCCTGCCGAACCCGCCGCTCTGCCTCGACGTGTCCTGGTCGGCCAAGTGCGTGTACTTGGTCTGGTGCGCCTTGCCAAAGTTGCGCTTCTGCATGACGGCGGGGAGGGACGACACGTCGACGGTCGACTCGGTCGGGGCGGTGTAGTCGCGCTTGTTGAGGAGCTCGGCGATCGGTGCAGAGTCGGTGTGGAACACGCCGCGGTGGTGGTACCGCTGCAGGAAGGCTGCGTGCGGGCGAGAGAGGGGAAAGAGTCAGTGAGGGTCCGAGCGAGGGGTCCGGCCTTGCTTCAGCGCAAAGATGCAGGAGGTGCAGAAGGAGGGGATGAAGAAGGAGGGCGAGAGCGAGACAGGAGCGGGGCGGGAGGAGAGGAGGAACGCCGAGGAAGGCCGAGAAAAAGAGGGAAAACGCCGACGCACCCTGCTGTCCCTTCTTCTTGTCCTTGCGCGACTGGTCGGCCCGCTGCGTGTCCTCCTTCATGCGCAGCTCGTCTGGGAGCGCTCGGCGCGCCTCGACCTCCTCGCGCACCTTCTCGAGCCTGCGGACGAGCGAGCTCGGCGTCAATCGGGTCCTGGTGCAACTGGTCGAGCACAGGGCGAAGAAGGAAGGACAGAAAGAGGGACGCACGCGTAGCGCTCCTCGCGGTCGCGCTTGAGGCGCTGCAGCTCGCGCAGCTTCCACGCCTCGAACTCGCCCTCGGGGTCGAGCCCGTCCGTGTCGTCGACGTCCGGGTGCACGTCCTGCGCCTCCTCTGCGGGCAGGGTCTGCGTCAGCGACTCGATCGCTGCAGAGGAAGCGGAAGCAAGGAGAAAGGGGAAGGTGGACGCACTGTCGGCAAGCTCGCGCACGATGCTGGTCGCGACGAGGTTCTTTGCCTCCTCGCGCCGGCGTTCGGCCTCGGCCGCCTGCTGCGCCTCAATCGCCGCCGGGTCGAGCTCCTTCTTCTGCGCCGTGACCGTGTCGCGGTTGCGCCTGCAGGGAGAACGCTCGTCAGCGCGGGCTGCGCGGCGGGAGGAGAAGGGAGGCGGAGGCGGGAGAGAGGGGACGCACTTGGAGACGAAGACGGGCTTGTACAGCGGCTTGAGGGGCTCTTCCTCCTCCGAGTCGGTCTCGTACTCGCTCGACTGCAGGTGAAGAGATGGGCGAGGGAGTCAGCGAGAGGAGGTGGGGAGAGCGGCAGGGCAAGAAGGCGAGCGTACCTCGTCGTCTGCTGCAGCGGGAGCGACAGCACTTTGAGGGCGGAAGGTCGGCTTGGGCGGTGCGGCGGCGCGCTCGTCCTCGCTGTCGGTCTCTGCGAGCGGGAGAGGGAGGGTCAGGTCCGGGTCTTCACCGGGTCGCGCTCGTGCAAGGGCGCAGGTCCGGCTCTTGGAGAGTGAGCAGGGACGCACCGTACTCTCCCTCTGAGCTCTCCATCTGGGTCCTGCCGCTCTCGTCCTTGCCGCCGACGCGCACCTTGCCGTCCTGGACCTCGACCTGCTTGAGGGCGACGTTGAGCGAGCCGTGCTGCTGCTTGTTGCGGGACTGCGGTGCGCTGAACTCGGCGAGGTCCTCGTCGGCGTCGCCCTTGTCGTCGTCGTCGTCGGCTTGTTGGTGCTGCTGCTGGTCGTCGTCGTCGGCGTCCGAGTCCGAGTCGGCGACGGGGACGGGGGCCTTGCCCGGTCGGTAGCGGGCGGCCGGGCGCAGCGGCTGGGTCATCTTGGGCGGCATGGGGCGCTGGCTGGCGGTGAGCGCAGCGAGTGGTGACGCCGAGAAGGCGGGGGCGAGGTGATGAGGAGAGGTTGGCCTCGACAACCGCCTTGCTCTCGCCTCTACTCGCCGCTAGAGCTTGTTCGTCTCGCTAGACAGGCATGAACGCCATCCACCAAGCACTCCCCGAGCTCTACCCGCTCGCCGAGCCGGCTCCCCTTCTCGACCTCCTCCGCCCGAACCTCCTCGCCGCACTCCCGCTCTACTCGACTCTGCAGACCCCAGGACTCGCCAAACCGCTCTACACCACCTTCCCCTCGTTCCACCCCGACGGCACGCCGCAACTCGTCGGTGATGCCGCACCCGACCTCTGGCTCGCCCTCGTCGACCTCGACAACCAACTGCGCTTCTTCTGCTCGTACGAGGCTCACGACAGCCTCACCGACGGCCAGATGGCGCAAGGAGAAGATCTCGTCGTCGGCGCCTTGACTAGGTACCTTACCGAGCACCGCAACGACCGCGACCGTGCGTCCTTTCTCTCTCTCTCTCTCTCTCTCTCTCTCTCTCTCTTCTCGGCGTTCATCACCCTCCTCGACAGCCTCACCTGACTCGCAGCATCCACACAGGCATCAGCATCGGCGCCATGGCCGACATCTGGAAGCCGTGCATCGCGCGCACCTTGTCGTCGCAGCAGTTCTCGGCGTACCGGATCCACTATCTCCCGCTCGACGAGGTCCTGCGCACGAGCGGGGGTGCGGCGCTGCCGGACGGCATCATCTGCACCGAGGGGAGGGAGGAGGATGTCACCGAGGTCAGTCGCTCGTCTTCCGCTTCGAGAGAGCGGGCCCTCAAGGGCTTCTCTCCTGTCCTGCGGCGCGCGCTGGACGGGACTGACATCTCTCCCTGCCTCGCAGATCCTCTCGACTTCCGAGATCCCTCACCCGCCATCGTACTTGTCGACCCGCCTCGCCTACACCTCGGTCTTGCGCCAGCTCCTCTCCCCTCCCTCTTCCTCGCCCTCCCAAACCCCTTCGTCCTCTTCCAGCACCGCCGACGCCGCCGAGCCGCCCTCGCGCATCGTCGCCCACTGCACGACGCACCGTGACGGCTCGATGGGGTCGCTGCACGTCGCGCCCTCGGCTCGGCAGCGCGGGTTCGGCCAGCTCGTCCTCCTCGCCCGAGCGCGCGCCATGGCCTCCTCCTCGTCCTCTCCCGCCGGCACCGACGCCAAGGACGTCGTACCGTCGCCGACGAGGGACGCGCCCGTCTTCTGCTACGTGCACCGCGAGAACGCGGCGAGCAACGCGCTCATGCGGCGCGCGGGCATGCGCATCGCGCGAGACGGCGCAGAAGTGTGGTGGGCGAGGGTGCAGTTGCCGCTGCGGGACCGGGCGACGGATAACGACGAGGAGGAGCTGTAGAGCGGTGCATCTATGCTGTTGTGCAACGACGAGCTGGTCAAGGCGAGGTTGTGCGAGAGCTGCAGGCGACTTCGGACGAACGCTCTCTCTTGGTCGTCACCTGGCCCGGTCGTCCGTCTGAAGCAGTCATGAAGCAGCTCGTGCAGTCAAGGAAGCGCTCGAGAGCAGAGGACGAGTCGCTCGTGCGCCGGCCAGCCGGCCACGCTCTCCTCCTCAACACGCTCGCTCAACCGCCTCTTGTACGCTCCTGGACTCGCTCGATAGACTGCATCCGACTTCTACAGGTGCGTCTGTCCCACTCTGTGCCCTGTCCGTGTGCTGACGCCTGCTGCACCCCCCTCTAACAGAGCAGCTCTCGTCGAGATGGCGAGTTCCGGCGGGTTGAGCGTGTCGGTCAGCCCAGGGGCGAGCGCCTTCTTCGCAGGCGAGCTCTTTACGACCACCGTCACGCTGCGCAACACGCTCCCGCCCTCGGCCCCTCGCCCTCCTCCCTCGACCTCGTCGCCCGCCCCCCCACATGCGCCTCGCCCTTCCCCGCCTCGACAAGCGCACGCAGGGCACGCCCGCGCAGCCTCGTCCGTCACGCCATCATCGTGGCAGCGCCCGCCCCTCACGCCGCAGCGCGACCGCCCGTCGGCCGGCTACTTCGACTCGGTCGACCCCTCGTCGTCCTCCTCAGCGCGCCCCTCGCCGCACGGCTCGGCGCTCCATCCTAGCCTGAGCGCAGCAGCCAGTGCATCGACCTCGCACCCCCCGAGCCCCGCCTCGCCAACCGCCGCTCGCCGCACCACCTCGTCCTACTCCCCCTCGCTCGCCGTCGCCTCGCCCTCCATCTCCTCCGCCGACCCAGCGCTCCCGACGCGCAAGGGCCTCATCGGCACCGCGCCCGCACCCGCTCCTCTCGCAGGCGGCGCGCCCGGCGCGGGGCCCGGCGCAGGGCTGTACGCCAACGGACCGCGGCGCCCGGGCATGTTCGGCGCCGCGGCAGGGCGAGGGCACGCGCGCGCGCAGAGCATGGCCGTCAGCTCGCCCGACTTGCGGCTCGGCGGTGCGGCGAGCGCGGGAGCAGCAGGGCCGGGCGCGAGGAACTTTACGGCGCCAGCGCAGGCGTCGGCGCAGAGGGGGTACTCGGCGGGGCAGCTCGGGAATGGGCGGCGAGCGGGCAAGGACGCGACCGGTGCGTCCTCTCGACTCTCTCTCTCTTGTACGTCGACGAAGCTGACTCGAGCGCGCGCTTGCAGGTCCGCCATCGGGCGACGACACCCCCTCCCCCTCCGACACGCCTCACGCCGCTCCCGACTTCCCCGACGACGCCGCCTTCCCCGTCTCAGCCTCGACCTCGTCCGCTGCGCCGCCCATCTTTCCTCGCCGCCCGACCTTCGGCCACCAGCGCACACCATCGCACCTCGGCTACCCGGGCGCCGCCGGCGCATCTTCGCCCTCGTCGCTCGCCGGTACCGGCGCGGCTGCAGGCGCGGGCAGCATCTACGGCTCGGGCAACGCGCGCGCGCGTCTCTCGACGCTGACGCTCGCGAGCCAGTCGGACAGCGAGTCGGACGACGAGCGCGACCCGGCGGCGACGAGGAACGGCCGCGGCGGGCCGCACGGCGCACGAGGCGAGCTCGAGTCGCCCTCCTCGGCGTCGGGCTACGCGCGCAGGTTCTTCTCGTCGCCGGCGGGCCCTGCGCCAAGCTCCTCGTCGTCGGCATCGGGTCGAGCGCCGCTCGGGCCCTCCTCGGACGAGCCGGCGCACGACCCGAACACGATCTCGGTCCTGTGGGCGTTCGCGCACCTCGAGGGCGCGTTCGAGGTCGACGAGAGCCTGATCAAGCCGGCCGAGTTCCTCGAGGTCAAGCGCTTGCTCGCCGGCGGGCAGGGCGGCGTCGGCGTCGGCGGCGGGACGCTCGAGGAGCGCAGGACGCAGGGCGGATGGAGGAGCTGGTTGTTCAGTGGTGGGGGCGGGGGAGGGTCGGCGCAGGGCGGTGCGGGTGGAGCGGGTGCGGGCAGGGCGAGGGGCCGGGCGGACGAGGAGGCCGAGGGCGCGGCGAGCCTCGAGGAGAGGAAGCGGCTCGCCGTCGAGGAGCGCGCCGTGCCCATGCTCAGCTGCCCGCCGAGCATTCTCGGCGTCGACGTCGTCCTCAAGCCGGGCGAGAGCAGGAGCTGTGCGTCGGGACGTTTCGCTGCCTCTCACCCGCCGTCGTCGCAGCGCTGACTCGAGCTCGATCGGGACGCTTCTCTTGCACAGACACCTACACGCTGCGCATCCCTGCCGACCTGCCGCCCTCGTTCCGCGGCAAGGCGATCAAGTTCAACTACCACCTCGTCGTCGGCACGCACCGCATCCTCCTCTCGCCGTCGACCGCCCATCACGACGCGCCTCGCGCAGGAGACGCTCACGGCAGCGTCAGCAGGGTCATGAGGGTCCCTCTGCGAGTGTACAACCACGTCGGCGGTGCGTCCTCGTCCTCCTCGTCCACCTCGCTGCTCGAGAAAGGCCGACGCTGACTCTCGCTCCCTCTCGCTCGAACAGTCACCGGCGCTCGGCCCTTCTACGACCTCACCAATCCCGTCATCTTCCAGCGCGACGAGGCGACCGTCGTCGAGGCGTCGCCCGCCCGGCTCTCGACCTCGACGAGCCGCACAACCAAGCCGGCCCAGCTCGAACTCCGCCCGCCGCCGAGCGCCGCCCCCGACACGTTCGCAGGCAAAGCCGACTTCGAGTCGTACGCCTCGACGCTGCTCGCGAGCGTCGTCGGCCTCTCGCCCGACCTCGGTCCCGCCTCGAGCACCTCGGCCGGCCTGTCGCCGACGCTCGAGCCTGTGCGCTCGCCGAGCATCATGGAGGCGCCGCCCGCTCTGCGTCCCGAGATGAGCTCGCACCGCGGCGGCGGCGGCAGGGCGGCGGCAGGAGGCGGCGCGGCGGCGATCGAGGGCTTCGGCGTCGAGGAGGAGAGCGGTGGGTGCAAGGCGGCGGTCGAGATCGTGTCACGCAACTCGCAGAAGGGTGCGTCTCTCTCGTCCTCTTCCTCTCGAACACCCTCTCTTCATGCAGCCGGCGGTGTGCGACCTGGGCGACCGTCCTGACCTCGTCCTCGTCGCCGATCTCGCTCTCGCCCGCAGTCTCGTACGACATCAACAAGGACGGCTACCAGGTCGCGAGTCTGACGCTCGTCAAGTCGGCCTACCGCCTCGGCGAGACGGTGAACGGTTCGGTGCTCATCAACGGCGGCGAGGGACGGGTTCTGCGTGTGCGTCCCCTCCTCCTCCTCCTCCTCCTCCTCCTCTCGCGCTCTCCTCGCCAAAGGCTGACGCTCTCTCTTGCTCGCAGGTATCGGCTCGCCTCGAGACGCACGAGCTCGTCGAGACGAGCATCTCGACGCTGCCAGCGCCGCGCATGCGCCAAATCACCCGGCGCCAGCACGCCGAGCATCACGAGATGGTCCTCGACTCGGCGCGCATCGGCTTTGCGCTCGCCATCCCGTCGGGCGCTACTCCCGACTTCGGCACGTCGGGCGTCAAGCTCCAGTGGTCCGTCAAGCTGTCGTTCCTCGTCATCCCGCCGTCGCCGGACGCACCTTTCGGAGCTTCGAACGGGCCGCCGTCTCGCCGGGGGACGCCGACGAGCAACGGCGCAGCGACGCCTCCTCGCTCGCAGCAGGGCGGCGGGCACGGCCGCAGCAAGTCGTTCGCCTACGGCTTCGAGCCCGCCGTCCCGCTCACGCTTCCGCCGCCGCCCATGATCCTCCCCTCCGGCGCGGCACACCTCATGCCCGTCCCTCACCCTCCCTCGCCCGATCCGACCTCCCCCGCCGCTCAGCAACCCGTCCCGCACGTCTCGTACCGCGCCGTCCCCGACCTCGGCTTCGTCCCCGTCCCCTTCTCGAGCGCGTCGTCGGACAAGGCGACGAGCGCGCCGCCGGCCATGGGCCCGCTGCAGAAGACGGCGCGAGGGGCGATGCACCGGCCGCAGCCGAGCCTGAGCTCGGGGAGGGGCATGGCCGGCGGGGCGAGCAGCGTCACGGGCGCCGGCAGCACGGTGCTCGTCCCGGCAAAGGTCGAGACGGTCGAGTGCTCGATCCCGATCAAGTGCTACCCAGGGTGCGTCTCCTCTCTCTTCGTCTCGCTCTCTGCTTGGGGTGCACGACCATACGCTGACGCGCCGTCCTCGCAGCAACACGCCGTTCCGCCCGACCGTGAGCGTCTTCGAGGCGTGACCTCTACCTCCTTGCCGCCCTGATCCTCCCTCCAGTTGCCGATCCCGTACAGCTATAGCATGCAACAATCCTCTTGTGCATCGTCCTCTCGCTGTCTGACTCGAGAGTCGAGAGCGCTAAGCATGCTTGCTCGAGGCGGATCTCGTCGACCTTCTCAAGTTGCGTACGAGAGGCAGGAGCGCTCGGCGAGTCGCAGGAGAGCTTGTACGTGTAAGGCACTGAACGGTACTTACTTTTGCACGCCTACAGGGACTAGCTCGCTGCGGCCTCGAGCGAGAGAAAGCCCTCCTCTGCTGCGCTCGCACCCCTCCCCGCCGGCCTTCTCTGCCCGAGCCGCTTCTCGCCTTCTCCTGCCCTCGCTCGCGCTCCGCCTACTCGACCGTCGTCACCTCGATCCCTGCGCTGTCGAGCGCCGCCGAGACGCCCGCGTTGTCGCGCAGCACCTCACCGAGCCCGCGCCCGACCTCGTCGCCGACGCGGAGCGTCTTGAGGAACGGGGCGCGGTACGGGCTCAGGAGGTAGGCGACGACGTCCGAGGGGTGGAACGCGTTCGTGACGAGCGCGAGGTGCTGGATCTGGCGCGGGATGGCGTACAGGAGGTCGCGCGAGGTGGGCGGGACCTGGTGGCGGCGCAGGGGAAGGAACCGGTCGATGATGGTCGCGCGCGTCGGGTCCATGACGAGGAGCGTGCCCGAGATGGCGAACGACTTGAGCGAGGGGAGCGTGTGCGCCATGGCGAGGGCGACGACGGCGGCCTGGAAGATGCTCGTGTACGAGGCGGCGCCGCGCAGGAGCCCGACCGCGAAGGCGAGGTGCCCGAGTCGGCCGAACATGCCGAGGTTGAGGCGCGCGAGGTCGTGCCAGAGCGGCAGGCGCAGGCTGACGAGGTCGGCGGCGAACGGCGCCGTGAGGGGCGCGAAGAACGACGCGTGGAGGTCGTCGTCGACGACGAGGCTGAACCTGCTCGAGAAGGGCCGAGGACCGATCACTCCCGCGTCGAGGACGTGATTGACCTCGAGGCGCTCGAGCGTCGAGAAGGCGGCCGGGTGCGCCCACGTGAGCGCGGCGAGCTCGTTCGTCCATGCCCAGGTCTTGAACAGCCGCACCCGGACGCTCGGCGACGAGAGGAGCTTGCGCAGGGCAAATTCGGGGTAGTACGCCTCGACCGACTCGACGTTGTTGAGGTCGCCGAGGAGAAGCGCGATGGCCGGCTCCTTGACGAGGGCCAAGTCATCGAGGCTGAGCTTGACCGACGTGACCGCCGCGCGCAGCCTCGGGTACCACAGGAGCGTGTGAAGCGCTGTGCCCGGACGCACGCCGCCGTACGCGCACAGGTGGACGTGCGAGTAAAGAAGCGCCTCGGCTAGCGCGCGGTACCCCTTCGAGAGGCGGCACAGGCTCGCAAGCGTGCTCGTGCGCGCGCCGGCGAGGTCGTTGCACGCCTTGATGATCATGAGAACGAGGTCGTCGGGCACGTGGCGGGGATAGATGGACCGGGGAGGAGCGGGCGGCACGCTCTGCATCTTGCGAACCGACGTGGACGGCGGGGTAGATCGAGAGGGAAATGTGTCTGCGTGAGCCCGCCCGTCAGTGACTGTGCAGAGTGCAGGTGCTGCGAGGACCGGCGAGCGAGAGAACGACGCACCGCTTGACGACGACCAGGACTTGAAGTCGAGCAAGGTCCGAGCGGGCTCGTGCGCACTTGCGACGAGCGTAGAAGAGTCGCGAGACGACGAGAGGTCAGGTCGCAGTCGCAGCGAGCGAGCAACGTCGACGACGAGAGGAAGGAAGAAGCAAGAGGAGCGGAAGCCGGACGGCGGACGAGCTCCTCTCGAGCCGACCGCGGAGTTTCCGAACCGGCTCGAGCGGCGGTGCTTGCATTGCGAGCTTGGTCAGCAGCGCGAGCGACGACCTCGACAGGCGAGAGCGACAGGTAGGGACAGTGTTGCAGAACGAGAGGGCGAGTGTCGAGAGAGGGGTCCGTGCGGGGATGGCGGAGGGGGAAGGACGAGAGAGGGGAGCTCTACGCAAGGAGCGCAGCGCCGCCGAGGCCGACTGCGACGACCGCTGCGAGGCCGGCGAGGAAGGGCGAGGCCGAGAGCGAGCCGGCGGCCGAGTCGCCGTCGAGACCTCCGACAGCTGCGAGCGTGAGGAGGAGGGGAGGGGAGCGTCAGCGTCAGGCTCGCTCTTGCGCTGCACCTCCGAAATCGCAGAGAGCTCCACGCACCCGCAGTGGCCTTGTCGATGCCCTCGCCGATAGCGCTCGTCGCCTTGTCGGCCACGCTGTCGAGCGCGCTCGTCGCCGTCTGGGCCGCGCCCGCCGCGCCGCTCGTCGCCTTCGACGCAACGCTGCCGACGTCGCCCGACTCCCACGCCGACTCGGCGGCCGAGGCGAACGAGGTAGCGACCGAGGCGATGGCAGAGGTGGCCTCGGCGCCTTGAGAGGCGATCCAGGAGGTCGCCTCCGCGCCCTCCGAGGCGGCCCACGAGGTAGCGTCGCTCCCTGCCGAGGCGACCCACGAGGTAGCCTGTAGCGAGAAGAAGCTTCATGAGTCCAAGGACAGGCGCAAGGAGAGGAGGGCGCGACAGAGAGAGGGACGGACCTCGTCGGCGTTCGAGGCAATGGTGTCGGTCGCTCCGTCCCAAGCCCCATCCGCCGTGGAGCCAGCTCCCTCGACGGCACTCGTCGCGTCGGACCATTCCTCGCTCTGGCTGCAGACAGGGACGGAGACTCAGTGAGGGCGAGGGAGACGGAGGCAGAGCGAGCGAGGGAGAGAGGGACGCACGCAGAGACGACGGCGCAGAGGAGCGCAGGGAGGGCGAGCTTGAAGAAATGCATCTTGAGGTGTCGAGCTTGAATAGGGGAAGTGCGAGGTTGCGAGAGGCTGAGAAGCTGGTGCGCAAAGGAAGAAGAGAAGAGGAGAGCTGGGCGGTGCCGAGCGGGCGATGGCGACCATTTCGGTCAGCAGCGGCTCGCGGCCGTGCGGACAGGAGCACAGATCTAGCTCGACGCGGACAGGAGGCAGGTCCGCGAGGAGCGAGCGGTGCTGGGCGGACCCGGACTTGCTAGCCTCCGCCCTCGGCGAGCGCTCGACGAGCACAGCTCGAGGGAGCGCGCCGCCACGACAGCCAGAGCATGTACGAGTCGAGAGTCGATCTAGCGAAAGAAGCAGGAAGCAGGGCCACTGAGAGACGAGGAGCAGGCGTCGTGACGAGGTGAGGAGGAGGAGCGGGGAAGCCATCCGTCGTTCCTCGCCGCTCTCGCTCTCGCACGCTCTGCTGAGCTGAGCGATGGACTTGGACCCAACCCTCTACTCGCCTCACAACGACGCCGCACCAGCTCGCACCCCGTCGCCGCCCTCGGCTCCCCTCCCCGCCTTCGACCTCCCCTCGGCCCCTCGACCCTCCGTGTCGCCCTCCGTCTCGCGCGTCTTCCAGAAGAAGCAGCACGACTCGGCACCGACCATGAGCAGGGGACTCGACCTCTCGGTCCCGCCGAGCCCGCACCGCCACGACTCGCTCGCCGACCCAGCCTCGTCGTCGTCTCAGGTGGGGGCACACTCCTCGCCCCTCTCTCCCCTGCGAGGACCAGGACTGACATCGAGCACACCCTGTCCGCAGGATGACCCTCGCGATACGGCCTCGGCGCGCGACAACATCCAGGCCCTCGTCTCGGCCGGCCAGCGCAACTCGACCTCGTCGTCCACCCCTCCGTCCCTCGCCATGTTCATGGGCGGCGGGCCCCAGCGCCGCACCCACCGCATCGGGACGGGCATGACGGAGCAGGAGAAGGACGAGACGGACCGCCTCGAGCGCGAGATGGCCGCGACGCGCGCCAAGTGGGGCGACAAGGGCGCTCAAGGCGACGCCGACCCGCCGAGGAGCGGCCTCAGCCTCGCCGACCTCATGAAGGGCGGCAAGGGCGGTGCGAGCGCGTCGCCCGTCGCGGCCAAGGTCGCGCAGCGCTTCCACGCCGAGCCAGAGCGGGCTTCGAGCGCGCCGGCCGCAGCCCCCGCCGCCGCGCCCGCCGAGGCGCCCGACGCCGCTCCTGCTGCGGCGCCGCCTCTCGTCGAGGCCAAGATCGTCTCGCGCTCGCCGCCCGCCGAGGCAAAAGGGCCCGCGCAGCCGCAGAAGTCGGCCTCAGCGCCGCCTCCCGCCGGCTCCGACCCTTCCCCCCCTCCCTCGAGCGCACCCGCATCGGCCGCCTTCACCGCCGAGCCCGAAACGGCGACGCTCCCTCGCTCGACCTCGTTCGGCCTCGGCGGGGCGAGCAACACGCTCACACGCCTCCAGTCGTCGGGCGTCGTCGCCGACCGTCTCAAGTGGACCGAGGCGCTGCAGCAGCCCGACCCGGCGAGCGCGCCGCCCGCCCAACCCTCGGCGCCGCCGAGCCCCGAGAAGCGCCGCAGCGTCCTCGAGCGGTGGGGCCGCGACGAGCCCAACGCCGGCGCGCCGGCGAGCCCGAGCCGCCAGAGGAGCTTTGCGCTCGAGGCAGGCGCACCCCGCGACGAGGCGCGCAAGGGTGTCGAGGACCTGTTCAGCCCGAGGAACGACGACAAGGCGCCGTCGTCGGCCGCTGCGCCTGCGTCGTCGGCACCTGTCGACGCCGCGTCCCCGACCAAGTCGAGCTACTCGAAGCCGACATGGTCGGCCGCGCCGATCGGCGTCAAGGAGCCGTCCAAGCCCTCCTCGCCGCCGCCCATCGACAACGACGACGAGCCGGCGTCGCCGCCTGTGCGCCACACGCGCGGCGTCGCCCTCCCCGGCCTCGGTCCGAGCGGCTCGAGCGCGCCCAAGCCCGCGCCCTCCACCTCCGCCTCGGCGCGCCCCTCGCCGCTCGCCTTCCCCTCCGAGCCTTCCTCGCCCATCCGCACCCGCACCCAGTCGAGCGACGCGCCGCCGGCCTCGCCCGGCCGCCCATCCGTACGAGCCGCCGCCCAACGGTGGGGCCAGACGGCGGCGCAGAGCGCGGCCGAGAAGAGCGAGGCGCTCCAGGCGCTGAAGGCGAGCTACGGCGTCAAGCTCGGCCCGACGAGGGGCGCGACGCTGCCCGCCTCGTCGTCGGCGGCGGCGGCCGCGATCACGCAGGAGAGGAGGAGCGAGGTCGAGGCGCCGGCCAAGAGCAAGAGCGTCGAGGTGCCGGCGCACACGCCTGCGCCTGCGCAGGAGAAGAAGGAGCAGCCGTTCGCGGCTCGCACGGCGTCGCCTGCGCCCCAGACCAAGCCGGCGCCGACGCCCTCTCCCGCTTCGGCACCGACCGCCGCCTCCCGCTCCGCGGCCGCTCCCACCAATCCCGCTTCCCCCTCGAACTCGGCCGCACCTACCCTCGCCGACGACGTCGTCGCAGCGCTCCTCGCCCCTCGGCACGTCGCGCACCTCCCGCCGGGCGAGGTCCTCTCGCTCGACGTGTTCCACCTCAACTCGCCGTCGGACGACCCGCACCCGATCGACCACAACCACATGCTCTTTGAGAGCGAGGTCGTCGGCGTTGTGTACCGCGCGGCGGCGGCGGGCGAGGGCGAGGGCGACGGCGACGAGGAGGGGATCCTGACGAGGACCTGGGTGTGGAGGGGGAGGGACGCGCAGCCGACGGCGAGGACCGAGGAGCGCATCGCGCGGCTCGGCGAGAAGACGGGTACGACGCCGGTCGAGGCGCAGGCTGGAGCAGAGGGCGCAGAGCTCGCCGAGGCGTTCGCTGGGCAGCTTACCGTGTGCAGGGTGCGTCGCTCTCTCCCCTCTTCTCCTTCTCCTTCTTTCACGAGCTCCACTGATGACGACGACGACCTGCAGGGTACGAGGGACTCGTTCGACCACCTCGCTCAGCATATGTTCTCGGTCCAGTCGCACGACGATGCCGTTTTCGTGGAGGAGGCCGACGTCGTGCGTCGCGTCTTCCGCTCACTCTTGCTCTCCTCGTCTTCACCTCGCTCACGCCCACTTCGCACTCGCTCGCAGTCGATCCGCACCCTCTGCTCGGGCTACGCCACCGTCTTCTCGTCGCTCGGCGAGGTCTACGCCTGGCTCGGCGAAGGCTCGACCGACCTCGAGCGTCACGCTGCGTGCGAGTTTGCCGAGTCGCTCGCCGACGGCAGGAGCGTCGAGGTGCTCGCCGAGGGGGAGGAGACGGCGCTCTTCTGGCACCAGCTCGCGGCCGATGGCGCCGAGTACGCCAACGCGCATGTGCGTCACTTTCTCTCCTCCGCCTCGCCGACTCGCCTCCCGCATCCTACCTGGACAAAGCTGACCCCTCATTGGCACGCTCGTAGTACTGGCGCTACCGCCCTCACCACCCGCAGACCGTCTCGGTCATCCGCTTCTCGCCCTCGCCCTCGGACCGCTTCTCCCTCGTCCCGACGCCCGCCCTCTCGCCCGACCACGTCTCGCTCCTCGACGCCGGGTTCGCCGAGAGCTGGATCGTCGTTCCCGAGACTGTGCTCGTCGACAAGAAGGGCGACGTTGAGCTCGCGCTCGAGGCGGCCGAGAAGCTCGCCTTCAAGTGGGAGGAGCGCGGCTTTGGCGCTCGCACGCCGTACCATGTGCGCACTGCTGTCTTTTCCCTCTTCTTCTGCATTCACGTCGCAGCTCGTCGTCCTCGGGACGCCTCCGCCTACGCAGCTCGCTCACGCCTGCTCCTCGTCCCGCAGGTCCTCCTCACGCCATCGCTCCTCCCTCGCGACCTCCCCTTCCTCTCTCGCTCCCTCGACCTCTCTGCGCTCAGCGCCGGCACCAAGCCCCGCAAGATGCGCGTCTACACGGCGCAGGAGGCGCGCGACGAGCTACTCTAGACGATGAGGAGGAGGAGAAGCGGTTTGAGAAGGTCCCGGTATTCTTACTTTGTGCAACTCGAGCGCTGTACGTACTGCGACACAGGAGCAGTTCTCAAGCGTGCACTCGCGAGTGAGAGAGACGAGAGCGAGCTATCGCACCGTCGGTGCCGTTCGTTCAGCGTCATCGGGCACAAGAGGCCCGAGCGGGACGAGGTGCTCGCTCTCACTAGCCGCTCTCGCTTTCTGGCTCTCCTATTCGTGCCTCTCGACGCTCAAGACGGTAGAGGAGACAACTGCGACTGCTTGTGTGAGACTGTGGAGAGGGGAAGATGCGACGACGACAGGAAAAGACGAAAAAGGGACAGGACAAAGGACGACGAGGACGAGATGAGGGGCAGGTAGAAGGGCCTTTTTCGGGGGTGCTGTATAGAATGCCTGGAGGAACGAAGACCTAGTGCGAAGTACGAGTGAAGGAAAGAGGGCGAGAGGCTCTAGAAGAGGATCTAAGGCGAGGGGTAGGTGGCGGCGAAGCTCTGGAAGAACGCCTCGAACGAGTCGGGCGACATACCAAATCCAGTCGACGCCGCCGACACCTCGTCGTGCTGCAGGACCTGGACGTCGCAGGCGAGCTCGTTGTGCTCAGGGAGGGCGGGAAGGACGAGCGCCGGCTCCTCCGACGGTGCTGACGTGGCGATGAGGAGGGACGGGTCGAACGTCGTCGAGGTGGCCGACTCGGTAAAGGGGAACGATGCGAGGAGGTCCTCGTAGGTGAGAGGAGGAGGAGGGAAGAGGGTCGACTCGGTGACGGCGGGGAGGGGCGCAAAGTAGGCGCTCGTCGACGGCGGCGGCGTCAGGACGTGGTCGAAGCCGGTCAGGCCTGCCGGCGCCGACTGCGGCGGGTTGCACACGTCGTTGAAGAGGGCCGGGTCGAGCGACGCCATCGACGCCGAGGTCGCCGGCGTGTCGGTCCAGGCGAGCGGCGCCGAGCGGAAGGTCGACCAGGCCTCGGACGCCGCCGTCGACGGCGGGAGGAAGAACGACTCGAAGTTGCTGCTCGTCGCCGTCGACGGCGTGGTAGGGAACCCGGCGTAGGCCGACGAGGGCGAGATGGGCGAGCCGAAGCCGGAGAATTGGATGGCGGGGAGGAGCTCGCCGAGCGGGTTGGCGTCGACGAGGCCGGTCCAGGTTCCTTGTGCCGGCGACCTCGAGCCGTCGAGTGACTGCGTCGAGGAGGAGGCGTCGCCGTCGACCGACTGCTCGAGCTTGGCCTTTGCGGAGGAGCGGCGAGCCGGCTTGGGGCGGAAGGCGTAGTCTGCGAAGGTCACGAGCATCCTCAGTTAGACTCGCCCGCTTCGAAGAGAGGGGGTGAGCAACGACGCACCTGGATACCGCTGCGCATGGGCCTGCTTCTCCTCAGCCGCCCGCCGAGCGTACATCTCGCGCACCTCGACCGACTCGGCCTTCCACATCGCCGCGATATGTCGAGCTGCAAGGTCGAGCATCCGTCAGCGATCGCCTCGAGCGCAGCAGGAGAAGGAGATTGAAGAAGAGAGACGCACAGAGCTCGGCCTGTTGAGGTTTGGCCTTGTCCGACTCGTCGCGCGCCGCCGAGAGCTCCTTGAGGCGGGCCGAGCGGTACAGGAAGAACGAGTTGGGCGGGCGCGGGATGTAGCCGTCGGGCTTCTTGACCGTTTTCTTGCGCTTGCGAGTCGGCGAGTCGACGAGGATGTCGTCGGTGCGGCACGCGCTCGTCGACGCCTCGGCGGTGCCGGACGTCGAGTCCGAGAGGCTGGGCGAGGGGCGCAGGGGCGCCGACGTGACGGCGGCGGACGTGTCGGGTAGCGGTGCGAGGGAGCGACGAGTCGGGCAGGATGAGTCGGACGTCGAGCGGAGGAGGACGCTGGGAAAGCCCGGACCGGTCCAGGTGGTCGGCGCCGCCGGGTTGACGAACGACGGGGCCGCCGACGAGCTCGAGACGTCACTGTTGGCCGATGCAGCGCTCGTGCGCTTCCTCGAGGGGCGCGTGCGGCGCGGCGGGCTCTTGAGCGTCGCGAGGGCGGCCTCGAACGGCGACGGCGGCACGCTCACCTGCGACGAGGTCCGTGCCATGGGCGAAGGGGCGGCGAGGCTCGTCGGCGTCGGGAAGTCGGCCTTGCTGTAGAGTGTCGGCGAGGATGAGGGAGGAGGGGTGCGCGCGCTTGAGCGAGAGGACGGCGGCGCCGTGTCGACCTGGGTGCTGCGGGACGAGCCGAGCACGTCGTCCCACCGGACGGCGATGGCGGCGTCGCCGCTAGGTGAAGGTGGGCACGTCTGCATGCTGGTGCCTGATCGTGTTGAGCGGTAAGAGGCGATGAGGCGGAAGTCGAGCCGCTTTGCGGTGGTTGAATAGGCGGCGAGGGTGGTCCACGCGGTGTGCAGCTGGAGGGGCAGAGACAGCAGCGGAACGTTCGTCAGCTCGCGAGCTCGTGCACGTGCTGCACAGAGAGGTAGAAGTGCGGCGCACCTGCGCGATCTCGCTCGAGAGCTAGCGACCGTTGTCGACGAGGAGGACGAGGCGAGCGCGATGGTGGGCGGGCTGGGCGCGGTGACGGCTGGCGGTGCGAGTGGTCGAGTGAAGATAGAGAGAGCTGGACCGTCGTTGAGCTGCTTGGTGGCCCCGGTGCCCGCGCGAGAGATGAAGCGGAGGCTGGCGGAGGCGAGGAGTCGGTGAGGCTCGTGCGAGGCGGACGGCGGCGGCGTCGTCGTCGGCTCGGGACGAAGGGTGAGGGCGAGGAAGGTGGGAGCATGAGCAGGTCCAGCGAAGATGGCTGAGTGCTGCCTGAGCGAGACGTAGCTCCGGGCCAGCCGCAGCTTGACATCGGTCCCCAAGGCCGACTTGAGTGCGGGCCTTCCAGGGAGGACAAAGGCGGACCGGGGCAGCCGGCCCGAGCGAGCGATCTACGGCGCGACAGACGGAATCAGGTCTCGGAAGTGAATGCTGAAGGGCACGCAGGTGTATCACGCAAGTACTCGGCCGGGGGCGGCACCCTCGATCAATTCCGGTCGGCTCGCCTCGAGGCTCGTCGACTTGAGCTTTCCCGGCCCGCGAAACGGCGCGTACGAGCGCACGGTGCCTCGAAGCAGGCTCTCGTCGGCGTGCCGAGTGCTGGGCGGTAGGGGGCGCGAGAACGAAGGAAGTGCGCAAGCTTCTGCTGCGCTCGCTCGAGCTCGACTCGCAGATTTTTGCGAGCGACCGAGCGAACGGGACCGAGCGAGCCGCGGCGAGGGAGCGAGTGAGCGTACGGACGACCAGCGTCCGTGCGCGGCTCTCGTCGAGGCGGTCGGCGACGATCCTCGCGAGCGTGCAGGCTGAGGCTACGACTCGAGTGGCCCCGGCCGGGTGGTGCAGCCCGTTCGCGCTCGAGCAGGCTGGCGCTGAGCAGCCCTGGCAGGGGACAGAGAGCGGAGGAGGAAGCCGAGCTGCCGGGACAGGCCACGCGCGACGGCACTTTGCATGCACGCCGGATGCCGCGACGCCGGCTCTTTCGAGGCTTGTCATCAGCCAGGCATTTAGCGAGAGTCCGGGGCGCGAGGGCGGGGTGAATGAGGCAGCGCAGCGGGGGAGAACCGGGGTCGAGGAGGACGAGCGCTAGCGAGGCAAGCAGCTGCGGCGGCTCCTGGAGCTGCAGATGGCAGCCACGCCGTTGGTCCCACGAGGCTGTCGCCGACGAGCAGAACAGGCGCTTGCCCAGGGAAGGAGAAGCGAGGCGAGCGCAGAAAGGCGAGCGGCCAAGTCGCCGACAGCGCGAGCTCGCGCGCGGCCGACAAGCTCTCGCAGGGCTCGCTCGCACCACGCTCGCGCACCAGCGAAAGCCGTGCTGGCCCCTCGCTGGCCATGCCTCCCACGGCGCGCAAGCGTGCCAAGGTCACGAGCACCACCGCCGCAGCCCCGCCCCTCGTCGTCGAGGCCGTCGCCCGCCTTCGCGCCCAGCTCGCCTACCTCGACCAGCAGCTCTCGTCCGCCGACACGCCGGCCGAGCTAGAACGGGAGCTCGGCACGCTCTCCGATCGCCTGCGCACCTACGAGGCGGCCGCAGGGGCGGCAGCGCCGGCCGGCGACGTCGAGCGAGCCGTCGTCGGCACCGGGTGGAGCGACGAGCTCGACCAGAAGGGCACGCAGCTGTGGAACCGCTCGACGGCGCTCAAGCACGCACACCTGGTCGACGAGCACAGCGACCCTGCCTGGCTCGCCGTCGTCGCCAACTGTGCGTCCGCTTCCTCCCCTCTCCCTCCTCCCCCCTCCGCCCCCACCTCGGAGCTGACTTGCCGCTCCTCGCTCTTCCAGTGCGCCTCATCGCCTACCGCCTCATCCGTCTCGGCGCCGTCGAGCCTGTGTCCTTCGCCGGTGCGTCGACCGTCCTCTCTGACGCAGTACGCTCGCGCGAGACGGCGCTGACTCGCTCTCCAACCCTGCAGACCGCCTCTCGCACCTCTCGCTCGCGACCAAGGCCGCCGCCGCGCTCCTCGCCTCTCGGCAGCTCTCAAGCGCCGAGCTCGTCATGACCGAGTGCGGCAAGCTCGTCACCGGCATCGAGCAGGACCCGGCGCGCTCGAGCGACGCCGTCAAGCCCCTCCTCCATTACTACTGCTTCCGCATGCGCTTCTCGCTCGCGACGTCCAAGATCTCGCTCGTCTCGTGGTCCGTCAACAAGGCGCAGGCGCTGCTCAAGGCGTCGTCGGTGCTCTGGCGCGACGTCAGTCGCCCTCCCGAGCCTGCTTCCTCCCTAGTTCACCTCACCTCGCTGAGTCTGGCTATGAGCAGATCGAGCACCTCGGGCACACCCTCCTCGAGGTTGCGTCGGCGCTCCTGCAGACATCCATCACGACTACGCCTACCTCGGACGGCGACCTCGGCGTCGAGCTCGCGCGGGACTGGCTGCAGTGGGCGATCGAGCTGCTCGAGGCGGCCGAGGGGCAGGACGTCCGGGTCATGCAGGTGCGTGCGCTCCATCTTACGTCCTCAGATGTTCTTCGCTGAGTCGCCCAAGCTGCAGGTCTGTGCGCTTCGCCTCTTCGCTCAAGCCTGCCTCGCGACCAAGGACGACGGCGAGATGGCCTCAAAGGCCGAAGTGGCTCTGCAGCAGGTCCTCGTGCGTCCTCCTTTCGCTCCCTACGAAGCTCCTTGTGAGCTTGCTCACGTTTCTGCGACAGGAGCTCGACCCTTCGGCGGCGCTGCATCGTCGGGTCGTCAAGCTCGTCATCGCTCGAGGCGGCAGCGACGAGGAGATCTCTACGGGTCCGTCTCGATCTCACTCTCAAAAAGGACACTACGAGCTGGATGCTGACGAATCGGCCGTGCTCGCAGCGTTCCTGGGAGCGGCCAAGGCGACGGCGATCGAGAGCGAGGGCGGTCTGCAGTGCGTGCTCTCGTCCTCTCTCGACCACTCTTTCTGAGGAATGCAGCCGACGCGCATTTTCTCCGCCCGCGCAGTCTTCTCGCAGTCCTCGAGCAGCTTCCCTCCCGCAGGTGCGCAGCTTCTCGAGGTCGAGTCCGCCGCCGCCGAGCTGATGTTCCTGCTCGCCCGCAGGAAGAACCTTCGCCTGCAGCTACTCGCAGCGACCGTCGCCGAGCTCGCAACTTGGGGCATCGTGCAGTGCGACTTCCTCGGGCAGGTCGTCGTGGCGGCCGTCTCGCTCGCGAGCGAGGCGGAGAGGGACGTGCTCGTGCAGCTTCTTCAGACCGTCTCGCAAGGCGAGTCCTGCGCATCGCTCATCGTTCATCGTCCTGTGCATGTGCTGACCCTGCCCTGACGTGCCTCGCAGGGCTGCCGACATTCCGCCTCTCTCCCGCCGACGCCCTCACCTGCGTCTCGATCCTTCGCCGCAACGGCGACAAAGCCTCGCTCGAGCAGCACTACCAGGACGCCGCCGCCTACTTCCTCCTCACGTCGTCGACCGTCTTCCTCTCGCTCCCCTTCGCCTCGACGGCCAAGTCCATCCGGTGCGTCGATTTCTCCACGCCCTCTCCCTCGTCCTCAGGCAGCAGCTCGCTGACGTGCTCGTCGCGCTCCTACTTCTTCTTCGAGCAGCAAGGCCGCACTCTGCTACCTCGAGGCGGGCGAGCTCGAGCGCGTCGAGACGACGATGCAGCTCATCCCGTCCGGCGAGGAGGAGGCCAAGGACCACTTCGTCCGCTTCTGCGCTCGCTTGAGCAACGTCAACAAGGGTGCGTCCTCGTCCTCTCGCTCTCTCGGCGCCCCTATAGCCTGTTGCGCCGCCGCTGACGAGCGCTTGTGCAGCCCTCGCCACGCTCAAGGTCATGGTCGTCGCGCCCGGCTTCGCGCCAAAGTTCCTTCAGTGGGCGTACAAGCTCGCCGCCGAGCGCGACCTCAAGGACCTCGCCGTCGCCATCACCGAGCTCCTGTACGACGTGTGCAAGGCGCCCGAGCTCGCCGCCCAGCTCGACTACATGGTCCTGACGAGGTGCGTCCCTCTCGCTCGAGCCGCCGCGCTCACGAGCATCGAGACGCCGATACATCTTCTCCCCGCCCGCAGGAGCGTCATCCGCCAGCAGGTCGTCCGTCTGCAGGACAAGGAGATCTCGAACAAGCTCAAGCGCGTCTCGTCGTCGCCGTCCCGCCTCGTCCGACCTCGCTGACTCTGCCTCGGCAACAGGGAGGAGGTCGCGCAGAGCGCCCTCAAGCAGCTCGAGTCCGGTACGTCTCATCTACATGTACGTGAAGGTCTGCTCGAGCTGACGCCGACCTCTGAGGACAGGTCTGCTCCTCGCGCGTCGCCTCAAGGACTCGCCCGACCCGCCCGGCTCGCTCGCCAAGGAGATCGCGTGGCTCTACAAGACAGGTGCGTCCTCTCCTCTCTTCCTTCAGCAAGACTCGTAGCTGAGCCTGCTTGATGCGCGCAGCCTACAACCTCTGCACCGAGTTCTGCGACCGCTGGACCGCCTCGACCTCGTCCGGCTTCTTTGCCGTCACGGTCGCCCTCATCGAGCTCGCCAACGCCGTCAGCGGTGACGCTACCGACGCAGACAAGCTGTGGACGTGCAAGGCGGCCGTCATCGCCGGCGAGTACGCCCTCGCCAAGGACGCCGTCGGGCCCGAGCAGGTGCGCCCGCTCGAGCCTCTTCTACCACTCCTCGTTCCGTCCTGATGTAGGCCTCTCTCACCGCAGAAGAAGGCCTACCAGGTCGTCCTTAAGCACGTCGACGCGTTCATCGACTCGCTCACCGCCGCCGCGATCGGCTCGGCGCAGCAACTTGGGAAGGCCGACCAGCTGAGCGAGGCGGTCTACGCCGTCAAGGTCGATGCGCTCGCGCACCTCGAAGATTGGAAGGCGCTCGTCAAGCTCGTCGAGGTGAGCTCGTCTCCTTGTGCCGTATCTTCTGCGTGCGTCGTGCGTCGGAGCCGCAGCTGACAGTGCTTCCGCGCTCGCAGGCCTTCGAGGAGGACCCCTCGGCTGCGCCGCTCGGCGTCGTCAAGCTCACCGTCGACATCGTCACGAAGAGCACGACCTGCTCGCTCGACAGCATCCGCAGCATCTTGCGCAAGACGCTCGCGCTCCTTTACGGCCGGCAGGACCTCGACGTGTGCGTGCTCGTCCCTTCTCTCTGCCTCTTTGACGAACCCGAGGCTGATGCAGTGCCTGTCGCTCGCAGCTCGACAATGGCGCTTTGGCTGCGCATGCTCGTGTACGAGCTCGTCGCCCGCCGCGACCTCGACCAGGCGCTCGAGTACGTCCAGAACGCGGCGCAGCTCATCGAGCGTCACAAGGTGCGCTCCTTCTCTCTCACTAGCTCCCTGAGCTCGTCGAGCGCGTGCTGACGGCGAGCCTGACCTGCAGAACGAGTACCCCGAGGATGAGTCGAGCTGGTGCGTCGACTCGATTCGCTCGTCGCTCGCGCTCGAGCCTCTTCTCATAACAGGTGCTCACTCTCTTGCACTCTTGCTCGCAGGATGCTCTCTACGGCGTGGGATGAAGGTGCGTCTCGATTGTCGTACTGTAGCGCGACGTCGCTGACCCTCTCCTCCTCCGGCCCGCGCAGGCCTCAACGCTTTCGCCGCCTCGAACCCGCTCTCCGGCCTCGACTGGTGCACGACCTCGCTCGTTATCGCTCGTGCAGTCGCCAGCCCGCTCGCTGCAACGGTGTGTCGTCCCTTTCGCCTGCTCGACCTCGCCAAGAAGGTGAGGGCCCGAGCTGACTTTCTCGAGCTCGTCGCCGCACGCAGATCGAGCAGCAGATCGAGGAGCTCAAGGTGCGGTACGTCGTCAAGGAGGAGCAAGACGACGATGGCTCGTTGGCTTGAGCGCGACGTATCTCGAGGGAGGAGGCGAGGAGGGAGGGCCAGGAGGGCTTGTCGTCGTTGGTCGGCCTGTTGTCGTTCCGCTTGTTGTTGTCCTGCATCGCTGGAACGCTTTCTCTCACACGTTCTCTCTCTCGGCCCCCGTGAGACGCAGCTGTCGAAGAACGAGCGAAAGTGTCTTTGTACGGGGAGAGGGTCTGTGCGCGGGTCCTACTGAGGGCGACGACAGAGCGAGGGAGCGAACTCGGCGACGACGCCGAGCTGCTGCACGAACGAACGCGATAAGGTGCGAGGGAGGGGATGCTAAATGAACGAGGAGGAGGAGACGAAGCTCGAGAGAGCGAGGCCGAGCCCGCTCAGAGCATGACGGCCATGGCGCCCGCGCCGACCGCACCGACGAGCGCCGCAACGAGCGCGCCGACGGGTCCGCCCGCCTGCGCGCGCACCGCCGCGCTCTTGCCGCTCGCCTTTGCGTCGGCAGCGCCGGCGGCCGAGTTGGTCGCCGAGGCGTAGGCGACCGTTGCCGAGACGGACCCGGTCGCGCCCGTCGAAAGCGGGAGCGAGAGCGAGATGTCGGTCGAGGCGGCCGTCGGCGCGGCGAGCGACATGGTCGTCGTGCCGCCGATGTACTGGGCGAAGTTCTGCGGGCGGGCGAGGGCGCACGAGGAGGGCGACTAAGTCAGCGAGCCGGCTCGCAGGGAGAGGCGCCGACGATGAAGAGAAGGGACGCACAGGGTAGGTGTAGCCCTGCTCGACGTAAGGCGCCGTGTTGTTGAGCGCGACGCCGACCGGGACGACGTGCTTGAAGGCCGCCTTGATCTTGGGGAGGTACTCCTGGGCGAGGCTCATCGTGTCGTTGTTGCTGCGAGCGCGCTCGAGTCAGCCGCGGCTCTAAGACCGGCAGAAGCGAGAGGGAGAGAGGGGGACGCACAGCTCGTGGCTGAGGACGATCGTGCCGTTGACGCTGTAGGTGCCGTTGGCGGCCGCCTTGAGGATGTCGTTGTAGTTGGCCTCGACAGTCGCGCGCGAGAGCGTCGCGATCTCGTAGTCGAACGTGTTGTCCTCCCAGCCGATCGTCTGCATGCCGAGCGACTGAGCGATGTAGCGGATGCGGTCGTCGACGTCGCCGTAGGGCGGGCGCCAGCACTGGACCGTGACGCCGAGGACCTCCTTGATCGCCTTCTTGCTGTAGTAGAGCTCGGCGAACGCCTGCTCATTGGTGAGGGCCGTCATGTAGCGGTGCGACCAGGTGTGAGCGCAGCTGCGAGACACGTGGGGAGGAGCAGGGTCAGTGCGTGAGCTCGACGAAAGAGAGGTGCGAGAGCGGGACGCACATCTCGTGACCGTCGGCAAGGCCTCGTTGAGCCTCGAGAGGCCAGTCGACAACGTTCGAGCCGATGTAGAACAAGGTCGCTGCAAGAGGAAGAGCGTCAGCGTCGACGCGCTCAGAAGGGCGAAAGGGTGAGAGAGCGAGGACGCACCCTTCTGGTTCTGCGACTCGAGGTAGTCGTAGAACGCGTTGTGCGAGCAGTTGGGGCCGTCGTCGTACGTCAGGCTGCGAGGGGAGAGCGAGTTATTGAGAGCTGCGCGGCTCAGAGAAAGCGAGGCGAGCGAGAGAGGACGCACCCCCAGGTGTCGGGCGTGGGGACGTTGTAGACGTCGGGCTTGATGCCCTCGTGCTTGGGCGTGCGACAGGTCGTTCCTGACCACCAGCAGTCAGGGTCCGTACCGTAATCATCTGCAGGAGAGAGTGCGGTAGAAGGAGAGAGAGCGCGAGGTCAGCGATGGAGCGGCAGGGAGAGGAAGAGGACGGCGAGGGCGCACAGTTGACGCCCGAGAAGTCGCCCTGCGGAGTGCCCCTGGGCGCAATGTTGGGGATGCTGCTGTTCAGCGACTGGAAGAGCGCCGTGACGTCGGGCTTGGCCGTACTGCACGAGGAGGAGGAGGAGGGGGGTCAGCTCCGCTCGACCGACAGCTCCTGAACTCGGAGCGCGAGGGGACGCACCTGAGCGAGGCGATCTCCCAGATGGCAGGGAAGACGCCGTCTGCGATCAAGGCGCCCACGGGCGGGTAGTAGTAGGCGGCGCACTCCTGAGCCGGGTCCTGGATGCCGGCGGCGCTCGCCTCGTCGGTGCGGGTGGCGGCGGCGGCGGTGGCGGTGGTGGCTGCGGCGGCCGAGTTGACTGCTGCGCTGGCGGCGGTGGCAGCGCGCGAGGCGACGGCGGACGAGGCGGCGGCGGCGGACGAGGCAGGAGCGCGTCGTTCGATGGCGGCGCGGCGCACTTTGGCGAACTCGTGCTCTGAGCCGCACGCGGCGGCGAGGGTTGCGGCAGACAGCAGTGCGAGCGTGGTGCGCATCGTCGCAGAGCGGGTCTGGGGGTTGGCGAGGGAGCGAGAGGACGGAGCAGGGTCCGCCTCGCCCCTCCTCCCCTCGGCGACTGTGCCGAGCGCGGCCGGCGCGCTAAAACCGCGTCTCGCAGCACCACCCCGATTGTTTGCGCCAAAGGGCTGCACTCGAGCAGGAGCATGAACACTCAGCCAGCGAGTGCCTTCGCAAGAGAAGAGAAGCGGCTCGCTCAACCTTGCCCGGATGTCCGCGCCCAGCTCGTCTTGGACAGCTTGGCACCTCTCGACGCCGATCATGCTCGGCTACCCGAGCTTCTCTCGCACTGCGTACTCCGTCGTCAAGCGAGCTGGCGCCGGCGCGCAAGTCGCGCTGCAGGACTCGCGGTGGCGGTCGACACATTAATGCTGTCCTGACCTCGACGAGCGAGACAAGTCGCGCACTTTCTGCAGCTACGAGTGCTCCCTCGAACAGGGCGCACGTAGGCCAAATAGATTTGCAGAACGACAAAGTACAGCGAGCGACGGCGAGGAGAGGAGCAGGAAGAGGCCCGTGCGTCGAACGCCTCCTCAACCCTCACCTCGCTCGAACCGTCGACCATCTCGCCCAACTCGCACCGCCTGGAACGCTCGCGCAGCCCAACTCCCCTCGTCGACGCCTCGCTCACAGCGGCCTGAGCCGGACGAGCTTGTACTGCTCCGGGTGACGAGCAGGGTGCGGCGCGAGCGAGCGCTCAGTCCTCGGCCGCTCGTCGTCGCTCGAGTCGGGCTCCTGCGCGCATGTAGGCCGACGTCAGTCGAGCTCGACGAAAAGGGGCGAGAAAAGAGATGGACGCACACGTTTGGGCGAGCGAGACCGTGTCCTCGACGACGGGCGAGGCGACTCGCGCCGGGCTCGACGACGGCGGCGAGGCTCGGAACGTGCGCTCGTGCCCGGGCTCTCGTCGTAGAGCGTGTTCAGGGTGGGAAAGTGCTCTTCAGCGACGGTGCTGTTGAACGAGATCTGCGTGGAGCGAGTCAGCGAGGTGAGAGCAAGAGGGACGTGAAGGGGAAGCAGACGCACCTCGGCAGCCTCCATGGCGTACTCGTCCGGGTTGGCTCTGATGAACTCGGCCCACGCTTCGAGCTCGTCAGTGACCGCCAAAAGCTCCGACAGCTCCCACGACGGTCCCTCGGCGTTGACGAGGTTGCGCGCCGAGTCGAGCCAGGGCCGGATCAGCTTGGGCGGCGCCGTCGACACGCGCCATGCGCTGAGAATGGCGGTGAGAGCGTTGCGACATGCCCTGACGGTGGACATAGCTGTGCGAGATGTCGTGGACCGCGAAATGCAAAGGAGCGAGAGCGCTGGCCACGAGCGACGGCACTAGGCCTTGTTCGCTCTCCGCGGAAGTTCCGAAGGGCAGACAGGAGCCAAATGAAGACCGGACACGCGCTCTCGAGCTCCTGTCCGGCGGCGGATGAGCCGCTCTGCCGTCCGCTCAAGACGGACGCGGCAACTTGAGAAGGTCACGTTGTGCGCGCACGGGCCCTTTCCCCTCCTCATCTCGTTCCAGCTTCGCGCAGCTCGTGCAGCGGCTCTCTCGCAAGCGGTCCTTTCTCCAGAGGACAGAGATGCACAGGACGATACAGGCCCTGCTACAGCAAGCCCGGCAGCGCCGCATCCTCGAGGAAGCCCCAGCCGAGGTTGTCGGTCAAGAGCGAGTCGCACCAGCCCTGCCACTCGGTCTGGAGGTAGTCGGGCAGGGCGCCCTCGGTCGCGTCCGGCGCGGCGGTCGAGGCGGTCCAGGTCGGGAGCGAGGGAACGAGCGAGGGCGAGGTCGGGACCGAGAGGGAGGGGAGCGGGTCGGGTATGGCGAGCGACGTAGAGGCGACAGGCGCGACGGCGGGAGGGTGAGCCGTAGAAGTTGATGTCGAAGCTGCGCGCACAGAGAGAGGCCGTCAGCACTAGACAAGGGAGGAGTCGGCGAGAAAGGAGAGCTCGCACCTGTTCTCCCTTCTCGCTCCTCGTCGCCCGCCGTGCCCGCACTTGAGCCCTCGCCCGTCCCGCCCGCCGCCCCTGAGCCCTCAGCCGCAGGCGGCGCATGCCGCCTCGCCGCCGCGCTCCACAGCAGCGCCGAGATCTTCTGGACCTTTGCTCGGACGCCGAGCGGGCCGTCCTGCGCCCACGACGCCCACCGCGCGAGCCCGTTGGCGACAGCCTCGATCGAGCGCAGATTACGCACGTCACCGGTGCGCGTATGGGCGAAGAAGTGGACCGAGGCTGCGGGCGAGGAGGGAGGGAGAGAAGGAGGGTCAGCAGCCGCCCGAGGTGGACCGAGCGTGGAAGAAGGAGAGGGGGACGTACCGGCGCGCATGAGGCTGTAGAAGCCGATGAACCACGAGTCGAGGGGCGTCTCGCCCTGCGAGAGCATCCAGTTGATCGAGTTCTCGGCGCGGTTGACGACGGCGAACCAGCGCGCGCGTGAGGGGCGAAAGTGCAGGTGCGCGGGGAGGAGGGCGTCCCGCTTGACGAAGGGCGAGAGGAAGATGCTCTGCGAGGAAGGAGAGAAGAGTCAGCTTGGGGGAGAGAGGACGAGGGAGGGAGAGCGGGAGAGGGGGCGCACCTCGAAGCAGACGATCATGGCGTGCAGCATGCCGGCCTGCACGGTCGACTCGGAGCCGGCAAACTGCAGCGCGTCGGGCACGTGCACGAGCCACGCATCGAAGTCGGCGAGGATGCCCTCGAGCTGGGCGTCGGTCGTCTTGCTGAGGCGGACGCGGTTGACGGCCTTCATCGCTCGCTGGAGGAGCATGCACAGCTGGTACAGGGCGACGAGGTACGGGTCCGACTCGAAGGCGGTCGAGCAGTCGAAGCAGTCGTCGAGGTCGATCATCGAGGGCTGACCGGGCGAGGCCGAGTAGCTGTGTGCGACGAGGAGAGGGTCAGCTCGACGAACGGCGTGAGCTGAGCGGCGAGACGACGCACCAGGTATCGGTGATGACGCAGCACATCCAGACCCGCATGCGCTCTTGCTGTTGAGCGTGTGGAAGGTCCGACGGCGGTTGTCGATGTAGGCCCTGCGGGAGGAGCAGGGCGTCAGGAGAGCTCGAGCAGGAGCGCGAGAGAGCGAACGACGAGACGCACCATGTCCTGCGCCATGCGGATGCCGTTCCCTGCGAGGAGGAATGAGCGCGAGCCGTTCTGGGTCGAGATCGGGCCGTGCGCCTCGCACGAGAGGGTCATGATGAGGAGGGCCTGCGCGCGCACGAATAGAGCGTCAGCGAGGGAGCTGCGCAGAAGTCGAGAAGGAAAGAGAGTAAACGCACCTGGACGTTCTGCAAGCTTGCCGTCGCCCTCGGGTCGTGGATCTCGATCGCCGTCCTGAGGAACTCGCGCGCCGTGTCGAACCGCTCGAACGAGAACCGCCTCGACGACGCCGCGATGGCGCACACGGCGAGGAGTGCGACGGGCGACAGCGTGTCGAGGGCGCGCAGCTCGGCGACCGTGATGACGGGGAAGAGCGGGAGGACGTGGTCGACAAAGTGCTGCACGAGCTCGAGGACCGTCTCGCTCGTGAGGGTGCCGAGCGGGTGCGGCGTGTGGACGTGTGCGCGCTTGACGACGGTGCGCACCGAGCCGTCCGACGAGCGCCACAGGCCGTACTCCTGGTCGATGAGGGCGAGGTCCTCGTTCGGCTGGAGCTGCGCGAGGAACTGCGTCAAGCTCGTCTCGCCGAGCATGCGCGTCGCCGGAGGCGACGGTGCGCGCTCGTCGGGCGAGGCGCTGCGCTCCTGCATGCGCTTCGAGACGCGGTCGACGCAGCGCGCGAGCATGTCGAGCCCGTCGCTCTTCCCGGTGAAGCCCCTCGTCGAGGCGGGCGACGCGCTCGACGGTGCCGCCGGAGAGGTCGACGTCGTAGCGAGCTTAGCGTCGGGCCCGGTGCGCTGCAGCGCCTCGAGCTTGGCGCGCTTGCGCGGGTCGACCTTGGCCGGCCGGATCGTCTCGCACGGAGTGGACCGCTTGGCGCACTCGTAGCAGACGGGCGGATGCCGTTCCTCGACCCAGATGCACTTGAGCTTGCGCGCCCGGCACTCGTCGCAGCTGCGGAACGACAACTCGTCAGCTACGGAGCATCCCGCGTGACGACTCGGAAGCGGACGAGGACGCACGCTCTGAGGGCCTTCTTGCGCTTCTTGCCGGGCGGGTCGGTCGGCGTGCTGGCGCATGCTGTGGAGGACGAGCCCGCAGTCGGGTAGGCGGGCACGGGCTGGTCGGGGTGGCTGCTGGTGCTGGCGCGGGGAGAGTGCGAGGCCGGGACGACGAGGGGCGCACGAGCGCCTGGCGGGAAAGCGTCGTAGGGTGGCTGCATCCTGCCGAGGTGCTTGGCGAACTCCAGGGCCGGCCGGTAGTCGAGCCGAGCGAGGTGGTAAGAGCACGAGCGGTCAGAGGGGACAGACGGCCGAGAGGACGAGGCGATGAAGCCTTTGCTCCTCACCCGGCGGTTGTTCCTCTGGTGCAGCTTGTCCACAGTTCTCTCCTCGTACAGGTGAGAGTACACACACGGGCAAAAGGAGACAAGGAAGACGGGTTGCAGCTCCTCGACCATCGCTCGCCCTCTCACCACAGCTTCCACCAGCTGCGCGGCGCCGCCCGAGCCCGTTCCGGCACATCGACCTTGCCCGCCCTCGCCTCTGCGAGCTGCCCCTCCAATCGCTCGACCTTGGCGCGCAGCTCGTCGCCCTGCTTCTCGCGCGAGAGGACCATGTAGGCGAGCTCGAGGGCGTAGTAGACGATCGAGCCGAGCGCGAGGCAGTGCAGCATGGCCGGGACGAGGTTGCGGTAGAACTCGCTCGTCGCACTCCTTGCCTTGGGCTGTTGCGGCGGCCCGGGAGGAGGGGGAGGAGGTGTCGAAAGCCGAGAAGGGTCGCCGGCGCCGGCTGCGAGGGGTTGCCGCGGGTCGAACGAGGGCGCGGTCGGTGCAGGCGAGTAGGCGCGTCGGTGGAGGAGCTGCCAGGCTGCTGGTGCTGGTGCTGGCGAGGCGCGGCGCAGCATGGTCGAGGTGGGGAGGGTCGCCGAGGAGGCGAGGCTGAGGACGGCGTAGGCGGGTCAGCGGGGATTGCGGCACACTCTGTAGTGGCGGTACGCACCTGTGCAAGGCGGCCTGGGCAGTCACAGAGCGAACAAGCATCTGGGGCGGGTCGTGGTCGAAGCCGACCTCCTCCTCGACTCGCGACCTCCCCTCCTCGCTCGCCAACCTCGCCCACGGGTCGCTCAGCTTTCTCGTCAGAGCTCGAGCTGGAAACCTTGCCCAGCTAGCGAGACCGGCTTCTTCGACGTGGCCTTGCGCTAGAGCGAGCGAGCCAGCTGAGCAGCTGTGCTGCCACCTCGCCGCAGCCTCTCCCCGTCGAGGTGCGGTGCGTTACGAGGGCTGTGCACAGATGCCAGGCACGAGCAGATCCAGCTCGAGCCGGTACGCGGCAGGGCGGAGCGAGCGATCGCCCTTTGCGCGCCGGTTTTCGCCAAGCCCTCGGGTCAAGACCACGCGCCGCTCGCTCCCTCGCCCTCTCTCTCCTGCTCCGTCCTTCACCTCGTGCTCGCCGTACAGCACTGCAGAGCTTGCTCGACTAGCCTCTGCGCGCGCGACCCACCTCGAGCGACCTAGCCCGCCTCCAGCACCGCCTCGACCTCCTCCTCGCTCAACCGCCCGACACCGCCGTACGCCATGAAGGTCGTCCTCCTCGCCGCGCTCGCCGGGACCCTCGCCTCGGCTCAGCTGCACAAGGCCGTCCTCCCCGCGCACGACCTCGCCAGGCGCCAGGCCACCGCGACCGCCGCCGCGACCGGCAGCACCAGGACCGCCGCCGCCGCGACCGTCACCAACACGCTCCCGGCTGCGACGTCCGCCCCGGCCGCCTCGAGCGGCGTCCCTACCGGCGGTAGCGTTTCCTCCAAGCCCCTCGCCTCGCTGTGAGTCGCCGCCGCTCGCTCGCTCCTCCTCCTCCTCCCCCTCCCCGACCCCCCCGCACTCGCCAAGAGCGAGCCCTTGCAGGGACGGCGCGTGCAGCTCCGCCGCCCGAACAGCAGCACCAGGATGGGACGCTGACGGTGCCCTTGTGTGTGTGCGCGCAGCTCGTTGATCGGCACGACCACCACCGCCGAGGCGACCCAGGCGCTCCCGACCACTTTCGCTGCGGGCGCGACGCCGCCCGTCTCTGGAGCGCCGACCCTGCCCAACAGTGCGTCCACAGAGCCCCATGATCATGTGTCAAGGCGAGGCTGAGTCGCAGTAGCTGACGCAGCTCCTCCTCCTCACCTCCCTCCTCACCCTGTCCTCCTGCAGTCGCGACCCTCAACCCGGCCAACTACCCTCCTCTCGACCGTCTTCCGCCGACCGACTCGCCCGAGGTCCAGGAGTGGCTGTCGCAGATCGACTTCGCCAACATCCCCGACGTCTCGCCGACCGGCCTGAACGGCTGCTCCAACACGACCTTCAACGCCGACGCGCTCGCGGCGGCCGGTGCAGATGGATCGTGCTGGTGGACATGCGGTGGCTGGTGCGTTCTGCCCGCCGTGTGCGCTGCCGAGAGCTCTTACTGACTCGGTGCGACCTCCTGCAGCACTCGCGCGACCGACATCACGTACTGCCCGAGGAAGGAGGACTGGGGCGCGTCTTTCGGTGCGTCCAACTCTCCCCTCCTCCTAGCTCGAACTGTCCCTGACTCACAGCCTTACGCAGACGACGGCCCTTCGCCGTACACGCCGCGCCTCCTCAACCTTCTCGAGTCGCAGGGCCTCAAGTCGACCTTCTTCATCGTCGGCTCGCGCGCCATCTCTCGCCCCGAGATGGTCCAGACCGAGTACATGCTCGGGCACCAGCTGTCGGTGCACACGTGGGCGCACTCGTCGCTGACGACGCTCACGAACGAGGAGGTCGTCGCCGAGCTCGGGTGGACGATGAAGGTCATCAAGGACGTGACGGGCGTCACGCCCAACACGTTCCGCCCGCCGTACGGCGACATCGACGACCGCGTGCGCTACATCGCCCTCCAGATGGGCCTGCGCCCGATCATCTGGACGACGTACAACAGCGAGGTGTTCGACACGCGCGACTGGCAGATCGGCGGCGGCGTCGTCACGGCGCCCGAGGCCTACTCGCGCTTCGACACGTTCTTGAATCAGGCGTCGTCGAGCTTGTCGTCGGGTTTTATCGTCCTCGCCCACGACCTGTACCAGCAGGTGCGTCCGTCCCTCTGCTCTCGGACCTTTCCCCTTCTCGTGGCTCGCGCTGACCTTGCTCACGCACGCTCGCAGTCGGTCGACCTCGCCGTCGACTACATCCTTCCCAACGTCATCAACGCCGGCCGGCTCCACATCAAGACGATCGCGTCGTGCCTCGGCCAGTCGCTCGAGCAGTCGTGTGCGTCGCCTCCTCGCTCTCTGCCTGCCTCTCCCGCCTCGCACTCCTCACTGACGCTGCACCTTGTCGTCTCGCAGACATGGAGACGGCCAACTTCACCTCGGACGACCTCGTCCAGACGACGAGCACGGTCGTCGGCGCGACGGGCTCGGGCTTCGTCCCCGACGTCGGCCTCAACGCCACCCCGACGGCGAGCGCGAGCCGCGGCAGCGAGGGCACCGCTTCTAGCGAGGCGGCCGGTTCGAGCTCGACTTCGGGCTCGCGCTCGGCGTCGAGCGGCGGACCGTCGGCGAGCCAGAGCGCGGCTGCGTCGGGCGGGACGAGCGGCGGCGCGCTGGCCGCGCAGGGCGGCGGCGCGGTCGTGCTCGGTGCGGCGCTGGTCGCTGCGCTCCTGCAGTGAGCGCTTTACCGCGTCGTCGTCGTCGTCGTCGTAGGGGAGCGTCTTCCTCTCTCGCAGCCTATATCTCGCTCGCTTTCCCTTCCCCTTCCCTCTCGGTGCGCACTTGGTAGTACAGACACTGCATCTCTCGTGCGACCTTTCTACTGCGCCCGCTGTGCTCGAGAGCGAGAGCGCTCAAGTTGGAAGCTCGAGGTCTTGGCGACGCGTCGAGGAGCGCGCCGGCGAGGAAGCTGCGGCCTTCTCGCTCCGTTACAGCGCTCCCTCAGCGCACGAGGGCTCTGTGCAAGGTCGACCTGCGCCGCACACCCTCCAGCACACGCCTACTCGTCCGGCAGCCGCTTTCCGCTGGCCCGCACGACCCCTCGGCGGTCCTCCAACCCTCATCGCCCGCCGAGCAACTCGCCCTCCTCTCGCCCTCCCTCGACCTCGCCTGCGCCGCCAGGCCAGCTCGACACACCCCCTGCATGAGCACTCAGCTCCCGCCGCGACCGACCGGACTCGCAGCGCCCGCCAGCTCGTCCACTCGGCCTCCCCTCCCACACTTCACCTCATCGTCGCTCCGTCCGTCGCGCGCACCCCTCCCGCCACCAGCACCGCCATCCGCCCGCCCGGCGCGCAAGGAGTCGCTGCGAGCCCACGCTCCAGCCGGCGAGCCAGCCGCAGCAGCAGAGCTCGCGGCAGACGCTCACGACGCGCAGCTCGAGGCGGTGCTCGAGAATCGGCGGCGGCAGGGCGTCCCAACGGCGGCGGCGAGGCCCGCGCGACACCCGCAGTCGGCTCCTGTGCAGCGCGCGCTCGTGCCTGAGGCGGACGAGGCGCAGGTGCGGCACTGGGTCGCGGCGGCGGGCGAGGAGGAGGACGCCGTCGGCGAGCGCGAGGTTCTGCGCTTCGACGGCGGCGCCAGCGCGGCTTCGTCGAGCGACGACGTCGCCCTCACGGTCGGCAAGGTGGACCTGTCGCGCATGACGTCGACGCGGCGGTACATGGCCGAGCTGGACGAGGACGACGAGCCGGGCCCGGGCGACGGCGAGGGCGACCGGGCAACGTGGCACTCGGGCGCGTGGGAGAGCGAGGCGAGGGACTCGATCGCGAGCCTCGAGCCGCTGCAGGGCGGCGGGTTCGGCGGCGGCGCGCGAGGGAGGAGTCGGCTCGGCCCGCCGAGGGACAGTGCGCTCACGATGGGCAGCGTCGATGGAGATCCCTTCTCGTACTCGGTGCGTCGCTCCTTCACCTCTCCCTCACTCTACGACCTCTACTGACTCGCCCCCCCTGCAGGTCTATGCCACCCTTCCTTCGCCTCGCGACTCGGCCTACGTCTCGGACGGTCCTCCTCCACCGCCTCCTCGCCGGTCGCTTAGCCCTCCAGCCCCGGTCGACGTGCGGCTCTCGGGCGCGACCATGCCCATCGTCCGCATCGGCCCGCCCTCGCCGACAACCGACGCCTTCCTGCAGAACCCGCACGACTCGGCGCTCTGGTCCGAGGTGACGACCGTGCCCGCCGCGCCTCGCCATGCTCTCGCCGCATCGGCACCGACACGGCCAGCCCTCGTCGACCCGCCGATGGACGACCTCGTACCGCCGCCCGCGCTCTCGCAGAGCGCCGGCCGGGTCCCGTCGCAGGTGTACTCGGCCAAGAACTTCTCGCGACCGTTCGTCGCGCACTCGGCGCCTTCAGCACCGTCTTCCTCGTCAAGCCGTACGCTCCCTCCTCTCGCACCTCCTCGCCGACGGCCGTCGAGCCCGCGACTAGACGCCGCCGACACGACCCTGCCATCCCCTCTCGACCGCTCGTCGTCGCTCGGGCACGACTCGCTGTTCGAGCGCTCGTCGAGCATCGGGCACTCGAGCCAGACGAGCCACAGCACGCACATGCTCGCCTGGGGCGATGCAGGGCGCGCTCGGCTGCAGGACGAGGCCAAGCGCGCGATCGCGCTCGCGAGGGGCAAGAGCCAGCGTGCGGCCGCCGGGCAGGGCCTCGTCGTCGCCGAGGACGACGAGCCCGGCTTCGAGGTCGAGGAGCTGTGCGACGCCGACGAGCCGCATAGCCACGACCTCCTCGACGCGTACGACGGCGAGGAGGAGGCCGCGCCCGAGCCCGAGCCGTCCCACTCGCCCTCGCCGGCGCCCATCGCCTCTTTCCCGCACTGTGCCGCGCCGCCATCCGTCTCGACGTACTCGGTGTCCGACTACCGCGCCTCGACGGCGCAGTACGCGGCGTCCATGCCCGACGACCCGCCGCAGGCGTTCCAGGCGACCCTCTCCCCGCTCGGACCTTCACCTCCTGCGCCGCTCTCGCCGGCCACACCTACGCCTGTCGCCCTCTCGCCCTCCTCTCCTCTGCACTCTCATCGACCTTCCACCCCGTCCTCGCCCGAGCAGGCCGCTCTCGCAGCGCCTGCACCGACCGCCTCGTCAGCACCGCCCTCGCCGCCTCGACCTCGCAACGTCCTGCGCAAACAGCGACCTGGGCCCTCAACGACGAGCGACAAGCTCGCCCCAGCGTCGGCGCCCGCCATGGCCCGCTCGTTTTCGTCCGACTCGGCCAAGAAGGAGGGCGTGTGGAGCCGCTTCCGAGCGCGCTCTCGCAGTCGAGGCGCGAGCGAGCGACCCGACCCGGCGATGTGGGCGCAGGAGCGCCCGCCCGTTCCTACCTTGCACGGTGCGAACGACCTTATCGTGTCGGGCCTGTCGAGCTCGCTCCCGGCGTCGTCGCAGCGGTTCTTCGCCTCGCCCTCGCCCTCTCTCTCGGCCCGCGCCGCCTCTCCCCAACCATCCCCCTCCCTCTCGACCGTCTCGGCACCTCTATGGTCGGCGCCGCTCTCGCAGACCGAGTTTGCGCGCCTCGCCGCCGCCCGACCCGCCTTTCCGCACCGCGGCGCGAGCGCGCGCTCAGCGCCCGTGGCCGAGTGGGTCCTCAAGAACGTCGAGGGCGCGCGCACCGTGCAGGCGGGCATGGTGCCAGCGGGCGGCGCGGCGCGCATGGGCGTCGTGCGCGGCGGCGGCAACGACGACGAGGTCGAGCTTCTGAGCGAGGTGCTCGCGCGGCCGGGCCCGCTCTCGGCGTTCGCAGGGCACGGTCGCGCCGGCTCAGGCGGCGCGAGCTCGCTCTACTCGGACTACTCGCTGTACTCGCTGCCCGCGTCGGCGCCGCCTGCCTCGCCGGCTCTCGTCGAGCCGTCGCAGCATCAGCAGCAGCAGGCGAGCCGCAGCCAGGGCACCGAGCTCGGGCGCAAGCTTTCGACGCTGCGCAAGCTCGACTCGGCCATCGCGAGTCGCGGTACGAGCAGGCCGAGCATCGTCGGCAGGACGGCAAGCGGCAAGGGGATCAGGAGGGAGCCGGTCACGCCCGACGACTACCTGCGTGCGTCCTCTCCCTCTGCCTCTCCCTCTCCCTCTCTATCTCGTAGCTCAGCCTTGCTGATGCTCTCATCGACTGCCTGCAGAACTTGGGATCGACCTGCACGAGCGAGGCGAGCTCGAGCGAGCGGCTTGGTGCTTCGAGCAGAGCGCTCGCAAGGACGGCGGCTGCGGCGCGGGCATGTTGATGTACGGGTGCGTCCTTCCGTCTCTCTTCCTCGTCCTGCCGAACGAGCGCCTGCTGACGCACTCCCTCGCTCGCCGCGCAGACTGAGCCTGCGGCACGGCTGGGGCTGCCAGGTCAACGCGCCGCTCGGCTTCCGCTTCCTCCAGATGGCAGCCGAGTCGGTCGTCGCCGATCTTGATCGTGTCGTCTTCGGCGGGCGCACGCTCTCCGAGGCCGAAGCCAACACCAAGGCCGCCAAGGTGCGTTCCCGCTCCTCGTCTCGTCGCAGCTTGCACTTGTCGCTCGAGCTAACTCTGTACCCTCGCCCGCAGAGTGAGCTCGTCCTCGCACTCCACGAGATCGGCGCGTCGTACCGCTTCGGTTGGGGCGTCGACAAGTCCAAGCAGATGGTCCGCTCGCTCCCCCTCCCTCGCTTCCCCCTTCCGCCTCGGCCCGAGCTAACTCGCCCTCGCGCTTGCACGTCTGCAGGCCGTCTCGTACTTCCGCCTCGCCGCCGATCTCGGCGACGTCGACGCGCAGCAAGATCTCGCTTTCGCGCTCGCCAACGGCAAGGGCTGCAAGAAGGACCTCAAGGAGGCGGCGCGCTTCTACCGCCTCGCGATCGCTCAGGGCGCGCCAAGCTTCGGGCTCAGCTGGGTCTACAAGGACAAGTACCTCGGCGAATGAGCGTCGACGTCGGCACGGCGAGCATGGCGTGCAAGACGGCGTCGACATGGACACTGGGAGCGGCGGGCGCACGGACACTCTTCTTCTCTCCCTCCTCGCTGCACATAGCTCTCTCTCATCCTCACACTCGCTCGCTCGTGTCGTAGCACTATTTCTCCTGCAGTTCTCTGCGTCCCTGCTCGAGCGAGTTCGAGAGCTGGACGAGCGCGCGCAAGCCGCGAATCGACCTTCCCAAGTTCGAGACAGTGCTTCTCTCCTCTCGTCTAGCCTCAGTGAGCGTGCTCGCCGGTCTCGGTTTCTTACTCGATGCTCTATGATAGAGCCTGTGCAGCTGGGACGCTCTCGGCGTGGACAGCAAGCCTTTCGAGGAGAGCTGCCTCGCAGGAAAGCTGCCGACGAACAGAGCTTCTTTGCACCGAAAGAGCGCTAGACGTGCTACTCAAAGATCCGGCCATGACGTCTGTTGGCCGGCGTGGTCAAGACCTCGACCCGCCGGCCCCGGTAGCGAGGACGAGGGACGTGCGGGTCAGACGAGCCGGCCTCCCAGTTGGCGACTTGGCGCAGGTAGTCCTCCCAGTCCTCGGTCGCCGACGGCCGGCGCAGAGCTTGGAGAGGGTCGATGTCGAGGCGCGTAAGCTCCTGGCGCTCCTGCGGCGAGGTGAGCTCCTCGATGGCTGCGCACGGACCTCGAGCGGCGTCAGCGTCGGGAGGAGGGGCGACGGCGACGACGAAATGAGCAGACGCACGAGGGAGCTGATGCCTGAACTCGCCGTCCCAGTCGGGCAGGGAAGGGAGCGAGCTCCACGAGTGGACACCCCAGTCGTCGTCGGCCTCGTCGTCGTCGTGCGCTTCTGCGGGCGGCGTGACCGAGTTCTCGTGCGGATGGCGGATGGCTGCGAGCGTCGTGCATGAGTTAGGAGTGCCCGAGAGACTGAGAGAGGCGCTGTATGAGCGAGAGCGACGCACCGTAGCGCACGTCGTTCTCGGGCGGGCTCTCGCCGTAGACGGACAGCCTGTGGGCTCGGTCGGCGTCGTCGTAGACAGGCGGCTGCACCGTCGAGTGTGACGCAGAAGTCAGCAGAGAGGGAGAGAGAGAGAGCTGGGCGTCGGCGCCGCAGCGCACCGGGTTATACGTTTCCTCGCCTGCGAACGGACCGTGCACGACGTCAGCGAATTTGCTCGAGCAAAGGGCCGTCGAGAGGCACGCACCGCGCATCGCCCGATCGAGGTGGTCCGAGAACGTTCTGTAGCTGGTAAGGAGGGCGTCGTAGTAGGCGGCAAACCCCTTGGCGTTGCCGAGCAGGTGGCACGCCTCGTTGAGCTCGGCGAGGACGTCGGGCACTGCGAGCGCATCTCCACGGGTCAGCTGCAGCCTGGTACGACCGAGCGAAGAGAGGAGACAACGCACGAGGCCGAGATCGGGCACGAGAGCGCGAGAAGGCCGACGTGATCGACCACTTCTTGTCGCGGCGGTGCGCCTCGCTCGAGAGGCGGTCGACGTCGGCGCTCCTCCTGTCGACGTCCGAGTTGGCCGTCGCGAGCGAGATGGACGTAGCGTCCCTGCGCTGCCACACGGCGTCGCGCAGTCGCAGCCGGACTTGCTGCGCGCGCGACGAAGAGCGGCGTCAGGTCCGTGCGCTACCCGGCCCGGAGCAGGGAAAGACGGAACGCACCGACTGCCTCCCGCCCCACTCGTGAGCCCAGATTTCCTCCTGCTGGAAGACGGTCGCTCGGGCGAGCTGCTGCGAGGCGTGAACGAGGTGGTCGCGCCGAACAATCTCGTCTGCGAGCAAGGGAGCGGGTCAGCGGACGCCTCACGTGCTCAGCTTGACGGATGTAGGGCCGTATTTTCGAGAGCTGCACGAGGAGATGAATCAGCGCGAGCTCGAGGCCGACGAGGAAAAGTGAGGCGACGCACAGGCCGCCTTTTTCGCCCTCAGCTCCGCCACTTGCCGGTTCCAAAAGCGCGCGCCTTCTGCTGCCGAGTATGTCGGCGGCGGTGACCTGCGACGGTGGCTCGGAGACGACATCGAGCGAGCAAGTAGGGAGCAAAGAGCACGAGAGGGAGCGGAAGAGAGGCAAAAGCTCGCAGCCGAAGCGGAGGCGGGGCCGGCGTCGGTCCGCCGGCGACGGACGGTTTCCCGGCTCGGCGACGGCGGAGAGGAGCTCAGCAGAGCGCGCCGAGATCGAAGTGCGGGCAGCAAGGACTCGCAGGGAAGCCCAGGCATGTCGACCTTCTCAAGTTGCTGGACCTCGAGCGGCATCGCAGCGACTGGCTCACGCTGCGTGCAGAGAGCTCAAGGCTAACAGCGAAATCTCGTTGGTATTGCAATTGAATCAAGAGGGTGAGAGGATGCAGGAGAGGTGACACGCCCGGAGAGGGTCTGTGCGTCAAGGACGACGAGTGAGAAGGGGAGAAGGGGGATGACTATCGCTCCGGGTGCGCCGTCTCGGGGCTCATGGCATCCAGCCTGATGGCGCTGACGTCTGGGAGATGGTCGAAAGTGTGCGCCGCATTGGTCGCGTGCAGCGACTCGTGGCTCTCACGGTGCGTTGCGAGAGGTCGACCGCCGCCGACGCTCGTGACGAGGCGCAGGTCGCCGGGAGCCGGCCGGCGACTAGGGCGAGTCGAGTGGACGGCGTGACCTTGGTGAGGGTGCGGGTGCGGCGCATGGTGGTGCTGCGCGCCGTGCGCCGAGGTCGAGCGAGAGCCGGGGTGGTAGCGCGAGGCCGACGATTCGGGCCGGATCGGCTCGTCCTCGAGGTCGTCCCAGGGAAAAGGCGCGTCTGCGGATTGAAGTGAGTCAGCTAAGGCTCACCGAGCGGAAGAGACGAGCAGGAAGACGCACTGCGCTCGACGGGCGAGAGGAGGCCGTCCGAGCCTGCGTTGGCGCGAGAGCGTCAGCCCTGCGCGCGCTCAGGTTGGCCAGGGTTCTAGAAGAAAGAGGACGTACTGATTGGGCTCGAGGGGACCCACGAAAGACGAGATTGTCGAGCTGTGCGTCGAAGACGAAAGTCTGAGTCAGCGGCTGACGACGACGACGACGACGACGACGGCGAGAACGCTCTCACGCACCGGTGCTCCTGACGGTCGGTCGACGTTCCAGCTCTGGGTTGTAGTGAGCGGCGTGCGCCGAGTGGTGGTGCTGAGGCGAAGCGTGCTGGCCATGAGGTTCGTCGAGAGCGGCGCCCGGGGCGTGGTGGATCGGGATCGCCTCGTGGCCGAGCTCGTCTGCAGGGCAAGCAGCGGCATCAGCAACGGCGAGAAGAGCGAGAGGCAGGAGAGGAAGGCGACGCACCGCCGTGGTCGTCGTAGAAGTCGCCGATGTCGATGGGGATGAGGCCTGAGCGCAAGGACGAGTCAGCGTCGAGCGAGCGACAGCGTCAGAAAGGCATGGGCTCGACGCACTGTACGTCGTGTCGGGGCGCTGAGAACGTGTGCGGCGAGGGATGCGGTGCGAGGGCGGAGCGGCGCGCTCTTCTCGGTGACGAGACGGCGGACGGTCGGGTCGGGCGTCGTAGTTCGGCGGCGGCTGCGCACGGCATCGAGATCAGCGCACGATCCCTGACAGCGACGTCAGGGAAAAGGGACGCACTGCATCGTACACCTCCTCCTGATTGCGGACCAGCACGGTGCGGAGCGTGCTCAAGAGGTGCTCGTAGCCTGCGACGAGGTCGTCCTGGTACTGGCGCACGCCCATGACGTTGCCGATATCTTGCCGCACGAGGAGCAGTTTGCGCTTGTGCTTCTCGTGGAGCTGGAACCTGCGCTCTGAGGGCAATGGAGCGAGTCAGTCGGGCCCGCACGAGGATGCCGAAACGAGAGCGAGGAGGACGCACCTTTCGAGCTCGAGCTGAACATGCCGACGAACTTGTCGCGCCTGCGCACGCCGACGACCTTGCTCTCGTCTCGACCGAGTCGGTCCTGCAGCTCGCGGATCTTGCCGGCGGCCGCCGCGCACTCGTGCTTCGCGACGAGCACCCGGCCTTCGACCGCGTGCTCGCGCTCGACGATCGTCTGCGCGCGAGAGGGCTCTACGAATCAGCACGCGCAAGCAGATAGGAAGGCACCGAGGGGAGGGGAAGGGGACGCACGAGGTTGTTCATGCGCATCCAGTCGTCGTCAGCCCGGATTGCTGCGTCGGCTTGCTCCCTCGAAGCGGCGAGAAGGTCGTGCCGTCGGTGTTCCTCGCCTGCAGGTCGTCGTTAACGTCAGCGCCATGCTCACCGCTTGCGCCGTCAGAGCGCCGACATGAACGAGTGGAAACAAGAGAAGGGGGACTTGCCGGCGTCGTCTGCGAGCGGTTCGGGTTCGGCTTGTCAGCTTTGTCGACCAAGTCAGGGCGAGAGAGGGAGAAAGACTGAGCGCACCTGGTACGAGCTTGCCCTGCAGGAGCTCGATGTAGTGGCGCCATTGCCGGACCTCCTCCTCGGCCGTCTGGAGCGGGCCGTGATGGTCGACCGGCTCGTGGATGGGGCGTGGCGGCTCGTGCTGGCGATACATGGCGGAAGAGCGAGCTCGAGCTAGCCAATGGCGAGGAAGCGCTGCGCTGCGAGCGGCGAGGTCGTCGAGAGGGAGCAGGCTGAGAAGCGAGCGAGAAGAGCGGGCGAGAGCTCGCCGATCCGTCCGCGGACAGTCCGAGCCGGGCTCGGTGTCCGTCTGGGCCCCTGTCCGCTTCTAACCGCTACTCAGCCGCACGACGTCCGTCCGCACCCCGCACGCTCGAGCCTCTCGCGCGCATGTTCAGGCGCAAGCGGAACAGCTGAGCATGACCACTGCCCGGTGCCGGGCTTTGTGAGGAGAGAATGGTCGAGGCTCGATATTGCAGAAGAGGAACGATGGAGAACGAGTGGCGCGAGGGGAGGAAGAAGGCGAGGTGCATCTGCGGTGGAGCAGAGCAAGGGAGTCAGCGAATAGCCCGTCGACTTGGTCCCATGCTGGTGCGTGAGCCGCCGAGGATCCCTTTCAGTGACGAGCTCGAAGCCCCCGTCCCTCACGCCGTCGAGTACCGCCGAGACGAGGCGCGACGAGCGAGAGGGACGAGAGGCTCGAGCCGTCGAAGGGCCCGTCTGAGCTTCGTCAGCGGTCTGGCGCACTCGCTTTGCAGCGAGGCCCTGACCTCGAAGAACAAGGATGACTGAGAGACGGTTTCATCTAGAGGGAGAGCCTCGGCGGCGCGTGGTCGAGGCGGAGGAGGGCAGGAGGAGGAGGAGGAGGAGGGTACGGACAGGACGCACCCGAGCGAAGATCTCGACACGCCCTCGTCCCGAGGACACCCAGTGAGCCCTTTGACTTCGAGAACGGCCCACCAAGAGCAGCCAAGCTTGAGGAGTTGAGCGCGTCGTGCTGGAGGAGGGACACCGCCGAAGGACCCTTGGCGGAGGCTTGCCGAGTGGCGGACGCGTGCTGAATCGATCGAGGTAGCCCCTGGCAGACGGTGAAGGGCAGCAGTGCACCCCATTAGCGGTGAGCAGGGTGAGCGACAAGAGGAGGAGATGAGGGTGAGGCGACCGAGCTGTTTCATCTCCAGCCACCCCGCCGCTCTTGCTCGAGGCGTGTGACTGCTGCTACTGCGTCTTCGAGGGGATCCCGTACCTCAAGCCACGCCCACCAGCCGCACCGCCAGCCGCCGTCGTCGCCGCGCGCGCCTCTCGCCTTCGTCGCCGCCGCGCTCGACCCGATCGACACCGCGTCGCCCTCTCGCAACCAGGTGAGCAGCGTGTTAGCCTCTCTGGTCACGATTCTGCGCCTCCTAGGACCGCCTCGATCCAGCGCGCGCGCGCTCGCAAGAGCGGTGCTGACCCCTCCATCCTCGTCCCCTCCACAGCCCCTCTCCATAGCCCCTCTCCGCCATGGCCTCCAACTCGAGCCTCGCGTTCGGCAAGTACGAGTGGATCTGCTCGCGCGGCGCCCTCATCGTCTGCCCGCTCCTCGGCGAGACCGACTACGGCATCGAGCCCGTGTGCTACTCGCGCAATGTCGAGTTTGGCCGCACCCTCGTCTTTCAGCCAGGTCCGTCTCTCCCTCTCTCTCTCTCTCTGGATCGAGCTCGTTGCGTCAAGTGCATGCTGACGCTCGGAGCACATGCTCGCAGCGACGTCGTTCCTCCACATCTGCGCCCTCCTGATGGTCATCATCATGATCCTCCACATCCGGAGCAAGTACACGGCCGTCGGGCGCAAGGAGATCCTGGTCTTCTTCTACATGTACTTCCTCGAGGAGCTCCTCGCCATCTTCCTCGACTCGGCCATCATTCCTCCCAGCTCGGACGTTTACGCCGTGCGTCCCCTCCCGCCTCACTGCCTCACCTTCTTCTCGAGCTCGAAGCTGACCTGCTCCTTCGGCTCGCGCGCAGTGGTTCGCCGCCATCCACACCGGCCTCGTGTGCGCAACATTCTGGTGCCTGCTCGTCAACGGCTTTGTCGGGTTCCAGGTCGTCGAGGACGGCACGCCCACCTCTCTCTGGGTGCGTCGGCCGCTCGCTCTTCTTCTCTCGCTCATGCCGCCGCACAGCAAGCCGGCTCACACTCCTCGTCTCGTCATGCAGATCCTGCAAGGCTCGTCGGCCATCGTCGGCATCATCGTCGGCCTCATCGCGATCGGCACGTTCAAGAACGCCGCCGGCCTCTCGTCGGCGACCCCGACCGGCCTCTGGGTCCTCCAGTTCGTTTTCAACCTCGCCTGCGTCGTCATCTACATCGTCGCGCAGCTCCTCCTCGTATGGCGCACGCTCGACGACCGGTGGCCGATCGGCGACATCCTGTTCGGCACGGCCTTCTGGGTCATCGGCCAGGTCCTGCTCTACGGCTTCAGCAACCAGATCTGCGACGCCGTGTCGCACTACCTCGACGGCACCTTCTTCCACGCCCTGTGCACCCTGTTTGCCGTCATGATGGGTGCGTCGGCGCGCTCTCGGCTTCCTGCGCCCCTCATCAGGCTCGCACCCGCACAAGCGCAGGTGGTGGATTGCCCAGTCGTAACTGACGCACACTTTGACGTCCCGCAGTCTACAAGTACTGGGATAGCATCACGAAGGAGGACGTGCGTCCCCTTCCCCACTCTCGCCTTCTCGTCATCCTCCGTCCTCGCTGACTCGCTCTCGCATCCCGCCGCGCAGCTCGAGTTCTCGGTCGGGTCCAAGACGGCCGCGTGGGACATCAAGGAGAGCCTCCTCGACGAGGACGACCGCTCGTACGGCCAGGGCGCCTACCCGCCGCAGAAGAGCTACTCGTCGTACGGCTACTGAGCGCGCGCGCTCTCGTCCGGCGCGCGAGGGGACCGCCTGTTGCTGGAGGGCGGCGGCCTCGTGGAGGATAGAGGAGCGAGGCGAGGCGGCCCTGTGTATACCCCTTTGCGACGACTCGTCGCCCTGCTCTCGTCCTCCCTCTCGAGCTTCCTCCTCCTCCCTCCTCGTCTCTCCCCCTCCGCCCACAGACACTCACGCCCGCCTCCATCCATGCCTCTCCCTCCCTCCTCGGCCTCTAAGCCGTGTATGTAACGCTGTCGCACGATGCTCCCGTCCCTCGAGAGCGGCTCGAGCCTCTACGCGGCGAAGCGAGACACCGTTCTCTCTGCAGCTCGCGCTTCTTCAGACAGCTTACGAAGCGAGTGCACGTAAGTACGAGAGCTCGCCGACACGGTCCCGCGCTGCGGAGATTTTGGCAGCGCGTTTTGGTCGCATCCGGTGAGCCGGCTCGGCGCGAACCGACGCAGGGCGAGCGCGCGCTTCGCTCCTCTCCACCTCGCCCCACGGCTTCCGCCTGCTTGTCCACGCCAGCAGCAGAAATGGCTCTCCCTTCAGAGAGCGAGTACGGCCCCATCCGGTGCGTTCCCAGCCCTCTCTGAGCTTGCCGGCCCCCACCCGGCTCACCTCGCTCCTCGCACAGCACACCACTCGACGTCGACAAGCTCCGGGCCTACATCGAGCAGCAGGTCAAGGGATTCAAGATTGACCCGACCGTGTACCAGTTCTCGTTCGGCCAGTCGTACGTCCCTCTCCCCCTCGTCCCCCTCGCCTGCCCCACCTCTCGCCCGAAGCTTGGAGAGCTGACTGCTCGCTGGCGCTCGCAGCAACCCGACCTACCTCCTCACGGGCAACAACGGCAAGAAGTACGTCGTGCGCACCCGCCCGCCGGGCCCGCTCGTCAGCAAGACCGCCCACGCCATCGACCGCGAGTACCGCATCCTCGACGCCCTGAGCCAGGAGGGCAGCGTGCCCGTGCCCAAGGTGTACCACCTGTGCAAGGACGACTCGGTCATCGGGCGGCAGTGGTACCTCAGTGCGTCTCGCCCTCTTGCTGCTGCTCCTCTTCCACCTCGCCGGCATCTCGAGCCGGCTTTCTTGCTCGCGAGCTGACCCAGCCCTTGCTTTCTCCCTCGCGCGCAGTGGAGTACCTTGCAGGGCGGAAGTACGAGGACGTGCGCATGCCCGAGGTCGAGACCAAGCAGGAGCGCGAGGCACTGTGCGTCCCGGCTCGGCCCGCTCTCGCTCGCGCCGCACCTCGGCTCCTGCACGAGTCTCTGTCGCTGACCTTCGCCGACGCACAGGTGGCTCTCGGCGATCCAGACGCTCGCATCGCTGCACGCACTCGACCCGCAGAAGATCGGCCTCGGCAACTACGGCTCGACGGCAGCTTTCTACCCGCGGCAAATCCGGTGCGTCGTCCTCATCTCGTCCGGTCTCGCCCCTCCTCTCCTCACGCTGACGCATGCTTCTCGCCCGCAGCTCCCTCTCGAAGGTCTCGCAGGCCCAGTCCGACGTCAAGAACTCGAAGACGGGCGAGCCGGTCGGCCCGATCCCGAACCTCGAGTTCCTCCTCAAGTGGTACGGCGCCAACCTGCCCGGCGCCAACCCGGATGCACCGCAGATCCAGCAGGGCGGCAGGAGCCTCGAGGCGAGGATCGTGCACGGCGACTTCAAGATCGACAACTTGGTGCGTCTTGACCTTCTCAATCTCTCGAGCCATCGCTACGGCGACACGGCGTCTCGCTTTTGCTCCCGAGCCGTCTCATCGTCATCCTCGAGACGTCTGGCCCTCTACACAGCAGGCCCTTGACCAACATGGACGGTCTCGCTGACCTTCCTCCTCCTCGTTCCTCCCACTCTTCGCGCTCGTCACCCTCTCTCGCCCTCTTGCAGATCTTCCACCCGACAGAGCCTCGCGTCATCGGTGTCATCGACTGGGAGCTCTCGACGCTCGGGCACCCGTTCTCGGACCTCGCCAACCTGCTGCAGCCGTTCTACATCCCGGCGGGCAAGGGCGCGGCAGGCTACTTGACGGGCTTGAGGTGCGTCGCCTTCTGCTCGCTCGAGCTCGTGCGTGACGAGCGGCGAGAGCTTGAACTCTTCGTCGACGTCTGGTACTCCTCGATCGAGGAGCAGGACTGACGCTCTTGGTCGTCCTCGCGCAGGGACCTCCCCCCCTCGGCGCTCCCGATCCCGCCGCCCTCGGTCCTCCTCTCGACCTGGTGCACCCACCTCGGCCTCGACTTCCTCACGACCATTGGCGGCGACGCCGGCACGGCCGCCGCGGGCGCTATGGGCAACCTCGACCTCGAGCAGCAGGGCGACGTCGCGAGGGGCAGGAGGGCGTGGGAGGGCTGCGTCTCGTTTGCGTTCTTCCGGGTGCGTCCCTCTCTCTCTTCCTTCGACACTCGAGCGCTCGAGCTGACTCGGGCGCCTCGTCTCGCAGCTCGCCGTCATCACGCAGGGCATCGCCGCCCGGGTCGCGCAGGGCAACGCCTCGTCGGCCAAGGCGGCGCAGCACGCCAAGATCTTCCCGCGCCTGAGTGAGCTCGCGATCGAGCACATCAAGGTGTTTGCCGACGGGCCGCAGGGCGAGAAGGCGAGGCTGTAGAGCGGTGCGAGCGGTGCGAGGAGGACGAGGCTGTGCAGTGCGATTTCTCAAGTTTAGTGCCCTCTCGACACGCTCTTGGGACGGAGTAGAGGAGCAACAGAGGTGCAAGTTACGACAACACAGGATGAGAGAGACAGTACGGCTCGACGAGACCCCGCCTCCTCGCTCACGACCCCCTCTTGGCCAAGTCGTTCAGGACCTGGCTCACGCGCAGCCCGAGCTCCCTCAGCCGCTCCCTCACGTCCTCCTTGTCCTCGGGGACGCGCAGCACGTACCGCTCGAAGCGGTCCGGGTGGTACGCGAGCGTCGCCTGGCGCAGCGTCTGCCTGTGCTGGGCCGAGGGGAGCGAGTCGGGGAGGAGGAAGGACGAGATCGACGACGAGGTGAGGTCGGTGAGGGAGGGCCAGGAGAGGGGAGGGAAGGCCATGGGCGGGTAGAGCGGCCAGGGGAAGTCGGTGAAGCGCAGGGGGAACGAGGTCGAGGTCGAGGAGGAGGTGGGAGGTGGGTCGGACGGTGGGTCGGCGTCGGCGTCGGCGTCGGCGGTGGGAGGAGGAGCGTCGGTGTAGGAGACAGATGCGTCGGGCGCGGTGGGCGCAGCCGATGTCGATGGCGCGGGAGGGGGAGGGGGAGGAGGGGGAGCGGCCGCCGCCGCTGCGACCGCCTGCTGGAGCTTCCTCCAGCCCTCGTCGTACCGCCGCCTCGCCTCGACCTCGTCCTCCTTGCTCTTGCGCTTCTTGCGCTCCTCGAGGCGCCGGATGCGCTCGCGCTCGTCGCGGTCGCGCTTGTCCTTGTCCAGGCGGTCGCGCTCGTCCTTGGCGCGGCGCTCCTTGTCGAGGCGCTCGAGGCGCTCGACCTCGTCGCGGTTCTTGCGGCGCCACATGCCGGCGCGCACGAACTCGGCGTACTCGTCCTCGTCCATGTGCGAGAGGTAGGCGGGGGCGGGGGCGATGCCGGCCGCGGCGCCGGCGGCCGAGCCGTAGGTGGTGGCGTAGGCGGGGACCTGGCGGGCGTAGAAGTCGTCCTCGAAGGCGCCGATGCCGCTGTCTGCGGCCTCTGCGTCGGCGAGGGCCTCGAGGAACTCGTCGTCGGTGCGGGTGCGCTTGTGGGCTTGAGGAGGAGGGAGGCGAGAGTCGTCTTCGGGGCCGTGGTAGTCGTCGTCGGTGCCCTGACCGAAGTAGCCGGTGCGGTCGGCGTTGCCGTCGAGGTCCTTTGGCGGGTTGCGCGGCGGAGTGAGCGACTCTGAGCGAGGCCGGGAGCGGTGCTTGCTCTTGCGGGCTGCGCGCTTCTGTGCGCGCAGGACGGCCTCGTCGTAGGCGGTCGCCTTCATGCGGAGAGGCATGGCTGCCCTCTGGCTGGGCAGCAGCGAGTCGAGTGGAGAGAGAAGAGCCGAGGGACGACACCAGCCAGGTTGACCTCGTCCCTCAACCTCGATGCTCGCCTCTCCCTCGCTGAGAGCTGGTCTAGCCCGGTCAGCACCTCGAGCAGCTCTCCAGCACCGCCCTCGAGCACCGCCAGCCTCAACCGCAGCCGCCGTCACCCGGTCCTGCTCATCGTCATCCTCATCTCCTCCGCCAAAGCTCCGCTTCGCACCTTCACCGACTGGCTACCTGCACCTCGGAGGCCTCCGCACAGCCCTCTACAACCACCTCCTCGCTCGCAAACTCGGCGGCAAGTGGGTCCTTCGCGTCGAGGATACGGACCAGGTGCGTCCCCCTCCCTCGGCTCGACATCGCGCAGCGCTGACGCTCTCCTACCCGCTGCACGCAGACTCGGTACGTCGAGGGAGCCGTCGAGTCGCTTCTCAAGACCCTCGACTGGGCAAAGCTCGAGTTTGACGAGGGTCCGTCCCCTCTCCTCCTCCCCACCCCTTTGCTCGACCTGCTCTCCTGACGCTCTTTCGCCCCGCAGGTCCTCGAAAAGGCGGCCCGAACGAGCCCTACTTCCAGTCGCAGCGCAAGGACGTCTACAATCGTTACCTCGAACCGCTTCTCGAGGTGCGTCATCTTGTTCGCTCGTGTGCATCGGCCGCTCAGCGATTCTGCGCGCCGATGCTGCGTGAAGTCGAAACCGTGCTGACGCTCGTGACCTCGCCCGCAGACCGGCAAGGCGTACCACTGCTTCTGCACGCCCGAGCGCCTCGCCTCGACCCGCAAACGACTGCAGAAGGAGGGCTCGCACGAGGGCTACGATCGGCGGTGCCTCGGCCTGTCCAAGGACGAGGTCAAGGAGCGACTCGACAAGGGCGAGCGCAACATCGTGCGGTTCAAGGTGCGTCCTCGACGCCGAGACCTCTTCCTCTCGCCCGCTCGGTCCCTCTCTTCCTCAGAGACTGACTCGCCTTCCCTCCCGCAGAGCTCGTCCGGCTCGCTCACGCAGGAGGACCTCATCTACGACCCGATCCACTACGACTCGCTCCCGCTCGAGGACTTTGTCCTGCGCAAGTCGGACGGCCTCCCGACCTACCACTTTGCCAATGTCGTCGACGACCACGAGATGGGCATCACGCACGTTCTGCGCGGCGAGGTGCGTTCCTCCTTCTCTCTTCCTCTCTGTTCCCTCTGTGTGCGACCGCACGAGCGAGCACTGACGCACCGACCGGCGCGCGCAGGAGTGGCTCCCGTCGACGCCCAAGCACCTGCAGCTGTACGACGCGCTCGGGCTCGCTCGCCCTCAGTTCGCGCACCTGCCGCTCCTCGTCAACCCGGATGGCAGCAAGCTGAGCAAGCGGGCGGGCGACGTCCGGGTCGAGGACTACATCGTGCGTCGGCCTCTCGCTCGTCCAGGTCTCCTCGGTAGCTCGGCTGCGTCCGCCGAGCTTACCGGAGTGCGTAGTCTTGACGTCGTCGACTAACGCTTATTCCCGCCTGCAGACCAAGGGCTACGAGCCCGAGGCGCTCCTCAACTTTGTCGCCCTCATGGGCTGGTCCCCGCAGTCGTCGTCGTCCGACACGCCCGACCCGTCGACGATCCCGACCTCGTCCTCGCCGCGCGACGCGTCGAACGAGGAGGTCCTCCCGCTCGCCGCCCTCGTCCAGGCCTTCTCGCTCGAGGGCGTCAACAAGAACCGCGCGACGATGCAGGGCGCCAAGCTCGACTTCCTCAACCGCGCGCACGTGCGCATCAAGCTCGCCGATGCGGCGCCAGGAGGAGGGCGCGAGGACGTTGCGAGGAGGACGTGCGCGGTCGTGAGCGGCAAGTGGCCCGAGCTGGCGGGCGAGAAGGTCGACGAGCCGTACATCGCGCGCGTGCTCGACGCTCTCAAGGTGCGCCCACTCTTTCCTCCTGCGTCTCCTTCCTCGGTGTCGCTCACTGCAGCAGCTACTGACACTCATGCGCGAGCCTGCAGGACCGCCTCCACACGATCGTCGACGTGCCTTCGCTCGGCGCCTACTTCTTCCACCCGCCCGTCCTCGACTCGGGGCTCGCGACGCAGCTCTTCAAGAGCGTCCCTCTCGAGACTCACCGTGCGTCCCTCGCCTTCTCTCTCACTGTGTGCTTCGCGCCGAGGCAGGCTGGACGTCCGCCGCTGACACTGACGCTCGGACCCCTCCTCGCTCGCAGGCGCTTCCCTCAAGTCGGCGCTCTCGGCGCTCTCCTCTGCGCCCTTCCCCTCGTCCGCCCAGCCCATGGACGAGCTCGACACGGCGCCGCTCAAGGACGTGCTCGACGGCCTCGTCGACGAGCGCGGCGGCAAGACCAAGGCCAAGGAGGTCATGAACCCGCTCCGATGGGCGCTCACGGGGCAGAAGGTGCGTCTGGCGCCCTCTCCTTCAGCTTTCTCTTCGCTGGCGCAGGAGATCGCAAGCTGATGCTGTCGGTCGTCGGCGTCACAGGTCGGAGCAGGCGTCGTCGACGTCATCGCCGTCCTCGGCAAGGACGAGGTCGTGCGGCGGCTCGAGGCGGGTTTGGCGTGGATCGAGGCGCACGAGAAGTAAAGGAGCTATAGCAGAGATCTTGTAGCACGAGGACGAACAGCCGTGTTGTAACGAGTCGAACGAGCAGTCGCACCTCTTCCTCTCCGGCTCGTCCCGCTCGGACCTCTCCCTTGAGCCTCTCATGTCCGCTCTCGCTCTTGCTGCTGCCGAACCACGCTCTGGCTGGTGCGACGAGGAATAAGTGCCTGCACGTCGTCGCGCTACAGCTCGTGACGACACGCTCCTGCTGGCGCTCTGACCCCTCCACTCTCGCTCGCCCGCTCTACTCCATCGGGTTCGTCCTTCCCTGCTGCTCGATCCGCCCATCGCGCTGCCCGTCCCCGACCCGGAAGCATCCGCACAAGAGCCAGTCGAGCCACCCGATCTCGTCCTCGTCCTCGTCGGCGGCCTCGCCGCCGCGCCGCCGCTGCTGCTGCTGCGCACCGTACGCCGACGACGCCGTCGAGGGCGAGGGAGACGCCGCACGCATCGAGGGCATGGTCGTGCGCGGCGACGGGCGACGCTGCCGTGCGTTCGTCGGCGTGTACAGGCCCGGCGACGAGAACGGCGTTGAGTGGTTCGAGCTCCAGGCGGGCGACGGCGTGCGCGGCGGTGGAGGTGCTGGCGCGCCAAACGAGGTCGTCGTCGTCGTGTTGACGGTCGACGCATTCGAGGTGACGGTGTGGAGCGTGTGCGAGCTGCCGGTGCGGAGCGAGAGGGCGCCCGGGCGGGTTGGCGTTGGCGAGGTGACGACGACGTCGAGGAACGGGTTGGCGCCGCCTGCGCCGGTCGTCGACGTCGAGTGCTTGGTCGGCGAGCCCTGAGGCGTTGAGGGCGCCGAGCTCGGCAGGACGGGCAGGTCCTCGATGAAGCGCGAGGCGGTGCGCGCCGTGCGGTCCGTCGCCGTCGACTCGAGCGAGACGAACGACGCGTTCGAAGGCGAGAACGGGTTCGACGCGTGGTGCGTGCTCGTCGGCGTCACGAGCGCCGCGTCGTCGAGCGAGAGCCGCTCGCCCGGCGGAGGCCGAGGCGGTGCGCCCGCACGGACCGCCTCGTCGTCCTCGCCGACCTGCGCCAGCCCGCCCTCGCCATTGCCCGGCCGGCTCGAGTCGACGAGCGTCGTCGCCGAGCCCTCGGCCGCGCCGACCTGCACGCCGAGCTTCCGCCTCGCCCGCCGCCCTGCGACGCCCTCTTCGAGCTGCATCGCGTCCGTCCCGCCGAGCTCAAAGTCGCCCGCCTCGAGCGAGCTCGCCTCGACGGCACCGCTGCCGCCTCGTCGTCGGCTCCCGGTGCGGAGCAAGGTCGAGGTGCGGCGGACGAGGGACGTGGGCGAGAGTGGAGGAGGAGAGGGGAGGGAGGGCATGACGAGCTTGGTCGAGCGTCGCAGCGAGGCTCGGCGCTTTGCGTCGGCGCGCGACCATTTGGCGAGATTCTGCAGAGGAAGCCCGTCGTCAGTTGAGCTCGCTGCGAGCTGAGAGAGCTGTGCGAGGACGCACCTGCTGGATCCTGCGCTCTTCTGCCGCCTCGTCGTCGTCCTCGTCGCCCTCAATGCGCATGTCGAGCACGACGTCGCCGCTCGCCCCTCGCACGTGCGAGTACGGGCCCTCGACAGCGCGCCCTTTGCCCTTGTCCCGAACGGGCGACGAGCGGATGGCGGGAGGGCCGGCGCGCAAGCCGAGGTCGCCGTCTTGTCGCTCGTCGGCTGGGTCGTCGGGCCCGTCGGTCTCCTGGCCTCCTGCGGCGTAGGTCGAGACGGTCGAGGACGAGGGTGCGGCCTTGAGCGGCGAGTCGTAGGGTTCGGGGAGAGAGGCGGAGGCGGAGGCGGGAGGTGGGGGAGGCGGCTGGGCGAGGTGCGAGGGCGGCGAGGATGGGCCTGCTCGCGAGGGTGTAGCCATCGGCTGTGTCGTTGTCCTTCAGCTGCCGAGCTGGTGCGGCTGGTCGTAGGCGGACGAGGAGAGGGTGCAGTCGATCGGCGACGACGATGAGGACGACCAGAGGCGCGGCGAGGGCTGGGCGGGCGCGGGCTCGTGCGAGACGGACCACTGGCAGCTGTGCGAGTAGAGCCGAGCTCGACCAGGGCTCTGCACAGGGTGGGAGCAGGCGAGGAGGGTGAGCACATCCCGGCTTGCCTCGTTCGCCGACCAAGTCCTCTCGCTCGACCCTGCGCGGCCCAGTGCTCTCGAGAGTGGGCTTAGAAAGTCTTCGTACTGCAGCTCCGAGCCCGCCGTACCCGCTCCGCCCACTTCGACACACCCCTCCCTCGCACCCCTCGCATCAACCCGGACCCGCCCGCACGCTCGACTCGCTCCCTTTCTAACTCTACACCTCACCCCTGAGCACCTTCTCGCGCATGTCGCGCGCCGTCTTGATCGCCCGAGATGGCATGCCCGCCAGCCGCGCAATGACGAGCCCCGCCGAGTCGTGGTTGAGCCCGCGCCGGATCGTGTGCACGTACCGCACGTCGTCCTGCGGGCGAGAGAGCGAGAGGGAGGGAGGAAGAGGGTAGAGGGGAAGCGGTGCACGCAGAGAGAGTCAGATTCTGGGTCAGAGAGAGGAGGACGGAGAAGGAAGAGAGCAACGCACCTCTCTTTCCTCGACGTCCGTACACCAGAACTCGACGCCCTCCCACTCGCCCGTCGCCCTCGCGCCCTCGTCCACCTCGCCGTCGTACCCGAGAAGCGCACCGAGGCGGTGGTAGTGCGTCGCAAAGAGCGTGCGCGACCGGTTGACGTGCGCGAGGTGCTCGAGCGCGGCGTAGGCGATGGCGAGGCCGTCGATGGGTGACGTGCCGCGGCCGAGCTCGTCAAGGAGGACCTGCGTGCGCGAGAGGGCGTTCCCAGTCAGCTCGGCGCCTCCAGCGAGAGGCACTCGGCGACAAGGGGAGGCTCAGGGACGCACCAAAGACCTCGACGTCGCGTTCTCGAGGATCGTCGTCGCCTCGTCCATCTCGATCATGAACGTCGAGCGGTCGCGGTCGAGCTCGTCTCGCGCGCCGACGCGGCTGTAGACGCGGTCGCACACGCCGATGGTGGCGCGCTCGGCGGGCACGTACGAGCCGGCTTGGGCGAGGACGCAGATGAGGGCAGTCTGGCGCAAGAAGGTCGACTTGCCGGCCATGTTCTGCGAGAGACGTCGACGAGCAAGGAGGGAGAGAGTGGGAGCGTCAGGACGAGGCGCAGGGAGCGAGGGAGGAGTCGAGGCGGAGGGGAGGGAGCGACGACGCACTGGGCCGGTGAGGACGTGGATGACGGACGCGTCGTCGTCAAAGTCATCGAGGTGGCGGAACGTGACCGAGTTGGGCGTGAAGGAGCGCATCTGCGCAACGAGCGCGTTCTCGACGGTCGGGTGTCGGCCGGCGACGATCTCGAGGGACGAGCTGCGGGTCGTCGAGAGAGAGACGCCTGTCAGCTTGACGAGCTCGCCGAATCGAGAGAGGAGGATGCAGGGACGCACCTCGTGTCGACGTCGGGACGGACCCAGCCGTTCTCCTCTGCGACCTCGGCAAAGCCCAAGACGACGTCGAGCTCGGCGAGTGCGTCGGCCGTCTGCAGTAAGCTGTCGTAGCTCTCGAGGACCTGCAAGCGAGTATAGCGTGAGCAAAGATGAGCGAGAGAGAGCGTCCGAGCGCGTGAGGGAGAGGGACGCACCCGAGCGACGAGGACCTGCGTCGCCTCGATCTCGAGGTTCTGGATGCGCTGCTCGGCGTCCGTGATCTTGCGGTGCAGCATCGTCCAATTCTGCGCACGACAGCAAGGACGAATGAGCGCTGCTGCTGCCTCGGCGCGGGGAGAGGAGAGAGAGACGCACCCGGTTGACGTACAGCCTCGTCGAGTTGGTCTTCTGGTGCACGAGTGCCGCCGGGTCCTTGTCGATCTCCTTGACGCCGTCGCGGACGAAGATGTGCACGGCGGGCCCGACGCGCTGCGCGACCTTGAGCGTGAGGTTCTTAGACTTGTACCGGGCGCGGAGCTCGTCCTGGAGGGCGGCGGCCTGCTCTCGCAGCGAGGCGAGGTCGGCGTGGAGCTTGGCGAGCGACGTTGAGAAGCTGGGTGTGGGAAGATGGATCAACTGTGAGGCGCGAGAGAGGGTGAGACGCCGAGGCAGGGAGAGCAGAACGCACTTGGGCCGAATCACCCACGCCTGCGCCTCGCCCCAAAGGCTCTCGCCCTCGCCCTCGTCGCCCGCCGTCCTTCCCGGCGTACTAGTCTCCATCATCGCCCTGCTCGCCGCCCTCTCGCCCAGCTCGGCCGCGAGCGCCGCCGCCTTCTCAGCCTGCTCCTCCCGCGCACTGAGCGCGTCCTCGTCGATCGCCGCGTCGATCTCGTCGGCGAGCACGTCATACGCGCCGAGCTGCTCTGCGAGGCCTCGCACGGCCTCGCGCGCGTCGGCGCAAGCGACAGCGTCGGGCCCGAGCGCGTCGAGCTCGGCGCGGACGACCTCGAGCGCGCGCATGGTGCGCTTGAGGCCGAGGAGGTCGTGTGCGGGGTGTGCGCGGCGCAGGGCGAGGCGCTGAAGGAGGCGCGGCGTGTCGTCGAGGGTGCGGAGGAGGGCGCGCAGGTACGCGCGAGTCGAGGGGGCGCCGGTCGGCGAGAGGAAGGCCGAGACGAGCGAGAGGCGCGTGTGGATCGTCGGCAGGTCGGTCGAGGGGGCACCTGCAGAGCGGCAAAGAGTCAGAGAGGCGAGAAGAGATGGACAGGAAGGAAGAGGTGGACGCACAGAGCCGTTCGACGAGAAGACGATGCCCGCCCGGAGTCACGGTCCGCTTGACGGCGCCGAGCAGGCTCCCGCGCACTCCTCCCCGCAGGCTCTCGCGCACCTCGAGCGACTTGAGCGTCGTCGCGTCCATCTGCATGACGGTCGCCGGGTCGACGTGCTTGGCCCTCGTGCGCGGCGGCGGCGTCGTCGGGAGCGTGCTCGCGAGGTACGACAGGAGGACGGCGTCGGCGGCCGAGTTGGGCGAGGCGACGGCCGTCGATGAGGACGGGACAGCGTCGGTCGACGTCTCGGAGAGCATGATGCCCTCGCGGAGGCGCTCGCCCTCGAGAAGCTCGAGGATGCGCCCGCCGAGCTTGGAGTCGCGCAGGCGCTCGTCGACGACGACCTCCTTGGGCCGCACGAGGTGGATGTCGTCGCGCAGCGTCGAGAGCTTGCTGACCCTCGTGAACGACGCGCCCGTCGAGATGTCGCGGTAGGCCAACCCGATCTCGTCGCGCACGCTCGAGCCGCCTGCGACGCCGAGCGCGAGGACAAAGTTGGACTGGTCGAGGTCGACGAACGCCTCGTCGACGCCGGTGCCGGGCGTGACGACGCGCGTGACCCTGCGCGCCGTGGTGGGCGAGTCGACGCCGGCCTCCTTGAACTCCTCGACGATGACGACCTTGTGGCCCGCCTCGACGAGCGCCGACACGTGCTTGCCGAGCTGGAAGAGCGGGAAGCCGCAGAACGGGTGCGGCACCTTGTTGACGCCTTTGCCGAACGACTTGCTCGTCAGCTTGATGCCGAGCAGCTTGGCGACCGACTTGGCCTGCTCGAAGTACGACTGCGAGCGAGCGACAGGGCGTTAGAGCGGTCGCCCTCGGGCTCGCAGCAGAGCAAGAAAAGACGCACCTCGAAGAAGGACCCGACCTGGATGAGAAGCAGGGCGTCCGGGTAGTCGGCGAGGTACGAGCGGACCGCCTTCTCGAGCGCGGTCGTGCCGACCGTCGGCTTTGACGGCTCGGGCTCCTGAGCTTCGAGCTCAAGGTCGTCGCCGTCGACCAGGGTTGGCCCTTGCGCGATTGGCGCGGCAGTACGACGGCGAACGGTGCGCTTGAGCGGCTTGGGCGGGTCGTCGTTGCGAGAGAGAGCTGCGCGAGGGGGAGCGAGTCAGCGGAGCTCGAGGGCGGGAGTGCAAGAGAGACGGGCGCACGTTGTTCCTTGACCTTGCCGTCGAGTCCAAGTGGCGGGAGCGGCCTGCGCTCGACGCCGTACTCGTCGAGGACGACCCTGGCCCGGGTCGACGAGGAGGAGGCGCCTGCGCCCGAGCTGGTGCGGCCTCGAGTCGTGCGCTGAACGGGTCGGGCTGGTGCGCGTGAGGTCGATGCTGCTCGGGGACCCGGGCTGGCGCTGCGCACGAGCGAGGACGCGAGGCCTCGGCGGACGAACATGGGCGGCGAGGAGGAGGACCGAGAGGGCGGGGCAGAGCCTTGACGGGTCGCGCGGGTAGACCAGCCGCTTGTCGGTGCTCTTAGCACTGCGCTCGACAGCTCAGCAGCCCTGACTGGGGCGGGCGGTCGAGGAGGAGCCGGCGAGGACGACGAGCACCGCCCCTCGCGCGTCTGTCGACCACCGACACCTCGCACAAGCTCGTGCACCTCTTTAGAGCCTCGAGGGAGCTCAGAGCATCCACCACACCGCCCTCCTGCCCTTCCTAGCCCGGCCCACCTCGTCGCGACCTCGCCTCAGCGCCAAGTGGGGGTCTCGTCGTCACACCAGCCAGCCCTCGCTCCTCCCACCACCGCCGCACGACTGTGTCGCTCGACCAGCCACGCTCAAGATGCTCAGCGACCGACCGCCGAGCGCGCGCACTGCCTCGTCCACCCCGCCAGAACCCTTCCTCCTCTCGATCCTCCACCACCTCCTCTCGCCCTTCCCCTCGCCCCTCACGCCAGCTCTCCTCAGCCAGACGACCCGCCAAGCCCTCCACTACCTCTCGGTCCCGCCAGACGACGAGGCCTACTGGACCTGCGGCCGCAAGGACGACCAGGTCACCCTCCGTCGGCAAGAGCTCGTCGAAGGTGCGTTCCCCTCGCTCTTCTCGCCCTGCACGGTCTACAGTCGCTGATGATGCCTCCACCGTACACAGCTGGCAACCTCGACGACCTCATCCTGTCGCACCCGCGCTTCTCGTTCGACCTCGACGAGACCAAGGCCCTCATCTCGCTCTCCCTCCCCCACTCCGACTCGTCGCACTCGCTCGGCGTCGTCCTCGTCTGGGAGGACCACACGTCGCCCCTCGCCGCAGCGACCGGCGGCGCACCGTCCGTAGGCCCCGGCGCCGCCGCAGCCGGCCTCGAGCGCAAGCCCGATGAGGACGACGTCCGACCCGGGTGGACCTTCCTCGAGCTGCAGCAGGTCGACGAGTCGGCCCTCGAGTCGTCCAGCCGCCACTGGCACTCGTCGCTCGCCGAGGCCGTCGAGGCGACCACGTCGAGCCTCGTCGACGCCGGCGCTCCCGCCCGGGCCGACCCGTCCACCGCCGCCGAGGAGAACCGGGCGCGGTTCGCCGAGGCGGCGGGCGCGAGCGACTGCGAGGGCACGACCCCGGGCGGCATCGGCTCGGCCAACGACTTCTGGGCCGGCTGGAGCGACGACGAGGGCGACTCGGCGGCGTCGGGCAAGGTCGTCTTCAACGGCGGCGGCGCGAGGGCGCAGGACGAGGACGACGCCGAGGACGACTACTGGAGCTCGTACGGCACCGTCGACAGCCAGGTCGGCGGCGACGAGGCGGGCCAGGACGACCACGGCGACGACCGCGGGCGAGACGAGGAGCGAGCGGGGTCGAGCATGGGCGCCGGCGCCCGCGCGCACCGCTCGGCGACCATCACGCCTGCGACGGCGGGTTTGGCGGCAGCCAGCTCGCCGTCCTCGCCGTCGACCGAGCAGCAGCAGCAGTCGACGCCGAGGGCCGAGCCGCACGCCTCGCCCGCGCATCGCGACCTCCCTCCTCCTCCTCCTGCCGACACAGCCCGCTCGTCCGCCTTCTCGGCGTCGCAGTACTCGAGCACGCCGTCACCTCGCACCGTCACCTACCCGTCCTCGCCGAGCACCCTTCGCCCTTCCTCCCCACCGCCTCGCGCGCCGTCGCACGAGCGCTCGCACCCCGCCGCCGCCGCCGCCAAGAGCCCGCAGCGGCCGACGCACACGCGCAAGCAGTCGGACGTATCCAAGGCGCTGCCGTCGTTCCCGGCGTTCCCGGTCTTGCCTCGGACCAAGAGCAACTCGGTGCTCCCGCCGGGCATGATGTATCCGAGCTCGGCGCCGACTTCACCCAAGGCGGGAGGCGCTCGCTCGGCAGCGCCAGCATCGTCGGCGCCGGCCGACAAGTCGCTCCCGCCTGCGCCCTCGCCGGCGCCGCCGAGCCAGCAGCAGCTCCATGTCCAGCACCGCCCCGAGACGTTCGCGCCGCAGTACGCGCACCTCATCCCCGTCGGGCGCGACGCGACGGCGCACATGATCAGCACGCACGAGCCGCCGAGGTCGGCGCAGCCCGGGTCACGCACGGCGCCGCTCCCGCCCTCCGCCAAGTTCCCCGAGTCGCCCTCGTCCTCTTCGGCCGCTTCGTTCGGCGCCGGCGCCTCGCCGACGCACCATGCGTCCGAGGGAGCACACTCGAGCTTCCTCGCCGAGCCGCACGAGCAGGACGACGGCGACGACGCCGAGGAGCGCGTGCGGCTCGAGCGGCTCGCGAGCGTCGGCTCGCTCGACGGCGGGCTCAGCATCGCGAGCACGTCGCTCACGAGCATGCTCCTCGGGCGCAGCTTCTCGACCTCGACCGGCGCGTACCCGTACGGCGAGGGCGAGGGCGAGGGCGAGCACGGCGAGGGCGCCGCAGGCGCAGGGAGCGCTCGCCACTTCCCGCTCCCGCCGTCGCACAGCGGGACGAGCGCGAGCGGCGACGGCGACGGCGCCGAGCTCTCGAGCATGAGCAGCGCCGACGTCGAAAGCCTGCGGTTCGCCCTGGCGGGCCTGTGGGGCCTGTTCGCCGGCGGCGCGAGGACGCCCGCCGAGCGGGCCGAGCGCCGCAGGGTGTGGGAGCGCCTCGCGGCCGAGGCCCCGAGGAGCTGAGCGCGCCGCTGCACCTCGTCGGCGGCGATGCAGGCACGGCGGCGCACGGGCGAGCGGGCGCCGGCGGCGATGCGATCGCACATGCGGCGGCGCACGCGGCGAGGGCGTGGAGCGACGCGCGCACGATCTGATATCGAGCGTGATGGGCACGACGGCGGCAGCTCCTGCGGCTCAGAGGGCAGCGGTGGATGCAGCGAGCCGTACAGGGCGAGAAGGAGCGGTCGGCGCAGCGTGAGAGCGGCACGAGCGCGAGGGAGAGGATAATCGAAGTGCTCTTTCGCCGCGCAGGCACTGGAGAGAGCCTTGATCCGTGTGATGAGAGCGGCGAGAGGATCGTACAGACGCTCGCGAGCTGTGGACAGTCAGAACGAGCCGAAAGGCGGTCGAGAAAGTCTCAGCGAGCCGACAAAGAGGGACGGTCGAGCGAGGAGGAGAGGGTCGGCATCGTCTTCGGCGGAAGCTCTCGGTTGGGTCGGCAGGTGTAGATATGTGTACTGCGAGTGCTCGAGAGCTTGCACAGCTCTGCAGAGGTCGAGGGCGAGTCGCCGTCGGCGTCGTCGTCGTTCCCTCGAGGTGCTCGCCTCTTCCCGGTCCTCTGTCCTCGACACCGCCGCCCGCTCTCCGCCTGCGAGCTCAGCAAGACGTCTGCCTCGAGCCGACCTGTGCCCCGACCCAGCCCACCAGCTGCCCGGTGCGTCCTGGCCCTGTGCCCCTTTGTCGGCCAACTCTCCGGGCCCACCTCGCCCTCAGCACGCCTCGCCGTCCCCTGGGCCCTATCGAGCTCGTCCCGGGACCGGTGCGCCTGCTCACGAAGGTGATGAGCAGCAGGGTCGAGGTCTGGCAGCCTCAGCAGGGCGGGCGAGGCCCGAGTCGGGCTCAGGCTCGACCTCACTCTCGCCTCCTGCGCTGCGCTCCCCACTCCAGCCAGGCTAGCGCACACAGGGCTTCCCGCTGACCAGAACCACCTCTGTCGCCCGCAGAAGTACCCCGACAGCCTCCTCGAGCCCCGCACAGTCTCGCAGGCGAGGCTCGCCGCCCTCTCGTCCTTCGCCTCCTCCTCTTCCTCCACCCCTCCCTTCGCCAACCCCCAGATTTCATCACCCTCCTCGATCCTCCTCTCACCCGCACCATGACCGCCATTTCGACTCGCTCGTCGGCGTCTTCGCCCGCATCCGCCGACCGCCCAAAGCGCGAGCGCCAGACCCGCCTGCAGGAGCACCTGCGCACCGTCAAGCCCGGCTCGCGCTCGTCGTCGCCCGGCCGCACCAAGCCCGTCGCCTCGACGTCGTCGCCGTCTGCGTCCAAGACGGTGCCAAAGGCCCTGGCGTCGCTCGGCTCGGCATCGACTGCGGGCACCGACGAGGACGAGGCGACGCCCCTCACGGCGGCGTCGACGGCGTCCGGTCGCCCCATGCGCAAGGCTGCCGCCAAGGTCGTCATGCACGAGCCGGCCGACTCGGCGAGCGGCGACGAGGACATCGAGCAGGTCAAGCCGGCGCCGTCTCGGGCGGCCCCGTCGGTCAGCCGCACGCCGACCAAGCGGCGCTCGCCCGTCGACGATGACGCCGAGGACCTCGCGCCAGCGGTCAAGCCCGCCGGACGCAGCAGCACGGGCCGCAAGGGGCCCGCGCAGCGCACCGAGCGCTCGTCGTCGTCGCCGTCGCCCTCGAAGAAGCGCGCGCGCGAGCCGAGCAGCCTCGAGTTCGGGCGCATGGACGAGGCCGAGGTGCAGGGCCGGCTTGCGCACGAGAAGGCCGAGCTCATGGCGAGGCTGGCACCACTCGGGTGCGTCCCCTTCCTGCTCTCCTCTCCTCCTCCATCTTGACCGCAAGACTGACTTCTCGCCTCTCCCTCTCCCTTTGCCTGCGCCGACAGGATCAACCCGCAAGACCACGTCCTCGACAAAGCTCTGCGCGCCATGTCCAAGTCCAACACGCAGTTCACGGTCGAGTCGTTCATCAGCACGCTCGCCTCGCTCGACGCCAACGTCTCGCCGCGCTCGGCCCAGGCGCAGCGCCCCAACCTCTCGGTCGCCGTTCCTCCGCCGGCGCAGGCCAAGCACGTCTCGTTCGGCACGCTCGAGTCGCCCTCGACGCCGTCGTCGGTCGCGAGCCCGTCGTTCTGCCTCCCGACCCCGCCGCAAGCCGGCGCCGCACCTGTCGCCGTCCCGGGCCTCTTCTACTCGTCGCCGGCTCCGCCGCACGCCGCACCTCCGTCGCGCGCACCTCTGAGCGCTGTGCGGCCGGGCCAGCTCGCGAGCGGCTCGCTGTCGAGGTCGTTCTCGGCGCCCGTCGTCCCGACGCTCGGCAACCCGCAGCAGGCGCCGCCGAGGGCGGGCCCGGCGCCTTCGGGCAGCCTCTTCGGCAACTCGGTCGCCGGCATGGGCCGCGTCGCTACTCGCCGCGGCGCGTTCGGCGCGCTCGGCCAGGACCTCAAGCAGCCGCAGCAGCTGGCGTCGTCCCCGCCCAAGCGCGCGACGCTCGGCAGCGCCGCCTCGTCGGCGCCCGCACCTGCCGTCACCGCCGCCCTCGGCAGCAGGCCGTCGAGCAGCCTCCTCCCCGCCTTCGCCTTTGGCGCGCACGCCGCGCGGGCGGGCGACAAGCCTGCGGGCTCGGCCGCCCTGCCGACGAGCGCGTCGACGAGCCGCCTCTCGAAGCTCCAGTCGTGGCTCGCCCAGGGCGACGACGACGGCACGTCCGAGGACGAGGACGACGCCAAGAAGCCCGGCACGACGGCCGCCGGCGCCGAGGCCATGCTCAAGGCCGCCGCGGCGACGTCCAAGGTCGCCGCCGCAGTCCCAGCGCCGCCGCTCCAGCTCATCGACGCGCCGCCGAGCGACGACGAGCGCCAGGCGGCCGGACGCGCACGAGTCGGCGGCAAGAGCACGCAGGGTTTGCGCCAGCGTCGCGAGAGCCGGGACCAGCAGGCTCAGGCCCAGCAGGTCCAGGCGCAGGCGCCGGCGCAGCAGGCGGCCGCCGACGACCTGCAGGGCATGACGACGCGCAGGCGCGCGTCTGTCAAGGGCAAGGGCCGCGCCGTCGTCGAGTGCACGTGCGGCTCGCCGGCCGAGGGCGAGGCGGGCGCCGTCAGCTGCGCCGAGTGCGACGTTTCGTTCCACCTCAAGTGTCTCAACGTTGTCTCGGCGTCGCAGCTGGCGTCGCCCTGGACGTGCTCGCGCTGCATCATCGCCGCCGCCGCCGATGGCGAGGACGCCCGCGAGGGCGCCGCTCGGGCCTCCACGCCCAAGCTCGCCGACAAGCGCGTGCGCATCGGGTCGACGTCGACGCCGCAGCTGTACCAGGAGCCGACGCTCGTCGCCTCGACGCCCGTCGCGCCGCCGCGCGGCAACAACTTCTCGCACATGGCCGACATGGCGCTCGCGCCCTCGCCGACCGCCTCGCCCGTGCGCCGCTTCGTCCCGACGAGCCCGGTGCCGAGCGCAGGTCGGCTCCCGATCCCGGTCACGCCGCACTTTGGCGAGACGCCGATCCAGCGCGCGCCGGGCGACTACTCGCCGACGTCGCCGCAGAACTACCGCACGCGCGCCGGGCGCACGCGCATGGTCAGCGGCGGCGCCTTCCTCAACGGCGAGTGGCTCAACAGCAGCTGGGACTCGCCCGCTGCGCCGAGCGACGCCGAGCCGGCGCGCAGCGCTCGTGCGACGACGCCCGTCCAGTCGAGCGGGCTCGCGTCGCTCGTCGACGGCGACGCCGCCGACCCGTGGCAGCTGCCCGTCTGGAGCGACGTCACGATGACGCCCTCTCGCGCGCTCACGTCGTCGGCGACGCCCGGCCTGTCGTCGTCGGCGTCGTCGTCCGTCTGGGACACGCCGTTCGGCCATGCCTCGCCGCACGCCCACCTCCGCCGCGCCAACTCGTCGTACCACGCGCCGACGCTCGGCGGCGATTCGTCGCGCACGCCCTCGCACGACTTCCTCGCCGCCCTCGAGCGCGACCCGGCCGGGCACTCGGCGGCGCCGACCGCCGGCCACACGTTCGGCCAGCGCCTCTTCTACGGCGCGCACGAGCAGCAGCACGAGCAGGTGCCGTACGACGCTCAGGTGCACGGCCTTTCATCGTCGTCGCCGTTGTCGTCGCAGCGCCCGCCGTCGCCGCTCAACCCTCGCCGCGTCCCCTCGTACGGCTACGCCGCGCCGCCGCACCAGATCCACCCTCACCACCTCGGCCAACAGCAGCAGCAGCTGTACAAGCAGCCGTCCCTTGGCGACGGGCTCGCCAACCCATGGAGCAACGGCGGCGGCAGCCTCGGCGGCGCGCTCGTGCACGAGCGCACGGCCCTCTCGGCGTCGATGAAGCCGTCTTTCTCGGCGCCGGGCGTCCAGCGCTTCTCGCACCAGCACGGCCACTACCACGGCGGCCATGAGACGGTCGAGCAGCAGATGCTCGACGACCTTCTCGTCTGAGCACGCACCCCTCTTTCTCCTCCTCCTCATCTCCCTCGCACAAAATGTACATGCTCTCCCTGCGCTTTACTCGCACGCCTTCTCCTTCCCTGTCTTCTCCTCTTGAGCCTCTGGATTGCGCTGTCAGAGGCGCTTATCGTCGTCGTCGTCGTCATCCCTCTTCCCCTTCCTGTCCCTCCCTGTCTGTCGCCCCCTCTCTCGCTCTCGTCGCCCTTGTGCACTTAGGTCTTCTCGTCGTAGCTTTCTCTATGCACGTAGCTCTCGCTCTGCAACCTCTCGTGCCGTGCCGTCGCAGCTGTCGGACCGTCCTCTGAGAGAGCAGGGCTCGCGAGAATGAGAGACAGCTAGAGTTGACAACACGCCTCGGCTACATCGCTCGTGCTCACTCGTCGTCCTCGATAGCGAACCCTCCCGCCGCACCGAGCGCCGGTCCCGCCGCGCCCACGCCGACGAGCTCGACCGCCCTCCTCGACGAGTTCCTCCTCAAGAGCCCTCGCCGCAGCTTGTCGCCGCCGACGCCGACGACGCCGCCTGCGCCGCTCGGCACGGCGAGCGACTCGTCGTCGCTGTGCGTGTCGGTGATGGCTGTGCCGCCGCTCGCGTTCGTCGAGGTCGACGCCGTCGAGTTCGAGCGCTTAAACCCGGGGAGGAACGAGCGGCGGCGCGTCTTCTTGACGCCGGCGCCGGCGCCTGCGCTCGAAGCTGCGGCTGCAAGTGCACCGATGGCGACGGACGAGGCGGTGTGCTGCAGCTGAGCGAGCTCTGCGGCCGAGAGGCCCTGACCCAAGCCGTCCGAGCTGGCTCGGCTCGGCGGCATCGGCGGCACCGGCGGCACGAGCGCGGGCGCGAGGTGCGCGTGCGCGTCCTCCTCGTCGAGCGAGTCCATCGTCCGACTGCGGTGGCGCTGCCGGGCGTCGATCGCGCGCGGGAGCGGCGCGCCGAACGCGCTCGAGCGCACCGGCGCCGCGGGCAGGATGTCGCCGCCCTCGCCGTGCGACGAGATGGACGAGGGCTCCTCGACCATGTCCATGTCGATGGGCGAGCCCGTGAGGCCCGTCGCGGCGCCCGAGCCGGGCTCGTCCCGCTCGTCGCCGTCCTCGGCCTGCGCGCCGCCGCGGGGTCCGTGCGCCGGCTCGCGCGGCGTGCTGTACCCGCTCCTCGGCGGCGCCGGCCCGCCCTCGTGCGCCGAGGGCGACGCTGATGCGCTGCTGCCCCTGCGCGGGCGGTATCTCGCGCCGCTCGGGGCCGGCGCCGGCCGGATGAGCCGCAGGAGCGCGTCCATCTCGCCCTGACGGTCGTCGTCCGTCCGCAGCGCGGCGAGGACGGCGACCATCTGCCGCCGGCGCGCAAAGGCCTGTGCCGTATTCGCGGCGGGTGCGCCTGGGCCGGCGCCGGCGGGAGGGCGGCGCGCCGAGCTCGAGCTCGAGGGGAGGAACGACGAGACGTAGTTGGGGTCGGGCGAGAGGCGCGGCGGCGACGAGTACTGGCGATGAGGCTGAGGATGAGGAGGCGAGGCGGTCGAGGCGCTGAGGTCGGGCGAGATGGGGCGAGAGGGAGGATGGGGGTGCGAGCGTGCGCGGCGGATGTCGGGCGGCGGTGCGGCCGGATAGCTCGACGAGACGGACGGTCGGCGGCTCGCCGGCCTCGACTCGTCGCTGTCGAAGCTGACGCCACCCTGGTAGACGGCCGCGATGAGCGGTACGAGGCGGTCCATGCCCGGGTGCAGGATCTCGTCGCGGAACTCGATGAGGGCGATGCGCCGCACGTCGATGCGCCCTTCTTCTCGCTCGCGCGCCGTGCGCGCCTCGTGCCCGACTGCGGCGCGCAGGCGGTCGTCCGAGCGCAGGACCCAGAAGACGGCCTCGAGGTGCGGCAGGATGCCCGTGAAGAAGAAGAGCCACACCTCGTTCAGGCGGGTCAGGAGGCGGCCGTTGTCGAGGGGCTGTGCTGGAGCTGGTGGTGCGAGCTTGTGCGCGAGGGTCGTGAGGCCGGTGCGGATCAGGTCGGTAAGGTCGGCGATGATGAGGCCCGTGACGAGCGAGGCGACGTTGACCGACGGGTTGTTGGCCGAGCGCTGACGGGCCGACTGCGACTGGGCGAAGCACCGCTGCACGTGGCTCGTGACAAGTGCGTTGAGGTCCTCGACGAAGCCGCGGATGCCCTCGCCGTTGCTGCGTGCGTGACAGGAGAGTGAGCGAAAGGACCTTGGCGAGGAGGGCGAGGTGTGCAGGGAGAGAGGGACGCACAAGAGGGGCAAGACCCGGACGCAGACCTGCTGCCATGCATCGTCGACGCTGCTTGCGCTCTGGTCGAGGGCGGCTGCGACGTTGCGCGCGTTGTACGAGTCGAGGGTGCGGAACTGGGGCGGGATGGGCGACGGGATGGGCGAGGGGATGGTGCGGGTCGGTGCGCGCGTGCTGTCCTTGCGCCCGAGCCCAGGGATCGACCCTGCGGCGCCCTGGACCGACTGGCCGCCGCTGGACCGCCGGCGAGGGTTCGGGAGGGCGACGTTGGAGCGGAGGGCCTCAAGGCCGAGGAAGACGCGCGAGTTGGAGCGGCGCGGAGCTCCCTCGGTCAAGCTCGAGCTCCTATGGCGCTGTTCGGCCGTCTCCATGCGCGGCTCGGGCGGTGTAGTGACGAGGACGACGAGGTGTCGCGATGGAACTGATGAGGTCGGGGTGGGGTGGTGTCGCGCCGCGAGCGCAGCTGCTGTGGGTGCAGTGCTTCTAGGGGTGCCGAGGTAGCTGTGCGAGGTCTCTAGCCCGGCTCAGGCGGTAGAGCAGAGGCGAGCGGTGGGTGTCGACGGCGAGTTGCTCCTCGCGCTCCTTGTCTCTGCTCCTCTCGCTCCCTCTCGGCTCGCACAGCTGCACTCGCGCCTGCGATACGCTCGACGATGCCTGGACTCGTGCCCGCGCTCCGGTCCTGGACCCGCCTCGCTGCTGCTGCCTCTCGCTCCCTCTCCTCCGGTGCGTCATCCTCGAGCCGCACGCCTTCCTCCGCTGACCCTCTCTGTCTTCGTCCGCAGCGCCAAAGCACCCACCCGCCTTTGCGTTCGACATCGACGGCGTCCTCAAGCAGGGCCAGAACGTCCTGCCGCAGGCCAAGCAGGCCCTCCAGATTCTCACCGGCAACAACCCGCTCGGCAAGAAGTACCCGTTCCTCTGCATCACCAACGGCGGTGCGTCCATCTCCCTCCATCGACACCCTGCTCTGGACCCCTCGCTGACTTTGAGCACGCGCGCAGGTGGAACGCTCGAGTCGGAGAGGGCCGAGAGGCTCACCAAGGAGCTCGGCGTCGACATTGCCGAGCACCAGGTCGTCCTCTCGCACACCGTCTTCCGCTCGCTCGTCCCTCAATACCAGGACAAGCCCGTCTTTGTCGTCGGCGGCCGCTCGGACAACTGTCGACGGGTCGCCGAGAACTACGGCTTCAAGCATGTCTACATTCCGGCCGACGTCCACGCCTGGGCGCCCTCGATCTGGCCCTACGGCAAGCTCACCGACAAGCAGCGAGCGTACGTCAAGGTGCGTGCTCGTCCCCTCTTTCCTCCTCCACGTCGAGCTCATCGTCGGCGCACCCGCGCTCACACCCCTTCCTCTCTCGCAGACGGCCGACTTCTCCAAGATCCAGTTCGCCGCCATCCTCGTCTTCCACGACTCGCTCGACGCCTTCCGCGACCTGCAGCTCGTGTGCGACCTCGTGCGCGCGCAGGACGGCGTCTTCGGCACGCTCAAGAACCCCAAGGACGCCGAGGCGTGGAAGCCCGAGCGCCAGATCCCGCTCCACTTCTCGAACCCGGACCTGCTGTGGGGGAACGAGTTCTCGCAGGCGAGGTTCGGGCAGGGTGCGCTGCAGGAGAGCATCGCGGCGGTGTACAAGCGCACGACCGGGCACGAGCTGCAGCGGTGCGTCCCTCCCTCCTTCCCCTCCCTCCTTCCCCTCACTTCTTTACCTCCCTCCTTCCCCTCGCTCCTTTTCCTCTCTCCTCGCGATCTCTCCTTCCCCTCTCTCGCTCGCCTCTCTCGCTCGCCTCGCTCACTTTCCGGACCCAGCTGACTCTCCTCTCGCACGCTCGCAGCACGACGGGCGGCAAGCCGACCCGAGCCACGTACGACTACGCCGCTTCGCTCCTCCACTCGGCCATCTTCTCGCCCCAGTCCATCTCGCTCCACCCGACCGGCCCCGCGCCTCCCCTCCCCTCGCGCGTCTTCATGGTTGGGGATAACCCGCAGAGCGACATCGCTGGGGCCAACGCCTACGGCTGGCAGTCTATACTCGTCAAAACCGGCGTCTTCCGCGGCGACCGGCCCGAGGACGCAGAGCACGTCCCGACCGTCGTCAAGCGCGACGTCCTCGAGGGCATCAAGTGGGCGCTCGAGCGCGAGGGCGATGCAGAGGCCGTGAGCCACATCCCGAGCGCGCAGGGCGAGAAGACGAACGACGGGCCGAGGGAGTAGAGACCCGGGCGCGGGGAGAACGACGGGCCGAGGGAGTAGAGGCTCGAGCGCAGAGAGGGAGGACGGCATAGACTGTGTTGCACTGCGACTAGTACAGGATCTAGACTGAGAGGGTCTGTGGGAGTGTCTGTGCGGCAAAGAGGGAGAGAGAGCAAGCGCTAGAACCTCGTCGGGAGGAACTCGGAGCCCGTCGTTGCCTGCTGCGAGAAGCTGTCCTTGAAGGCGGCGAGCCCGGCGACGATCCCCGCCGCGAGGAAGCACAGCGAGACGATGAACCACATGACGCCCCCTGCGAGCGAGCGAGAGGTCCGGGTCAGCTGAGAGCGCGAGGAGAAGAGAGGGGGAGAGGGACGCACAGCACACGCTCGAGCCGCCGTACCGCCGCGCAAAGACGGACGCGTCCGACTCGTTGACCTGTTCAGCGCACGTGAAGAGCTTTAGTCAGTCGACAGCTCGTCGTCGAGGTCGGCGAAGAGAGAGCGGGTCGAGCGCACCTTGCGGAAGATGAGGTCGTCTGCGCGGCGTCGTGGGAGCGTCAGCTAGGAGCTCATCGGGAGGTGAGCTGCGAGGGACGTACCGCAGATGTCGTAGAGCGAGTAGAGTCTGTGAGGGACG
>Ga0308169_10000268_pt1 | contig 91194 bp, 88 predicted proteins | sample PhyBR1_2_FD_202139 | JGI IMG/M metagenome (GOLD analysis project Ga0308169, IMG submission 202139) | Phyllosphere microbial communities from UC Gill Tract Community Farm, Albany, California, United States - DLSLSB.R1 | ecosystem: Host-associated > Plants > Phyllosphere > Unclassified | place...
CATGGATGGAAAACCTGGTTCAGGACCCCGAGCTGTGCAAGGAATTGCTCGGCCAGTACGGGTCTCCGTTGAACGTCCACGACTACTCGTCCATGTCCCGGAACATCACCGAGCTGCGGGATGCGGCATCGGGGCACGGCATTGACTTCCAGGTCTATTTGGCGCGCAAGGCCAACAAGACCCTGGGAGCGATCGACAAGGCCGTGGCCGAAGGATGCGGCGTGGATGTGGCCAGCTTCCACGAGCTGGATCAATGCCTGCAGCGCGGGGTCAGCCCGGAATCGCTGATTGTTACCGCCGCGGTGAAATCCAGGGCGCTGCTAAAGCTGGCGGCAGATAACAACGTTGTGCTGAGCCTGGACAACACCGATGAAGCAGCGGACCTGTTGGAACTGGCCAAGAGCGGCGGGGCTCCCGTGCCAGTTGCCTTGCGCCTGGCCTCAAGCAGCCCGGAGATTCCGCCCACCAGATTTGGGCTGGACGCGCAGCAATGGCTGGACTTCTTTGCCCAGTTGGACAGCCACGAAACGATCAGCATTGTCGGCGTGCACTTCCATCTCAATGGCTATAGCGGCGGGCAGCGGGCACTGGTGCTGCAAGAGTCCATGGAATTTGCCGATGCCCTGGGGCAGCTCGGGCACACGGTGGAATTCGTGGACATGGGCGGCGGCATTCCGATGTCCTATCTTGATGATTCAACGCAGTGGACCGGATTCTGGGAGGCGCTCGCCGACCTGCCCGATGGCGATGAATCCTTGACCTGGAAATCCGACCGGCTGGGCGCCACCGGGCCGCAGCCCAGCAACGCCCTGTACCCCTATCACCAGCAGCTGATTCGCGGGCCCTGGCTGGATCAGATCCTCGCGGCCCGCAACCCTGACGGGTCCCGGAGCGTAGCCCAGATGCTCACTGAGCGGGGGATTCAATTGCGCTGCGAACCGGGCCGTTCGCTGCTTGATGGCTGCGGGCTGACCCTGTCCGAGGTCGCGTTCACCAAGCAGCGCAGCGATGGGGCCAACCTGGTGGGATTGCACATGAACCGCACCCAATGCCGTTCCACTTCTGCGGACTTCCTGGTTGACCCGCTCCTCGTCAGGGCCTCGGGACGGCACGCACCAGAGCGCTCGCCGTACAGCGGGTTCCTCGTCGGTGCGTACTGCATTGAAGAAGAACTGATCCTGCGCCGCCGCTTTGAGTTCCCGCACGGCGTCTCCAAGGGGGATATCATCGCTTTTCCCAATACCGGGGGATACCTGATGCACATTATCGAGAGCGCATCGCATCAATTGCCGTTGGCCAAGAACGTGATCCTGGAAGGTCGGCACGCGGTCCTCGATGACATCGACCAGGCCGGTGCTGGCATAGGCTAGCGGGCACCGGCTTGGCCGGATGGATCAGCGCCCCAGCTGAAACCTACCCCACATGGACCCATGGGCGGCGCTGCAGGTTCGGCTCCGCCTCGCGCAGCACTTCCCGCGTCAGCGGGGCGATCTCGCCCTGCCCGAGGAAGATGAACTTCGCCAGGTTCAACAGCGGATTGCCCTCGGTCCAGCGGAAGTAGATGTGCGGCATGGCCTCGTATTGATCCCGGATGGCCATGGCGATGGCCGCGATGGACGTGGATACCGAAGGGGCGGTGGCTTCAAGGATCCACTGGCCGTGGCGGGTGATGCCGCGCACCTCGATATCCTGTGCGAAGTCCGAATAGTCGCTGACCTTGATTTCCAGGAAGACCACCGGGGCGCGCTGCGGGATGTGGCTGGCCAGGATCGCATGCTGGTGCTTGTGCAGGTAGCGCCGCTTGGAGATCTTGACCGGTTCGTGGGCAATGAGCCGGAGCAGTCCTGCGCTGCTGGCCTTGTGGATGATATCCACGGCGGCGGCATCAAACATCACCGAGGTGGCGCGCAGCTCGGTGGAGCGCCGGAACCTGGACAGCAGCGAGACCAGGAGCACGGCCGCGATGAAAAGGGCCGCGATTTTCAGGCCGTCCGGGCGCTCGACGCAGTTGGCGATGGTTGTGTAGACGAAGATCAGGCTGGCGGCCCCGAAGAGCATCGCCTTGCGCTGTTCGCCTTTGCGCTTGGCTGAGATGGTGACCGCTATGGCCGCCGAGCACATCAGCACCAGCACGCCGGTGGCGTACGCCGCGCCCTGGGCATCGACGCTGGCCTTGAAATGGATGGTGATGCCCAAGGCAACGAGGATGACTACCAGGACCAGCGGGCGCACGGCACTGGCCCATGCCGGCGCCATGCCGAAGCGCGGCAGGTAGCGGGGAATGAGGTTCAGCATTCCGGCGAGGGCTGAGGCGCCGGCGAACCAGAGGATCAGGATCGTTGCCACGTCGTAGACGGTGCCAAAGGCATCACCCATCAAATGATGCGCCAGCCACGAGAGCGCGCGGCCATTGGCCTGGCCTCCGGGCTGGAATTCCTGGGCCGGGATCAGGATGGTGGTGACGATGGAGGAGAGGACCAAATAGCCGCTCATGATCAGCGCCGCGGTGGTCAGCAGCTTCTTGGTGCCCTTGATGCGTCCTGCAGGATTCTGCTCGGTGTCGCCGGGCGCCTTGGAGATCTGCGGCATGACGGCCACCCCGGTTTCAAAACCGGAAAGGCCCAGCGCCAATTTGGGGAAGACGATCAGGCAGACCAGCAGCATCATGATCGGATCCCCGTGTGCGGTGAAGAGCGAATCAAGCCAGTTGGAGATCGTGACCGGCTGGCCGATGATGTGGGCGGCCGAAACGATGATGATCACCAGGTTCAGCGCCAGGAACGAGAATACGAGGGTCACGGCGATCCAGATGACCTCGGTGAAGCCGCGCAGGAACAGGGCGCCGAGCAGGATCAGCAGCACCAGGGTGATGGGAACTTCCTTGCCGCTGAACCATTCGGGGGTGAACGGGTTTTCAATCAGGTGCGCCGAGGCATCCGCGGCCGACAAGGTCGCGGTGATCATGAAGTCGGTCGCCGCGAAGCCCAGCAGCACCAGGACAAATACCTTGCCTTTCCAGTGCGGCATGAGCCGTTCCAGCATGGCGATGGAGCCTTGGCCATGAGGGGATTCCTGGGCCACCCGGCGGTAGACCGGCAGGGCAGCGAACAGCGTGACGGCCACAAGGATCAGGGTGGCAAAGGGTGCGAGCGCTCCGGCCGCGAGCGCGGCAATGGCCGGCTGGTAGCCGAGCGTGGAGAAGTAGTCCAGGCCCGAGAGGCACATGACCTGCCACCATTTGGCGCCATGCTTGTGCTCGCTGTTCGGGTCTTCCTGGCCGACGGAACTGTCCGTCAGCCAGCGGCGCAACCGAGAGGGAACCGTGGCTTTTGGCCCTGGGGTCGACCCTTGGGATGAGGCAATCGTTGTGTTCACGAAGATGTACAGTACGCCCAAAGACAAGGGTTGGCACCATCTTTAATGGGAATTCTTTCCGGGCGACCCAGGCCAGTGCATTAGATGGTTCATTTCGAAGCGGGCGGCCTGTTCGCGGCAACTCGGGCATCGATGCGATATCACCCTAAAGGGATTGATTCTTGGTTCGCTAACCTATTTTGACCTGAATTTATAAAGTCAATACGCGCGATTGATTCTCGATAATCAAGACCAGCCGGCGGTCGATATCGCGGTCTCGTGGCGCCGCAGGCTCCAGGCGGCCGCGGATGTGTTTTTGGACACGAGTGGCGTGTCGAAGCTGGTTCCAGAATTGGCGCATTAAGGCGGCATTAAGCAGGATCCGAGGGGCATTAAGAAGGCATTAAGAAACCGTTGCCTGGCGGGAGCGCCGACCTGCCGAATCGGGGTCACCAGGAAGCCTGCGAGCAATGTGGGCCGCAACGAATAATGCCCCGCCGGAAGGCGGGGCATTAAGCGGTAATGGAAGGCTGGCGGCTACTTGACGAGGTTCTCGCGCAAGTCCTTGAGGATTTCCATGGCGCCGATCGGGCCCAGGCCCATGAACCAGACATCGTCATCCACGCGGATGGCGTGCCCCTGCTTCACGGCGTCGAGCTTGTCCCAGAGCGGGCCATCGATGGCCGCCTGCTCGCCGGTGGCCTTCGGATCGCCATAGGACGAGTAGAAGATCCAGTCGGCGTCGGCCTCGGTGAGATTCTCAGCGGAGATCTCGGCCTTGAGGTCCTCGATGTCCTGGTTGGCCGGGCGCTTGAGCCCGACATCCTTCATGATCACGCCGATCAGCGACTTGTTCGCGTACAGGCGGACCCACTTGGCGGAGAAGCGAAGCAGGGAGATCTCGGGGTCGCCCTCGATATCCTTGCCCAGGGCTTCTGCCGCATCCTGGTACTTGTTCAGCAGGTCGACAGCGGCCTCGCGCTTGCCCAGGGCGGCGCCGACAAGCAGGGTGTTTTCCTTCCAGGGGAAGCCCGGGCGCACCGAGAACACGGTTGGCGCGATTTGGGCCAGCTTGTCGTAGGTCTTGTCTGCGCGCAGCTGCGAACCGAGGATCAGATCCGGCTTCAATGCCGCAATGGCCTCGAGGTTCAGCTCGTTGATGGTGCCGACGTTCTTGATGCCTTCGGCCTTGTCCCCCAGGTAGGCAGGAACGGCATCGGCGCTGTCGCTGGAGACCATGCCCACCGGCTTGATCCCAAGGGCCAGCACCTGGTCCAGTTCGCCAGAGTCGAGGACCACTACGCGCTGCGGCTGGCTCTCGATGGTGGTGGTGCCCCGGGCGTGGGTGACGGTGCGCGGGAAGACGCCATCCTTGTCCTGGTCGGCTCCGAATTTTGCGGTTTCCTCATCGGCGGTGGCGAAGCGCTGGCCGCCAATGGCCACGTCCTTGTTGCCGGCCTCCGAATCCGCAGTGGAGGAAGCGCCGCAGCCAGCGGTGACGGCAATCATGATCGTCACGGTGGCACCGACGACGGCCTTACGCAAGGCTAAGCGAGTGTTCAAGAAATTCACATGAACAATTTACCTTATTCAAATAAGGGTTGCCAAAGGTTATAACCTGCAATTACGTCCACGGTAAAGTGTCTTTGGAAGAATCCAAGAGCAAGGGAATGCCAGCGAGCCGCGTGAATACCAGCGAAATAACAGACAGGCCCCAACGGGCCGGATCGGCCGGGGCCCATATTGCCCGCCTGGCATTCTTTGCCGCGCTCCTGGCGGGCCTTGCCGTGCTCTCCCTGGCCATCGGGTCCCGGCAGATGAGCGTCCATTCGATTGTGCTGGCGCTCTGGGACCCGCAGGAATCAATCGAGAAGGCCCTGGTGCTCGAATCAAGGCTGCCACGCGCCCTGCTGGCCATCCTCGCCGGAGCGGCCCTGGGAATCGCCGGCCTGCTCTCGCAGTCGATGACCCGCAACCCGCTGGCCGAGCCCGGGATCCTCGGCGTGAACGCCGGCGCCTCGCTGGCCATCGTCATTGCCGTCGGATTCCTCGGAATCCAGGAGTACAACCACTACATCTTCTTCGCCTTTGCCGGCGCCCTGCTGACCGCGGCCCTGGTGTACCTGATCGGCCGGCCCCAGCGCGGTGCCATGGATCCCTCCCGGCTGGTGCTCTCCGGGGTGGCCATGGGAGCGATCTTCTCCGGGCTGGGCACCGCGCTGTCGCTGGTTCGCCCCGAAGCCTTCGACCAGCTGCGCGCCTGGACGGTGGGCGACCTGCAGGGCCGCAACAGCGGCATCGTCGTGCCGCTGCTGGTATGCACCGTCATCGGCATCCTGATCGCAGCCAGCAGCGCCCGCTCGCTGGATGCGCTGGCCCTGGGCGAGGACAGCGCCCGGGGGCTGGGCATCGACATCAGGCGCACCCGGGTGCTGGTCCTGGTCGCCATCACCCTGCTGGCCGCCGCGGCGACCTCCGCGGTGGGCGCCATCGGCTTCCTGGGCCTCATGGCCCCGCATGCCGCGCGTCGGGTGGCCGGAGCGAACACTGGATGGATCATGGCCTACACCGCGCTGATTGCCCCTTCGATCCTGCTGCTGGCCGATGTGCTGGGGCGCGTGCTGCTGCCCAGCGAGCTGCCGGCCGGGGTGGTCTGCGCCGCCATCGGCGCGCCGCTGCTGGTGGGCATCGCCCGCGGCCGGAAGCCGGTGGCCCTGTGAGCGCCGTGGAAACCGCGAAGCCGCGCCGGCAGCGCCGCAAGCTGCGTGCCCGCGGCCTGGCCGTGCTGGTGGCCCTGGCCTGCGCGGTGATCACCGTGCTTGCCATCTCGGGCGGCGAATACGACATCTCCCCATGGCGCGTGGTGCAGATCCTCTTCGGCGGCGGAGAAGGACTGGAGTCCACGATTGTCTGGGACTGGCGCATGCCCCGCGCCCTGGCCGCGCTGCTCTTCGGCGCGGCACTAGCCCTCTCCGGCCTGGTATTCCAGTCGCTGACCCGCAACCCGCTGGGTTCCCCGGACATCATCGGCTTGTCCACCGGCGCCTACAGCGGCGCGCTGATCGCCATCACGATCTTCGGCGGCGGCTTCGCTGCCACCACGGCCGGCGCGCTGGCCGGAGGGCTGCTGACCGCGCTGATCGTCTACCTGCTGGCGTGGCGCAATGGCACCCACGGCTTCCGCCTGATCCTTGTGGGCATCGGCATTTCCTCCGTGCTGGCCTCATTCAACCAGTACATGGTGCTGCGCGCGGACCTGGATACCGCGATGAGCGCCGCCGTCTGGGGCGCCGGCACGCTCAACGGCGTGTCCTGGAGCGGGGTCCTGCCGGTGGGAGCGGTGGTCCTGGTGATCGCCGCGGTGCTGCTGTACTGCGCCCGCCCGCTGCAGCTGCTGCAGATGGGCGATGACCTGGCGGCGTCGCTGGGGCTGAATGCCGAACGGGCCAAGCTGCTGCTGATCGTGCTGGCCGTGGCACTGACCTCGGCGGTCACCGCCTTGATCGGCCCGGTGGCCTTTGTCGCGCTGGTCTCCCCGCAGCTGGCCCGCCGGATCCTGGGCAGCAGCGGCATGAACCTGGTGCCCACGGCCCTGTTCGGCGCCTTCCTGCTCTCCTTCGGCGACCTGCTGGCCCAGCGGCTGTTCGCGCCGGTCCAGCTGCCGGTGGGCGTGGTCACCGTGTGCCTGGGCGGCATCTACCTCATCTACCTGCTGAACCGGGGAACCCGCAAGGCCGGCGCCTAGCAGCGCCAGCGCCAGCAGCCGTCGTGTCAAAGCGCCATCAAGTTTTGCCCACGAGGCATTAACGCGGCATTAAGCGCGGGGCCCGGCGGGGCACCGGGGGCGTGCAATGGATAGTGCAGGGGCACGCGAAGCTCCTGCCCCAGACATTCCGCGTCGCGTGAAGGTGGCCAGCCTCGTGTCCTTGAATCTGTCGCGTTCCCCGCGCACCGGCCAGCAGCTGAAGGTGCTGGCCGGCCGCGCCCAGAAAACCCTGGGGAATAATCCGGTCCGGCTGGTGCCCCTGGGATTCCTGGCCGCCATCGCGCTGGGAACCCTGTTGCTGCTGCTGCCGGTATCGCGGGTGCAGGACGGGGCCGGCGGGTTCATGCCGGCGGTATTCACCGCGGTCTCCGCTGTCTGCGTCACCGGGCTGGTCACCGTGGACACGCCGACCTACTGGACCCCGGTAGGCCAGGGAATCATCCTGCTGCTGATCCAGGTGGGCGGTTTCGGCATCATGACCCTCAGCTCGCTGCTGGCCCTGCTGGTGCGCAAGCACCTGGGATTGCGCACCCAGCTGATCGCCGCATCCGAAACCCAGGCAATGAACCTGGGAGACGTGCGCCGGGTGCTGGTCTTTGTCGCCAAAACCACCTTTGCCGTCGAATCAGTGGTGGCGATCGCGCTGTCCGCCAGATTCTGGGTGATCAATCCGCACGATCCCCTGGCAGCGATCTGGGGCGGGATCTTCCACTCGATTTCCGCCTTCAACAATGCGGGCTTCGCGCTCTACAGCGACAGCCTGATCAGCCACGCCAGCGATCCATGGATCATGGTTCCGCTGTGCCTTGCCGTGGTGCTGGGCGGATTGGGATTCCCGGTAATCCACGAGCTGCTGCGCCGCAATGGAACGAAGAAGAGCTGGTCGGTGCACACCCTGCTGACCGTGTGGGGCACCGTGGGATTGCTGGCGGCCGGCGCGCTGCTGCTGGGAATGTTCGAATTCAACCGCTCCGAGACCCTCGGCGGCCTCTCGCCATCAGGCAAGGTATTGGGGGTGCTCGGGCTGAGCGTCTTTCCGCGTACCGCGGGGTTCAACAATATCGACTACGGCCAGGCCTCGCCCGAAACCCTGCTGGTGACCGAAGTGCTGATGTTCATCGGCGGCGGCAGCGCGGGCACCGCCGGCGGCATCAAGATCAGCACCTTCCTGGTGCTCGCCTTCGCGGTATGGAGCGAGGCGCGCGGCCACGACCAGATCACCGTGTGGCGCCGGGCCATCGGCTCGGCGATCCAGCGGCAGGCGCTGTCCGTGGCGCTGCTGGGGCTGGGCGCAGTGGTGGCCGGCACGCTGGCGCTGCTGGTGCTCACCGATCACTCGACGGAAGAGGTCCTGTTCGAATCCGTCTCGGCCTTCGCAACGGTCGGGGTGAGCATGGGCATCACCGCGGATCTGCCGCCCGCGGCGCAGTGGGTGATCATCAGCCTCATGTTCATCGGCCGTGTCGGGATCGTCTCGGCCGCCGCGGCACTGGCCCTGCGCGGCCGGCGGCTGCTGTTCAAGCTGCCCGAAGAGCAGCCGGTCATTGGCTGACCGCCCGGATCCGATACGATCGCTGAGTAGCAGATGAGGTGCCGAAAGCTAAGGAGCAGCATGGAACTGCCGACAACGCCGCAGCCGGCCAGGCCGCTGGTGATCGTGGCGCTCTCCGGGGGATCCGGGTCCGAGCTGCTGCTGCGCCGAGCCTGCGATCAGGCGGCGCGGATGCCCGGGGCCGAGGTGCTGGCCGTGCACGTCCCGCAGCGTGGCGTCGCGGCCGATCCCCGGCAGCCGGACGGCGAACTGGACCGGCTTCGCGCCCTGGCCGAAGAGGCAGGAGCTTCCTGGCATATGGTGCTCGGCCAGGACATCGCCGAGGCGCTGCTCGGATTCGCCAGGAGCACCCAGGCCACGCACCTGGTGCTCGGCGGTCCCAGGGCCGGTGCCGGAGCGCAGTCTTCCGGCGAGGGCCTGGCCTTCAAGCTGCTGCGGCAGGCCAATGGGGCCAGCGATCCTGGCATCCTGCTGATTGCGCGCCCGGAAAAGCCGGGCACCGGGGATGGCGCCGGTGTCCGCGCCCACCAGTCGCTGGGCGCAGGCCGCCGGCTGGCTGGCTGGATCCTGGCTGCCGTCGGGCCGCCCCTGCTGGCCGCGGGCTTCCTGCTCAGCGGCAGCGAGGGAGAACTGCTGACCCTGAACTTCCTGTGCCAGCTGACCCTAGTGGTATTCGTGGCGCTGCTGGGCGGCTGGTGGCCAGCGGTCACCGCCACCTTGCTGGGCACCGCGATCCTGAACTGGTACTTCACTCCGCCCACCGGGCAATGGCATATCCACGAGCCGTTCAACGTCGTGGCCCTGGGGCTGTTCCTGCTGGTGGCGGCCGGGGTGGCCCGGGTGGTGGATATCGAGGCGAGGCGCACCGCCGAGGCGCGCCGGGCCAGGCACCAGGCCGATATGCTCTTCGAGCTCTCCGGCGGGGTGATCCGCGAAGGCCTGAGCGTCACGGCCCTGCTCGAATGGCTGCGCCGCTCCTATTCGCTGCGCGGGGTCGCCCTGGCCCGCCGCGGCGAGGACGGGTCCAAGGTCCCGCGCACCGTGGCCACGGCCGGAGCCGCGCCCGCCGAAGCCGGCGCCAGCGACTACACCGTGTCCGTGGATGCCGAGCATGTCCTGCTCATCGACGGGATCCCGCTGGAAGCCTCGGACCAGGGGGTCTTCGAGGCCTTTGCCGGGCGCATTGCCGCGGTGCTGCAACATCGGCAGCTCGCCGAGGTGCGCCTGCAATCGCGGGAGCTGGCCGCCGGAAATGCGATGCGCACCGCCCTGCTGGCCGCGGTCTCCCATGATTTGCGCACCCCGCTGTCGGGGATCAAGGCCTCGGCTTCGAGCCTGCGCATGCAGGATGTGGTGCTCAGCGAAGAAGACACCGCGGACTTGCTGGCCACCATCGAGGAATCGGCGGACCAGCTCAGCGAGCGGATCGAGGACCTGCTGAGCATGAGCCGGATCCAGGCCGGGGAACTGGTGGTGCATCGCAGCCCCATCCAGGTCGAGGACCTGGCCGCCTCCGCGGTGCGGGACCTGGCAGCGCAGATCCGCCCCGGGCACTTGCAGGTGCAGATACCGCCGGGCTGCCCCAAGGTCAGCGGCGACTACGGGCTGGCGGTCCGTGTTCTGGCCAATTTGCTGGAGAACGCGCTGCGCTACGGCGGGGAGCACCCCTTGCAGCTGCGCGCGGTGCCGACGCCAACGGAAGTCCAGATCCAGGTGGTCGACCACGGACAAGGGGTCCCGCAAGAGCAGCGCGAGCAGATCTTCCGGCCCTTCCAGCGCCAGGGGGACCGGGATAACGCCACCGGGCTGGGACTGGGCCTTGCCGTGGCCCGGGGCCTGGCCGAAGGCATGGAAGGACAGGTCCATGCCGAGCACACCCCTGGAGGTGGGGCCACGATGGTCTTCACCCTGCCGATATCAGAGGAAAGAACATGAGCGCCACCGTACTGATCGTGGAAGATGACCCGCAGATCGCCCGCGCCCTGCTGGTCAATCTCAAGGCCCGGGGCTACCGGGCGCTGCACGCGGCGACCGGGCTGCAATGCCTGCAGCTGGCCGCCGATGCGCATCCGGATGTGATCCTGCTGGATCTTGGCTTGCCGGATCTTGACGGCTCGGAGGTCATCGACGGGATCCGCGGCTGGTCGAGCGTGCCGATTATTGTCGTCTCGGCCCGGCATGAATCGCATAGCAAGGTTGATGCCCTGGACCGCGGCGCCGATGATTTTGTCACCAAACCCTTTGCCATGGATGAGTTGCTGGCGCGCTTGCGCGCCGCGTTGCGCCGTGCGCTTCCGGATCCGGGACAGGCGGTGGTGGAAACCTCGGATGGGCGGCTGCGCATCGACCTGTCCAGCCACTCGGCCACCGTCCACGGCGAAGCGGTGCGGCTGACCCGCCTGGAATGGCGGGTGCTGGAGGTGCTGGCCAGCAACCCGCACCGGCTGATCGGGCGCAGCGAGCTGCTGACCACCGTCTGGGGGCCGGAATACGGCGAGGAAGCGAATTACCTGCGGGTCTACATGTCGCAGCTGCGCACCAAGCTGGAACCCGAGCCTTCGAATCCGCGCTATTTCCTGACCGAATTGGGAATGGGGTACCGCTTCACCCCGTGAGCGGGCCCTGGCCTAGAAGGTCTTGCCCGAGTAGCCGAGCTTGCGCGATATCTGCGCTGCCGTGGAACCCATCACTGATTTGAGCGCCTTCATGCGCTCATCGGGCATATACGGGTTGGTCGCGGACATGCTGATGGCGGCGATGATCTTCCCGCTGCCATCGCGGATCGGCGCGGCGACACAGCGGATGCCCGGTTCATTGTCTTCCAGGTCCAGTGCGATGCCTTCGCGCGCGTAGGTTTTCATCCGGGCCAGGAAGGCTTCCTTGGTTTGGTCCGAGGCTTGTTCCACCGGGGACTCCGCATCAAAGGTGGATTCCCAGCGTTCGGCATCATCGAGCAGCAGCGCCTTGCCGATGCCGGTGCGGCTCAGCGGCATGCGCTGGCCCACCCGAGAGCGCATCTGTGCGCCGCGTGTTCCGGGAACCTTGTCCACGTACAGCACCTGGGCTTCGTCTTCCACCGCGAGGTGGACCGTGTCTTGGTATTTGCGGGCGAGCTCCTCGAGGATGGGCTTGGCGATCACCGGAACCGGGCTCTGGTACAGGGCGTGGAATCCCAGCTCGATTAGCGCCGGGCCCAAGCTGAAGTCGGTGCCGTGGGTGCTGCGCAGGAATCCGCGCTGCACCAGGAGCTTCACCATGCGCTGCGCCGCGCTCTTGCCGATATCAGCCGCGGCCGCGACTTCATTCAAGTTGGTGGCCCCGCGGCCGACGGCGCGCAGAATGTCCAGCCCGCGTGCCAGGGTGAGTGTCCCGGGCGGGGGAGCATCTGTTGTTTCACCTGTATTTATTTCAGATTCATTGGCCATGATGCGCCCCTTTGGCAAAAAATTGATTAGTTCCTTCCATCCCACTATATACAACGCCTTTTGAACTATTGGGATAGCTCCGTCACTATTCACATGTGAAGGGGAGCACATCGATGAGTTGATGTGCGGACCGCCAAATGGAAACAGGAGTTATGACAAACATCGCCGAAGCCCAGTTGATTGCCTTGGACTGGGGAACCACATCCGCGCGTGCCTATCTCATGGGCCGCGACGGAGACACCGTGGCGGAACGCAACTCCTCGCTGGGAATCATGGACGTGGCAGCAAAGGCCAAAGCGGAGTCGTTGCCGCTGGCCGGGGCCTTCGAAAAGGCGCTGGCAGAATTATGCGGCGACTGGCTGGAGCGCTTTGAATCCATCCCGGTCATCGCCTGCGGCATGGTGGGCAGCCAGCAGGGCTGGGTGGAAGCGGAGTACCGGCCAGTGCCAGCAAACCTGGCTGACCCGGACTACGCAATGGCAACTGTCCAGATTGCACCAAATCGACTCATGCACATCATTCCCGGTGTCCTGGACCGCAAAGAACTTCCCGATGTCATGAGGGGAGAAGAAACTCAGATCCTGGGAGCGGTGGAACTTGGCGGCAACGCGCTGCAGGAAGCGGAAGAGCAATTGTTTTTGCTTCCCGGCACGCACTCCAAGTGGGTCAAGGTCAGCGGGCGGACGATTACGGGGTTCTCTACGTCCATGACGGGGGAAACCTACGCATTGCTTAGTTCCAAGTCCATCCTGTCCAAGCTCATCGAGCCCACGGATGCAGTGGATTGGAATGCCTTTGAACGCGGAGTGCGGATAGCCCAGTCACCGGCCGGCTCAGCGGATCTGATGTTGACAGCGTTCTCCGCCCGGACCTTGGTCTTGACCGGCGGCTTGGAAAAAACCGAGGTCAGCGACTATCTATCGGGGCTCATGATTGGCGCCGAGATCCGTTCGGTCCTTGGCATGGAGCGGGGCACCGCGTTCCCGGGCGTGACCATCTGCGGGAACAAGGAACTCAGCGCCAGATACGCCGCAGCACTCAAGATTTTTGGAATTGATCAAGTACACGAGTTCCAGGGAACCGCCCCGCGAGGCATGTGGGCAGTTGCTTGCGCGCAGGGATTAGTGCAGACCACCTCTGTCTAGGCCCAGCTCGATGAACGATGTAAATAAGGAAAGGTTTTGCCGTGAATGAACCTGCAACAGCTTTGAAGACTGCGGGACTAGTTGCCATTTTGCGAGGTCTTCAGCCAGCAGAAGCCCAAGCGGTGGGCGAAGCGCTCTATGCCAGCGGCTTCCGCTCGCTGGAAGTGCCGCTGAATTCCCCGCAACCGCTAAAGAGCATCGAAATTCTGCGCAGCGTGCTGCCCGAGGACGCGGTAGTCGGCGCTGGCACTGTGCTGACCGTGGAACAAGTCCGCGCATGCCATGGGGCTGGATCCCAGATCATCGTCTCGCCGAACACCAACGTGAATGTCATCCGGGAAACGGTGGCCCTGGGCATGGACTCCTTCCCGGGAGCCGCCACACCGAGCAACGCCTTCGACGCCATCGAAGCCGGAGCAAAAAACGTCAAGATCTTCCCTGCCGAGCAAGTGGGGCTCGCAGGATTCAAAGCCTGGACCGCTGTGCTTCCTGCCGATATCGGCCTGATCCCCGTCGGGGGAATCAGTGAGGAAAACATGGCGCAGTGGGTAGACGCCGGAGCCACCGGTTTCGGTATTGGCTCGTCCCTCTACAAGTCCGGACGAAGCCTTCAAGACCTGAGCAAAAGGGCAGACAAGCTTGTCCATGCCTACCAAATGATCCATGAGATGAGGAAGTCTGCATGAAAATCACAAAACTGACCACGTACATGGTGCCACCTCGCTGGCTGTTTCTGAAGATCGAGACCGACGAGGGAGTCACCGGCTGGGGCGAGCCAGTGCTCGAAGGCCGTGCCTCCACGGTGGCCGCAGCAGTTGAAGAGCTCTCGGATTACCTCATCGGCCAGGACCCGCGGAACATCGAAGACCTGTGGACCGTCATGTACCGCGGCGGTTTCTACCGCGGTGGCGGCATCATGATGAGCGCGCTGGCCGGCATCGACCAGGCCCTCTGGGACATCAAGGGCAAGGCCCTGGGAGTTCCGGCCTATGAGCTGCTTGGCGGCAAGGTCCGCGACAAGATCCGCGTGTATTCCTGGATTGGCGGAGACCGTCCCTCGGATACCGCGGCCGCCGCAAAGGACGCCGTTGATCGCGGCTTCACCGCGGTGAAGATGAACGGCACCGAAGAACTCCAGTACATCGACACCTGGGACAAGGTGCAGGGTTGCTTGGAGAATGTTCAGGCGGTCCGGGACGCAGTAGGCGACAACGTGGGAATCGGCGTCGACTTCCACGGCCGCGTCCACAAGCCAATGGCCAAGGTCCTGCTCAAGGAGCTGGAACCCTTCAAGCTGATGTTCATTGAGGAACCGGTGCTCAGCGAGAACGTGAACTCGATGCTGGAGCCATTGCGCAATTCCAGCACGCCCATCGCCTTGGGAGAGCGCCTGTTCTCGCGCTGGGACTTCAAGGATGTCCTGGCCAGCGGAGCGGTGGACATCATCCAGCCGGATCCTTCGCACTGTGGCGGCATCACCGAGGCACGCAAGATCGCGGCCATGGCTGAAGCCTACGACGTGGCGGTTGCCTTGCACTGCCCTTTGGGCCCCATCGCCCTGGCAGCGAACCTGCAGATCGATGCCGGTGCCTACAACGCCTTCATCCAGGAACAATCCCTGGGAATTCATTACAACAAATCCAACGATCTCCTTGACTACGTCAATGAGCCGTCGGTCTTCGCCTATGAGGATGGCATGGTCGCCATCCCCGAGGGACCGGGCCTGGGCATTGACGTGAATGAAGAGTACGTCATTGATCGCGCAGCTGAAGGTCATCGCTGGCGCAACCCTATTTGGCGTCACAAGGACGGATCCTTCGCAGAATGGTAAATCGAATGTCTCAGTCGACAGTGTCGTCAACTGCCACACACAAGGGCTCTGGCAAAGCCACAAAGATGCGCTACGCCGTAGCCTTCATGTTGTTCCTTACCGTAGTCATCAACTACATGGATCGTTCAAACCTTTCGGTCGCAGCACCATTGATTTCCGAGGAATTCGGACTCGATACTGCGCAGCAGGGTTTGCTGCTCTCCGCTTTTGGCTGGACCTACGCTGCCATGCAGCTTCCCGGCGGATGGCTGGTAGACCGAGTGCAGCCCCGGCTTTTGTACCCCATTTGCCTGGTGCTCTGGTCCGTCGCGACCATCTTCATGGGCATGGCCGGAAGCTTCGTAGCCCTGATTGTCCTGCGCTTGGCAGTGGGCGGTTTTGAAGCCCCTGCGTACCCCATCAACAACAAGGTGGTCACCGCGTGGTTCCCCGAGCGTGAACGCGCCACCGCCATTGGCTTCTACACCTCGGGCCAGTTCATTGGCCTCGCGCTTCTGACTCCAGTTCTACTGTGGCTGCAGCACGCATTGACCTGGCATTGGGTCTTTGTAGTCACCGGCGCCGTGGGTGTCATCTGGGGCCTGATCTGGTTTGTCCTCTACCGCAACCCGGTGGATTCCAAGAAGGCCAATGCCGCCGAAGTCCAGTACATCCGCGAGGGCGGGGGATTGGTCGACCTGGGCAGCGCTAAAGCCAAGTCGGCAGCACCCAAGCTGAACAAGGCTGACTTCGCGTTGGTTCTGGGACGGCGAAAGCTGTGGGGCATCTACATCGGCCAGTTCTGTCTGACATCCACGTTGTGGTTCTTCCTGACCTGGTTCCCAACCTATTTGGTGACCTACCGCCACATGGACTACATCAAGACCGGATTCTTGACGTCGCTGCCATTCATCGCGGCCTTGGCCGGTGTGCTGATCAGCGGAGTGCTCTCTGATCTCATGCTGAAGCGCGGCGCCAGCCTTGGCACCTCGCGCAAGCTGCCAATCATCACCGGGCTCTTGCTTTCCATGAGCATGATTGGCGCAATCTTCACGGACAGCACCGCGCTGGTTATCACCTTCATGTCCATTGCCTTCTTCGGCAATGGCCTGGCTTCGATTACCTGGTCCCTGGTGTCCGCGCTGGCGCCATCGCACTTGATTGGCTTGACCGGTGGCATGTTCAACTTCATCGGCAACCTCTCCTCGATTGCGACGCCAATCGTGATTGGCCTGCTGGTCTCGGCAACCGACTTTGGTCCAGCCTTCATCTACATGACGGTCATTGCTGCGGTCGGAATCCTTTCCTACGTATTCCTGGTCGGCAAGGTGCAGCGCGTCGAAGGGTAAAACTTACGATCATTCGGTAGAGGCCACGCTTCGTTTTCAACTAGGACGAAGCGTGGTCTTTTCCGTTTATCGGTGCCAACCGGCTATGGCATTCGTATTACCTTCGGCTCTACTGCACTGATTTATCCGTCAGTCTGCAAAGTGTCCATGTTGGCAGATAAGATCACTGGTAACGGTAGTAGTCGATTAATGTAGACGTCAGTGGGGAATTGGGTTGAAGAAGCAGATCAACGTTGTCGGGGCCGTAATCGTTCGAAACGATGAGATTCTTTGCGCGCAGCGCGGGTTTGGCGGCAGCCTCGGTGGCATGTGGGAGTTCCCAGGCGGCAAAATCGAACCCGGAGAAAGTCCTCGCCAGGCACTCGAACGTGAAATCCAAGAAGAGCTACTCTGCACCGTGACGGTAACCGACGAAGTTACAAGCACGACTTATGAATATGATTTCGGCATCGTGACTCTGACGACCTTCTATTGCGAATTAGTTGAAGGGGAGCCGCAACTGACGGAGCATGAAGCTACAAAGTGGCTGAAGCGCAGCGAGCTGGACGCATTGGAATGGGCTCCTGCCGATATCCCCGCTGTCGAGCTCATCAAGGCGGCATGATGTCGTCCAGCACGGATATCTCATTCACCGGTGGGCTTTCCGGTGATGTCACCTATGGTTTTTTGGACGGCAAGAAACAGTCTCGTCGCCACCATCATCCACGTGTAGTCCTCAACGCGGACGGCAATACGGTTCTGCGTATACTGCGTGAAGAGTTAGCGCGATGCGACGAATTCATTTTCTCTGTCGCCTTCGTGACACCAAATGCAATCGCAATGCTCAAGCAAGAGCTCGTGGAGTTTTCTGGCCGCGGCACAATCGTCACCTCGGACTACCTGGGGTTCAATTCGCCGTCTGCCTTCAGCGAGTTGCTGAACCTGGAAAACCTTGGCATTGACGTCCGAATTCATAGCGCTGATGCGTTCCACCCCAAGGGCTACATTTTTAAGTCGGCTGACGTGGTCACAGCGATGATCGGTAGTTCAAACCTTACGGGCAATGCCATCGTCAAAAACCATGAGTGGAATCTAAGGGTGACCGCGGCGAACGACAGCGACTTGGCTGGGCAGCTCGCTGACCTCGCTGGTAGCCAGCTCACTGAGTCTCAATCGCTGAGCCAGGAATGGATCGATCTTTATGCAGCGCAGTACACGCCGCCTCCACCGCGCAAGAAGATCGAAATTGCCAAAAAACTCGAGCAAGCGGACGAACAGCTTATCGATGAAGTTGCTGCAAGGCTTTCCGAATCCAGCGGCTTTGGCGGTGACATCAACTGGGCAGATCAGCTCATGCCGATTCTGCCCAACAAGATGCAGTCTGAAGCGCTCAAGGCATTGGAGAAGGTGCGCCTCAGCGGCGAATCGAAGGCCATTGTCATTTCGGCTACAGGTACAGGCAAGACAATACTGTCGGCGCTTGAGGTACGAGCTGCCCACCCAGAACGATTCTTGTTTGTTGTTCACCGCGAACAGATCTTAGACAAGACGATTAAAGAATACCGACGAGTCATCGGTGGGGATGCAGACCAGTTTGGCAAGCTGGCTGGTATCTCGAAGCAGAGCGATCGAAAGTATGTGTTCGCGACAGTTCAGACCCTGTCTCAAGATGCAGTGCTGCAGTCGATTGAGTCAGACACCTTTGACTATGTGATTGTCGACGAGGCCCACCGGGTCGGCTCGCCGACGTATAAGAAGGTCTTGGCCTATCTGCAACCGAAGTTCTTGCTCGGGCTGACAGCGACTCCAGAACGTAGCGACGGGTTCAACGTATTTGAGTTCTTCGATTACAACGTTCCGTACGAGATTCGGCTGAACCATGCATTAGAAGAGAACATGCTCAGTCCATTCCACTATTACGGAATCGCGGACGTGACCCTTGATGATGAATCGGTCCGCGATAGTTCCGAAGATCTATCCCACCTCGTGACCGCGGATCGTGTACATCATGTGGTCGATGCATTAACCAAGTATGGACAGGCCGGTGCCGCGCCTAAAGGGTTGATTTTCTGCTCCAGGAAAGACGAAGCTAATGCCTTGTCTGCCGCCCTGAATCAGCAGAAACTTCGCGGAAAAACGCTCCGAACTCTAAGCCTCAGTGGTGATGACTCGATTGAGCGGCGCGAGCAAGTTGTTTCCCAGCTTGAAGCGGGCGATCTCGATTACATCCTCACGGTGGATATCTTCAACGAAGGTGTCGACATCCCAACCGTGAATCAAGTCGTGATGTTGAGGCAAACGCAATCAGCGATTGTCTTTGTCCAGCAGCTTGGGCGTGGACTTCGCAAGGCGCCAATGAAGGATTACCTGGTTGTTATTGACTTCATTGGCAACTATGCGAATAACTACATGATTCCAATTGCATTGTTCGGCGATGAATCCTTGAATAAGGAGTCCTTGAAGGAAAAACTGATAGCAACCGAACAAGCAGGTGTGATGGCTGGCCTATCGAGTATTCGATTCGACAAGATTGCCCAGCAGCGCGTTCTTGATTCGATCAGGACAACAGCACTAGACAGCATTCAAAAGCTGCGAGGATCGATGCAAGCCATGCAGAACCGTGTTGGGCAAGTTCCGCGACTTTTCGACTTCTATCGCTTCGAATCAGTCGACCCAGTTCTGCTTGCAACGAAGAAGGAGAACTACCCGACGCTCGTGAAGAGCCTGCTCAGGATCGATCACGATCTCAGCACGGACGAGCTGCGTGCCCTATCGTTGCTGTCGCACGAAGTACTGACGTCGAAGCGGATCCACGAATTTATCTTAGTTCGAGAGCTGCTTTCTCAAGAGTCAATTACGTTTGGTGAGTTCGAGGTAGCTCTGCGCGATCAGGGTGTGGAGCCTACCGAACGTCAAATGCTCAGTGCGGTTGAAACTCTCAATCTTGCTAACCACGCGCAAGTGGACCAAACACGGTACGGCACTCGGCTGGCCACTATGGCGAACGAGACCATTTCTGCTGATCGTGGTTTCATCCACGCGTACCGTACGCACGGATCCTTTACTGAGGAAGTTGATGATCTGCTCCAAACTGGAATGGCGCTGGTCAACGATCGGTACATTGGAGGACACCCGTTTATCGTCGGAGGACAGTACTCTCGCAAAGAAGTCACGAGGCTGCTCGGAGTACCGAGAAAGTGGACTTCAACTCTTTATGGCTACAAAGTCGACATGGAATCTAAAACCTGCCCGATATTCGTGACTCTCCATAAATCCGATGACGTTTCTGCCAGTACGGCGTACCAAGATGAATTAGTTGACCCATCGCATTTGCGGTGGTTCACGAGGTCACGCCGTACGTTGCGCAGCGATGAAGTTCGACACATAGTCAATAACGAAGTAGACCTTCATGTTTTTGTGAAGAAAGACGATGCCGAAGGCACCGAGTTCTTTTATCTCGGCCACGCTGACTCACGAAACGCTGAACAGACACAAATGCCTGATAAGGACAATGTGCAGCTGAACGTAGTTACTATGGACCTGCATTTTGAAGAGGCCATAGACAGTGCGCTGTTTGACTATCTGAGTCCGAATGCAGATCTTACCTGAAGCGGAAGAATTCTTGTTCGCACCATGATTAAAGGGTAATAGATTTAAGTAGACAGTAAGCGTGCGTTTTTTGCTGGAGCAGAAACATTCCTATCAAATGAAAACGAGGCCTCGGAATGAAAATTCTTTGGGAATACCAGATGGAAAAAGTTAATGACTATCTGGCGCGAAGTGGAAACCCTATTGTCCCCGTGAATTCTAACGATGAACTGGTCGCAGCTAATGAGATTCGAAAACCAACGCAGTTTGTTGCCCCTGCGCTCATGGTCACGGTCATTTCGTCTGTAATTATTGCTTTGACTACCTATTTGACGTTACACCTGAATTTTATTTCAATTATGATCCAAGCGGGCGAAGTAGGCGAGGTTGACACAAGATTTCCGATGTTCGAGGAAACCGCTGGACTCATGTCTATTTTGTTATTAGTGGGATTATCTATTGCCATATTCATGTTCTGTTCTTTTGTCCGAACATGGAATTATCGTTACATCGCAGCGGCGAACTCGGTTGTGCAGGCTCGGCAGGCAATGGTAAGCAAGTAATTACTTTTTGGGCCGGGTGGCGTCATGATATTTTCTGGGAGATGCTGCCGGAAGAAAGCGGAAGCGCTCTTCCAATGCTCTGTCCATTCGCCTTCGGGCAAATAATTTGAGTTGGCGATCAACCTATAGACGAGTAACCGAACCAGCTGTGCTAGGTTCCTTAGCAGTTTTGACCAATGAGGAAGTTCGCGTGGCAGCAACATGCAACTGAGGGCGAACCGCGGTAGCGGTGATTGTCGAGAAGTTATCTGATTTTGACGTGGAAACTGGGACTTCCGGATGTGCGTGTCCGGTCCGCCACATGGAACGTAAGTGACGAAGGGTCGGTCTTTGAAAGGGAACGTCGTGAATCAAATATCCTTGCTCATTGATTGCGATACCGGCATCGATGATGCCTTGGCCTTGGCATATCTCTGCTGCCTCGATCATGTGCAGATCGAAGCAGTCACCAGCACCCCAGGCAATGTTGATGTCGAGCAAGTCGCCGCGAACAATCGTGCACTTCTTAAACTTTGCGGTAAGTCTGATGTTCCGGTGCTCATCGGTGCCCGTGAACCGTTAGAAATTCCTTTGGTAACGACCCCGGAAACCCATGGCCCTCAAGGTGTTGGTTATGCGACGTTGCCTGATCCTGGGCCCAGTTCCAGTGATGACATTGACGCTGTCGATTATTGGATCGAAGCGGCCCGCGCCAACCCCGGTGAGCTTATTGTTCTTTTGACTGCGCCACTGACCAACTTCGCGCTAGCGCTGCGCCGCGAACCAAAGCTGCCCTGGCTGCTGCGCAAAGTAGTCATCATGGGCGGTGCCTTCTACTACCAAGGCAACACCACCCCAACGGCAGAGTGGAACACGCATGTAGACCCGCACGCGGCCAAGGAAGTATTTGCGGCCTATACCGCAGCGGCTGAACAAGGCCTTGAATCCGAGAAGCTTCCCATCGTCTGTTCGCTGGACACCACTGAACGCTTCGAAATGCAGCCGGAGTTCCTGACGAAGCTGGCTGAAGAAGCAGGATGCGAAGAACCAGAGTTGGTCCAAGCCAGCGATGCCGAAGGCACGCTCAGCAAAGCATCCAACCCGCTGGTGCGCTACCTTTCTGATGCCTTGCGGTTCTACTTTGAATTCCACCGGCACTACGACCAGGGCTACATCGCTCACGTCCATGACTACTTCGCGGCCGGCGTCGCAGCGGGCACCCTGGAATATGAAACTCGTCCCGCCACCATCGATGTCGAGACAGAATCACAATTACTATTTGGAACTACCGTGGCGGATTTCAGGGGGCTCTGGGGCAAACCGGCAAATGCCCATGTGGTCTCCCGAAACGATCCAAAAGCAGGATTTGAAGAACTGGTTAAACGCCTCGGTGCGCTGGCCCGAGAACTAGACAAGGATTCCTAGGCGCCAAGACGAGTGAGCTAGAATCATCTACCGGGTCGAGGTGACATAGACCCGCAACTCGCGCGCGCCAGCCAGCTCCTTGGTGCGCAGTCATTCTCGTACCCCAGGACTGATTCATCATGTCATCAAATCTTCTTTTGTCCGACGAATCTTCGTCGCAAACTCTACGCCGCCGGCTCTTGGCTATCGCAGGAACCGTTATCCTCGTGGCAACGTACCTGACCTTGATCATCACCCAGCCCATGGGAATCGTCGAGGGACTGGGACAGGGCGTTGCCCTCGGTACCTTCGCTGCCTACCTTGCAGCCGCTGTTCTTCTGTTGCTGGCTGTATTGCCTGATCTTCCTGTCTCCACCTTGACTTTGATTCCAGTAGCACTGGCTTTGAACATCATTCTTGGACAGTTTGTCGGCTCGGTAATGATTCCTCTCTACATCGACTCCATCGGTACGGTCATTGTCGGCTTCCTGGCAGGACGTCGTGCCGGTGCCGCCACCGGTGTACTGAGCACCTTGGTCTGGTCGCTGTTCGCACCCACCGTTCTGCCTTTCGCAGCCGGTGCCGCACTTGTCGGTTTCCTTGCAGGAACCGCTGCGCGTTTCGGTGCACTGCGTCGCATCTACCTGGCGCCAGTTGCTGGTCTTGTTGCCGGTGTTCTCGTTGGCGTGGTTTCCTCCCCGGTAGCGACCTTCGTTTACGGCGGTACCTCGGGCGTGGGTACCGGCGCATTGGTTGCTGCCTTTAGCTCCATGGGTGACTCGCTGCTCTCTGCTGTCACCAAGCAGGCATTGATTTCGGATCCAGGGGATAAGGCAGTGGTCTTCCTGGTCGCAGCCCTTCTGGTGTACGCGCTGCCAAAGCGCTTGAGCGGGAGCTTCGCCTTTGTCCGTCGCTACCGGGTCTTGGGAAAGCGCGTCAGCAAGTAAGCGACAACCATGCCCCGCACCATCAAACTTCACCCATTCACCATTCTGGCTATTGCGGTAGCAGTTATCACCATGACGACTGCTGCCAGCCTATGGTGGTTGAGCTGCGCCGTCATGGCACTGTGCCTGCTCATCGCGGGATGGGCGGGGCACCTGAAAAAATTGGCAGTTCTCAGTGGTGCCATGCTGCTGCCAACATTCCTTTCGTTGCTGTTGATTCATGGGCTGATCTCCCGGGACCAGTCTCCTGCCATTGCGCAGTGGGGTCCGCTGCGAGTGACCATTCATGGTCTGGAAGTGGCGTTGTCGCTGGGCCTGAGGACGGCAGTTCTTGTCGTTGTTGGCCTGCTCTGCGGATTGCTCATCGACAAGCATCACCTGGTGGCTGCCATTGACCTCTCGCCAGTTCCGCCGCAGCTGGGATATTTGTTGGCGGCGACATTGTTTTTGCTACCGCAGATGGCTGAGAAGCAACGCCAGATTGGCGAAGCGCAAACCCTGCGCAACATGGGCACCGGAACAGGCCTGGCAGGGTGGTTCCAGCGCATTCGCCTGCGCGCGGTTCCGCTGGTGCTGGCGTCGATGCAGGATGCTCAAGATCGTGCCGTTCATTTGGCAGCACGAGGGTTCCCGGCAACTGGTGCCCGTACCCGTTTGCGAACGGTTCCGGACTCTTCGGTACAGCGCGGCATCCGGTGGGCTGCCTTGGTCTGCGCAGTTCTGGGGCCGATACTGATTTTGACTTTCATTGGGAACAGGGGCTAGCAGCCATGAAAAGAAAACTCCCAGGGCAGTCCACCGCCAGTCTTGGCCTTGATCTGGATCGCTTCTCTTATCTTGATTCCCCTGACGTTGTCCTGCGGAATATCCATTTGGAGATTCAGCCTGGATCCCTGACGATCATCACGGGGCATTCGGGCTCGGGGAAATCGACGCTGGGCGCCATTCTTGCAGGCTTGCTTCCACGCCACTCAATGGATCACCTCGAGGGAAACGTGGCTGTAGGCGGAACGTGCATAGAATTTTCTGCCACGTCCACTCCTCGTGTTGATGTGGCTGAATGGGCGAAACATATTGGTTTCCTGCCACAGGACGCAGGGCATTACCTCTCAGGAATCCGCGGCACAGTAGCCGAAGAGCTGGCTTTCTCATTGGAAAACGCTGGTGTTCTCCGGGAACAGATGCATCAGCGGGTTGCAGAGCTGGCCCACCGGCTTCACCTGGGGAAATTGCTGGAGCGCCATCCCGAGAAGCTGTCAGGTGGCCAGGAGCGGCTAGTCGCGATGGCTGCGCTGGCCATCAGCGAGCCGGATGTTGTGGTGCTCGATGAGCCGTTGGCAGGGCTGGATCGCCAAGCCACCGAATTGGTCACGGAAATGATCACTGCGTTGCGCGCTCAAGGAACTGCCTTGGTGATCCTTTCTGGATCAACACGATTTTGGGCGCAGGATGCGGACGAACTTTGGTTGCTGGAGAATGGAACGTTGCAACCGGCTTCGGATGCAGAGCCAGGCAACCAGAGCGAAAAATCCATCCAACGCCCCCAGCGATCTGCTGAAAATCCGGCGGTATTGCTGAGCATGGACTCCGTGGAGCTTGCCTATCCAGGTTCTGCCCACGCTGCAGTCCAACATCTGGATCTTCACGTGCGTTCAGGGGATTGCCTTGGACTAGTCGGCGCGAATGGATCCGGAAAAACCACTGTGCTCAAGTCCATTGCTGGTTTGCTGACCCCGGTGTCCGGGGTGCTGGAGGCTTCGGGGAGCGTAGGCCTCTTGCTGCAGAATTCCGCTGACCAGCTCTTTGAGCGCACAGTGCTTCGCGAAGTATCTTTTGGCCTTCCCAAGAAGAGCATCCAGCTTGAGAGAGTTCCGCAGATCCTCGCGAAGCTTGGCCTCGAGCCCTACTGCGATACCCATCCCTACGAACTGCCAGCCTCTGCCCGTAGGCTTGTTGCCCTAGCGACCGTGCTGGTGCGCGAGCCGCAGATCCTGCTTCTTGACGAACCGACGGAGGCCTTGGACGAGGCTGGCGAAGCAATACTCCAAGAAGCCATAACCGAGGTGCTTGACGGCGGGGGAGCAGTCATTCTTTCCACTCATGACGCGCGATTCATGGAAAGAATGACTGACCGGGTGCATGCGATGGAATCCCGTAGCTGACCAGCGATCCTGGGATTGCTAGGACAAGACACCGGCTGCAGCGTAGAGCAGCGTTGCAAAGATGGCCACGGCAACACCAAGCAGGGTCTTCAGGACCGTCCATGTCTTGAAGGTTTGGGTGACAGACATGTTCAGCAGGCGTCCAATCAACCAGAAGCCCGTGTCATTGACGTGCGGGAGAACCCCGGACCCTCCAGCCATGACCAGCACGAGTGCCGCCATCTGTATGGGGTCAAGCCCAGCGGCTGCGATCGTGGTGCCGAGCAGACCGGCACCGGTGGTAATGGCAATGGTGGTGCTTCCGACCGCGGCACTCATGATGGCGCAGACCAGGAACAGCGCGACCGGAAGGGGCAGGCCCGAAGCATTCAGGGTTCCAGCCAAGGCATCTCCGATGCCGCTGGCGGTGAGCACCTCAGCAAACATTCCACCTGCGCCAACAACAACAAGTACTGAAGCGATGGGCTTGAGCGAATTCTCCAGCATGTCTTCAATGGCTGCCTTGCCGCGGCCGCGGCGGGTGCCCAATACGTAGCTGGCGGTGATGACTGTGATCAGCAAGGCGACGGGAATGGCTCCGGCGAATTGGAAGAGCTGAACCCAGAGCAGCTCCTTGCTGGCGGCGCCAGTCTTCACCATCATCGTGGTTCCCGTGTTGAGCAGGATCAGCACCAGGGGAAGGAAAATCAGCGCGAGGAGCGTGCCGACGCTCGGTGGATTGACCTTGCTGGCATTCTTCTGCTTAACGGTTTCGACCAGGATGGGGGAGCCGGAAGAGCCATTGCCCGCCGGCGCAACGTCATCGCTGCTGGTCGAGGATGACTCGACGCGTGGACCGCCAAACAGGATGTCCGGGATGGGCAGAACCATTTGGCGGCCCATCCATGAACCCATCAAGTGTCCTACCAGGAACCATGACGGAAGCGCGACGATAAGTCCGAAGAGCATGACCAACCCGATGTCCGCACCGAGCAAGGTGCCGGCGGTGACAATGCCCGGGTGGGGCGGCATCGTCATGTGCATCACCGACAGCGCTGCGGTTCCAGGCAAGACGTAGAGCAACAGGCTTCCCTGCAGGCGGCGGGCAACGGCCAGGTACAAGGGCAGCATCACCATGAAGGCCGCGTCAAAGAAGATGGTGATTCCAAAGAGCAGGGAAGCAATTCCCAGTGCCAGCGGGGCACGTTTTTCGCCCAGCTTGCCTATCAGGGCTTCGGAGAGGACCGAGGAGCCGCCGCTGGATTCTATGAGGCGCGCGAACATCACGCCAAAGGCAATGAGCAGCCCGATCTCGCCCAGAGTATTGCCGAATCCGCCCAGCAGCACGTCCAGGATCGAGGCCGTGGGAATGCCGGTGGCGAAGGCCGTGGCAATGCTGACGGTGACCAGGGAGACCAGCGCATGCCACTTGGCAACGAGAATCAGGAAGAGCAGCAAGGCAATGGCTCCGAGGCAGACAAGCACCAGCGTTCCAGCTGGCAAGGGGGTGAAGTCGATTTCCATTCGTTCTCTCCCGAATTCTGATGGTGGATAGCGCGCCACTGAACTACGACAAATGACACTTGTTTCTATATTCGAAAGCCGACTGTCAATTTTCGGCAATCAAAAGTTAGCCCCATCACACGCAGTCGTCAACCTCTTGCAATATTAATTTTCATCATTGTCAATCAGCGGCAACTTCCACCCAAGTGCTTGACTCGGGAAGTGATGATGATTATGGTGATGCTGCCTAAAAAAGAGAATCGACTCCCATTATTTGAGAGTTGATGGGCCAGCTGCAGATGTTGTTATTTGGCGGGAGAGCACAATGATGGAACCAAGCCTAGGTGGATCGCAGACCGCGGATCGTGCGATCGAAGTCCTGCGCCAGATTGTCCTGTCCGACACGGCGGTGCTACTGGAAGTGCTCGCCGATCGCATTGGAATCAATCGAAGCGTGGCCTACCGCTTGGTTCGCTCGCTGGAACATGCCGGCTTTGTCAGCCGGGATCCACGGCAGGGCGGGTATACCGTCGGCCCTGCGTTCCTCTCCATCAGCGTCTTGACGGCCAGCCGCAACAACATTGGCCGCGCGGTGCGTCCGGCCATGGAAGAAATCGTCGCCGCCTACGGCGAAACGGTGTCTTTCCATGTTCGCAGCGGAAGCCAGCGCATCTGTGTTGACGTCGTTGAAGGAACACACGACATCCGCCGGGTCATCAAGGTGGGGCAGACGCTTCCTGTCTACGCAGGGGAAACCGGAAGGGTCCTTTTGTCGGGGCTTCCCGAGGAGGAGATCGAGAACTACCTCGAAATCGCCGCGGCCTCGGGACAGGATCCCACGGCGATGCGCGCGGATATTCTTCGCATCCAGCAAGAAGGGCACATTATCGGGCTCGGGCTGCGCACCCGCGGGGTTGGCACCATCTCCTTGCCGGTCTACGGAACGCATGAACTCCTTGGCGCCCTGACGATCTCAGGTCCCGACAACCGCTGGTCCCAGGAGGCCATGGAGGAGGCATTGGCGCCCATCCGCGAACTCCTGGCTCCGACATTGGGCCTGCTGTCCTCGCGCAACGGGACAACAGAATAAGCACAACGCAAGATATCTACTACGAAAGTGATGCATTGATGTACCAGACTGCACAACACCCATACTCTGAAATTCGATTTGCCGGCGAAGGAACGGCGTACGTTTCCGGTGTCCTGCCATATAAGGAGGACGGGTCGATTGACCGCGATGTGGCCACCGCTCCGCAGAGAATACTCGACGTGCTGGGCCAGCGCCTGGCAGGACAGGGAATGAGCCTGGCCGACGTGGTGAAAACCACCGTATTCGTCACCGACATTTCATTGCGCGACGCCATGAACGAAGCCTATCTTGCGACTTTTGCCTCGCCAATGCCGACGCGGACCATTGTCGAGGTCCGGGCCCTTCCCCAGGACTCGCCCGTCGAGATCGAGGCCATCGCTTGGCGTCAGCCGCACGGCCAAGCCTAGAAATAGCCATGGGCCACGGGGTGCAACAGGACGCGCAGCCCGCGGCCCGCAGTGGCCAATCACCGATATCCCAGGAGGGGCGAATGTCTGCCGATGAGTGGCACGAAGATCCATTGGAGATCCAGCGCAGCGTTCCAGTGACGATCATGCGCGGAGGGACAAGCAAGGGCGTGTTCATCGAGGAACAGTACCTGCCTCCAGCCGGTGCCCAGCGCAACAGGATCTTGCTGTCGCTGATGGGCTCTCCAGACCCGATGCAAATCGACGGGCTGGGAGGTACCCATTCAAGCACCAGCAAGGTCATGGTGGTGGGCCCCAGCGAGGAACCCGGCGTGGATCTCGGCTATTGGTTCGCGCAAATCGGCGTGGACCAAGCGGTTGTCGATTCCTCGGGAAACTGCGGCAACCTGACAACGGCCGTGGCGCCATTTGCCATCGAGAACAAGATCATCGACGTTGCCGATGGCGAGGCCACGATTCGCATGAAGAATCTGAATACCGGCATCGTCATCGAGTCCATCGTGAAGGTGAGGCAAGGACATGCGCAAGTGCGCGGAGACGTCGCGGTTTCTGGGGTTCCCGGAACAGGGGCGCCAATCCACGCAAAGTATTTGGATCCCGCCGGAGGGGTGCTCGGGAAGGCCCTGCCCACCGGCGCTCGCGCCGATCGAATCGCCGTTGGAGATGTGGCGTACCAGGTGTCCATCCTGGACGTGACCCACCCCGTGGTCTTTGCCGAATCAAGCGGCTTCGGACTGGATCTTCGTTCCGTGAACACGAATGCGCTCAACCAGCAGCCCGATTTGCTGGCTGCGATCGAGCGGCTGAGGGGAACCTGCGCAGTGCGCCTGGGGACAGCCGAGAGTGCTGAACGCGCTGCCGCAGAGTCGTCGACCATTCCCAATATCGTGCTCCTGCAACCCAGCGATGAACCGGGCGCGGACATCCTCGCCCTTGCCGTATCCATGGGGAAGTTCCACCATGCGCTGCCGGTGACGGTTTCGCTGTGCATGGCGGCGGCAGCTGACATTGCCGGGACACTTGTGCACGGCCTGGTCCCGGGCAAGGAGCGCGGCGCCCTGCGGATCAAGCACCCCAAGGGAACGATTGAGGTGAGCGCCGAGGTCCAAGACGCCGGGGCGGCACCCATCGTCAAATCCGTAGGGGTCGTCAGGACCGCGCGCAAATTGCTCTCTGGCACTGCCTACTACGAGGACAACTCGGACCGCTAGCCGGCACGCCAATCGCGGAAGCCATGCTCCATGGCTTCCGCGTCACTCTTCAGACTGGAAATGACAACCCTTGAACCAAGCATCTGCCATGCCACAACAAATATTTGATGCTCATTTGCACATCATTGATCCGGGATATCCACTCATCGAGAACAATGGATTTCTGCCTGACGAGTTCACTGCGCGAGATTACCAGCAGCGCCTCGGCGGGCTTCCGGTCAGCGGAGGCGCAGTGGTCTCTGGGTCCTTCCAGGGCTTCGACCAGGATTACCTGATTGCGGCGCTTCAGGAGCTTGGCCCCAATTATGTGGGTGTTACGCAGATCCCGCTGTCCACCAGCGAAGAGGACATTCTGCGCTTGGACCAGGCCGGCGTGCGCGCAGTGCGATTCAACTTGTTTCGCGGCGGATCGGAATCCCTGGACGCCATGGATTCGCTGGCGCGCAAGGTCTACGAGGTGGCGGGCTGGCACACCGAACTGTACGTTGACTCCCGCGAGCTCGCTGACTTGCATCCCAAGCTCAAGGGGCTTCCCGCGCTGAGCATTGACCATCTGGGGATGCATGAGGAGGGGCTGCCCCACCTGCTTCGACTTGTCGAGGATGGGGCCAATGTCAAAGCGACCGGCTTCGGCCGGATCATCATGGATCCGATACGGGTCGTGCAGGAAATCGTGGCCACCAACCCCCGTGCATTGATGGTGGGAACAGACCTTCCCTCCACCAGGGCCCGCCGTCCATTCGAGGCCGAGGACTTCCTGCGGGTTTCCCAAGCCATTGATCCACAGCTGGTCCCGGAGGTCTTCTGGGGCAACGCCGCGTCGTTGTACCTGAAGCGGCCGCGGACAGCAGGATAATCCTGGTGCTGGTTGATCTGGTTGGCCTGGTTCGCCGGCTCTTCGCATCGAGCATTTTTCCCAGGGGAGGACACCAACGGGCGGGTCAAATGCATCAATGGTGACGAAGCAGACAGGGGTTTGATTGACACGTCATCGACTTTCGGGATGGATCGGAGTAGCGTCCAAGGTAAGAGGCCAACGGAAATCCCGTGACCATCTCGAAACAGAAAGTGAGTGCATCATGGCTCAGTATGATGTGGCAGATCGTTCGGCAGTAGTTACCGGCGCCGGATCAGGTATCGGACAAGCAATTGCAATTCTCCTGGCCGCCAACGGAACCAAAGTCGTCGTCCAGGACCTGAACGGCGAAGCTGCCCAGGGCACCGTGGACACCATCAAGGCCGCCGGCGGAGAAGCCGTTGCAGTCGCTGGAGACGCAAGCTCCTCCGAGGTCATTGACGAAACCATCAAGGCAGCCAACGCCATGGCCCCACTGAAGATCGGTGTCAACAACGCAGGCATCGGCGGACGCGCTGCCAAGGTCGGCGAGCTCACCGATGAGGACTGGGACAAGGTCATCTCCGTGAACTTGAATGCCGTCTTCCGTGGAACCCGTGCCCAGGCCAACGCCATGAGCCAGAACGGTGGCGGTTCCATCGTGAACATGGCATCCATCCTCGGCTCCGTAGGCTTCGCCGGCAGCTCCGCCTACGTGTCCACCAAGCATGCCGTGGTGGGCCTGAGCAAGACCGCCGCCGTTGAATACGCCACCGACGGGGTGCGCGTGAACAGCGTGGCTCCCGGATTCATCGATACCCCGCTGTTGAAGCAGATGCCAAAAGACGCCTATGACGCCTTGGTTTCCAAGCACCCCATTGCCCGCTTGGGCCAGCCAGAGGAAGTCGCTGCGCTCGTAGCCTTCCTGGCCAGCGATGCCGCATCCTTCGTCACTGGCAGCTACCACCTGGTTGACGGTGGATACACCGCAATCTAGTGAATTCCTCGGAGCAGGTGATGGCGCATTCCCATGCCGTCACCTGCTCTTTGCGTGCCTCGATCCTGCGAAGCCCATACTATTTATTGGCAATGTCTCTTGGGCACGATTACTGAAACAGAACCAGAAGGACAATGGGGTTAATCGTCATCGGGGGACGGTGGAATCCCCGCAGAACTCGATGCGTCCTCCGCGATGAATCCGAAACTCCGGCTGCCGGTTTGCGGCGCCCAGCCGAATGTTCCATAGCTTTCTCCGTCCTGCTGGTCTTCAAGCGGATCGGGATCTCCGGTTCCGCCAAGGAAGCTCCGGGTCAGCGTCGCCGAATCATCCATGAGCTCCGCTGCCACGACCCGCACGTACCGGTCGGTGACGGCGACTCCCGCAACCGCTGCGGCCAAAATGGCGCGTCGAATCAGCTCCCGGGTGAACGAAGCGGTAGTGCCCTCGGTTAGTTGGGCCACCGTGTCCAAGGTTTCCTTCGACAGGTTCAGTTCGGAGCCATACAGCCGCAGCAGCGCCTTGCGGCCCTCGAAGTCAGGGCGGGGAATGTGCACCGCCAAGTCGATGCGCCCCGGACGCTGTACAAGTGCCCGTTCCAAGGACTCCACACGGTTGGTGGTGAGCACAAAGGAGACGTCAGCGTCCGGATCCAGTCCATCCATTGAATCCAGGACTTCGAAGAGCAGCGGCTGAGGCCCATGGCTGAAACTGCGATCCTCGGCAATCAGATCGCAATCCTCCAGCACCACAATGGATGGCTGCAGTGCACGGGCCATGGACGCGGCCTGCGAAACCAGGGAAAGGGTGTTGCCGTTGAGCAGGATTACCGTGTGCTCCTTGGCGGCCGAGGCCAGGTAGCGAACCGTATGGGTCTTTCCAGTCCCAGGCGGTCCGTACAACAGAACTCCACGCTTGAGGTGTGATCCATGGGCAATGAGAACCTCGCGGTGCGTCCCGATGCCCAGCACCTGCTCCTCAATCCGCTCACGCAGACCCGCGGGCAGGATCAGCTGGTCACCACCGATCTCATCGCGCTGGTGAAAACTGATGCCGGCATTGGATTCGGAGTATTCGCTTGGCTTGAATGAGATGACCTGGCCGCGGTAGATGCTCGTGGTGTTTAATTTTTCGCGGAAAGCGGCGAGGAAGGAATCGGCCAGAGACTCGTCGGCACACAGGACTTCCAATGATGCTTCTGACTTACCGTATTCCGGATTGGCCTGGCGCAGCAATACTGCCATGGGAGTTTGCCCTGTAGTGAACAGGTGGATGCCGAAAGACAGGAAGCGTTGCTGCTTTCCCGGACCGACAGCCAACGTCGTATAGGAAGGTTCTCCAAGGACTCCGAATCCGCTTTGAACGCCAACCAGGTCGCCGAGATCAAAATGGTGGCGCTCTCGGCCTGCCAGGCCGATGACCCTGGAGTGCGGGTCAACGCCGGTCAACTGATCCATGACAATATTCGCGTCGGCCAAGCGATGGGAACCGAAATTTTCAACGACCAGCGGCACTTCGCTGGGCTCAACGCCAAGGTGCTCCGCCAGCACTGGGGCTAAAAGCTGTCCCTTGGGATGCTCTTGGAACTGGTCGGCAAGCTTGGCTAATTGGGCAAAAGACTTCATGAACCCGCGCAATTCTTCATCCATGAGCAGAGACTATCAGTGAATGCGGTCATAGAACTAGACCCTGACTTGGCTGGTTATTCTATGTCTGAATTACGTTGAGTGCCCGCCGGATCCGGTTCCCGTGGAAGGCTCCCAGCGGCCACCTCAGGTGATGCCTGCTTGGCCCCGGAGCAACCGCAATTGGAAGTGAAACGCGTTGTCCTCAACTCACCGCTGCGCTTCGCCCATCGACGAGGCAAACCTCAGGTCGGCGGCAAGGCGAAAGCGTAATCCCGCTCACTTGGGAGTCGGATGAGGAATACCCTTCATCGCGAATCGGTTCTACGGGATATCTACAATACTTAGGAGCTCTCGACCCATGGATCTTTTTTCCCCAGTAGCCCTCGGCGACCTCAAGCTGTCCAATCGCCTGGTCATGGCGCCATTGACCCGTTCACGCTCAGGCAAGGACGGCGTTCCCAACGCTGACGTCGTCGAGTACTACCGCCAGCGCGCTTCCCTCGGCCTGATTGTCAGCGAAGGAACCTACCCGAGCTTTGCCGGCCAAGGCTTTGTCCGCCAGCCAGGCCTGGTCACCGAAGAACAGGTTGCCGGATGGAAGAAAGTCACCGACGCAGTGCACGCCGAAGGCGGACTCATCGTCGCCCAGGTCATGCACGCAGGACGCGTCACCCACCCGGACACCACCGGGGCTGAGTACGTGGAGGCGCCAAGCGCCATCGCCGTTGAGGGCGAGTCCCGCACCTACACCGGCAAGCAGGCTTATCCGGTTCCCCACGCACTGGGTACCGAAGAACTTCCAAGGATCATCGAAGAGTTCGTGGCCGCTTCGCGCAACGCCATTGCCGCAGGCTTTGACGGCGTGGAATTGCACGGCGCCAACGGCTATCTGCTGCATGAATTCTTGGCACCATCGGCCAACACCCGCACCGACAATTACGGTGGTTCCCCTGAAAACCGCGCACGCTTTGTCATCGAGGTAGCTACCGCGGTGGCCCACGCTATCGGTGTCGGCAAGACCGCACTGCGCATTTCGCCGGAGCACAATGTCCAGGGCGCCGTGGAAAACGATCGCGCGGATGTATTGGCTACCTACACCGCGCTGCTGGAAGGCATCGCCCCACTGGGTCTGGCCAATTTGAGCATCCTGCACCATGAACCATCCGGTGAGCTGGTTCAGTCGCTGCGCAAGACCTTCGGCGGACCGGTGCTGCTCAACACTGGCTTCGCAGAAATCACCACTTATGAAGAAGCCGCGCGCGTGGCCGCCGAAGGCTGGGGCGACGCCGTAGTTGTTGGCCGCCCCGCGATCGCCAACCCGGACTTGGTCCGCCGTTGGAAGGAAGAGCTGCCGCTGAATGAACCAGACTTCGCCACCTTCTACACCGAAGGCCCAAAGGGCTACATCGACTACCCATTCTGGGAGAACTAGTCCTTCAGCTGCCTTATCCGAATCAGGCAAGACCACCGTTGAATGACTCCCCAAAAGTTGGACTCTAATAGTAAGGGCAACTTTTGGGGAGTTTTTCGTATGTTCAAGATGAAAATCATCGCGGACACTAAGACTTCAACTGTAAGAGCAGATGATGCCGCTCTATGCCGTTCCTGCCACACGGCGAAGAGACTTTGAATATTCGTCTAGCACCTTCAGAACCCCGTCATGCTGCCAGATCCGGTTCCTGCTTCGCCCAGATTTTTCAACTAGCACGCCCCGTTCGGTCAGCTGGCCGAGCGCACGCTGGATTGCGGCATCGCCTAAATTGAGCTGGCTTTTCAGATACCGGGCGTTGACGACAGGTTGAGAAATTAGTCGCGGAAGGATTTTCCACGCGGCGGAACTTGAACGCAAACCGGCCAACTTTGCGGTCGAATCATCTAGCTGTGCGGCAAGCGAATCGATCAAGTCCTTTCCAGTGTTTGCCGCAAAAATGGAGGCGTTGATGAAGGCATGGATGATTGGTGCTGCGTTTCCGTCGCGGAAGGCTTTTAGCGCATCAAAATAGGCAGTTGTATCTCGCAAAATTCCAGCGGAAATTGGTGCAGTGGTGTACTGGGTAATTCGTCGGTTGCGCAATACGCTGTGAACTAGGGCGCGGCCAGTTCGCCCATTGCCGTCCACGAATGGATGGATGGTTTCAAATTGCGCATGGGCGATTGCCGATTGGATTATGGCCGGCAGATCGGTGCGCGCAATGAATTCAGTGAGGTCTTCCAATGCGTCCTGAACCAGACTGTGGTGTGGCGCAATGTAAGCAGATCCGCGAGGTCCCGCTGTATCCGACCCACCGATCCAGACAAGTTCGCTCCGGAGTTTTCCGGCTTCGTCTTCTATGCCAACTTGTTGCTTCATTAGACTTTGATGCATGGAGAGGATGCTGTTGAGGCTGATATCTTGGGCAAGCTCAAGCGCCGATTCCATCGCATGAACGTTGCCGACAACTGTGCGAGCGTTGGCTTTATCGCCTTCGTCGATTTCCGCTAGCGCGAGTTGACGTGCTGTTGTAGTCAACTGTTCAATCTGGCTGCTTGAAGAGCTTTCAGTTCGGAGTAAGACGCTGGACATAGGGCCAAGTTCAGGGCTGTCGTTGCCGAGTTTCAGAAGCGGATAGACGTCAAAATCCTGGAGTGAATGCAGAGCTTCTTCTAGGCCGGGGATCTTCAATGCTTCGAGTTGAGGCGACCAATCAGCAATGCGGGCAGGCAACGCAGACAAGTAGGGGCCGGTTTGCCGCTGAACCTCAGCGTTGGAGAAGATCTGCGGATTTGAAGGCTTCCAAAAGTGCTCCTGGTACCCCAGAGGAGGGACACTGAACCCCGGATAAGGGTTATCAGAATCAACCATGGGTCCCTCCAAAGCGATAGTAACGATTATCTTACTATCACTTTCTCAGAAAGCGATAGTAACGAACTGGCTTACTATCACTTTCTTTTTGATGCTTTGTGCAACACACACTATCGACCGAGAAGTGAAAGCCGAACTCGTCACTGGAGAGATTGCACGACCTTGGCCCAGATCGAGCACGTGACCTGATTCTGCCGCTTTTAAGTCCTCTACCCGAAGAATATGAAGCCGTCGTTATCCGCTCATCTTGTGAGCAGAAAACGGCGGCGTCCTTTGGTTTCGAACCTATCCAAACCAAGGCTTCTCAGCAGCATCCAACGTCCCGTCGTGCTTGGCCATGTTCAGCCACTGGTCGACATACTCCTGGAACTCGTCATCGCCCAGAGGCAGCAGGTAGGCCTTCTGCGAGAAGTTGAAAGGCTTGTCCGGGTGAACCGCGCAGAGCTCTGGATGCTCATGGGCAACCCAGCGGGTTTCCGAGGCATCAGTGGTCATCACATCTGCGCGTCCAGCGATGATCTCATCGAAGATCTTGTTGTTGTCTTCAAAACGGATGATCTCGCCCTTGGGGTAGTTGGCGTCAGCGAACTTCTCGTTGGTTCCGCCGATCGGCGTAATGGACCGGACCCCAGGCTGGTTGATTTCCTTGATGGTGTCGTACTTGTCCACGTTTTCACACAGGGTGATCGGCGTCTTGCCTTCATCCAAGATCGCTTCGCTGTAATAGGCCTGCTGGGAGCGCTCAAGGGATATCGACACCCCGCCCACGGCAATGTCGCATTTGGACGTGAAGTCCGGCATCAGGTCTTTCCACGTGGTCTGAATGAACTCGGGTTCCACCTCTAGGGACTTCGCCAGGTTCTTGGCCATGTCGATATCAATGCCGGACCATTCGCCGGAGCCTGGATCAAGGTAGGTGAATGGCCGGTAATCACCGGTGGTGCAGACCTTGAGCTTGCCGGACTCGCTGACGGTGGCCAGCCGAGTGCCGCTGTTCTGGGTGGTCTGGCCGCCTTTGTCTTCTTCTTGGGCGGGCGCGGAACACCCCGAGACGAATAGGGTCGCACCCAGGGAAAGCAGGGATGCGGAGCGGATGAAGGACGAGATCTTCTTTGAACGGTCGGTCATAGCCAACAAACCTATAAGCACCCTCGCCAGAGGCACAAGAACTTGGGCGTATCTTACGCGCAGGCCAGCTAGCTGGCGGCAGTGGCCGCAGCAGTGATATCGAGTGCAGCGACGAGGTCCTTGCTGTGCTGATGCTCCGCGTGGGCCAGGAAATCGTTGAGCGGTCTGTGCTCGACGAGCTCGCCCTCATAGAACACTGCCACATCGTCGCTGGCATAGCGGATCACGTCCATGTCATGGGAGATGACCACAAGACTCAGCCCCATTCTGTCCCGCAGTTCCAGCAGCAGATCCAGAATGTGGCGTTGGGCTACCGAGTCCAAGGCAGAGGTTGATTCATCGCAGATCAATACCTGGGGATTCGTGAGCAGCGCGCGGGCGATAGCCAGGCGCTGCAGCTGGCCGCCCGAGCACTGTCCCGGCCGGCGCTCCAGCAATTCTTCGGGCAAGCCCACCTGGGTCATGGCCTGTGTCATGCGCTCCCTGGCCTGCTCGACGGGCAGCCGGTGCACCGCTGCACTCATGCTGGTGCGGATGGCGAGCCGGGGGTCAAAGGACGAATAGGGTTCCTGGGCAATCACCTGCACGCGTGTGGCCACGTCACCGTTGTGCTTGGTGATGATGTGACCGGTGGTTGGCTGTTCCAGCCCAGCCAGCAGCCGGGCAAAGGTGCTCTTGCCAGAACCAGAACGGCCCACAACACCTAGCACCTGGCCACCGTGCAGGCACAAGCTGGTCGGCTTCAGCGCGGCTTGGCCCCTGGCCCGGCGGGTATAGTTCTTGCTCGCCTCCACCGCTTCCAGGAGGCATCCGGAACTTCTAGTGCGTGGTTCACGCAGTGCTGGAAGCGCCGCGTCAACCAGCTCGCGGGTTTTGGCGTGGCGGTCCTTGGAGAAAATCTGCGCAGTGGGGCATTGGTCCACGATCTGCCCATCACTGACCACCACCACGCGATCGGCAATGTGCTGGATGCTGGCGATGTCATGGGTAATGAACAAGACGCCTACCCCGCGTTCTTGCTGCTTGCGGCGCAAGAGCTGTAAGACCTCGGCCTTGAGAATCGAGTCCAGGGAAGAGGTCGGTTCATCAGCCAGGATGAATTCGGGGTCAGCGGCCAAGGCGATGGCCAGCATGGCCCGCTGGGCCATGCCTCCTGACAGCTGATCCGGACGCTTGCCGGCAATCTGCGCGGCAGGGAAGAGACCCACTTCTTCGAGCAACGCGAGAACCTGGTGTTCATGCTGGCGTGCCTTGCCCCAGCCGTGGGCGCCCATGGCTTCGAGCAGATGGGCGCGGATGGTCATGCGCTGGTTCATGACCCGTTTGGGCTGCTGGAAGAGCATGCTGATGCGCCGTCCGCGAACCTGGTCCATGGCCTTGTCGCCGAGTTGATCCAGGCGCTGGCCATCGAGCAGGACCTGGCCCTCGGCCTGCAGCTGTTCCGGCAACAGGCCCATGATCGCTTTGGTCAGCAGCGTCTTGCCTGAGCCGGAACGGCCAACTACCGCCACCAATTCGCCAGAACGCAGTGTGCCACGGGCCTTGGACAGCAAAAGCTTCTGCCCGGAACTGACGGACAGATCAATGAATTCAAGTTCTTTAGCCATGGATTTCCGCCTTGGGCTCGCTATCCAGAACGTCGTCTCCACCCAATACATGGGTGATGCGGTTGCCCAACAGTGTCACGCAGAAGCTGACCAGGAAGATGGCAGCTCCCGGGGCAATAAGGCCCCACGGGGAACGGATGGCATGGGGCTGGGCCTCGGCCAGCATGGATCCCCAGTCGGACTGCGGTGGCTGGACGCCGATGCCGAGGTAGGACAGCGAGCCGAGCAAGACCAGCAGCAATCCAAAACGCAGGGCAGCCTGGGCCAGTACCGGACCGGCCACAAAGGGCAGGACATGATGGCGCAAGATGAACCAGCGCGAAGCCCCGACGTGCTTGGACGCTTCCACGTGGTGGGTGGAAAGGACCTGGGCCGCCATGGACCGCACCAAGCGTGCGGTGGGTGTCCACGCGACCACGCCCACCGAGAGCACCATGGTGAAGAAGCCGGGGCCCATGACCGCGATGATCAGCAGGGCAATGACAATTTCGGGCAAGGCCAACAGCAAGTCGTTGACGCGCAAGAAAATCTCGTCCAGCCATCCGCCGCGCAACGCGCTGAGCAAGCCCAAGATGGTGCCAACCAGCAGCGAGAACAACGTGGTGATCAGCGCGACGGACAGCGAGAACTGTCCGCCGTGCAGCACGCGGCTCAGGGTGTCGCGGCCCAAGGCATCGGTGCCCAGCAGGTGGACCAGGTTGGGACCTTGCAAACGGTCCGCAAGGGACTGCGCGTCAGGATCATAGGGAGAAATCAAGGGGGCCGCAATGGTCACGATGACCACGGCCAGCAAGATGAACGCAGGAGCGGAGAGAAGAATCCTTGAAGCGGTTTTCTTAGCCATGTCGAACTCCGATTCTCACGTTGGGGTCACTGAGCTTGTGGATCAGGTCAATGATTCCGGTGACCAGCACCGCGCAGGTCACCACAACCACCACGCCGCCTTGGGCGACAGGGATATCCGCGTCGGTAATGGCATCAAAAATCAGCCGGCCCATGCCGGGGATGGCAAAGATGACCTCGACAATGACGGAGCCGCCCAGCAGCCCGGCAAACCACACACCCACCATGGTCCACAACGGCAGCAAGCCGTGGGGAACGACGTGGCGAGCCAACGCCTGGGTGCGGCTCAAGCCGCGGGCGCGCGCTGCGAGCACGTGCTCGGAGTCCAAGGCCTGGCGCACACCGGAGCGCACTGCAACGGTGAAAAAGCTGATGGGGCGCAAGGCTAAAATGAAGACCGGGAGCACCAAGGAGGCGGGGGAGTCGTAGCCGGCCGAGGGCAGCAAGGCCCAGCGCACGGCAAAGAGCAGAACCAGCAATGGGGCCAACGCGTATTCGGGAATGGCGATGAGCGCATGGGTGATCGAGGTGATCAGCTTGTCGGGCCACTGCCCGGCGCGGGTGGCTGAAATAACGCCCAAAAGAATCGATACGAGGATGGCTGCCAGCAAGGCGCCGCCCGCCAGTGACAGGGTGACGCCGATGGCCGGCAATACCTGGTCTGCTACCGGGGTGCCGCTGATATGGGACAGGCCCATGTCGCCGGTGAAGAACCGACCCAGCCAACGTCCGAACTGCACCAGCATCGGGTCGTGGAGGCCAAACTGCTCAGCGTAGGCCTGGACCGTCGCCTCATCAGCTTCGCCAAAATCCATTCTTGCGCGCAGCAAGGACCGCACGGGATCCCCGGGGGAGACAAAGGAGACAAGGAAGACCGCGAAGGAGGAAAGCAGAACTGCTGCGCCGAGTCCAACGACCCGGCGCAGCACGGTGGCTAGTGGTGACACGTTATTTGGTTTTCGCCAGGTCCTTGGTCATCACATAACGGGTCAGCGGGTCCTGGACATAGCCCTGGACCTTGGAGCCTACGCCGTCGATGGCCTGCTCATTGACCAGCCAGACGTTCACGGCATCCTTGGCAAGAATGTCTCCGGCCTGGCGGTAGAGATCATTGCGCTTGGCCTGGTCCTTCTCAACCTGCGCCTGGCCCACCAGCTTGTCGTAGTCCTTGTTGCAGTAGTGGCTCAGGTTGTATCCACCCTCGCAGGTGTAGTCGGCCTGCAGGAAGCCGATGGGATCAGCGATATCGATCATGCGGTTGCGCTGGCTGAGGATCATGTCGTACTTGCCGGCCAGCACATCTGGCTCCACCGCGCCGTAGGACTTGGTGACGACGTTGGCCTTCAAGCCGATCTGCTTGAACTGCTCCTGGATGATGGCACCCACGCCAGCGAATTCGGCGCGCTCGGTGATTGCGATGATGTCCAGCGGCTTGTCCTGCTTGTAGCCGGAGGCTTCCACCAGCTTCTTGGCTTCCTCGATATTCACCTGGGGGACGGCCAGATCCGGGTTGGCCCAAGGCTCGCTTGGCGCAAAGGGACCGGTGGCAGGCTGGGCGGCGCCTTCATAGATGCTGGCGGCCATGGCTGGCAGATCCAAAGCCATGGTGGCTGCCTTGCGCAGGTCCACGTTGTCGAAAGGAGCGCGCGAGTTGTTCAGGTACAGGGTCGAGGTGCGAGGGGAGTCGGCCTTGAGCACGCTGATTTTGTCATCGGCTTCCAGCGTGGCCAGGCTGGTGGCCGGGATGGACATGGAAATGTCCGCCTCGCCGGTCTGCACCTGGGTGGCACGGGTGGCGCCTTCGGTGATGTAGCGGATTTCGCCGCCAGCCAGTTTCACCTCTCCGTCCCAGTAATTCTCATTGCGGTCCAAGGTCAGGGACTGCCCGGCTTTTTCCGAGACCGGGGCAAAGGGCCCGGTGCAGTGGTTCATCGGGTCAATGCCCTTATCGGTGTATGCGGCAGGGGAGAGCACGCCAGCGTTCACGCTAGCCATCCGGTAAGGGAGCAGCGGATCAGCGGCTGGGGTGGTGATGCGCACGGTGTCACCATCAACGGCCTCGACCTTCTTGACGGTCTTCGGGTTTACTGCACGTGCCGGTGCCGTGGCTTCAAGGACGTGATTCAGCGACGCGGCCACCGCTTTGGCATCAAATGCGGTGCCATCCTGGAACTTCACGTTCTTGCGCAGCTCGAAGTCCCACACGGTATCCGAGGTCTGTTTCCATGAAGTGGCGAGCATCGGCTCGACCTTCTTCTCGGCTTGGTCATACTTTGTCAGGGTTTCCAGGCAACCGGCGATAGAGAGCACATAGGCATCATCGCTTTCCAGGGCCCAGTTGGACACCGGGGCGCGGAAATTTGCTACGACTACCCGGGCCTCCGAGTCTGCTGCTGCGTCCGGGGCGGGGGTAGCGGTGGAGCTGCAAGATGTCAGTACGAGGGCAAGGGCCGCAAATCCTGCGGCTGCGCTCAGTCGTCCAAGGTTCATGGAAATCCTTCGGCAATACGTGATGAATTGGCATCTAATGTATTAGGGCCTTGGTAAGCGTATCCTAATTTGAGTCATTTCCCGGAGGCCATGAACCAGGCGAGATGGGATGGAGCGCCAAGGGAAATTTCGTTTTTTCACTTACGCATGCTGAGTAGTGGAAAGTTGATGTCAATTGTGGAAGTTCTGAAGGCACTTTGCGTTTTGTGTCGCACTTCATGCGATATGGGTGCGCAACAAGCGGTCGCGGACCACTCGGGAACCAATCCATGAGGCCAACAGCAATGGAATGACCAGGACCAGCCACGGCACGAAGGTCGGTACCGATGAATCCTGGGATTGGGACAGCAACCAGCCGAACAGCAGATTCCCCAGGAGCACGGCCAGGCCGCCGCAACTGGAGAGCAAGCCGAAATAGGAGCCGGTGGCATTGCCGGCGGCGAATTTTGGGACAAGTCCCAGCGCCGTGGGATGCACGCTCAGATGGCCCAGAATCATCAACGTGACCGCGCAGAGAATCCGCAGAGGGGACGCTTCGTTGCCGAATGCCGATGGGGGAATGAAAGCGAGCACAAAGAATCCTGAGGCGCTGAGGAGATAGCCCGCACGCAGTGTCGAGGCTGCGCCGATTCGCCCGGCAAGCCAGGAAACGGGCAGCTGCAGGCCCAGCGTCAGGATGGAGATCCAGGCGAAAATGAGCCCCAGCCATTGGGTCGGCATATCGTGGCGCTGCAACTCCAGGGGGATGGCCAGATACAGCTGGTTATAGGCCAGCAGGTCCGAGGCATGCAGTGCGCAGAATGCCACGAACCCTCGGTCCTTCAGGCACCGGCGCAGGCCGCCGCGCGGCGTGGTGCGCTGTGTGCGGGAGCTGGCTGCTGTTGGCGTGGCGCTCGCCGGCACGGGCTGGCGCAAGGTGATGGCCAGGAAGATCCCGATGGCCACAAAGAAGACGGCGCCGAACCCAGCCACGGTGGAAAAGCCCCAGTTCCACAGGGCCGAACCCACCAATGGCCCGGTGACGGCGCCGATTTCTCCGGTGATGCTCAGCCATGCAAACAAGGTGGCCCGGCGAACCTGCTGGTGCTGTTCTTGATCCCGGGCGGTTTGTGCCGCGGCCACCAGGATGTTCAGCCCCGGGGAGAACAATGCCCCGCCGAATCCGGTGAGCAGCGTGCCGAGGATGAACAGCCAGAGAACGGGCGTGCTGGCCCACAGCGAGGCGGCCAGGATGAGGAAACCGGCCGCGCGCACGGCGCAGCCGATCAGGATCATGCTGCGGGCGCCATAGCGGTCGGCCAGGGTGCCGCCAGCCAGGAACAGGCCCTGCTGGGCAAAGGTCCGGATGCCCAGGATCAGACCCACCGCTGAGGAAGCAAGCAGGAAGTCCTGGGCGAGGACCAGAGCCAGGAATGGCACCACGGCGTAGAAGCCGATGTTGAACAGCGTCTGGGTTCCCAGCAAAACCGGGATGCTGGAACGCGGTGGCGTGACGGGCGCGGGCTGCGGAAATCTCATGGCCTGAAGGGAACGATCTGTCGAGAGGAACGCCCCGGGACGGTTCCCGCGGGTGCGGAAAGGGGCAAGGCCACCATTTTAGCCAACGGCCGGACGCATTCACGAAGGGTGCCGGCTGCCGCCCGCAGATCAGCGGCGCGGTGCCTGCCTGGGCGGTCCGAGGAAACGGACGGCGTTCTCCAGCACTTGTTCGGTGGATTCGAGCTCGCATTCCCAGATGGTCAGCGTCTGCCAGCCCAGCGCGGCCAGATCGCGGCGGGTGCGCGCATCCCTGGCCTGATTCTCATCCAGCTTGGGATTCCAATACCCGGTATTGGAGGAGGGGCGCCGGCGTCCCACCGGGCAATCGTGCGAGTGCCAGAAGCAGCCATCCACAAAAACAGCCTTGCGCTTGGCGGTGAAGACCAGGTCGGGCGAGCCGGGCAGCTTGCCTCCGCGAAGGCGGATCTCCGGGTAGTCCTGGCGCAAGGACTCCTCCAGGCTGGCTGGCAGCGCGCCGTGCAGCCGGTAGCGGTATCCAGCGGCATGCAGCAGGCGGCGCAGGACCAGTTCCGGCGTGGTGTTCTTGCCCCGGATCCGCGACATGAGCTGCGAACGCCGTTGCGCCGATATGGTGTCCATGCTCCATGGTGCCGCTGTTCAGGGCAGGGACTCAAGCCTCGCCCACGGGATGTGCCGGGGAGCCCCGGATGCCATGGCGCTGATCTCCGGGGTGCCGGTCAGCTTATCGGCAACAACGAGGAGCATGTGGGGATCACCGTGGCCCAGCGCTGCTAGCCGTTGGCATTGATCACCGGGGTGGCGACGGCGCCAGGGCGGCGTTCGGTGGCCAGCACGCACAGGATGATGCCGGCGGCCACGGCGGCGACCGGAAGCACCGACGGCAGGAAGGTGCCGGCGAGGATGACCGCGACCCCGGCCAGGAACAGGGCGTTGCGGGCCGTCGGGAGATCACCGCGGAGGATGAGCAGCCAGATGCCCAGCGCGAAGAGCGCCACCGGAACGGAGAGCGTTCCGGCGGTGGCGATGGCCGGCAGCTCGGAGTGCCCGGCGGCCTGGTCGATGGCTACCTCCACGCCCGCGGAGAAGGCTCCCGCCGCCGCGAAGATCACGTAATGGGAATATCCGTAGGCCAGCGAGGAACGCAGGGTGGTGATCAAGTGATGGTGCCCGCGGGAGAAGTAGATCCACCACATGCCCGCGGCGGTGATCAACGCACAGGCCGCGATGAACATCAGCGCCCCGAGGTTCTCGATGGTATGCAGGCTTTCCACCACAGCATTGGCCGAGGCCAGGATCGATTCACCGAGCAGGATGAGGGTGAATAGGCCATAGCGCTCGGTGATGTGGTGTGGGTTCGCTGGGGTGCGGCGGTGGGATTCGGCCCATGCCGGCACCGAGATTTCCGCGGCCACCAGCACGAAGAAGCCGATGAATCCGGCGGTCTCGGGCAGCAGGAGCCGGGCGAACCATGCCACCTGCACCACCGTGATGCCCGCCGCGTAGCGCAGCGCCGTGGCGCGCAGCTCGGAGTTGCCCATCGCCACGCGGAGCCACTGGGTCACCAGCGCCAGACGCATGATCGCATAGCCGATGGTGATCGCTGTGAAGTCGTGCTCTTCCATGGCCGCGGCCGCTCCGGAGGCCAGCACCAGGACCCCGGCCATCTGGATGAAGGCCAGGATCCGGTAGAGCCAGTCGTCGGTGTCGAAGGAGGTGCCGAACCAGCTGAAGTTCATCCAGCACCACCAGATGGCGAAGAAGACCATCAGATAGCCTAGGACTCCGGCACCCAGGTGGTTTTCCGCCGCCATATGATGCAGCTGCACCGAGGCGAAGGACACGGCGACCACGAAGACCAGGTCGAAGAACAGTTCCAGCGGGCTGGCGGCGCGGTGGGGCTCTTTCGGGTCACGGGGCAGCATGGGCGGCAGGAAACGCGGGGGTGTGGGGTTCACGATGTCGTCTTTCCAATTCGGGCGGCGGGTGATGCGCGGCGGGAACCATTACGGGCGTTGGCTAGCCTTCCCGGATTCTCATGCTGGCCAGCTTGCTTCCCGCGAGATCAAAGGTGAACTTCGAGTGGCCATTGGCGTAGTTCGATGTCCATTCCCCGATCACGGTGACCTGTCCATCTTGCTCAATGGTCCGCTCGATGTCCAGCGTGCCGCGGGCGCCGATGAACTCCTTGTCGCTCCATGCCTTGATTTCCTCTCGTCCGGTGAATTTCCGGCCCCAGTCATCCACCCACCCATCCTCGGTGAATGCATCGAGGAAACCGTGCTCGTCATGGGCGTTGACAGCCTTCCAGAAGGAGGCCAGCGGTTCGGGAATGCTCTGCGGTTCCATGGTTTACTCCTATCGGTCAGCGGGTGGTGTAGCCGCCATTGGCGAAAATCGTCTGGCCGGTGATCCACCAGCCGTCGGTGGCAAGGAATGACACGATCGGGGCGATGTCCTGGATCTGCGTCAGCTGTCCGCCCATCGCCTGGGACTTGTGGAACTCGACGCGCTCGGCGGTTTCCTGCCCGTAGAAGAACGGGGTGTCCATAGGGCCGGGGGCAATGGCGGTCACCGAGATTCCCCGACCCGCGAATTCCTTGGCCGCTGCCCGGGTGAAGTGCTCCACGGGGCTCTTGCCGCCGGCATAGGTGGAGTAGCCGTCCGTGAACGCGGCCAGCAAGGAGGTCACGATGGTGATGATCTTGCCGCCCTCGGCAAGATGGAGGCCAGCGGACTTGATGAAGAAGTAGGCGGCTTTGCTGTTCACATCGAACATCGAGTCGTACTCTTCCTCCGAGGTCTCGATGATGGGCTTGCGCAGCACCTTGCCGACGGTATTAACAGCCACGTCGATGGTTCCCAGAGCGGCTTCGGCCTCGACGAAGAGACATTCGACGGCTGCCGGGTCGGTGAGGTCGCCACTGAGGATCACCCCCTCGCTGCCGGCCGCGCGGATCGCGGCCAGGGTTTCTTCAGCCTGCGCGCGCGTGGATTCCGAGTTGTAGTGGATGGCGACGTTGGCTCCGGCTTCGGCCGCTTGCCGGCTGATCAGCCCGCCGAGATTCTTGGCTCCCGCCGCCACGAGAACATTCTTGCCTTCGAGGGTGTGCTTGCCCAATGTCTTCTCCTTCTCGCTATTCCACCAATACACGTCTGTATATCAGTGATATGAGATACTATAACAGTATGACAGGAGATGGTCGAGGGGATACACGGACCCGCATTCTGGACGCCGCGGCCCAGATGATTGCCAACGGACCGGGCGAGGAGATTTCGCTGCGTGCGGTCTGTGCCGAGGTCGGCGTGAAGATGCCTACCCTGTACCACTTCTTCGGCAATAAGCAGGGCCTGCTGGAGGCGGTCATGGATCGCGGTTTCGACCTCTACCTGGCGGAAAAAGAGGCCCATGAAAGCAGCGGCGATCCGATCCAGGATCTCCGCGATGGCTGGGACGCCCACGTGGCGTTCGGGGTCGCGAACCCGGGTTTCTATACCCTCATGTACGGCAAGGTGGTCCCGGGATATTCGCCCGCAGCGCAATCGCGGCCCAGTCAGATCCTGCGTGGCCTCACGGAAAGGGCCGCGGCCCAGGGCCGCCTCGTCGTCTCCGCCGAGCAAGCGGCGGCGCATATTCTCGTCACCAACATCGGGGTCACGCTGCGCATGATCATCCTGGCGGAGGAAGACTGGGAGCTGTCTCGCTCGGTCCGGGAAGGTGCCATCGCGGCCATTACGGGCACGGGAACTGACAGTTCGCCGCGTTCGATCATGCATCTCGCTCTGGAATATGCCAATGCCCGGCCTGATGTGCTCGGGCAGGAAGAAACCGCCATGCTCTCGGCGTGGCTTCGCCGGCTCTCCGATTCCCAGTAGCAGCCGGCCTGCAGCATTCCGGGCCGCACCCGATAATCCGGGTAGGTTGGAGACGACCGGGCGGCCCGCCCATAAGGAGCTGGATGGCGTTCATGGGCGGACCGTGCTAAGGCGCCGATGAACGCTGAGGGGGCGCTGCCTCCTCAGCTGGATTCTTCAACGCCTTCCAGCGCCATCTGAGATGGCTGGTGCTTGAATCCCTTGGTGGTGAGCGCCAAAATAACCGCTCCGATCACCAGCCAGATGGATCCAATGACCACGGCGTGAACATCAAGCTGGGTGAGCAGGAACCCGATGACCAAGACGCCAATGGCGGGGCACAGGACATAGAGCAGCGCGTTGAGCCTGTTGCCGGCACGTCGCTGCCGATCCCAGTAGACGATGACCGAAACATTGACCATGATGAAGGCGATAAAGGCACCGAAATTGATGAATGAGGTCGAGGTTGCCACATCCATGAACATCGCAATCAGGCCAACTACGGCGATGGCCAGGATGGAAAAGACCGGGGTGCTGAACCGCTCATTCAGCTTGCCAAAGATCTTCCGTGGGAGAACTCCGTCGCGTCCCATTGCGTAGAGCAGCCGGCTTCCGGCAGCTTGGGCCGCAATGCCGGAGGTGAACTGCGCAATGACCAAAGCGGCCAGGAAGATTGCGCCGAAGAGATTGCCGCCGATATGCTGTGCGATCTCAAACCCGGCAGCGTCAGAGTTGTCAAAGTCGCCGCCCGGGTGCACCAGCTGGACGGTGTAGGCCACGACAACAAAGATGCCGCAGCCAATCAGCGCAATCAGCATGATCGCCTTGGGCACTGTGCGGCGGGGTTCCACGGTTTCTTCGGTCAGCGTGGTGACCGCATCAAAACCGAGGAAGGAATAAGCGGCGATGGCAGCTCCGGCTGCGATCCCGGCGGGGGTCGCGCCGATCCCGGTGAAAGGCGTAGCGCTCACCAAGGCACCTGTGCCGTGGTCAGCGGAAACGCTGGCTATGGAGAGAACCACGAAGAACACGATGATCAGGATCTGGAACGACATCAGCACCAGATTCACCCGGTCGGCTACCTTGATGCCGATGATGTTCAAGATCGTGGTCAGCACGATGAACCCGAGAATCTACGCCGGCATGGGAACCGCCGGGAATTGGGCCTGCAGGTAGGATCCACCGATCAGCCAGATGACCATGGGCAGGAACAGGTAGTCGAGCATGGTGGCCCAGCCGACCAGGAATCCGATCCGTCCATCGATGGTTTTGCGCACATAGGAATAGGCGGAGCCCGCGACCGGGTAGGCGGCAGCCATCCGGCCATAGCTGTTCGCGGTGAAGAGCATTGCCAGCAGGGCAATCAGGTAGGCACTGGCGCTGGCGCCACCGGTTTCAGAAGCAATGACGCCGAAAATACCCAAGACAATCAGGGGAGTCAGGTAGGCCAATCCGAAAATGACCAAAGACGGCAATTTCAGGGTGCGAGTGAGTGCAGGGATGGAAGACATGGAAAACTCCGTCGTTTTCTAAGAGCGATGTTGAGGTTGCTGCGGGGTCCAGCGTGATGGATCAAGTTCGCCGTTGTAGAGCGGAAGCTTGATCGAGGCATCGCCGGGATGGAATTGCGACCAGACGCGGTTGGTGCCGGCAGTGCCGTGCTCGCGGACCCTTTGCACTGCCGCAGGATCAATGCGAACCACCAGGGTGTCTTCGCCGAGGCCGGCTTCGCCAAGGACCATGCCCTCGGGATCCACGGCGATGCTTCGTCCGCGTCCTACCGGGGAGGCGCAATTGACGCTGAGCATGTAGACCTGGTTCACGATGGCATTTGCGCGGGCCAAGACCAGCTCTTGCTCGCGGTCTTCGCTGGTGGTCTTCACGATATTCAAGATGGCGTGGGCGCCCATCCATGCGAGGTGGCGCGAGTGCTCGGGGAACCAAGAGTCGTAGCAGATGGACAGGCCGAGGGCCCCCGTGCCGGGAACCTCGGCCACGACAAATTCGGTGCCAGGTTGATGCGGCTCGAAAGGGCGCCACGGGAACATCTTGCGGTATCTGGCAACGAGGGTGCCATCTGGGGCGAAGAGCAACTGGGTGTTGCGGAATCCTCCGTCAGCGTCGCGCTCGCCGATGCTTCCCGGGCAAAGCCAGATCTGATGTTCTGCGGCGATGGCGCTGAGGGCAGCGACGAACGGATCATCGAGCGATACGGCGGCCTTTTCCAGTGCCGCGTTGCGCTCTTCGAGCGGCAGGTGCTCTGTACCTTGCAGATGCAATTCAGGGTAGACCAGCATCTGCAGGGGGCCGTAGGCTTCCAGGGTCTTGGCAACATCATCGGCAAAAAGCTGGAGCGGATCCTCCAGCGGCAATGGGACCCGCTGGGCCAGGCCTGCGGTAATCATGTGGGGCATCGTGAAGTGCTTTCAAAAAACCTATAACTGATCAATATGAACAGTTATTCAAATGTATGTGACGCAGCCGATAGACTCAATACATGACGGCGAAAAATATTTCGGGGCTAACCCACGCCGAAGAGCGAGAAATCGACCGGCTGCTCCATGCGGCACCCGGCGCTGCGGCAGTAACCCGCTTGTCAGCCGTGGAAACCGTCAGGGCGAGAATTCTGCTCTCGGTGGAGCATGGACTGCTGGTTCCGGGCGGAAAACTTCCCGGTACCGAATTGATCGCTGCCGGCCTTGAAGTCAGTGTGATCACCGCGCGCCGCGGTTTGGAAAGCCTGGTTGAAGATGGCGTGCTGGAGCGCCGCAGGGGGCGAAACGGTGGCACCTTCGTGGCCCAGGCGCCGCCCGAACTCAACGATGTTGCTGTGCAAGCTTTCCATGATGACGTGCCAGAGGTGCTGCGCTTGATAGACCAGCGAAGCCTGATGGAAAGCGCCATCGTCGCTCAAGCGGCCTTGAATGCCACCGAAGCCCAATGCCAGCAGCTGGAAGAACTGATTCGGCTCTCTGCCAGCGCAGCCAACTGGCATGAGCACCATATTCCGGATACCAAGTTCCATCGCCTGGTAGCCGAGATCAGCGCACTGCCTGAAGTTCCCACCTATTTGTCCAGCTATGAATCCTTGCTCAAGTATTTTGTTCCCTACCCCCAAGAGAAGCTCAACGAGGGGCGAGGGCACCACCAGCAACTCGTGGAGGCCTTCCGCAAGCGGGATGCGCTGGCGGCGGTCGCAGTAACCAGGGAACATGTGGATGCTTTGCGGAGGGAAATGTTCTTCGGGCTTCACGCTGAACCGCCGACAAAATAGGGCAAACCGGTTAGCGGCCAGCTATTCGTCACGTAGGTGGCGATACTTACTGTCAATGAAACCAAGAGATAGGATCACACCATGATCCGTGCTTTCTTTTTCCTTGGTGTGGGGTTAATAGCCGGTGGCTTCATTGGCAGCTATATTGGCGAACCGGGAGCTGGTGCATGGGGCATCGGGTTCGGAATTCCGGTAGCGTCCATGGCCCTGGTGTTCTGGCTTGTCGGCCGTACCTTGCGAGGGATCCATCCAGATAACCCGGTGATGGCAAAAATGGCCGTGCAAGCCGGGCGGGTGGGCATGGCCCGTGTCGAGCATGTCGGAGAAACCGGTACTCGAGTCAACGAGCGGCCGCTTTGCGACATTGAGCTAACCGTGCAACCACGACATGGGCAGCCCTTCCGGACGAAATTTCGCAGAGTCCTGAACTTTCAAACGAGCGTAGCCCTGATACCCGGCTCGGTGCATCCGGTAGCCATCTTGATCGAGGGGGAGCCGGATGTCAGCTTCATCAAACCCGAGGAACTGAGCGACCAGAGCTTGCTGAAGCTGCCAATCCCTTCTGCTGCTTCCGCCGGAGAAGTGCGCAGTCCAAAATCGGGGAGACTGCGACCCAACGGGACGCGGACCAAGCCATTGATCGGAACCAGCAAGCGATGGTTCCCGCTGCGCGCGCTGCTGTATCTTGTCATGTTCTGCGTTGGTGCTGTTATCGTGCTGCTGCCGATGCGCGGTGCAGTGGAACTAAGCGTCGAATCCAAGGAACTCACCGGCTCCTGGATACCCGACATGAGAACAGAACCAGGGGTGAGTGCTGCGCTCAACGCCCTGGAGCAGAAGGTCGGACATGACCGGGTCAGCCGGGTGAGCCTGTACAAGGACTTTGTTCTCATCGATGCCCCGGTGGGGCCAGGCACGCTGAACACCGATAGCTGGCAGTTCCGCGGCGGGAAACTGACCAGTAGCGGACCTGCTTCCACCCAGCCTGAATCCGAAGAGGAACTCTTCAGGATCCCTGATGTCCACTGGCAGGCCTATTGGCCTGCCGTGCAGTCCGTCAGCTCTGGACTGGACAAAACAATTACCGATGACATCGGAATCTTCTCGGAACGGGAGACAAATTCTGATCTTGGCGACGATTCATTCATGCAGCACACCGGGGATGTTATTGCCCGATTCACCGTCGATGAACCGTATTCTTCCATCGCCTACACAATGGACGGACAGGGTGAAAATATCTCCGATGACTGACTCTCAAGACTTGAAGCCGCGTAACCGCCTGGCTTGCTGGCTGTCCATCCTGCTGGACACCTGGGTTCGAATCGAAGTCGAATAGTTCCACCTAAGCGAGACGGTGGAACTATTCGACCGTTTCGGCAGGCATCGGAAAGAAGCTCCGGCAATAGACCGCGGCGCTACCCGAGGGGCATCTCCATGGACTGCTGGGTCTCTGGGGTGAAGACCGGAACGGCGTTGGCCACGGCGCTGTACTTCCAATAGCGCACCCTGAACGACAACATCCCTTGCCCCTCGGATTGATCGAACAAAGCGCGTGTCCGGGTATTCCGGGGCAGCTCGTCGACAATTTCCAAGGCAGCATTGGGAGGCGAGACATGGATGAAGCGCAATGTCTCGCACGGCGTGTCCAACATAGCCACGAGAACCGGGCAATTGTGGACGGAGACCAGAGCCATGACATCTTCTGCAGGCTCATGGGGTTGTGCAATGATCACGGGCATGCCTTGAGCCCATCCGTACCGGCTGAGATGGCGACGACCATCTCGTGATCCCAGAAGTTCCGCGACGCGTTCAGCAGTTTTCGACCTGACGATACGTCCTGGCATTATTACTACCTCCACTTTGCTCGTAACTTTCGAGTGAATCCCCACAAGTCACGCCACTTCCAATCTTGCGCAATGCCCCGTCATGCAGGCAAGGTTCGCCATCGAGAGGAAACAGAGTGTACCTCCAATCTAATTCACCCGGGCAGTGGGCGAGATGGGCGGCAAATGGCTCACAGCGTTCTCTCAGCTTTTGTGGTGGTTGAATAAGATTTTTCGACTTTACTAGTTGATGACTATATTTTCAGCAAGTCAGGCCGATCTGCTCGATTCATGTGGCTCGTCGGCCCTCAAAGCGTTCTAAGTCCAAGCTTGCTTGCCCATCTGCCAGCGATTGGTGGGAAAAGGATGGGAATGCATCGTCTTGCGGGGTGGGCAAGCAGGCAAGATGTAGGGTGTCAGAATCCAGCGCCCCGTGGTAACGGGCATCCGCGGAGGATTTTGCCCTTCGCTGAATCCACAAGGCGGATCACTCAACTGAATAGCTGCAGGCACCGCGCCGAGCCTGGCTAATCCATCCGGAGAACGCGAGGGCGGCTGAAGTCTCGAGTATCACCAGGGAGGCATGAAATGAGCACTTTTGGCATAGAAGAAGAATTCTTCTTGTTCGATGGCGAAACAGGGCTGCCTGCTGATTCAGCAGGGGAGCAGTTTCGGCATGTCTTGGATATCCGACGTGATGGCGAAGTGCAGAATGAATTCTTGGCGTGCCAGATAGAGCACGCCAGCTCCATATGCCATGACCGGGAACAGGCTTTGGAAGAATTAGCCGGTTTCCGCAGGGACCTGGCGGCACAAGCGGCTTTTCTTCAGCTGCTGGTCGGCGGAGTGGGGACGGCGCCGATGGCTGCCCCATGGCCCCCGGAACTCACCGATAATGAGCGGTACCGTCAGATCGGGAATTTCCTTTCCGGAATCGCCACGGAGCATTACGTCTGTGGCTTGCACGTACACGTTTCCATCCCTGATCCGCAATCGGGCGTCATGGCGCTCAATTTCCTGCGCGGCTGGCTGCCCTTCCTATGTGCGCTGGGCGCGAATTCTCCATATTGGAAGGGTGCGGACAGCAACTTTTCATCGTGGCGGACGATTCATAGCCGGCAGTGGTCAGTGCAGGGAATTCCGCCATATTTCAAGGATTACGAGGACTATTCCGCGAGGCTCGAAAGGATCAACGGAATGCCGGCCGTGCCCGATTCGGGCCATATTGGATGGGCGGCGAGGCTTTCGGACAAGTACCCAACGATTGAGGTCCGCGTTGCTGATTCGCAGTTGCGGGCACAAGACTCGGTATTGCTCGCGGTGCTGATGCGCGGGCTGGTGGATACCGCGGTGGCGGGGAAGCATCCTCCCGCCGAGTACCTGCCGGAGATCCTGGACCTGTCATTGTGGCAGAGCGCCAAGCATGGAACCAGCGGAGCGCAGGTGGACACGGAAACGGGACGCTTTGCCAGCGTGGAAGATTTGGCCGGCAGGATGCTGCGGCTCATTGAACATGCCTTGAAAGCTCATGGAGATTACGAATTTGCAGTGATCTCCCTGAGAAACCTGCTGGAGGCCGGCAACGGCGCGGTGCGGCAACGGGCGGCTTTCGACCAAGGAGGCATTTTGCATCTGCTGGCCAACGCCCACGCTGAAATGCAGGTGTAGGCAGGCTGCATCGCGAGGCCCGCCCCTCCTTCGAAGTGTTGGGGCGCCAGGCAGGTGTCAAACGCCATCAGGCCCCTGCCGGAGTGGGTCCGGCAGGGGCCTGCTGAAAGTGGTTTCTAGACGGCGAGGGAGTCGCGAAGGCGTGCCACGTGTCCTTGGGCATCCACGCCGTATTCGATTTGGCGTATGGTGCCATCCGCGTTGATGACTGCTGTCGAGCGGAGGGTTCCCACCATGGTTCTCTCGCCGAAGGTCTTTTCTCCGTAGGAGCCGTAAGCGATAGCAACTTCATTGTCAGGATCGGAGAGCAACGGGAAATTCAGCGATTCTTTGCTGGCGAAAGCAGCAATTTCTTCGGGTGCGTCCGGGGAGATGCCTAGCACGGAGTAGCCCGCAGCCTGCAGCGAGTTGAGGTTGTCGCGGAAATCGCAGGCCTCTGTGGTGCAGCCAGGGGTTGCGGCCTTGGGGTAGAAGTACACGATGACATTCTGGCCGGAGTAGTCCGACAACGAAATGGTGGCTCCCGTGGAATCCTTCAGCGAGAACGAAGGAGCAGGCTGGCCGGGGGTCAGTGGGGAAGAATGAGAAGCCATGAGCATCAACTTTCGTATAGTGATAATTTATTTTCATTCTAAGTGATGGGAGGCGTTGATTGCCAGAGCCCTGGCGAGCTTGCCTGCCTCGAATTAAACACCACGCGAGTAGACGTTCAGTCCGCCGGGACAGGTCCAAGAAGGAAAGATCAACCATTAGCGCGGCTGAGCATCTGCGCCCTACCGCGCGGAAGGTGCTGGGTCGGCGCTATGGCGCGCACGTTGAAGCTGCCGATACTGGCCTCTCCGCCCTCGCCCGCCTGCTCTTCGGTATCTCCACGGCTGCCGAACTTTCCAGGGTTGCGCTTGTCGGCCATTGCGGCGCTCCTTTCGCCAGCTCTCCGGCGGCTTCCGGGAGCCGACTCTGGGACGACGGCTACGTCCTACGGGTCTGCAGCATCACGAGAACTGCGTGGGTCCCGGGATGAGGGCATTAGACAGCCGAGGCCTTGTCCTCAAGGGATCGTGTCCATCGCTTGGCCAGCGCCTGTATCGCCGCAGCGCTGGCTCCGGAGATCACCGCGAAAGCCAGCACCTTGCCCAAAGCCGCTTGCTGCTGTTCCTCAGGATGCGCCACGGATGGCGGCTGCTCGCCTGTTGCCTTCTGCCAGGCTCTGACGACCAACTTGGCCCCAAGCCATCCCGCTCCCAGCGAGAGGACTGACCCAAAGATCTTGGCTAGAGTTTTCATTCCATTCTCCTATCTTGTTTCGATGATCGAGGTGGATTCCCACCAGACCTCGTGCGGTTCCTTGTCCTCGCGCAAGCCTCGCCACACCGGGTGGCGCAGCAGCCCGGTGCCGGTCAACTCGCTGTAGCGCACCTCGCCCACGAGCTTGGGGCTAGTCCAGTGGGCATCGCGGCGGTGCGCCGCCGGGATGTCCTTGGCAGGAGGAGTCTTGCGCCCCAGCTTTTCAAGCCGATGGCGAATCGCGGTGAGCTGGGCATCACTGAATCCGCTGCCCACCCGGCCCGCGTAGCGCAGCCCATCGCGCCCCGGGACGGCCAGCAGCAGCGAAGCGAAGCTGCTGCTTCGTGCGCCGAGGCCTTTACGCCAGCCGATGACAATGACTTCCTGGGGGATTTCGTGCTTGAGCTTGATCCAGCTCCCGTTGCGGCTTCCGGGCTCGTACAACGACGCGCAATCCTTGGCGACTACGCCTTCCAGGCCGATGTCCTGGCTGATCCGCACGGCTTCGGCAACCGTGCCGTGGTAGGCCGGAGGGATCTTGGCGCTTTGATGCTCGAGCGTGAGGGAATCCAAGCGGCGGCGGCGTTCGGCATAGGGCAGGCCGGTGAGGTCCTCGGGTCTGCCGGACGCTGAAGGCAGCTGCAGCGCATCGAAGAGCAGGTACTGGATGCTGATGGCGCGGGCTTGCCGGGTCTGCTTCTTGCGCATCGCGGCGACGTAGCGTTGAAGCAAGGAGAAATCCGGCCTGCCCGCCTCATTCAATGCCACGATTTCGCCATCGACCACCGAACCGTCTGGCAACAGGCACCCCAGTTCTGCCAATCCCGGAAAATCAGCGCCCAGTTCGTGGCCATTGCGGCTGAATAATGAGAGCGTTCCGCCTCTGGCAACGCCGATGGCACGGTAGCCATCCCATTTCATCTCAAAGCTCCAGTCCTGCGTGCTGGAAATGTCCTCGGCGGTACCTGCGGTGGCGAGCATCGGTCGTGGCGGCCGCCGGGACAGGTATGCCGCGGCCTGGACAGGTTCTGAGGCCAGATCATCCGTTGCAGTGTCCGCGGCGGGCTGGTCCTTGGCCAGCTGCAACAGCCAGTTGTTCTTCCCTCCCATACCCGGTGCGTGGACCAGCACGAAACGCCGGGGAATAGCGCCGAGCCCACCCCCGGGCTTGCCCTGGAGTACCGCAATGACTTCCTTGCCTTCACGCCACTTTTCAATCCTGCAGGTGCCCGCATCCCAGATGGCCACTTCACCGGCGCCGTATTGACCCTTGGGGATCCTACCTTCGAAGCTCCCATAGGACAGGGGATGATCCTCGGTCATCACGGCCAGCCGCTGGATCCCGGATTCCAGCGGCGGCCCCTTGGGTACCGCCCAGGAAACCAGCACTCCGTCGTGCTCTAGGCGGAAATCCCAGTGCAGCCGGCGGGCATGATGTTCCTGGATGACAAAACTCGACCCTGAATCCGCACTCTGGCTGCTGCCGGTTCGTCCTGCGGTGGCGGTTTGCCGGGGTACCGGCTCCGGGGTCTGCAATGCATCGCGCTTGGAACGATAGACGGCCAGCCGGTCGGGATCTTCCCTGGCCGATTCGCCGGCGGCCAGCGGAGCCAGCGGGTCGATCCCGTCCTGCAGCCGGTCCAGGACTTCGGGGTACTCCAGCTGCTCCAGCCCGGTGGCCTCGACTTCCTGCCAGGTCCGGGGCGCGGCGACGGTGGGTCGGGAGCGGCCGCGCAACGAGTAGGGGCAGACGGTAGTTTTCGCTGCATTGTTCTGGCTCCAGTCAACCAGCACCTTGTTCTCCCTCAGGGAGGCCTTCATGCTGGAGACCACCAGCTGCGGATGGTCCTTTTGCAGCGCGCTGGCCAGCTCCTTGGCCACTTCGCTGATCTGGTCCGAGCTGTATTTTCCATCCAGGCCCGCATACAGGTGAATGCCTTTGGAACCGGAGGTCACCGGGATACTGGGCAACTTCATGCCCTCGAGGATTTCCCGGCAGATCAAGGCGACTTCCGCGCACTGCTCCAATCCGGTTCCCGGGCCGGGATCCAGATCCAGGACCAGGCGATCCGGGTTGGCAGGGTCCAGGGAGGAATCGAAACGCCACTGGGGCACATGGATTTCCAAGGCGACCACTTGGGCTATCCATGCCAGCACGGCTTCGTCATTGACCATCGGATAGGTATTGGCGTGGGTCTTGTGCTCAAGTTTGGCGCGGGGGATCCAGTGGGGCGCGGACTCTTCCAGATCCTTGCGGAAGAAGACCTTCCCGGGTTCCGCGGCGGTGCCGACCCCGTCCACCCAGCGCTTGCGCGTGGCAGGCCGCCAAGCTGCGTGCGGCAAGAGGGCCGGGGCAACCTGTTGGAAGTAGTCCATCACCTCGCCTTTGGTGGTTCCGGTGGCCGGATACAGGATCTTGTCCAAGTTGCTGACCTTGAGGGTGCGTCCAGCGACCTCTACAAATTGCTCCTTGCGTGCCATACCAGTCCTCCGCTTGGGGTGTGCAGCCCAATCTTCCGGGGCTGGAGCAGATAAGCCAGCGTTCCAAGCAAGCTTTGTGCTTGGTGCCGAAGCTTGGGAGACCCTGCCAATATGCCTTGGGCCGTGACGGTCCTGGGCATCTGATGCTTCACTGGCTCCATGCGAGCTATCTGGACTGGATCAATTGCCTTCGGGCTGGTGAACGTCCCGGTCAAGGCGTACGGCGCCACCGAGGACCACGACATCGACCTGCACCAGGTCCATGACAAGGACGGCGGGAGGATCCGCTACGAGCGCCGCTGCGAAGTCTGCGCGAAGAAGATCGCCTATAAGGACCTGGACAAGGCCTTCGAAGATGGCGAACGGACCATCGTGCTCACTGATGAGGAGATGGAGGAGCTGCCTGCGGAGAAAAGCCGCGAAATCGAAGTGGTCCAGTTCGTTCCGGCGGACCAGATCGATCCCTTGATGCTGGAAAAAAGCTACTATCTGCAAGCCGATTCCACATCGCCCAAGGCCTACGAATTGTTGCGGCGCACCCTGCAAGACACCGAGAAGCTGGCCGTAGTGCGTTTCGCCTTGCGCCAGAAGACCCGGCTGGGGATCTTGCGGGTGCGCTCCACGACGATGGTGTTGCAAGCGGTCATGTGGGCAGACGAGTTGCGTGATGCAGAGGCGCTGGCACCGGAGAAGTCACCTCGGATCAGCGAGCAAGAGCTGAAGATGTCGTCCAGCCTGGTGGAGCAGTACAGCGGGGATTTCACGCCGGATCAATTCCAGGACGACTACCAGGTCCAGCTCAAGAAACTGATTGAAGCGAAAATCGAACAAGGAGAGCAGCTGGATACCGAAGCGACCTTCGGAGAGCCGGAAACTTCCGAAGGGTCCGGCGAGGTCATCGATCTGATGGAAGCGCTCAAACGCAGCATCGACGGGCGCAAGGCAAAGACCCCGAACAAGGCATCCACGGAGGGGAAAACCTCAGCTAAGAAGAAGGCCTCCAAGAAAGGGCAGGCGAAGAAAACGGAGACGAAGAAATCGGCTTCGTCCTCATCGGGCAAGAAGAAGGCCTCCGGCTAAGCGGGGAACTGCGGTACATTATTCGAATCCCGTATGGATGAAGGCGTACGGGAAAGTTCCACGAAAAACATGCGCGCCGGAACCGGGGCCAGCAAGCCGTCCGCGCCACACCGGATATCCAAGGCAGGGACAACATGAGATTTCGGCATTTGACTATCGACTGCGTTGAACCGTACGCCCTGGCGGTCTATTGGAGCCAGCTGACCGGTTGGCCTATCTCGGAAGTTGATGTTCCAGGTGATTCAGAGGTGCTCATCGAGGCCCCCGCTCCGCTGCCGGGCTTGTTGTTCATCAGGGTGCCTGAAGCGAAATCGGTGAAAAACCGGGTGCACATTGACTGGCAGCCCACCGGCCGCAGCCGAGATGACGAGGTGGAGCGTGCGGTGTCCCTGGGCGCGTCGATCCATGAAGACCACCGTTCAGCAGATGGACGCGGGTGGGTGACCCTGCATGATCCCGAAGGGAACGAATTCTGCATAGAGCGGAGCGAAACCGAATTGGCTCGTTGACGCGGGTTGGCCCTTGCCTATCGCGCTTCGGATAGCGAGATTCTCTCGACTATGCCCCTTATACGCAACATGGGATCGCGGACCTGTGCAAGCGGTGCAGTCTTGAGGGCCGCTCGGACCACTTTGATCAGGGGTTGAGCGCGTACTCGGCGAAGTGGCCGCATTCGCTGAATCCAAGGCGCCGGTAGACGGGTTCTCCGTCGTGGGACGCTTGTAGCACTGCGGTGTCGTAGCCGGCAGTGCGGGCAGTGTGCAAGGCGGCCAAGGTGATGGCTGTTCCGTATCCTTGGCGGCGTTCCGATTGCAGTGTTGAGATGTTGTAGATGCCGGCGACTCGGGCGTGGAGGAAGACTTCTGCCGAGCAGACCGGGTGGCCGTTGGCATAGCCGACCAAATAGCGGGCTGGTGCATCGGCGGACAGCGCAGTTGCCGAGGCGCGGGCGTAGAAGCCCTGCACCGTGGTGGCCGGCGGGTTCCAATTGGCCGAGAGCACGGTTGCGTAGTCGGCGAGTTCCTCAGAGGTGCTCACTAGGCGGATGTCCAGGCCTGCGTCGTGGGCTTGGGGGAGTGCTCCGCGCAGGTCTTTCCACATGCCGGTCTCAGTTTCAGAGGCTTCCAGCCCGGCGTTTTCGAGGTGCTCGGCCAGATTGCCGGGTGTGCTGGCCGGGCCGACCCACCAGGAAAATGGACGTCCATCAGAAGCCAGGCGCTGAAGTGTCTGCGCGATGCGGGTGGGCGCGGTCGCTGCGGTGAATCGGGCGGCGGCGATGATGTTGAAGGTGTCGTCGTCGAGGCCGCTATCAGCGCTCATCAGGTCGCTGGTTTCAATGACTGTTGCGCCGTCCATGCTGCGGTGAAGGTGGCAGGCGTGCTCGGCCAGGTTCTGTTCCATGGCGAGTAGAGGATCGGTCCTGCCGGGTGATGATTGCTTATCGCGTTCCATGATTATCCATACTAGACATCCAGGTTAGGCGGCCTCCTTGGGGAACCACGAAAAACTGGATGATTCCGGGTACGCGCCATCCCAGGCGTTCCGTCTCTTGCCAGCGTGCTCCAGCAACGGCCGCGCGGATTTTGCAGCGAGGCAGGATAGCAGGGAGAGGAATCGGCAGGTTTCAGCAACGCCAAAGGCATCGCCTTCCTCCAAAAGTAGTATTGACATGAATCAATAATTAATGAATTTAGCCCTTCCACTAGTTATTAAATAGAAAGTCATTCAGTTAAAACCGCAATATTTGCGAATATTGGTCAAGAGTTCGCTTCCGGTTGCTAGATTCCCTTACATCAACACCTGTTGATACATCGCGAATCGCTCGACCTCAGATACGGAGAACATCATGGAATTGATCAACACTCTGCTTGAAATCATCAAAGGCCTTCTCGGTGGCTTGGGTGGCTAGAGTAAACCTCTAGAGCTTGCTTCGAGGGGTCCTGCACCATTAGCGGTGCAGGACCCCTCTGCGTTGTTGGTGCATGCCGGCAGCCCGGCAGTCGCCGATTCCGGAAACGTTATTCGAGCCTCTGGCCAGCACCCCGTGGTGTCCTTCCGTGGTCGTTGAGAATCCAGCTCTAAGGAGCTTGTGGCCGCTCATTTGGCTATCCGCGCCGACTGACTAAAGGATGTCCCCTGCGCAATGCGGGAATCGGGTCGTTAGCGGAGCTGTGGAATCTGGGCAATTCTCGAGCCGCCCGGCGGTCTCCACGACTGGTCAAACTAGCCGCGCGCGACGAGCGCCATTTGGAGCCGATCTGATTGCTGATTGCTGGCGCTGCTGCCCGCCGCCCCTCTGCATGTCGAGGCCTGTGCAAGTGCGGCGTTCTTCAGTTTCCCCCCCGTTGCAGCATCTTCGGGCGGCCGTCTGTCAGATCTCGGGTTATATTTAATTCCCACTAATGTTGTTGTATTAGCATGAATGCGGATAATAAGGGCTGCGGGCTGGACCCGTCCTCTAAATACGTTGACCTGGTCGCCGAGGTCTTCGGAATCCTTTCCGATGTCACGCGCATCAAGATCGTGCTGGGGCTTCGCCGCGCTGGTGAGCTGTCAGTCAGCTCGATTGCCGAGCTTGTCGAGAAGAGCCCCTCCGGAGTGTCACAGCACCTGGCTCGGCTGCGCATGGCCCGCATGGTCACGACCCGCCAGGAAGGGACCATAGTGCTATACCAGCTGGCAAACGGTCACGCTGCCACGCTGGTAGCCGAAGCGGTCAAGCAAGCCGAGCATTCCGTAGCCAACGGACTTCCTCCCCATCACCATCAGCCACAGGGCTGAGGCAGATCCCCCGCGTTAGGCATTGTGATGCTCGAAGTTCTGCGCAACCGTCCCTACGCCAAGCTCTTCAGCGCCCAGGTCATCGCGCTGCTCGGCACGGGACTGCTCAACGTGGCCTGGGGCTTCTGGCTTTTGGCGTGGCCGGCAACCAAGCTGGCCGGGTGCCCGGCTTGGCCATGACCATTAAGATGGCCGCCTATGTCCTTGTCACTCCGTTGATCAGCGCCATCGCGGCCCACATTCCGCGCAAGCCGCTGCTTATCGGATCCGACGCCATCCGCGCAGTGATTGCGGTATGCCTGCCATTCGTCAGCGAGGCCTGGCAGATCTATGTGCTGATCTTCGTGCTGCAATCGGCCTCTGCCACTTTCACGCCGGCGTTCTAGGCCATCATTCCCTCGATACTTCCTGATGAACGCGAGTACACCCGGGTGCTGTCGCTTTCCCGTCTGGCCTATGACATGGAATCGCTGATCAGTCCGCTGTTGGCCACGCTCCTGCTGGCCGCCACGAGCTATCACAGCCTCTTCTTGGGAACGGTTCTCGGGTTTTCCTGCTCCGCGGTGCTGGTCTCAGTTACGGAATTCCCGGAGAGCATGGCGCCAGGCAACACCAAATTCTTCCATCGGTTCACTGGAGGCGTGCAGGCATTCTGGGCCCGTCCCGAACTGCGCAGCTTGAAGGCGTTGAATCTGGTGGTGGCCGCGACTACAGCCATGGTCATTGTCAACACGGTGGTCCTGGTGCAAGGCGGGCACGGCCGCTCCCAGACGCATTCCGCTCTGCTGCTCGGTGCCTATGGCGCCGGATCGATGATGGTGGCTTTGACCGTACCCGGCTTGCTGGATCGTTTCCCCGACCGCCGGGTCATGCTCTGCGGTGCAGACTGCTTGCCCCTGCTGCTTTTGGCTGCATCCGGCACAATCCATTGGGGGCGGGGGACAAGCCAGTGGATTGCGCTGATGGCCACCTGGCTGCTGATCGGCGCCGCGATCGCGACAATTCTCACCCCTTCCTCGTGGCTGCTTCGGCGCAACAGCACAGAACAGAACCGGCCGGGCATCTTCGCGGCCCAAATCTCGCTGTCGCACGCGTGCTTCCTGATCACCTACCCCTTGGCAGGAGCAACGGGAGCGGTGCTCGGGCTTGCCGAAACGGCACTCGTCCTCGTGACCATAGGCCTGCTGGGCTCAGTCCTCGCCGTCTTTTCCTGGCGAAGCGGCATTGAGCCCTGCACCTTGGATGCCTCCACGGGAATCAGCTAGCTGGCCAGATGGCCCGCTCCAAGGCGCCAGGATGGAATCAGTCGGGATTGAACTGGCTGGTGTCCACCTGGTCCGGATCCTGGTCCTCGGGCTGCTGCTCAACATCAAGCTGATGGCCGTCATGATCATGTAGATGTTGGGACGGTGAGAGAGGCTCGAAGAGTGGCCACACAGGTGTGGCCGTCCGCGGAATCTTCGGGACTGCCCCAAAGCAGTCCCGATTCCGGAGGTGGCAGTTCCCAGTTGTTCGCCACGAGTGGGTAGCGCTGGAACATGGGAACTAGAGTCATGGCTAGTGGTGGTGTTCTTCCTGCTTCATCTTGTCGATGATGCCCGGCTCAATGCCTTCCGTATGGTGGGCTCCATGCTCAGAATGCGGTACCGCCAGATGGCCCGCGGCGGAGGCCGCTAATCCCATACTGGCGATCGTGGACACCACCACCGATGCGGCAAATATGCCTCCGACCACTGCTAGGCTGCCGGACCGAGCGGGTCCGCGTGTCGATTTGCGTTGCCGTTTTCGCTGCCACATGATGGCTGCGACTACAGATAGCTCCAGCAATAGCAGGGAAACGACGGTGAGATCCAGGAATTTCTCCCTTCCCGGGATTCCCGCAAGACCCAGGGCGATGCTGGCCAGATGCGCTAGCGAGACTACCGCCAGGCAGCGAACCGCGATCTTCGGCGCTGGCGCTGATGACTTGCGCAGGCTGGCCACGGAGTAGATCAGTGCTAGCCCCGCCCAGGTGGCGGACGCTATGGCGCCGAGCCACACCCACCAGGGAGCCGTGGTGGCTTCGACCGAGAACCTTGATGCCAAGCTGGAGGAGGATGCCGCGGCCAGAGCCGCGATGCCCAGTCCAGCGATTCCCGCGTAGATGCCGCCGATGGCACCGAAGCCTGCCACCGCACCTTGCCTTTGGACGGTGGGTTCGATGGCAGGCCGCCGGCCTAGTCGGGAATTCATGACCGTGCAGTACGTGCTACGGGTGCTTTGTCCTGGGACAGGCCCACCGACAACAGGACGATCGCGCTGGCCAGGTGCAGGACGTTATCGGCACCGTTCAGGGCAATGATGTTCAGGGACGTCGATGCTAGGAAGAGCCCCAAGATGCCCACCAGAAGGTAGACGGCGCCCACGGTCGAGTTGGCGAGTTTGGACGCCCTCACGGATCCGAGCCCGGCGATGAGCAGTACTGCGCCAATGGCCAGGTGGATGACGTTGTGCAGTGGGTTGACCTCGAAAATGATCAACTTGCCACCCTCTGTGGCGAAGAAATCCACGCCCGCGGTGACGAGGAACCCGAGCAAGCCGACGAGGAGGTATACAGCTCCGAAAGTCGTTGCGAGCAAGCGATTAGGTGATGTGCGCATTGCAATCAGTCCTTCCTGGGACGCGGAGTGGATTCCGCGTCGAGTTGTGCAGGTTCCGGAACGAACCCTGTAGAAGTACTTCGGAGAACCCGCGGCAGTGGATTGGGTGCCGCTGAATTTATTTGCCTGCATGGTTGCTGCTGGTGCCTCGGCTGCACCAGGTTCTGCTGTGGGCAAATAGGCGAGGTGGGTTACGGGCTCGGGGCTCAATCTGGAAGGGCGGGCGTTCGCCAGCTACGAACATGGCCCGTTATTTGGGAAAATGCCTATGGTGCGCCCCCGCGAAATGACAGTGTTGGAAGCAAGCACAACAACTCTGAGGAACAGGAGCAGCATGAGCATGTACGCAGTGACCAATCCAGCTACCGGTGAAATCGAAGCAGAATTTGCCACGGCCAGCGATGAGCAAATCCAACAGGCCTTATCCAGCACGGATCAGGCCTATCAGGCATGGTCGGTGTCCGCGCTGGATGATCGAGTAGCCTTGCTCAACCGTGTGGCGGACATCTACGAGACCCGCGCGGACGAGCTCGCGGCGATCATCACCCGGGAAATGGGCAAGCCCATCAAGCAGTCGCTGGGTGAAATCAGCATCGTGGTGGCGATCTACCGCTACTACGCGAAGAACGGCCCGAAATTCCTGGAGGACGAAGAGCTGGAGATCGCTTCCGGCGGCCGCGCCCTGGTACGCAAGGAATCCGTGGGTGTGCTGCTGGGGATCATGCCGTGGAACTTCCCGTACTACCAGGTGGCCCGGTTCGCCGCTCCCAACCTGATGAACGGCAACACCATCCTGCTCAAGCATGCCCCGCAATGTCCGGAATCGGCGCTGGCCATGGAGCAAATCTTCCAGGAGGCAGGTGCGCCACAGGGCGCGTACGTGAATATCTTTGCCACCAATGACCAGGTTGCAGACATCATTGCCGACCGCCGGGTGCAGGGAGTTTCGCTGACTGGTTCGGAGCGGGCTGGTTCGGCGGTGGCGGAAATCGCCGGGCGCCACCTTAAGAAGGTCGTGCTTGAGCTGGGTGGTTCTGACCCGTTCCTGGTGTTCGCGGACGCCGACATCGCCCGCACCGCCAAGCTGGGGATGCGCGCACGATTCGGGAATACCGGCCAGGCTTGCAATGCGGCCAAGCGCTTCATCGTCGACTCCTCGGTCTACGAGGAATTCTCAGCGGCGTTGGTGGACCAGGTGGCCGGCATGAAGGTCGGGGATCCGACCCAGGGTGAAAACTTCCTCGGACCGCTGTCCTCGGCCGCGGCGCGCGATGGCCTGGCGGCCCAGGTCCAGGACGCCATCGACAAGGGTGCGACGGTGTTGGCCGGCGGCAAGCAGGTAGAAGGGCCTGGCGCCTTCTACGAGCCAACCATCTTGGCCGGGGTCACCGAGCAGATGCGTGCCTTCTCCGAGGAACTCTTCGGCCCGGTGGCGGTCTTATACAAGGTGCACGGCGAGAACGAAGCCGTTGAACTGGCCAACAACACCGATTACGGGCTGGGTGCCTCCATCCACACCCAGGATCTGGAGCGGGCCGAGCGCATTGCCGCCCGGTTGAGCAGCGGCATGGTGGCCATCAATGAGCCTTCGGCGTCCTCTCCTGAGTTGCCTTTTGGCGGGGTGAAGCGTTCTGGCATCGGACGTGAGCTGGGTAAGTACGGGATGGATGAATTCATCAACCGCAAGCTGGTGAAAATCGCCGGACGCTAGATCGCACCATGAGCTGCAGCGCTCCGGTGAAGTGCAAGACACCCTTGCTTCACCGGAGCGCCGCCGCGTGAATTCCGGTTCTTCGTCCTAGAGACCGAGCGGCTGCCTCAGGCGCGCGACGTGGCCCTTGGCATCCACCACTTATTCAATCTGGGAAATCTTCGCGTGCGGATCGATCACCGCGGTGGAGCACAGGGTGCCAGAAAAAATCTTGTCGCGAATAGTCTTTACCCCGAAGGAACCGTAGGCCTTGCCCACGGCATTGTCCGGGTGTGACAGGAGGGGGAAGTTAGGGGATTCATCGTCGGCGAAGCTGGCTGAAGAGTCGGGGCTTCGGGGAAGTGCCCAGCACCGCGTAGCCAGCGGCCTGCAGCGAGCCCAGGTTGTCGCGGAAGTCGCAGGCCTCGGTCATGCAGCCGGAGTGGCGGGCTTGGGCTAGAAGTAGACGATGACGCATTGCCCTGCGTAGTCGGCCAGCGAGACGGTCATTCGGCGCGCGTCGTCGAGGCTGAAGGCTGGTGCGGCATCGACAGGGGCCAGGGCAGCGGTGGATTAGGAGATGATCTCCAACTTTCTTATTGCGGAATTTTTATTTTCACTCTAACCCCAGGGTAGATGGGGCTGCGTCAACTTTCCTGCAAGATTGCTGGAGCGGCCTGCGGCTGTCCGAATTGCTTCCTAGGGTGGAAGAAGAACTCATTCCAGGAACACAGAGACCATCAGGGGTGCCTATGAACGTGCCAGAATCCTCGGCCTGCGTGGTCGGACTGATAGCCGACCCCGGCACAGCCGATGCCATGGCCAATCGCGTAGCCAGGCGGCTCGAAGGAGTGCTGGCGAAGCTGGAAGAGCATGAAGTCCATTGGGAGGTGCAGGTCGCACCGTTCTCCCTGCCCTTGGGAGACTCGGGCAGGGTGGCCCTGGAGGACAAGGTGCCGAAGCTGCGCGAGAAACACGGTTGGGACTACATCATCTACCTCACCGATGCACCGCATTACGTACAGCAACGGCCGGTGCGCTCGGTCGTGGCATCGGAATCCTGTTCGGCGGTGCTCTCCATGCCCAGCCTGGGACTGGCCCGGCCGCGCAACGTGGCCTCGGCACTGGCCGAGCTGGTCAAGGAATTATCCACTGGCCAGCCCCCCGGCTCGGCGCCCACACCGCTCGGGCGTGCCATAAGCGTGCACGCAAGCTGGCAGGATGCGGAAAACGAGCAGAACCGGATCTCGAGCATCGAGGGGCTGCGTGGACGGCTGCTGCTCATCGCCGGCATGGTGCGCAGCAACCGCCCCTGGAAGCTCGTTCCGCGCTTGTCTTCAGCGCTGGCCGGCGCCGTGGCGACCGGAGCCTTCGGCGTGTTCTACACCAGCATCTGGTCCATGGCCGATTATCTCTCCACCCAGCGGCTGTGGCTGATCACGCTCTCCAGCATTGCGATCCTCACCCTGTGGCTGCTGCTGCATAACCGGTTGTGGGAAAGCCCCAAGGGCAGCCGCCGCCGCGAGCGCCTGGTCGTCTACAACGCCGCCACCGTGCTGACCGTGGGATTCGCCGCCGCGGCCATGTACCTGCTGATGTTCCTGGCTCTGCTGGCCGGCGCGCTGATCGTCATCGACCAGGAATACCTGGCCTACCAGCTGCGCCACGGCGTCACGCTGGCCGACTACGTGAACCTGGCATGGCTGGCATCGTCGCTGGGGACCATGGGCGGCGCCATCGGCTCCAGCTTCGAGAACGTGGAAGAAGTCCAGCGTGCCACCTTCAGCCAGCGCGAATACGAGCGGCGCAATATGGAGTTCTCGATTTCCGCACCGGGCGATGAACCCAGTTAGCCCGCCTGGCTACGGCTGGTTCTTGCCGCCGTTAACGTGCACCGTGGAGCCCACCACGTAGGAAGCATCGTCGCTGGCCAAGAAAACATAGGCCGGGGCGACTTCCACCGGCTGGCCCGCGCGGCCAAGCCAGGTATCGTGCCCGAATTCCGGCAGCGCCTCGATGGGCTGGCCATCCGAAGGCTGCAGGGGAGTCCAAATGGGGCCCGGGGCCACGGCATTGACCCTGATTCCGCGCTTGGCAGCCTGGGAGGCCAATGATTTGGTGAAGTTGCTGATCGCGCCCTTGGTCGCGGCATAATCCATCAGGTGATCCGAGGGATCAAAGGCCTGGATGGACGTCGTGTTGATAATCGAGCCTCCCTCGGGCAACACCTTCAACGCGGCGCGGCTCAAGGCGAACATCGCGAAGATATTCACATCGAAGGTAGCTTCCACCTGTTCATCGCTCAGCTCTTCCAATGACTCGACGCTGATCTGCTTGCCGGCATTGTTGACCAGGATGTCCAGTCCGCCCAAGACCGCCGATGCCTCGTCCACCAGCGAGTCGCGGTAGCCGTGGTCGCGCAGGTCGCCGGGAAGCCGGTGCACATCGATGCCCGCATCATCAAGCACCGCGGCGATCGCCTGGGCATCGGGTTCCTCGGAGGGCAGGTAGGCCAAGGCCACGTCTGCTCCTTCGCGGGCGAAAGCAATGGCCACCGCCGCCCCGATACCCGAATCGCCACCGGTGATCAGCGCCCGCTTCCCGGCGAGCCGGTCCCGGCCCTGGTAGCTGCGCTCGCCGTGATCCGCCGTGGGCTGCAGCTTTTGGTCCAGCCCTGGCTCTGGCTGGCGTTGTTCTGGCGGGCTGATGCGTTCCTTGCCGGCGCGGCTGGACTGCGGTGAATTCTCGGACATGGGGTTCCTCCTCCTAGGGAAACAGGACGCCGAAGTTGCTCGTGTGCCGACGTCTGGGACTTCCCACCCTGCTCCCCAAGGGGGATCAGGTGAACCGGCGGCCCTGGTTTTAGCGCGAATGGCCAGCTGGCATTCGGCCGCGATCCAGCTTCCTTCCTGCTGGCGCACTTTGTGCTAGAGCGGAAGTCTGGGATTTAGCGCAAAGACTCAGGGGGCCGCTGTCCTCGGCTGCGGGTTAATGCCTACGGTAGGGTTCCACCCGCCAGCAAGGAGGATGAGAATGGCCAGCGAATCAAAGAGCAGGATCAAGGACGAAGAACTCTACGAAGAACTGCGCGACGAGGGAAACTCCAAGGCGAAGTCAGCGCGGATCGCCAATGCCGCGGCCCGGGACGGGCGTTCGGCGGTTGGCAAGCGCGGCGGAAAATCCGGCGAGTACGAAAGCTGGACCGTTCAGGAGCTGCAATCACGGGCCAAGGAAATCGGCATCGAGGGCCGCTCGAAGATGCGCAAGGCAGAACTAATCGACGCATTGCGCAATTCCTAGCCCATTCACGCAAAGAAAGGCAGGACCATGGCTGATCACGAGAATCCGGAGAACCTGGAACCCGAGGAACACGACGAGCAGGTGGTCCGCGCAGGCCACATCAATGATGAAGACAAAGAACACACCGGGGAAGACGAAGACCGCTTCGATGCCGGATAAACCGCTTGATGCAGGGAAGGAAATGCCATGCAGGAAAACCAGATCAATAGGAATCGTCCTCGTCCCGGGCTTTGGCTGATGGTCATCGGCGGGCTGCTGGCGGCAGGATTCGCCGTCTATGCCGTGGTGGCAGCGCCGGACAGCACCTCCGGGCCCTTATGGATCGTCGTCGGCTGGGGTGCACTGGTGTTCCTCTACGGCCTGTATCGGGCCCTGCGCGGCCGCAGCAGCGTGGATCATCCGCGAGGAGGAACCGACGCGAATGGCGTGTGACCCGGCGCTGGCGGGAGAGCCAGCACCATGACCTCCGCGCACGAACACCTCGGGAGGCCAGCGCGAAGGGAAACCTTCCGCCAGGTGCCCGGTGTGCCGGGCCTGGTGGGCCGGAGCATCCGCCGCGTGGCTGGCAACAGCTGATTAAGCATGTACCGCGGACCGCTGAAGCTGGTACCCGTTAGAAGAGCAAGCAAATAATCCGGCAAAGGAGAAGGACCATGGGAATTCTGGACAAGGCAAAAGACCTGATCGGGCATGCCGCAGAGCGCTTGAAGGATCCGGACAAGGACCTGGTGGAAAAGACCTGGCCAGCCGGCCAGCCTGACGACGAGCATCTTCCCGCACAAGCCGATGGCTCCGAGGACGACGTGGAACAGGGAAAAGCCCAGCCCGGACCGCAGCCGCCGCACACCGAGCCGGTGGCCGGAGCCGACCCTGAGCTCGACGATTCGATCCAGGACCAGTACGAGGCCGGGCAGAACGAAGACGAGGCCGAACGCTAGGATGCTGGCGGTCGCCGCAACGCAGGAGGTTATTGATGCCAGCTTGCCGGGCCAAGCGCTGCCGGCGATCCACCGTGCGCAGCCAGCATGGCGCGGGGAACACCTGAGATGGACGCTACCAGCGATTTCACCCGGCCCGCCCTGGTGCTGATCGACCTGCAGCAAGGATTTTTCGAAGCGCCGGAACTGGCTGCGGTGCGCGAGCGCATGCTGTCGCACTGCAACCAGCTGGCCGCCGCCCGCGCATCCGAGGTCCTGGTTCTCAACGTGCGCACGGTGCACCAGGAAGACAAGTCGACCTGGACGCTGAAGATGCTCGAGGACGACCAGGGCTTTCTTTTCGAGGGAACGCCGCAAGCAGCCAATCTTCAGGGGCTCGATTTATCCCTGAGCATTGAGGTGATCAAGCATCGCGATAGCGCGTTCTGGAACACCGGGCTGCGCGCGTTGCTCTCGCAGCACCGGGCCACATCCATTGCCCTGGCCGGAGTCTCGCTGGACACCTGCATCGCCGCCACTGCGGCCGATGCATTTGCGGCGAACCTGCCGGTGGCCTTGGGCATCGATGCCACTGCCTGTGCAGAGCCGGATCTGGAGCAGAGCACGCTGAAGTTCATGGAGGAACAGCATCGGCAGAAGCTGATGGACACCAGTCAGCTATGCCAGATGTTCTCCTCGGCGCACTAGCCGCCGGGAAAATCAAGGAAAGGAACAATGATGACACTGGAAAATCCCGAATTCGACGACGTGCGCCAAGACCTGGACGCCGAGGAGCCACTGGATGGCCGCAACAGCCAGCCCGCAGAAGGTTCGTCGGATGCACCCCAGTCGCTGGATGCCGAGGATCCCTTGCATGGCGTGGAGAAGGTATTGGCCGACAATGACCATGACCCGCTTGCGCTGAACCCCGAACCGCTCGATGAGCAGCGAATTGCCGACCCGATTCCCCTGGATGACGAGGCGGAGGAGGACCGGGCGGGCATTGACGCGCAACGGCTGGCCAACCTGCCTGACCTGCGCCAGACCCCGGATCAGCAGTAGCGCGGCAAGCTTCCCTCCGTGCTGGAGCTATGCCTTCGCCTCTTGGGTGAAGAAGGAGATCTTGCCGCTGGCCTCCAGGATAGCCAGCCTGACAGAGCCGTAGTTCTCGATGCCTGATTGCCGGGCCAGCATGCTCAGTTCGTCCAGGCCGATGCGCTCCTTATGCAGGGCCTTGCGATCCACCACGCCATCGCGGATCAGCACGATAGGCCGGCCCTGCATCAGCTTGCCCACTTTCGGCCAGCGCATATTCGCATAGTTCAGTCCTGCAGCCAGAACCAGCATGGTGAACACCGCCAGCAGGCTGCCGGTGAGCGACCGGTCTTCCATGGTGATGCCCTGTTGCACCAGATCGCCCAGGACAACAAAGAGGATCAGCTCGAAGGAGCTGAGCTCGCCGAGGGTGGACCTGCCGGAGGCTCGTGTCACCAGCCACAGGATGATGAACGCAACGGCCGCGCGGATGACAATTTCCATCAGGGAGTCCTCCAGGTTTCAAGATCAATGCTCGTGTGCAGGTCATCAGCGGTGATGCCCAGCGACCCCATGGTTTTCGGTTTCCATTGGTCCGAGGCACGGCCGGTCAGCGTGGCCACCATCGAGCGTTCCCTTTTCGCCGGGGCCACCTCGAATTCCACCGTGCCATCGCCTCGGCTTGACTGGGATTCCGGTTCCGGGAAAGCAGAGAAATCCTCGAAGAACATGAGGTAGTCCTCGCTGATGGAGATCTTGACCATTTCGGGCAGTGGCTGCGGCGAGCTGAGCGCTATCCGCAATTGGATTTCATTGCCGGCCCGCACCACCAACGGATATTCCACCTGGATATCCAGGTTGCCGGCGCGCCGCCCGGTGGACTTCTCCTGGTCGAAGGCGCCAAGGAGGGCCACGAGCACGAGGGCAGCCACCGCGAGCAGCGTTGCCAACCTGAGCCGGCGCCGCCCTTTGTTGTCCTCTTCTGCCGTGATGTCATCCAAGGTCGAGTCATCGACCGTGGCCTGGTAGATGTTCTGCATGGAATTCCGGCCTCCTTGCGCTGCTGATTCGAGGCTAGTTCGACCCATCGCGCTGAACGCTGGCAGGACCCCACTTCACAGGAGATTTCCAGATCACAGCTGCCGCTCCCGGCGGGGAGAACCTGTGCGTTTGGGTCAGGGGCTTGAGCCGGCCAGCAGATAGTGCCACCGTGGCATGAGGAGGGAGAAAACATGAACAACCAGGACGTGCTCGACAAGCAGCAAATCAGCGATTACCTCAAGGACCTGCCGCACTGGCGCGAAGTGCCCGGGGCCATCGCCGCGGTTTTCCAGGCCAAGACCTCGGCGATGGCCATCGAGCTGGTGAACGAGATTGCCAGCGCCGCCGAACTGGACCAGCATCACCCTGACGTCGACTGGCGGTACAACAAGGTCTTCGTCACCACCACTTCCCATGACGCTGGTGGCCAGGTCACCACCCGCGATATCGCGCTGGCCGCAAAGATCTCCGAGCGCGCCGAGGCGCTGGGTGTCGCCGCGCATACGGAACTGATCGGTGTTGTTGAAATCGCCATCGACACCGATGATGCACAGCGGATCGCGCCGCAGTGGGCCGCCGGGCTGGGATACCGGGTCATGGCTGATGGTTCACTGGTGGATCCCGACCGCAGGCTGCCGGCCATCTGGTTCCAGGAAACCGCCTCGCCCAACCCTAACCGGTTCCATCTGGATATCTGGAAGCCCTATTCCGAAAGCTCCGGGGTGCTGGAGAAGCTGCGGGAGCAAGAAGCCGCCCTCGATGACCAGCAAGCACCGAGCTTCGTGGTGGCCACCGACCGGCAGGGCAACCGCTTCTGCATCTGCACCGAGCAGGACCGGTAAACAAGCCGGTTCCGACCGGCGGCAGCGCCGAATATCCAACGGTGACGCGGGTCTCAGCGCTGCAAATCTCCGCAGGAAAAAACAGGATTTTTATTCTTGCCCGCAGATTATTCGAGAAGTATTCGTGATGACCGTTGTAAATACTAATCTGTAGAACATCGCACACGAGGGCATCGCCCCGGAAATGTATCGATGCCAATCCCACGCATGCCCCAGATTAGGAAGAATTTTCATGATTATCGGAGTTCCCAAGGAAGTAAAGAACAACGAATTCCGTGTGGCCCTCACGCCTGCAGGCGCCTCCGAATTCGTAGCCCGTGGCCACGAAGTCGTGGTGGAAACCGGAGCCGGGGCCGGGTCCGGCAATGCGGACGAATCGTACCTCGCAGCCGGTGCCCGCATCGCGCCTGATGCGGATGCGACGTGGGCGGAAGCCGAGATGATCCTGAAGGTCAAGGAGCCGGTGGCCTCGGAGTACCATCGCCTGCGTGCGGGCCAGGTGCTGTTCACCTACCTGCATCTTGCCGCCTCGCGCGAATGCACTAACGCGCTGTTGTCCTCTGGATGCACCGCTATCGCCTATGAAACCGTGACCGCGGGCCGGACATTGCCACTGCTGGCCCCGATGTCGGAAGTGGCAGGCCGCTTGGCAGCCCAGATCGGTGCCGTCCAGCTGCAGCAGCCCAATGGAGGTTCCGGAGTGCTGATGGGCGGAGTGCCAGGCACCCGTCCGGCTAAAGTGGTAGTGATTGGCGGCGGCGTTGCAGGGACGCATGCAGCCCAGATTTCCATGGGCATGGGCGCCGATGTCACCATCATCGATATCAACCTTGCCCGATTGCGCGAAGTGGACCAGGCGTTCAACGGCCGCATCAAGACGCAGGCCTCCCAGCGGATGGCCATTGCCCAGCAAGTCGCGTCGGCTGACCTGGTCATCGGCTCGGTGCTGATCCCGGGCGCGGCGGCCCCCAAGCTGGTCACCGACGACATGGTCGCGGACATGCGACCAGGATCCGTGCTGGTGGACATCGCCATCGACCAAGGCGGTTGCTTCGAGGGCTCCCGTCCCACGACCCATGCCGAACCGACGTTCAAGGTGCACGATGCGGTGTACTACTGCGTAGCAAATATGCCTGGCGCCGTCCCGCATACCTCCACCGCGGCGCTGACCAACGCCACTTTGCCCTACGCGCTTCGCATCGCGGACAAGGGCTGGAAGCAAGCACTGCGCGAGGATTCCGGGTTGGCCAATGGGCTGAACGTCCATGACGGGTCGGTCGCCATCAAGTCGGTGGCAGATGAGTTCGGGCTGCCCCTGCTGCCAGCTGAGCAGGTGCTCGGCGCAGCGACGCTGGTCTAGCCGGCAGCGCGAGCCAGGCGCAGGGAGCCCGGCCAGGCAGGGAGCTGGCCGGGATTCCCCTGCAGTGCGGCCGTGGTGCTGCGCTGGTTCGGGCGCGGATCACTGATTGGGCAAAATCAATCGCGAGGATGATTCTACTTGTCGGGACCCGGCGCTAGACTGGCAATCGCCCTTCAATCACCGCGCCCTTAATCCGAAGTGGCCTGGTGCCGGAGAGCCTGATGCCAGCGAGGATTTTCCACATGCTTCTCAAGCTCATCTTGAAACATTCCAAGCCCTATACGGGCTGGATTATTGCCGTTATCATTTTGCAGCTGGCCACCACCATGGCCACTCTTTACCTTCCAAGCCTCAACGCCAAGATCATTGACGTGGGTGTCGTGAGCGCCGACGTCGACTACATTTGGCGCACCGGCGGGCTCATGCTGATCGTGGCCCTCGTGCAGGTGGCCACCGCTGTGGCCGCCGTGTACTTCGGGGCCAAGACGGCCATGAGCGTCGGCCGCGACATCCGACAGTCGGTTTTCGAGAAGGTCTCCACCTTCTCGGCCCAGGACGTGAACAAGTTCGGCGCTGCCACCTTGATCACCCGCGGCACCAACGACGTGCAGCAAATCCAGATGCTCACCCTGATGGCGCTGAACTTCATGATCAACGCTCCGATCATGTCCGTCGGCGGCGTGGTGATGGCCATCCGCGAGGACCCAGGTTTGTCCTGGCTCGTCTGGGTTTCGGTGCCCCTGGTGCTGATCGTGGTCGGCCTGCTGGTCATCAAGCTGATGCCGCTGTTCCGCGAGATGCAGACCCGCATCGATGGAATCAACGGCGTGCTGCGCGAGCAGATCACCGGCATCCGCGTGGTCCGGGCCTTTGTGCGCGAGAACCACGAGACCGAACGCTATGACGATGCCAACCAGAAGCTGACCGACCTCGGCGTGAAGGTCGGCAACCTGTTCGTCTTGATGTTCCCTGCCATCACCATGATCCTGCACCTGTCCACGGCGGCAGTGCTCTGGTTCGGCGGCCACCGCGTGGACAACGGCGATGTGGAGGTCGGCGCCCTGACCGCCTTCCTGCAGTACATGCTGCAGATCCTGATGGCCGTCATGATGGGCACCTTCATGGCCATGATGATTCCCCGCGCCATGGTTTCGGCCGACCGCATCTCCGAGGTCCTTGACAGCGAACCGTCGATGCAGGATGCGGCAGACCGAGAGGTTCTGCTTCCAGAACCGGGCACCGTTGAATTCAAGGACGTGACCTTCGGCTACCCTGGGGCAGAAGCTCCGGTGCTCTCGGGCATTTCCTTCACCGCCAAGCCGGGACAGACCACTGCCATTATCGGTTCCACCGGTGCAGGCAAGACGACCCTGTTGAATCTGATTCCGCGGCTCTACGATGCGACGGAAGGCGAGATCCTCATTGGCGGCGTGCCGCTGAAGGAATTGGGCCGGGAGGCAATCTCGCGCAATATCTCCGCCGTGCCGCAGCGCCCCTACCTGTTCTCCGGAACCATCGCCAGCAACCTGCGCTTCGGCGCGCAGGATGCCAGCGACGAAGAACTATGGGAAGCATTGGACATCGCGCAGTCAACCGACTTTGTCGCCGAACGCGAAGGCCAGCTTGAATCCACCATCTCGCAGGGCGGCACCAACGTCTCGGGCGGCCAGCGCCAGCGGCTGTGCATTGCCCGCGCCTTGGCCGCCAAGCCGATGACCTATCTTTTTGATGATTCCTTCTCGGCCTTGGATGTGAACACCGACGCCAAGCTGCGTGCAGCTTTGGCTGAACCAACCAAGGACGCGGCGGTGATCATCGTGGCCCAGCGTGTCTCCACGATTACCGAGGCAGATCAGATCCTGGTTCTGGACCACGGCGAAATCGTGGCCCGGGGAACCCACGAAGAACTGCTGGAATCCTCGGAAACCTACCAGGAAATCGTGACGTCCCAGCTGAGCGTGGAGGAGGTGGCCTAAGTGGCGAAGAAACAGAAAAATGCGCAGCCGGAGCAGCTTGATAGCGAGCTGGCCGCAATTGACGAATTTGAAGTAGCCGCCGGTGCCGATGACTGGAGCGGTGGTGCTCCAGCGCGCAAGGCAGAGCACTTCTGGCCATCGGCCAAGCGCCTTGTCGGCCTGATGTCCCCGTACAAGTGGGGCATGGTCCTGGTGTTCGCGCTGATCACCGTATACGTGGTGCTGTCGGTGATTGCCCCGCGTGTTCTGGGCAAGGCCATGGACGTGATCTTTGCCGGCTTGATCGGCAAGAACATCCCTGCCGGGACGCCGGCCGATGTTGTCATCCAGCAGCTGCGGGATTCTGGCCAGGGCACCCAGGCGGACATGCTCTCGAAGGTCGATTTTGTGCCCGGACAGGGCATCGACTTCACCCAGCTCTCGCAGTTCATCCTGATTGTCCTTTCGATGTACTTCGTGGCGTCGGTCTTCTCCTGGGCTTCGGGCTGGCTGCTGAACAAGCTGGTCATGCGCGTGGTCTACAACCTGCGCAAGGACGTCGAGGACAAGCTCAACCGCCTGCCGCTGAACTACTTTGATACCCGCCAGCGCGGAGATGTGCTCTCCCGCGTGACCAACGATGTGGATAATATCCAAAATGCGCTGCAGCAGGCCTTGAGCCAGCTGGTGCAGTCCATCATGACGGTCATCGGCATTGTCATCATGATGTTCGTGGTGTCCTGGCAAATGGCCTTGATTGCCCTGGTTGCCTTGCCGCTGTCCGGTATTGCCGCCGGTGTCATCGGCTCCAGGGCGCAGAAGCTGTTCACCGCGCAGTGGAAGAACACCGGAGCGCTCAACGGCCAGATCGAGGAATCCTTCTCGGGCCACGAGCTGATGAAGGTCTTCGGCCGCGAAGAGGACATGGTTGATCGCTTCACCGCCCGCAACGAAGAGCTGTACAAAGCCAGCTTCGGTGCCCAGTTCGTTTCCGGCATGATCATGCCAGTGATGAACTTCGTGTCCTACCTCTCCTACGTCGGCATCGCCGTCGTGGGTGGCCTGCGCGTGGCTTCGGGTGCGATGAGCCTTGGCGATGCCACGGCCTTCATCCAGTACTCGCGCGAGTTCACCCAGCCGCTGGGCCAGATCGCCGGCGTGGCGAATATGCTGCAGTCCGGCGTGGCCTCGGCAGAGCGGACCTTCGAGCTGCTGGACGCCGAGGAACAGGATCCAGAGGACGCCCAGGCAACCCTGCCTGAGCGCACCGACGGCCATGTGTCCTTCCAGAACGTGTCCTTCTCCTACACCCCGGACAAGCCGCTGATCGAGGACCTGTCCTTTGATGCGGACCCAGGCCACACGGTGGCGATTGTCGGTCCGACCGGTGCCGGCAAGACCACCTTGGTGAATCTGGTGATGCGCTTCTACGAGTTGAACTCGGGGAAGATCATGCTCGATAACCATGACATCACCCAGCTCTCGCGTGCTGATCTGCGTTCCAAGGTGGGCATGGTGCTCCAGGATGCGTGGCTCTTTGGCGGCACCATCATGGAGAATATCCGCTACGGACGTCTGGATGCCACCGATGAGGAAGTCATCGAGGCCGCCAAGGCAACCTTCGTGGATCGTTTCGTGCGTGCTTTGCCTGATGGCTATGACACCATCATCGATGAAGAAGGCACCAACGTGTCGGCCGGCGAGAAGCAGCTGATCACGATCGCCCGTGCGTTCGTGGCCAACCCTTCCCTGCTGATTCTCGATGAGGCCACCAGCTCGGTGGATACGCGTACCGAGTTGCTGGTGCAGCAGGCGATGGCAGCATTGCGCAGCGATCGCACCAGCTTCGTGATTGCCCACCGCCTTTCGACGATCCGCGATGCCGACACCATTCTGGTGATGGAAGCGGGCAAGATCGTTGAGCAGGGCAACCATGAGCATCTGTTGAAGACCCAGGGCGCGTACTACCGCTTGTACCAGTCGCAGTTTGCTGGTCCAGCCGAGGACGTGGATGCGAATCCGGATACCGCAGCGGTGGCCGCGGTGTCCGCTGGAGCTCCGGTGGCTTCCGAATTGGCACCGGAGGCCAAGGAGGAAACCGAGTAGTTTTCCTCCCTGGAGGCCCCGGGTTCTGGCAGTTCAATCCTGCCGGAACCCGGGGCCTTTGCCGTGCTCGGCCAGGGGTTTCAGAAGCCGCCAAAGTGCGCGACCAGGTCACCAATAGCGCATCTTTCCGCGGATGATGATGCAATGTGATCATGATGCTTAGACAGTTGGAATATCTGGTGGCGCTGGCCAATGAAGGGCACTTTGCCCGGGCAGCCGAGGAATGCGCGGTCTCCCAGCCAGCATTGTCCGAAGGCATCCGAAAACTTGAAAAGGAACTGGGCGCGCCACTGGTCAGGCGCAGCCATGCCTTCCAGAGCTTGACCGTTGAAGGGGAGACTGTGCTCAAATGGGCTCGAAAACTCCTGAAAGACCACGAATCGCTGAAACAGGAAATTGCCCATTACCAGCATGGGCTCAATGGAACCCTGCGCATCGGCACCGTTCCTGCCGCCTCCTCCACGGTCGCAACGCTCACCGACAAATTTGCCCGGGCCTATCCGGAAGTGGGCATCAATGTCCAGGCAAGCCTCCGGTCGGAGGAGATTGTCCGCCAGATCAGGAACTATGAGCTGGACGCGGGGCTGATCTATGCGGAGCCGCAGGACGTGGCCGGGCTGCTGGTATATCCGCTCTATGCCGAAGAGCATGTGCTGCTCACCGCGACGGGCGTACTCGCCCAAGACGCGGTGGTGCCATGGAGCTCAGCCTTGGAGCTGCCTTTGTGCCTTCTCGATTCATCCCTGAGGGGACGCCAAGTGCTGGACCAGACGCTCAGCGAGCATGGCCTGGAAGTCTCTCCGCGCATCGAATGCGACTCGATAGTCACGCTGCTCGCGCATGTGTCAACGGGAAATTGGGCCAGCATTGTCCCGCGCCAGTGGCTGCCTCCGCTGGGCACCCTTCCCGGAATCGAGTTGACCCGGCTGGATGATCCGCAGGTCACGTCGCAGATTTCCCTGGTGATGGAAGATGACAATCCGTTAACTTTGATGACGCGAGCGCTCCAGAAGATTATTTTTGAGATTTTTCCGTCGGCTAATAGCGCTCCCAGTAGTCGTCATAACTAATGTTTATTGGATCATCGGATCTGATTGTTGGATTTGATCAAGGCATATCCCTGAACCTAGAAACAGGCCCGAGCTCATGACCGACTCAGGCCATGCGACGGGAGGCGGGGATAAATCAATGGAACGAGGCAGCGCTTCAGTGCTCCGGGGGCCAAGCGAAAGCGGCAACCGGCCAGGTGCCACGCTGGTCCCAGGGCTGCGCTGAGGATGGGCAGAGCAACGCCGCTCCTCACGGCCATCCGGAAGTCCACGCCGAAGCCCGCTTCATTGATTGACTGGCAGCGTTTTGCCATGGCGCACAGCCCGGAGATCCGTCCGGCCGTCCGCGTTGGCCTGGGCCTGGGGATCCCCGGCAGCGTATTGCTGGCAACGGGCAGAACGGACCTCCTCGCCTACGCGGTGTTCGGCTCCATCGTCGGAATGTACGGCCGCGCTTCGCACCGTCGGCAGCGGCTGAAGAACCAGCTGCTCGGGGCGGCCATGATGCTCTGCGCGGGAATCTGCGGGATCGCCATGGCTCCCCTGGGATTGCACGGGTGGGTGCTGCTTGCCGGAGGAATGTTCTGGTCAGCCTTCAGCTCGGTGATCGCCGATCGATATGGGATCAAGCCAGGCGGAGCCTTCTTCCCGCTTTTTGCCTTTGGTGCTTTGGGGACCTTGCCGGTGGGGGAGCTGCCTGCAGTGGATGGGCTGATTGCGTTTGTGGCGACCGCGCTGTTCAGCGTCCTGCTCGGCCAAGCCGATCGATTTGAAGCCATCGGCGAACGCAGGAGGGGCGCCACGGCGATTCCCTGGCCCGCCATCCTGCGCAGGGCAAGAACCTACCTGCTGGTGATTTTCCTGGCTGGAGCTGTCGGGATCTTGCTGCACGTGGAACATCTCCAGTGGATCCTGGCCGGGGCGGCCGTTCCGCTGGCCGCTGGCAATGCCCGAGGGCGCTTGCGGCGAGGCGCTCACCGGCTCGCCGGTACCCTGGCTGGCATTGGCGCGCTGTTGGGAATCAGCTACCTGGCGCCCAGCGAGCCGGTGATCGGGTGCTTGATCATCTTGCTGATGTTCCCTACCGAGGCCTATATGGCTCGAAACTACGGTCTTGCCCTCAGCTTCTTCACCCCGCTGATTATCTTGATGCTCCAATTGGCCAATCCGAAGATCGGATCACAGCTGGTGTGGGACTGCGCCATGGGAAATCTGCTGGGCGTGGTGGTCGGCATTGCGGCGGCCGCCGTGTTTGAACGGCGCCCTTCATCCATGAAAGCCAACCTAGGCGAAGCGCGGAAATCGAACAGCAGCATGAACCCCGATGAAAAATAAGACAAATGAGTTCTATTAAATAGTCTGAGGTCTACCCGAATCCGGCTGTCAGGACATAAGCTGTCCTTGAACTCGCATCTTTTCATCGAGGAAAGGAAAAGAAAGCATGTCTGATGCATCCGTGCCTACTGTGGGCGCAAAACTTTCGGCAGAATTCTTGGGCACCTTTGTGCTGGTCTTTGGTGGCTGCGGTTCGGCCATTTTCGCGGCAAAAGTCATGGCAGATGAATCCGTCAACATGGGGATCGGATTCATGGGCGTCGCTTTGGCCTTCGGCTTGACCGTATTGGTCATGGCCTACGCCGTCGGGCATATCTCCGGAGGGCACTTCAATCCTGCGGTCACCCTGGGCACCGCCTTCGCTGGCCGCACCCCATGGAAAGACGTGGCACCTTATATCGTCACGCAGATCATTGCCGCTTCGGTGGCCGGCGCGGTGCTGTTCTGGATCGCCTCGGGCAAGGATGGCTTCAGCGCAGTTGATTCAGGATTTGCCTCCAACGGCTACGGCGATCGTTCACCCGATGGCTATTCCCTGGTTGCGGCCTTGGTTGCTGAAATCGTCCTCACCGCTATTTTCCTCTACGTGATCCTGGGTTCCACCGACGAGCGCGCGCCCAAGGGCTTTGCCCCGATTGCCATCGGCCTGTCGTTGACCCTGATCCACCTGGTGTCGATTCCGGTCACCAACACCTCGGTCAACCCCGCTCGTTCGCTGGGCGTAGCCTGGTTTGCCGGTCCTGAGGCCTTGGGCCAGGTCTGGCTGTTCATTCTCGCGCCGATTATTGGCGCGGCTATTGCCGGTGTCAGCTACAAGGTCTTGTTCCCGGCCTTCGTCGACAAGGGCCGCGAAGGATTCGACCGCAACTAGGGTCTGATCCTCTCTGGCGCCTAGTGCCAGCTCTCTGCGCCCGAGGGTGATCACTGATCATGCAGTGATCGCCCTCGGGCGTTGTAGCGCCTGGGACCGGCAGGGACGGCGATCTACGTCTGCTCGCTCACGGTTGAGGCAAATCCATAGGCAAGCCCATTAGGCTTGTACCATGCAACAATGGCCAGAGCACCCAGTTCGATACATGGCTGTACGGCCCAGGCAACGCGTCTTCAACGCCGGCAAGTTCAGCAAGGGCGATGCGTGGACGATGCTGGCCTACCTGGTCTTCTTCATCGGGGGAGCAGCCGGGCTGATTGCGCTCGTCCCGGGCTACATGACGGCGTTCGAAACCCAGGAGCAAGCGCTCTTCGGCATCAACCTCATCCTGTATGTCGGCTTCTTCATTCTCGCGATGTTCCAATGCGGTCCGCAGTTCTTCGATTCCTTCAAGACCATGCGCTACCACCCGTGGGCGAAGTGGCTGATGCTGCCCGGAGGCTGGCTGCTGACCATCATGGTCAACGCGATCATCGCAGGACTCACCGGCCAAGTGGTGACCAGCGAAAACCAAGCCGCCCTGGAAGGCATGGCCACGACCGTGCCGCTGCCCGTGATGCTGGTCGTCACAGCGCTCTTTGGCCCGTTTGTCGAGGAATACTTCTTCCGCCACCTGCTGATCGGCAAGCTGTCACGCAAATTCAATATCTGGATTTGCCTGCTGTTCTCCACCGTCCTCTTCGCGGGGATCCACTTCGTCGGCGCGGGCGTCGGGTCCTGGCTGGAAGTCGTCCCCTATTTCATGCTCGGCATCACGATGGGCCTGGCCTACATCCTCAGTGGCAAGTCGATGGCCTACTCCTACATGCTGCATGTTCTGAATAACACCATTGCCCTGCTGGTCGTCTATCTTCTCTACCCGCTACTACCTGCAGGAGCCTGAAGCAGTGCCGTTTGCCGGACATGAACCACGCACTCCTGCTTACCGCGGCATGCTGCTGGCCCTCTTTGCCAGCGGCGTGGCCACTTTCTCCCAGCTCTACGCAGTGCAGGGGCTGCTGCCAGTCATCTCCAATGACTTCCGCATCACCTCGTCCCAAGCCGCGCTGGCGGTCTCGTCAGCGACCTTGGGGCTGGCCCTTGCGGTGACGCCGTGGGCCATTATCTCGGATCGGATTGGCCGGCGCAGGGTCATCTGCGCGGCGCTGGTCGCCTCGGTACTGCTGGGACTGCTCAGCACCCAGTCGCCGACGTTCCAGTCGCTCGTTGTCATCCGGTTCTTTGAAGGCATCGCCCTGGCCGGGGTACCCGGATCTGCCCTGGCATTCCTCGTGGACGAGGTCAGCCCCAGGGCCGTGGCCGTAGCCAGCGGCACCTACATCTCGGGAACCACCTTGGGCGGACTGGCCGGAAGGCTGGTGGCCAGTTTCGTTGGCGAGCCTGCGGGGTGGCGTTGGGGGATCGCGGCGGTGAGCATCATGGCCGGACTGGCCACGCTGTTCTTCTTGCTCAAAGCCCCCGCAGCCCAAGGCTTCGCACCCATCCGGGACCAGAACCTCAAGGCGATCGCCGCGAAGTTCGGCCAAGCGCTGCGCGGGAAGATGATTCTGGTCTATGCCCAGGGCTTCTTGCTCATGGGCGGCTTCGTCGCGGTCTACAACTATCTGGCGTTCCGGCTGGAAGCGCCTCCCTATCTCATCCCGTCATCCCTCGCGGCCCTGGTGTTCTTGGCGTATCTGTCTGGCACCTACACCTCGGTGGCCAGCGGGAAGGTGGTGGCCAGAATTGGGCGCCGCAATACGCTGCGCCTGAGCATCTTGTGCAGCGCCGCGGGACTGGCCTTGACCCTTGCGGGCAATCTCGTCGTCATTGTTGCCGGGCTGCTGGTCTTCACCGCGGGCTTCTTCGCGGCCCATGCGGTGGCCAGCGGCTGGGTTCCGGTGCTCGCCTCAGGCGCGCGAGCCCAGGCATCGAGCCTCTACAACCTGTTGTACTACGTCGGTTCCTCGGTGCTGGGATGGCTCATCGGCATCCCGTTCATGCACTACGGGTGGGGCAGCGTGGTGCTCTCGGTGGTCGTGCTGCAGGCGGTGGCGATGGTCTTGGCCTCGTTCCTCTCCAAACGCGATCCGTCATTGGGCAAAGCCTAGATATTCCGCAGGAGGAATATCTTAAATCCCGGCCAGATCAGGTCAGATGGTCGAATTCTCCCGACACCCAGCGGGCGTAGCGATCCGCGGAAAACTGGACAATCTGCTGCGCATCCGTGCGGACGCAACTGGCGAAGTTGTTGTAGAGGCGGTCAAATTCGAGCTCTTCCAAGCTCTTGGCCATGCGGCGCACCACGGGCGCCGAAAGCGGAATCCGGTTGGGGTAGCTGCGCAGAAAAGTCACGTTGCCATCAGCCACCGGGAAGATGGCATCTCCAGCCAAGAGCACACCACGCCCATCGGCGCCGGCCTGCCAGCAGGCGACGGTGCTGCCAGGGAAATGCCCGCCCAATTGCTTCAGCGTGATGCCGGGCAGGACCTCAAAGGCATCCTTCCAGAGCTTGATCGCCGAAGATGAATATTGGACCCACCGGGCATCCGCCTGTGCCACGTAGATCGGGACGCCGCCAAATGCCTGGCTGTACTGCTGCTGCACCCCGTACATGTGCGGATGGCTGGCCACGATCCCGGCCAACCCGCCACAGGACTGCAGCCAGGCGATGATCTGCTCGGTGATCAGCCCGGGAACATCGAAGAGCAGATTGCCGCCGGTGGTCTGAACCAGCAAGGCGCTTTGCCCAATGCCGATTTCCGGGGAAGCGATCGCCGTCAGCCCGGGTTCAAGTTCCGTGAGGGTCAGCTCGTGGCCGTCCGCCACCAGATCACCGGTCCGCATCCAGCGTTGGGTGCCTCCGGGAATGTATTGGCGCTCGTCGGCGCAGATCGGGCACAGCCCCTCAGGCTGCGCGCCGGGCGGGAACTCCACGGCGCATCCTGCGCACTGCCACTGATCGAGGTGCTCCTGGCTCATGGGCTCTGCTGCTCCTTCTGGCCGCGTCCCCACGGCCTCTTGGGTTGCTTCCAACCTAATGCGTTTCTACTCCATCCGGTAGACGGCATCTGCCTGAGGCATCTCGCCCAGCGATATTAAATGGTGAAACGTCCTTGCGCTTCGTAGAGTGGGAAGCGTGAGTTCCTCAACCCCCACCGATTCCCCGAAGAACATTTCCCGGCAGATCCTGGCCCTGGCAGTTCCTGCCCTTGGCGCGCTGATCGCCGAGCCGCTCTTCTTGCTCGCTGATTCGGCCATCGTCGGCCACCTTGGCGTGGACGAATTGGCGGGTGCTGCCCTGGGCACCACGGTCCTGCAGACCGCGGTGGGGCTGATGATCTTCCTGGCCTATGCCACCACCCCTGCGGTCGCCCGCGCGATTGGCGCGGGGCGTCCCGGGCAGGCGATGGCCGCCGGACGCGATGGCATGTGGTTCGCGGTGGTCCTGGGCGTGGTGCTCTCAGTGCTGGGATACCTCACCGCCAGGCCCCTGGTGCAGGCCATGGGTTCTGTGGGGCCGGCCACGGATTTTGCGGTGGACTACATCCACTATTCGCTGCCGGGGCTGACCGCGATGCTGCTGGTATTGGCTGCCACCGGCGTCCTGCGCGGAATGCAGGATACCAAGACCCCGCTGGTGGTTGCCACTGCCGGTTTCGGCTTGAATATCGTCCTGAACTTCGCCCTGGTCTACGGGGCGAACATGTCCGTGGCCGGTGCCGCCCTAGGCACATCGATCGCCCAGTGGATCATGGCAGCGGTCTATTTGTGGATGCTCTTGCCACGGATCCGCCAGCAAGGAATCGCGCTGGCTCCCAGCTGGGCCGGATTCATCTCCACCGGCCAGGTCGGGTCCTGGCTGATGCTGCGCAACCTGACCATGCGCGCGGCCCTGCTGCTGACCGTCTTTGTCGCCACCAGCTCCGGAACCCAGACCCTGGCAGCCCATCAGCTGGTCTTCACCATCTTCAGCTTCCTGGCTTTTGCGCTGGATGCGCTGGCCATTGCGGCCCAAGCGATGATCGGCCAGGAGCTGGGGCGCGGGGATGCGGTGCGGGTCCGCAAGCTCACCGGCATCATGAGCCGCTGGGGAATCTATTTCGGCGTGGCCACCGGCCTGCTGCTGCTCGCCACGTCATGGGTCTTCCCGATGATGTTCACCCCCAACGAGCAGATCCGCGAGCTGACCACAGTGGGACTGTGGGTTCTGGCTTTGTCCCAGCCGCTGTGCGGACTGGTCTTCGTGCTCGATGGGGTGCTGATCGGCGCCGGGGATGCCCGCTACCTGGGCCTGGCCAGCGTGGTGAATCTGGCGGTCTACGCTCCGATGCTTTGGGCGGTCCTGGCCTTCACCAGCGATCCGCGCTCGGCAATCTGGTGGATCTGGGTGGCCTTTGCGCTGGGATTCATGGCTTCCCGCGGGATCACCTTGTGGGTGCGCGCCCGGGGAACCGCCTGGATGCGCTTGGGCCACTAGCTAGGACGCTGGCTGCTGGTTGCCCAGACCAGCACCTTTCATGTCCACCCCGCCCACTGGGGCTCTGGGAACTGTGCCGGAGCTGGGCGACCAGCACGGTGCCGGCAACGGGCGCTATATCGACCCGCCGGTGTGGGCCGCTCCGGGGAAGAATCTGGCTAGTCCGCAGAGCAGTTCCGGATTCCACCATGACCAGTCATGCCCACCGCTCAGCGACTCGAAGTCCACCTGGCCCGCCGGCGGATACTGGCACAGGTGCTCCATGAGGCGAAGGCACCCCTCGTGGATATCCGTTTCGTAACAGCCAGCCTGGATCAGCACCGTGCTGTTTTCCGGCAGCGCCACGATGTCCTTTGCAAGGTCGGTGTGCCATAGGGAGGGGGACTGTGCGATCGCGCGACCCACCAGATGCGGGTAGTGGCAGAGCATCAGCAGGGCTGCCAGACCGCCAAAGGAAGCACCATTAATTAGCACGTCGTCGCGGCGCATGGAGATCCGGTAATGATTGCGGGCCCACGGCAGGAACTGCTCGGCGATAGAAGTAGTGGTTCCCGCGAGCACGGGGAGTTCCTCGCTTCTGATCTGAACAGTGGTGCTGTCGATGAACAGCACATGCAGCGGGGCAAGCTCGCCGGAAGCAATGGCTGCATCCAATGATTCCGCGGCCGCAAGGAACCGAGCGTAGGTGGCACCGTCGTGCACAATGGCCAGTGGTGTAGGGCCAATGGCCTGGGCCGGTACATACATCCACAGGTCTCGGGGGCGTTGGCAATTTTCATCATAAAGCTCGTGATGATGCAGCCTGGGGTGCTTGATTCCAGGTGCTTGTCCCGGCCCTCCCCAGCCCCCGACCGCGGGACCAGGGCGGTGCCAGTCCGGGGTCGCAGTCGCCAGCGAGCTAGGAATCCGGCTGGCAGGGGCATAGGCCAAGGACACCGGGGCGCCATTCATGGTTGCTCCCACCAACTGATTGGATTCATCAATTCCTCCGGCGTCGGCGGCCAGCCGGATAGGCCGGCGTTCGGTTTCGATGCGCCATGCGGGCAGACCCGCGCCACGGTGGGTGGTGATGCGGTAGCCAGCACGCCAATCGGCGGGAACCTGCAAGGTCACCGCCCACAAGCCGTCCGCGATTTTCTCGAATTCGCTGGCGGCGAGATCACGGTGATCCACCAGCGCATTGGCCGACAAGATCGCTGCGGTCAGCGGCGCAGGCTGCCCATCATCGGCCAGAAGGAAATGGGCGTACACCAGGGCTGGATCTGCCGTTGCCTCAAAGACCGGGGTGTGCAGCTCGCCGTTGCGGAGTGCGTGCTTCCAGGCGCGTAATTCTTCATCGGGCCGGGTGGCATTCAGGTAGCCGAAACAGCGCGGGGACCCCGAGGCCGTGCCGGGCCTAGTGCGCATGTTCTTCATGGCCGGGGCGTTCGTAGGCCATCTCGTCGGCGACGCGGTCATGGTCCGAATCATAGGCATAGGACACCTCATCGAGGGTCCGATGCCAATAGCCGATAATCAGGCGGTTCGCCTTGGGGATTTCGGCCTGTGTAGCCCATGAGCGGGCAAATCGAACCACTTCAGATTCGGCCGACACCCACAGGTGGATCTGCTGCGGGTGTGCCACCTGATAGCTTTCCATGGCGTTGATCAGGTTATGGGTACTGCCCGCTGGTGCGCCGGCGCGCGATAGCCAAGTGATGCGAATTCCTGCTGGCGCACGCAGTTCATGGATTTCTTGCGCGTCGGCCACCTCGATAAACACCTCGCCTTCCTGGTTTTCGGGCATCTGCTCAAGGGTGTCGCTGATCGCCGGCAGCGCCGTTTCATCGCCGAACATGAGCGCTGTCCCGCCGGGCTTGAGTACTCGTCCACCTCCGCCGAAAGCGCCGAGCTTGCTTCCCGCACTGATCCTCTCTACCCACGCGCTGGCCAGTCCTTCGTCGCCGTGGCGGACAAAGTCGATGGCCATCCGCGAGGCATCGGCATCAAGCCAGCGAACCGTGTAGGTCCTCACCCTCGAGCGCTGGTCACCTGCAAAGTGCCACCGGCCCGTGCTGGCATCACGCTGGGGGAAATCCAGTTCTTGCCCGGGACGGGGGAAATAGATCTTGATATTGGGGACGGCTGGCCCGTCGGCGGCATAGGCGCGTACGCCCTCCCCGTGGAAGACGACGCGGCGCATCCGCGGGGTGTAGTCCAGAATTTCTTTGACGATCAAAGTATGGGCACTCACAGGGAAGACTCCTTCGGGTTAGTGAATATTGGGGGTTGCTAGCGCCGTGCAGGAGCCCGGGTCAACAGGAAAAGCAGGTAGAGGCCGCCACCGAGTGCGGTGGCCATGCCGATGGGCATTTGCCACTGCATGGGCAGCTGTTGCAGCGCCACGTCACAGCCAAGCAGCAAGACGGCGCCGGTGAGCGCCGCGGGCACAATGGGTACGTTGCGCGAACCGATCAACTGGCGAATAACCGCCCCTGAAGCCAAGGCCACGAAAGCTACAGGTCCGGCCGCCGCGGTGGCCGCGGCGCTGAGGCAGACCGCGGTGAAGATGGTTACGCGGCGCACGGTTTCGGCCCCAACGCCCAGGGCACGCGCCGCGTCGTCGCCCATTTCCAACAGGGCCATCCCGGTGGACTGCCACAACAGGACCGGCAGGAGGAAGGCCAGTGCCAGCAAGATCAACAGCGCATCAGGCCAGCTGCGTCCGCCCAATGAACCTGTGAGCCAGAGGTTGGCCTGTGCGGCCAGGTCTGCGTCGCCCTTGGCCAGGAGCAGTGTATTGGCAGCCGAGAGCATGGCGCTGACCCCGATGCCGATGATGACCAGGCGCTGGCCGCCGGTGCGTGCCCGAGCATAGGAAAGGGAATAGACCAGCCCTGCGGTGAGCAGGCCGCAAGCCATCGCCGCACCCGCCGTGGCCAGGGCGCCGGCATTGAACACGACGATCTGCGCCACCGCGCCAGTGGCGGCCCCGGTGGTGAAGCCGATGATATCGGGGCTGCCCAACGGGTTGCGGGCGATGGATTGGAAACTGGCTCCGGCCGCGCCCAAGGCCGCGCCCACCCCGATGGCGGTCAATACACGTGGTGCGCGGATAGAGCCAATGACCAGCCGATCCCGTTGGCTGCCGTTTCCGCCCAAGACGCTGAGTACTTCTGCGGGCGCTAGCCTAATGGTTCCAGTGCCCAGCGCCACGATGGCCAATACGCACAGGAGCGCACCCAGAGTGATCATCACCGTATGCCGGCGTGACTTCGTGTAGTGGCTTTTTGCCATTAGCTACCTGCCTTGAGCATGCGTCGAGCCAACAGGATGAATAGCGGTGCGCCGATCAATGCACTCATGGCCCCGGCGCCGACTTCGTCGGGTATCACGACAACTCGACCGAGGATATCGGCAATGAGCAATGCGAGGGCCCCCAAGGCCATGGACAGAGGAAGCAGGCGATGGTGCTGGATTCCTGTTAGCATGCGCGCGGCGTGAGGGGCCGCCAAGCCGATAAAGCTGATCGGTCCGGCTGCCGCGGTAGCGGCCCCGGAGAGAAGGACGATGCCCAGGAGCCCGAGTACCCAAGAACGTTGCGTGCTAATACCCAGGGCCTTGGCAGAGTCTTCGCCCAGGGCAAGTGCATCAAGGGTGCGTGACATGCCCAGGGCCAGCACCGCGCCAATCAGGATCACGACCAGGGTGGTCGGCAGGACATCGTAGCCGCGCCCTTGCAGCGAACCAGTGGCCCAGGAAGCGTATTTAGTTTGGTTTTGCGAGGTTCCTCCGATGATCAAAATGGTGGTTGCTGCCGCGAGCATGACCGAGAGTCCGGCTCCGGCCAGGACCATGCGGGAGAGGTCATTTCCCCGGGTGCTGCGCTGGCCGAGCATAAAGACGGCGATGGCGCTGATGCCGGCGCCGATAAAGGCAAAGAGCATCAGCACCGCCGGCTGGATCACTCCGAGCGTGATGGCGATGGCCACCGCAAAGGCGGCTCCTGAATTGACGCCGAGCAACCCCGGCTCGGCCAGCGGATTGCGAGTGAGCGATTGCATGAGCGCTCCGGCCAGCCCCAGTCCCGCGCCGACCAGCATGGCCAGGAAGGTACGGGGAATGCGCAGCTCATGCACGAGCAGATGCTCGGTATTGGAGGGGTCGAAGTCGGTGACGGCACGCAATGATTCGCGCAGCCCGATGGAAGCGGAGCCGACTGCAAAGGAGCAGCCTATCAGGATGCAGAGCGTGGCCAAGGCGGCCGCCCACCACAGCAGTGGTGCGCGGCGTCCTGGTGTGGGGCGCGGTTGGAACACGTGGCCTTACTTTGCCAAGGAAGGGAAGTCGTTCTCGAAGTAGTCCAGGATCTGGCTGGATGAGTAGTAGTCCAGGCGGAAGGAGTTGGCCAGCGGGAAGACATTCTTGCTTTTGACCGAAGGCAAGTTGGCCAAGGTGGGATCCGAGAGGAAGCTCTTGGCGGTGTCCTCGGTGGCCGCAATCAGGAAGGTCGCATCGCCGGTGGCGGACTTAGCCAGACCCTCGTACGAGGTGAAGACGAAGTCATCACGCTTCTGCGGGTTGGTGTTGTACTCTTCCGGTGGCTCGACGACCTCAAAGCCGAGGGCTGTGATCAGCCGGGAGTGTGGTCCGGTGGTCTTGCCTACCGGGGAGGCCGAGCCCTTGTTGTAGGAAACGATGGAGGCTGTGGTGCCAGACGGAATAGCCAGCTTTTCCTTGACTTGTGCCGCTCGTTCGTCGAATTCAGAGATGATCTTCTCCGCTTCAGCTTCATGCCCGGTGGCCGCAGCCAACTGACGAGTTAGCTCTGGCCAGTCCTTATTGGAGTAGTTCACCACGATGGTAGGGGCGATTTCCTTGAGCTGGTCGTAGTGGTCCATCACCGAGTCGGCGCCGGAGGTTGAGACAACAATCAGATCGGGGTCCTGGGCGATGATTGATTCCAGATCGAAGTTGCCGATCTTGTACAGCGGCTGCACGTTGGCGGCAGCAGCTGCCTCACTCCACTGGGTGAAGAATCCGTTGGAGTCGGCTTCCGGTCCGGGGGTAGTGACAGTGGTGGCAGCCACGGGTGCGTCAATGGCCAGCAGGGACCCGGTGGTGGACATTGCGGTGTTCACAATGCGCTTGGGCTGTTCTTCGATGGTCACCGAACCTTTTTCATCGG
>Ga0308169_10000269_pt1 | contig 91059 bp, 63 predicted proteins | sample PhyBR1_2_FD_202139 | JGI IMG/M metagenome (GOLD analysis project Ga0308169, IMG submission 202139) | Phyllosphere microbial communities from UC Gill Tract Community Farm, Albany, California, United States - DLSLSB.R1 | ecosystem: Host-associated > Plants > Phyllosphere > Unclassified | place...
TGACGTGGTGACTTTGGTTTGAACCACTCCTTATCCCACGGCCAGAATCCTGGTAGTTCCTTCATATTTTCACCAGTAAGCTGTGTAACAACGGATGATACTGCATAGCTGGCCCCGGCCACTGCGATCTGGCCGGCAAGGTAGTGGTCATCACGCTCTGGGGTCCATTCTTCGACCTCAACCTGGCGCTGGCGCTCTGCCTTAACATCATCAAGTGCTTTACTCATAGTTTCACTTTCCTGTATTGTGTTGCGTTGTCGAAGCGTCGAATATATCACAAGTTTCGTCGAATAAAAGCATGGCAAATAAAAATCATCCGATGAGCCACCGTCACATTCCCCGCAAGCCCTGCTATCTCTGACCTGATTACCCTTGCAAATATATTACGCACGTATTATATTGCCACCCATCAGGCGTCGAATCCTTATTGCCTTATTCCAGATGTGAGGAATGTTAAATAATGTCCAGCAACAAAATTCACGAATTTGCATTACCGAACGGCACACCAGCAGCCCCGCTGACCTGGGCGCATGGCCGCAAGGCGTTCAGTAATAAATATCAGAAACTGGTTCCGCAGCCTGAGTACCTTCCGCGCGATCACATGGAAGCCAGGGAACTGGCCCAGCTCGCAAAATGGCTGCCTTCGAACATATCTATCCCGGCAGGCACGGACAAAGATCAGCGCGACCAGCTGAAGGCTGCGATCCCGCTCTGGTTCCCTGGCGGACTGAAGAAGAAAGGCGCAGATGGTGGTGATAGCTGTCGCCGCCGCGCTGTGAATATGGCCCCCACAAAGCTGGTTGTATTCGACCTGGACGAGTGCAGCCCTGAAGCCTACAACGTCCTGACAATGGCCGTGCTGAACGGTTACAGCGCCATCAGCTACACCACGCCCAGCGACACACCAGAGGCCCGACGTGTCCGCCTGGTGATCGAGCTGGACCGTCATGTCCTGTCCGGGAAGGATGGCAAGGGGCTGGCCTCATCCCTGGTGATGCAGGAGCTGATGGAGTCGTGCAACGCCGAACCGGTGGCAGAAGAGCGCGGCGTATGGTTGCTGGCCGGGAAACGCGTGGCGTTCGACATGTCCGTTCACGACGCGGAGCAGTACCTGATCAGGCCGCACAAAGAATCTGAGGTGAATCTCTACCATGGTGACCCTGTCAACCTGGACAGACTCGCCACCACCCAGTGGCAGCCAGAGGTGGCGGCGTGGGGAATCACCGGCAAGAAAGACAGCAGCGAGAAGGATGCCCGAGAGTACAGCCCGGAAGAGTGGGACAAGCTGGCGTCAGGAGCCAAAGATCTGGTAAGCCTGGCCGGTGAACGCGGCTGGGTGCAGGTCAATGACTCAACCATCAACATCATCTGTCCGAACTGCAACGCGCACAGCAACCCGAACGAACCGGCAACCGGTGGCACAGTGATCAAGCTCCCGTCCGGCAGCAACCCGGAACCGCGCTTCGTGTGCTCGCACAGTCACTGTCGCGATCTGAGCCGGAACCAGGCGCTGGCTTTCATCCTGATGCGCGCCCCCGGCGAGTGCGTGCCGGAGATCAACAAAGTCCTGAGTGCTGACGAGATCCAGTCTATCGCCACCGGCATCACGCGGGAGCAGGCTGAGTACGCCAGCAACGGGATGGACTACCTGCGCGAATGGCAGCGCCAGGGCGGCGTCAATGGTGAACTGACCATCCGCCAGATTAAGGACCGCAGGAAGTCGCTGGAGATGGACGACGACTACCTGAAATCGTTGCTCTCAGATGCGGCTGAATTCACCTATGACGGTCCGTCATTCGATGAGTATGGCGACGAGATCGAGCCAGAGATGACACCGGATGAAATGGAGCAAAAGCCGGATGATTATCACGATGAGCCAGAGGGTGAAGATGATACACCGCGTTTAACGGGCCTCAGCGCCATCGTGGCGGCCTCAAAGGCTAACGTTGAGCCTCCGGCATGGGTTATTGACCAGCTCGTCCCTACGCGCTCTGTAGGCTTTATTTACGGGGCATCCGGAACGAAGAAAACATTTGTCGCTCTGCACGCTGCTCTCTGCGTTGCTCAGGGCGTCCATTTCCTGGGCCTGGGTGTTCGTCCGGGTCACGTGTTTTACTTCAGCCCGGAAGACTTCGACGGCGTTGCAGAGCGTTATGCCGGATGGCGCGAGAAGTACAACAGCGGCAAGGTGCTCGAATCGTTCCACCTGACCCACCACCGCCTGCCCCTGGAGGACCACGACAAGATGCGCACACTGGCAGCAGGCTGGGTGCACAGCAACCCTGATGACCAGATAGGCCTGATCATCGTTGACACCCTGTCCAGTAACAACGCAGGCGCTAAGTCCGAGATGAACGAGAACGACAACAACCAGATGGCAAAGGTCATGGCAGGCGGCGAACTCCTGGCCCGTGCACTCAACTGCGCAGTGGTCATCCTGCACCACACCGGCAAGCCGAACCCGAACGATAAGTTCGAAAAGACCAGCATTCCCGATCCACGGGGAGCTTCAGCGCTGAAGAACAACGCCGGGTTCGCAATCTACATGAAGGCCGTCGCCCGCAGTCATGACGTCTCGCTTCACGTGAAGAAAGCGAAGGGTGTAGCAGCATTGCCGCCGCGCAGGCTTAAAACCGAATCAGTCCGCTTACCCGAGCGTATCGTTGAGGCCAAACGCAAAGCGGTGCAGGATCTGGTGCCGGTCCCGGAATCTGTCTCATCGAACCCGAACGCCTGGCAGCGCAGCGACAGCGCATTTACCCTGGCAATCATCAACGAGGTCTACCCGATGGAGACCGCCACCGCAGCAGAGCCAGAGGAAAGCCCCACCATGCAGCTGGCGAAATTCATCACCGGCCTGCTCTCCACCCACGGCAAGGATGGCCGGATGCTGAAGTCCGAGCTGCGCAACATGGCGAAGGAAACACGGCCGGAGGTATTCACCGACAAGAGCACCAAAGACAACGGCGGCAAGCGTGACCGGTCCGGCACCAACAACTTCAACAACGCCTATTCGACGGCATTGCGTGAGGCGCTGATTTCGGAAGGAGCTGGTGACCTGGTCATCATCGGCGCAGCAGCCGCAAGACTGAAACCAATACGGGAAGAAAAGCCCCTGCCAACGGACTGGCATTTCACCGACGAGAACCAGGGTGACGAGGAGGATTTTTAACTCTCAATCAGACCACTTACTGGGATGGATTATTTGTTGTATATCCCTATAGGGATATATACAACAATAATCCATCCCTAAGTACTGTGGTTACTGGGTTTTTACAACTTGTGGATTATTTCCCGATAATCCATTTTTATAACTTGCGCATCATGACCTTTCGGGGCCATAATCGTCGAACAATTACAGCAGGAGTTAACCATGGAAATACTCGTTTTAGTCATTAGCGATAACGGCACGAAAAACATCACCGAACTCGAAGTCGGGAAGGATGTCACCATCCAGGAGGACCACCTGGGCGTCGATATCAGCTGGGCAGATCGCAGTGAGCACTTCACCGGCAAGATGGTGCAGGTCTACACGCGGCACGCAACGATTGTCGTCTGGCGCAGATGATTGAGGGAGAGAGGGGGGGTATATCATCGAATCTTTCCCCACTCCCCAAAGTCTTGATAGCCTGAAATAGTCAATAATCCCTATCTCAAATGTGAGGAATTAACCAAATGAGCAACCACCAAACCCATCTGGACGCCGCTAAGCAAGTCTGTCTCACCGCTCTGCATCACCTCGAACACGGCTGCGTCGTCGCTGTTAAGCAGCATTCTGGCTCTGTGGTCGATGAGCCTGGCGAGGCTGCGCGCATCATCCTGACGCTGGAGCTTGAGGCGCTGGATCTGCCTGCGACCAATAACGACCACCAGAATGAAGGGACCGATATCCCACCAATCTATCTTGAGGGTTACCTTCTTGAGATGGCTAAACGCCGCGTTATGGATGATGTCATGGGGGCAAACCCGATATTTATGGGCGGGCGACCTATGCCCGAAGAGGCATTTGCCAGAAGAGATGATCTCGGTAAGAATTTCGGACCTAAGCCCATCACTGAGGACTGGTTCAAGAATGGGGGCAGGGCTGGCAGGCTGGCAACGGGAGAGGATAGCGGCGGGGAATCATTGCACGTCGTTAAGGATTCAGAAGGAGAGGGGGGGATGGTTATGGGTCCGCTTGAGTTTGGGGTGGTGAAGGTTCCTGCCCTCACCCGCGAAACTCTGACTACCATCGTCTACAGCGCTGGTTTGGGGCTGTTAACCAGTAAGCTGGACGCGATGATTGATAAAATCATGGAAGCTCAGCACAATGCACGTTGGGGTGATGAATGATTATCGCCGCATACGCCTTCCTGTACCTGCTAATCGGCTTCCTGGTGGCGTGCTTGGTTATGAGAGGAGAAGATGAGGATAAATCTGTATGGTTTATAGTGATCTGGTTGCTTTGGCCCTTGCATATTGCTGCCAGCGCCCTTGCTTTCACAATCAGAAAAATTAACCAATTCGCCGCCTTCGTCCTTCGCAACCTTAACCAATTCGCCGCCTTCATCCTTCGCAAATTGCGTTAACCAATCGCACGCTATACACTTGCCGGGTCGTCCCAGGGGGATGGCCTGGCAGATCGGATGGTCCGACGCCAGCAGAGCAGAGGACTGAATCATGGCACCACGTAAGAAGCCCGCAGCAGACAAGCCCGTTGACACCCGCCCGAAGTATGACCCCGATCAGGTCTCTTTCACCGTTGGCCGTAATGGCTACAAGATTGGCCGCCCGACGAAGTATGACCCCGCATTCATCGAACTCATGTATGACTACTATGACGTTGACGTTCAGGATCTGGTCATGCAGGGTCGCGCTGATAATGGCCGTCCGTATGCCGCCTATAAGGTCGGCTCCATGCCCAGCACCCGAGGCTTCGCCCGCTCCATCGGCACCTGGCATGATGTGGTGATCGACTGGACGAAGCAGCACGACGAGTTCAAGGTTGCCTATGCCCGCTGCATGAATCACCTGGAGTTCCTGAAGGGTGAAATCGCGCGCGCCGTGGACCGTCCTACCGGCTTCATCTTCGACCTCAAATGCAACCATGGCTGGCGTGATAACGACCAGGCCACCCCTGTCGCAGTGAGCAGCGGAACAAAGGTCGTGATGGAGTTCGTAGCTGACAAGCCTCCTGTGGATGAGCAGACGAATGTGCAAGGTGGAGAGGGCAGCGGCGATGAGTGAGGTCATGGAAATCCGCAAACAGATGCCGTTACTTCCCCACCAGATGGAGCTGATGATGGACACCACCACCCAGATCCTGGGCATGTGCTCAGGGTTCGGTGGTGGTAAGTCATTCTCCGCCGCCCGTAAGGCTGTCCAGCTGCTGCTGCTCAACCCTGGCTGTGATGGCATCGTGACGGAGCCAACCTACCCGCTGCTGACCCAGATCATGGTTCCAGAGCTTAAGACGGCTCTGGAGGCGTTCGAGGTGCCTTACCGCTACAACAAGGTGGAGAATATCTTCTACTGCGTCGTGGAGGACCAGCCTACCCGTATCATCTGCGCGTCAATGGAGAACTACTCGCGCCTGATTGGTATCAACGCCGCCTGGATCGTATCCGACGAGTTCGACACCACGAAGCATGAGGTCGCTATTGAGGCGTTCCGCAAGCTGATCGGGCGTATCCGTCGCGGCAAGGTGCGCCAGTTCGTCATCGTGTCAACGCCGGAAGGCTACCGGGCCATGTACCAGATCTTTGTGCTGGAGAACAACCCGCGCGATCCGAAGTACAAGGCAGGCCAGAAGCGCCTCATCAAGGCCCGCACCTATGACAACCACCATCTCCCGGCTGACTACATCGAACGAATGGAGTCACTCTATCCTGGTGCGCACATCAAAGCCTACCTGAACGGCGAGTTCACCAACCTCACCCAGGGTTCCATTTATCATGAGTTCAGCCGCGAGCTGAATAAGTGCGACACAGTGGTGCGCCCAGGCGAAGACCTGCACATCGGCCAGGACTTCAACGTCGGTAAACAGGCGTCGTGTGTGTGCGTGAAGCGTATTGTGATGATGCCGGTTGCGGGCACGGCGTACTGGGACGAGCTAAGCAATTCAGTGCAGTGCGAGATGGAACCGGTGGAGCAGCTGCACGTAGTTGATGAGTTCTTTGGTCAGCTGGACACGAAGGCGACGATCAAGGCCATTCAGGATAAGTATCAGCCAGAGGGCAGCCAGGCGGGGGATGATAATTACCACACCATCCACATCTACCCCGATGCATCAGGCCGCAACCGCAAGACGAACAACGCCAGCACCTCAGACATCGCTATGCTGGAGGAGGCTGGATTCTACGTCCATGCGGGTGCATCAAACCCGGCTGTGCAGGACCGCATCTTGTCCATGAATAGCCTGATCAACAATGCGCGCAATCTCCGCCGCCTACTTGTTAACCCTACCTGCGAGACTGTCACCAACTGTCTGGAGCGCCAGGTATACAACGAGAAGACCGGAGAGCCTGAAAAGGGCAAGCACGACCACATGAATGACGCTCTGGGCTACGTGGTTAATACCCTGTATCCTGTGCTCAAACCGATGCATGATGACGTTGATTTTGACATTTACGGATAAGGGGCAGACCAGTGAACGAACGTTTGAACGTTGATACCCGCCATCCGTCCTATGACACCTATGCGCCCGAATGGGCGCTTATTCGTGACTGTGTGGACGGAGAGCGCGCGATTAAAGCCAGGGGTGAGCTTTACCTCCCATTCCCTGGCGTGAACCCGAAAGACACACACAAGGCCGCTAAGCGCTATAAGAACTACAAGCACCGCGCCGCCTTCCTGAATGCCACCGGCCGCACGCTTGACGCGCTGCTGGGTGTCGCGTTCGCGAAGCCGATTGCCGTTGCCGTCTCTGGCGCGCTCAGTCTGCTGGAGAACGACACGGACGGATCAGGGCAGTCACTGGCCCAGCTCTGCCGTAACTCGCTCACTCAGGTGCTGACGCGCGGGCGTATGGGCTATTGGGTGGACTACGAGACGCCAATGATGGAGGAGGACGGAACCCAGACAGCAGAGCAGGCGGCGGCCAACCGTGCGCGCGTGCGCCTGATCGAGGCTCCGGAAATCATCAACTGGCGCGTAGTGGACGGCGTCACGACCCTGGTCGTGTTCAAGATCCACGATCAGCTGGCCGGTTCAGTGGATGACTTCGGCGATCTGCCGGTGACGAAGTGGATCGAGCTGCGCATGGTCAATGGCGTAGCCCATGCACGCGTCTGGGTGGAGAACCTCAACCAGGATGAAACCGTCTATGCTCGCGGGCTGAGTGCCACTCAACTGACGCCGCTCGTTGCCAATGGTGTGTCACTCAACCGCCTGCCGTTCTTCTGGGCCGGTGCGAAGGATAACGACGCGACTGTTGACCAGGCTCCGCTGGCAGATATTGCTGCGCTGAATATCAAGCACTACTGCGCAGAGGCTGACGTTGCAGAGATTGCCCATGTCGTGTGCCAGCCTACCCTGGTGCTGACCGGCCTGACGAAGACATGGGCAGATGACCACCTGAAGGAAGGGGTGCAGCTGGGCGCGACCACCGGCATTAAGCTGGGCATCAACGGCACCACGCCGATGGCGGCTAACATCCTCCAGGCAGAGGAGCGCAACGCTTCAACCCTGCTGTGTGAGCGTCGTGAGCTGCAGATGGCGAAGATGGGCGCGGCGCTGGTTGAGCGTGGCACGGCACCGAAGACCGCCACCGAAGCGGAGTATGACGCCAAAACGGATAACTCGATCCTGTCCCTGTGTGTGGGCAACATGGAGCACTCGCTCAATGCCGCGCTGGAGCTTGCCGGTCAGTTTGCCGGTGGCGAGGCTACCGTTGAAATCAATAAGCGCTACACCGACCTGACGATTGACAGCCAGGCTCTGGTCGCCATGATGAGCGGCGTTCAGAACGGAACAATCCGCCTGATCGACTTCATCAAATACCTGCAGGGCGCTGGCGTGGTTGACGGTACTGAGAAGCCGGAAGACATTGAGACGGAGCTGCGCAATCAGGAGCCTCTGCCTAACATGATGGCGCTGGTTCAGGCCGGAATGCAGAAGGATAACTCCGTGGATAAGGATGGGATAAGCGTGGATAAGGATGCGAACTCCGTGGATAAAGAGGAAAACGATGAATAAGACCGTTAACCAACGGTTGGCAGATGAGGCGGTCAAGCGCCGCCTCTACGTCCACCGATTCGCCAACAAGCTTGCCCAGGATGCCCGCTCCCGCATCCTGAAGGCACGACTGGCCCTTGCCATGAATGTCCAGCAGGCTCTGGAGATTGGCCCACCCAGTCCGGCAGCGTTCAACCAGACACACCTGGTGAAGATGATCCGCAGCATGACTGATCAGGTTATGGATCTGTACGAAGCCGTGACCAGTGATGCGCAGAAGAGCCTGGCGGCATACACGGCCGTTGAGGTAGCGGCGCAAAACAGCATGTTCACCAGCCTAATACCGGAAGCCATTCAGCAGTTCTTCCCGGTGACTAAGCTGACCACGTCACAGGTGGTGTCAGCTGCGCTGGAGCGTCCATTCCAGGGTGCTCTGCTGAAGAACTGGGCAGAGAAGCAGGCTCAGTCAGCCATGGGGGCCATTGCCAGCCAGATCCAGACCGGTTACACGCTGGGCGAGTCACACGACCAGATCGTGAAGCGCGTCACCGGGACGAAGGATGACCCTGGCCTGCTCAATCGCCTGGCTAACGATGCGGGAAACGTCGTAAAGACGGCTGTAGGACATTATCAGGCCACGGCGACAGAGCTGATGGGTGAGGCCAACAAAGACATCCTGAAGGCTCAGGAGTGGCTCTCAACGCTCGACAGCCACACATCCACCCTGTGCCAGGTGCGCGACAAGAAGCTATACACGCTGGACAAGAACCCGAAGCCCATCAAACACGCGATCCCATGGGGTGCCGGACCGGGCAAACTTCACTTCTGCTGTCGCTCCACCCGCACCTTCGTGACGAAGTCATGGCAGGAGCTGGGGATTGATTCGGGGGAGATGGATGCAGGAACCAGGGCAAGCATGAATGGACAGGTCGCCGCTGACATGTCATTCACGCAATGGGTCGCTCGTCAGGAACCACATGTCGTTTACGATTTGTACGGCCCACAAAGGGGTCAGTTGATCCTGGATGGCAAGCTGAAACCGGATGACATGTTCAACGACAAAGGGGAGTTTTTGACCCTCGATCAGCTGGCTCAAAAGGGAATGATAAAGGCATCATAAAAGTGGATTATCGGGAAATAATCCACGATGTTTAAAAACCCAGTCTCCATGCGGCTTAGGGATGGATTATTGGTGTATATATCCCTATAGGGATATACACCAAATAATCCATCCCAGCCAGGAGCAGCATGAGAGGCAAAATCCACATCACCTGACAGAGGCAAGCGGCGACAAATCCAGCTCAAGATTCATGGGCTGAATTTTCCCCGACAGGATGTCAAATCCCCTGCGCTCAAGTTCAGCCATCGCCATGGCTTTCACGGATGATTTAACCATCCTCATCCCGGCGATTGCCGCCAGTGAATGCCAGTCGTTGAATGTGTCAGTTTCAAGCGCCAGCAGTATGTGAGCCTTCACGTGGTCATTACGGTTTAGCCACACCAGATTTGACCTGCTATTCCCCTCCTCGTCTTTACGCTTGCCTGGGTACATCCAGATGGGCCTGATGTGGTGCTTATCAAACCCAACGCGCTTGACCCATGGCGCATACACTGACGGCCTGCCGTGTTTTATTAACTTCTCCAGAATGAACTCAGCGTAAGACATGCATTAACCCTCGTTAATATGATTGAGGTATCATAATATGCTGATCGAGCGGTTCCGTCAACGCCGCCAGTGATTGACTGCGATTAAATCGCGAGCTATTCTTCACGCGTTGCTGAGGATGGTCCGAGGCAACCGGAAACCCTGGGGGAAGCCGATGAAACTGTCACAAGCCGAATACGATGCACTGCCCGAAATGCTGAAAGCCATGTTCGTCAAAGAAGGCGACGGCTACGTTAAAAACTTCTCAACCGCTGAAGAAGTCGCTGGCCTGAAAGACTCGAACGAGAAACTGATCGCCGAAAAGAAAGCGGCCCGTGAGAAAGAAACAGCAGCAGAAAAGGCAGCGCGTGAGGCCGCCGAAGCGCTGGCTCGCAAAAACGGTGACGTAGAGTCACTGGAGAAGTCCTGGACTGAGAAGCACAACAAGCTGGCCGCTGAGTTCGAAGAGTATAAAAAAACATCTGGTGCGACCATTCACGGTCTGACAGTTGGCGCGAAAGTCGCGGAACTGGGTGCAAATATCTTCCAGAAGAACGCCCATTTGGGTGAGCATATCCTCCGTTCACGCCTGGGGCTGAACGACAAAAACGAGATCGTGGTGCTGGGTGCCGATGGCAAACCTTCCGCCCTGACCGTTGAGGAGCTGGAAAAAGAAATCCGCTCTGACGAGCGTTATGCGCCAATCGTGGCAGCGCCGATCTCCAAAGGCACGCCAGCAGGTAAGCGCAACGAATCACAGCAGATCGAGCCGCCAAAGGCCGGTAAGCTTGATAATCTTGACATTGCACGACAGGCAATTCAGGATATGCCGCAAGTAGACTGAATTAAGCGCGGAGCGGCTTAGCTCCCGCTCTGTGTTTTAATTAATCGAGGGTTGAAAAATATGTCCCGAATTGTGTTTGATGCGCAAATCTCCACCGCTGCAACCAAAGTGCTGGAAGCAAACCTGAACGTGTTCAACACGGCATCCCGCGGCGCTATCGTTGCCGGTGCTGGTGACTTCCTTGGTGACTACCTTGAGCGCGTCATGTGGGCAGCCCAGCAGATGGTCAGCCGTCGTAACGCATACGGCTCTGGCAAGGTGTCAGCGACCGAGCTGCAGCAGATCCTTGAACGTGCCGTGAAAGTGGACCAGCGTGTTGGGCCGTTGAAAGTGACCGGCGCAATCATGGACCGCCTGGGCAAGAACAACCAGGAAGCGGCGGCAGTGATGGGCACCCAAGTAGCTCAGCAGCTGATCCAGGACCAGATTGACGTGGTAGTTGGTACTCTGCTGGCGGCTACGCCTGCTGAACTGACCTACGACTTCTCGTCCATCGCTACCGGCATTCCGAACCTGAAGCAGATTGCGAAATCCCTGCGTCTGATGGGTGATGCCTACCAGCGTATCGTGGTCCAGATCATGTCTGGTGCCAGCTACAACGACATGATCGTTGAGGGCAACATGGGGAACATGGAAAAACTGTTCACCATTGACAACCTGATGATCATGCAGTCGCCGCTGGGTCAGACGTTCCTGGTGACCGATGCCATGGGCCTCGACACCATCGAAGGCACTGGCGCAGATGCGAAGTCAAAACAGCGCGTGCTGTCTCTGCAGGCCGGTGCTGCCGTGGTGCAGACTAACCCGATGGTCATGCGTACTCAGGACATTCTGGGTGAAGAGAACCTCGCTACCCTGATCCAGGGTGAGACTCACTTCAACCTGGGCCTGAAAGGCTACGCCTATGTCGGCAAGTCGAATGCGCTGGGTCTGGGTGAGAAAGCAACCTCTCCGACCCCGGCTACTGAGCAGACCGACAACACCACCGCCATCACCGCCGATCCTGGCACAGCTGGCACCTCTACATCTGCCGGTTCAGCGTCTCCGGTTAACGCTACCCTGTTCGCTAAAACGAGCTGGAAAGTGGCAGACCCGCGCTGGAAACCAACCGCAGGCAAACCACTGACTGGTGGCACCCTGGACGCTGCGAAAGGTCTGGCCGGTGTAGTGGCAGTCTTCGGCGACAAATAAGCGCTGATCTGAACGAAAAGGCTCGCTACGGCGGGCCTTTTTTTTGGCGTATACTCTGAGCAGATAATCAACATGAGGAACCGACGATGATCGGAACTGTACAAGGGCTTATTGACTACGCAGCAGCGCGCGGCGTCACGGTGGATGAATTGCTGGCACCGGTCTGGCTGACGCGGGCGAGTGACTACCTGTCCAGAATGTGCTGGATCGGCAAGCCGGTTGACCCGTTGCAGGATGGACCATGGCCGCGCAAATGGTTTGATGAGGATGGCATTGAGCTTTCCGGCACACCTCCAGAGGTCACTACCGCCTCATATCGGCTGGCTATGGCTGTCGGTGACGGCGTTGACCTTGAACCCATCACATCGGGTAAGCAGATCACCAAAGCGGCTATCAGTGGCGCTGTGAGCGTTGAATACGACATCAACTCAATCGGAGCTGGGCCAGACTTCCCGTGGTGGGATTCACTGGTGGGTGGATGGCTGAAGTGCGAAGAGAGCGGCGGCATTAACTTTGACGTGTTCAGGGGGTAACCATGGGCTTCTATGACGACATGAAGAAAGTGGCGGATGAGCTGCTGGGCCCGAAAAGTGAGTTCAGTCGCCCGGTCACAGTGACTCGCCCCACTCGCGTTGAGCGCGTCAATGGCGTGGAGACGACCATACCGGCGACAACCTTCACCATCAACGGCGTACTGACCCAGTACAGCGTCATGGAGCGTCAGGACAGCCGCATCCTGGCCGGTGACCAGCGGTTCACCTGCACGGCAGCAAACCGGCTGATGATTGGCGACATGCTGAGCATTGACGGCGTGAGTTATCGCGTTGTCGATCCCGGACCTGTTCAGCCTGCCGGTATCCGCCTGGCGTATAAATTACAGGTTCGTGCGTAATGGCTATCAATGACGAGTTCATCAGCAAGGTATCTGCCTGGTGCGGCAAGTCTGAGCAGGACTTGCAGGCTATCGTCAGAGTCGCTGTGTTTAAAATGCTGGGCCAGATCGTCAACATGTCGCCAGTCGGCAACCCTGAACTGTGGGCAGTGAACCGCAGGCAGACGCAGAGACGCAAAAGGCAGGCACAGGCAACAGCAGCGGCGTACCGTAGCGACGCGTATAGCTATCAGATGAAGAACGGCACCAGGAAGTTGAGGAAAGGCCTGAGAAAGCGCCTGGCGCTGTCTGAGGCTAAATACAACAACAACCATGGGCCGGTTCGCAATCTCAGGAAGACGCGCCGCGCAGGTGGCGAGATATATCGCCCTAAAGGGTATCGCGGAGGCCGGTTCCGTGCTAACTGGCAGGTCGGTGTGGGCCCACGGCCAACCGGCTGGAAGAATGACATCATCGGACCTGCTGAGGTCATCGCAAAGGGTGAGGCCATTCTGCAGGGGTTTGACGGCACCCAGCAAACCATCTGGATCACCAACTGCGTTCCGTATGCGGTGCGCCTTGAGTACGGTCATTCCAAACAGGCGCCGCAGGGCATGGTCAGGCTGACTGCTCAGCGTTTCAGCACCTTTGTGTCATCAGCATCAAGAGAGGTAAGAGGCAAGTGAGCAACGTACTTATTCAGCAGGCTATGGAAGCTGCGCTAAACGATTTCGCCGCCTCTGGTGGCTACCCGGTGGCATGGGAGAACACAAAGTTTCAGCCTGACCCTGACGTGGTCTACCTGGTGCCGTACTTCATGCCGAATGTGACGGACTCAATCGACCTTCAGCAGAAGACTCGCATCTATCAGGGAATCTTTCAGGTGATGGTCGTCTGGCCTGCCGGGATGGGTACCATAGGCGCTAAAGCAGTGGCTGAGGCTATCGCTGAAGCATTCCCGAACGGATGGGAGACGCTGGCTGGATCTGTCCGTGTGTACACAGACCGACCAGCGCAGGTCAGTGCTGGACTTTCTGACGATGTGTCTTACAATGTCCCAGTTTCCATTTATTACCGCACCGATATTTAACGGGCAACGCCCAGAGGGATTTATATGTCAAATTACCAATTGCCGAACGGCTCAAGCGTTCAGCTCTCAACCGCGCTGGGTGATGCCAAAGATGTTACTGGCGCGTCAAACGCGGCTGAGTGCGTCTTCACCATTGACAACGCAGCAGGCGCAAGCGCGCTGGCTAAGGGTGACCGTTTCATCCTGACAGGCTCGCCGTGGATCCGCCTGTCAAACGCGGTGCTGGTCGTCAAGGCCGCCACTGCAACGTCAGTTACCGCGCTCGCGCTGGACACCACCGACGCGACCAAATACCCGGCAGGCGCATTCTCTGCGACTGTGAAGGGTGAGCTGCGCAAGATCACCAACTGGGTGGACTTCCCATACATCACCAACGTTGCGCAGGCAGGCGGCGACCAGCAGACCACCTCATTCCAGCCCCTCCAGGTTGATGAGGCGATCCAGCTGAACACCTTCAAAAACGCCCGTTCAGTGACTTACACCCTGACGCATGACATGGATGACCCGGTCCGACCGATCCTGGTGGATGGCGATGCTACCCAGGAAATCCATGCGATCCAGTTCATCAACCCTAAAGCCCGCGCAGGCAAGGGTGAAATCCGTCTGTATGCCGCTAAGATTTCGTTCAACGAAGTCCCAAGCGCAGAAGTTAACAACGTTGAAACCGTGCAGGCCGTTGTCTCCATGGCTTCCACGATGCGCTTCTATCAGAAAGACGTGGTCGATGCCCTGGCATGATCGAACGGCGGCGGCCATATAGTCACCGCCCCGACAACGCGCTAAACTAAGACCCGGCAATCCTGCCGGGTTTTTTATGGACGATACACAATGGCATTCACAATCAAAGCAAAACCTACATTCAAACACACTGTACAGATTCCGGTTCCGTGGGACTCATCCCCAGAGGCGGGTAAGCTGACGCTGACCTTCAACCATCAGAAACTGGATGTCATGAAAGACACCCACCGAAAAATGATTGATGAGATCAGCTCTGCTGTTTCCGATGGACGCGATGTCATGGAACCACAGGTTGATTACATCATGTCCATCTGCAGCGACTGGGCGCTGAAAGACGAGTTCAGCCGCGACAACGTCCTGGAGATGTTGCAGAACTACGCGAAAGCGTTCGATGCGATTGCTACGGCATATCTGAGCGTCATGATGAATGGCAAGACCGAAGAGGAACGCGTAAAAAACTAACAGAGGCGGCAGGGGCTTATTATATGGCCCCTCCCCCGCCAGCCATCTGGGAGTTTTTGGGCATATCCTCAGCAGAGGAATATGAGCAGGGCATAGAGGTCTGGGAAGATAACTGGCCCATCTTTATCGTCTTCACTAAGATGTCAACACAGTGGAGGTGTGGTCCTGGCGGCCCTGTCGGGCTTGATTACAACGTCGCAAAGTGGCTGTTTGAATTACACGACATTCAGGATCAGCGGCAGGCGCTCTCTGACTTAAGGATGATGGAGGCGGCGGCACTGAAAGAGATAGCCAGTCAAAATGAGGATTAACAGCCATGGCTGAAGATGTAGCAAACCTATCGCTAAAGGTTGACACACAGGAGGTACAGGAAGCCAGTAGCGCGCTGGGCTTCTTCAAAGACAAGGCCATCGGCGGCGCAAAGGCCGCTACTGAGTTCAGCCAGTCAGCTGGATCGATGTCTGACCGTATCAAAGACACTGTCGCCTCACTGGAGAGGCAGGAAGCCAGCATGGGCAAGCTGGGCAACACCATCGGCCAGCAGGGCAACCAGTACCGGAACCTTACCATCAGCCAGGGCCAGTACACAAACGCCGTGCGCATGCTGCCCGCGCAGATGTCCGATATCGCTACCCAGCTCCAGATGGGCACGTCTCCATTCACTATCCTTGTCCAGCAGGGCGGACAGATTAAAGACTCATTTGGCGGTGTGCAGAACACCCTGAAAGCCTTTGCCGCCACCCTGTCGCCAGCCATCATCGGCGCAACCGCACTGGGTGTCGCACTGGCCGGTATCGGTTATAGCGCATACTCAGTCAGCGAGCGATTTGATGCGGTTAACAAGGCCATCATTGAGACGGGCGGCGTAGGATTTAAGAGCGCGGCAGATCTTGAGGCGGCAGCGCAGCGCATCTCAACTGCAACCGGCGACTCGATCCACTCTGTAACCGACCTGCTCGTCAAAATGCAGGAGTCAGGGAAGTACACGACAGAGACGATTAACCAGAGCGCTGAGGCAATTTCAAAGTGGCAAGAGGCTTTCGGCGACTCTGACAAGCTCCAGAAGGGTCTGGAGAAGATGACCACTGACCCGGTCAAGGGTCTGCAGCAGCTTAACGAAACTTTCCACTTCGTCACCCCAACCGTTATGGCACACGTCGCCGCCCTGCAGAAGGCTGGCAAGGATTCCGAGGCCTGGGGCGTGGCAATGGATGCTGCGATGGGAATGGTCAACACCAGGACTGAGCAGATGAAGGGCCAGGTGGGTGAGATGGAGGCGGCCTGGAAGACGCTTAAAACCGTTTCAATTGAGGTTGCTGACGGCCTGGGCAAGGCGCTTATCGGCATGGGCGATCAGGTTGTTGCCGGGTTTAACCTCCTGCTGCAGTCGGTAAAAGGCATCCTGCTGGATATTGACAGGCTGGCGCGCGAGGCTGTTAACGGCACCATCGACCAGATCCGCAAACTCCCCGGCATGTCTGAAGCATTCAGTGATGCCTACACCCAGAACCAGGATCTGATTAAGAAGGGCGACCAGCAGATCATCGCTAACCGCAAAGAGATTCTGCGACTGCAGCAGGTGCTGAATAAAACAGCTGAACAGCAATACGACGACACACACAAGGGCGTTACCGGCACGGGCGGCACCACGGCGGAAGAGGATCGCCAGACGAAGAAAATTGCCGACCAGATGAATAAGAAGACGAAGGCCGCTAAAGCATTCCAGGAGGACGCGGGCCAGAAACTTCTCGATCAGCTGAACATGCAGACTGACCAGCTTAAGCAGCAGGAGTACATCTACAAAAACCATCTGACCGATGGCAAAGCGATGACTCAGGAGCAGCAGAAGTACGTAGCACTGCTGGCACAGATTAACGTGCTGGAGCAGCGGCAGCAGAGCGGGCAACGTCTGACCAATGAGCAGAAGCAGGTGCTGGCGGTCAAAGAGCAGGCGCTGGCGATTGCCAAACGCAATGCGGATGAATCAGCCCAGCTGGACATCCTTAAGAAACAGTCAGAACAGCACCGCCAGATCAATGACGCCATTACGGAGATGATCGAGAAGCGCAAGATCGTTACTGACACCCAGGGCGAGTCAACCCGTGAGCAGGAGCGCGCACTTGAGCTGGCGCAGGCTGAGAACAAGCTGCGCCGCTCCGGTGCCAGTGAGGGTGACATCAAGCGCTACACGGATGAGGTCACCAAAGGATTCCAGCAGCAGGACGCGGCCAGAGATGACTGGTTCAATGGCCTGTCAACCGGCTGGAAGGATGCGGCAGAGACAGCGGCGGATGTGAATAAGCAGATGGCCCAGTTTGGGCAGTCAACCTTTACCGGGCTGACTGATACCCTGACCAACTTCTTCATGACTGGCAAAGATGGCTGGAAGGATTTCGCGAACAACGCCATCCAGCAGATCATGCGCATCCTGACTAACTCCGCACTCTCTGACCTGACGAAGGCGTTTTCCAGCATGGGTGGAGCGTCCGGCATCATGGGAAGTATCGGGAGCTTTTTCGCCAAAGGCGATGCGCTTTATGGCCCCGGCATTAAGGCGCTGTCGGGTGGCGTCTATGACCAGCCCACCCCGTTCACCTTCGCAGGGCGCACGGCGTTTGCAAAAGGTGGCGTACTGGGTGAGGCTGGCCCGGAGGCGGTTATGCCACTGACGCGTGGCGCTGATGGCAAGCTGGGCGTTAAGGCAACCAGTGGCAACGGATTTGGCAGCATCATCGTCAGCACGGATGCGACGGTGACCACACAGGGCGGCGGCGATGGCAATCAGAGTGGCGCGCAGCAGCTGGGATCGATGCTGTCAAAACAGATCGCAGACCAGACGCAATCAATCCTTCAACGCGCCATTGAACCAGGAGGCTTGATCTACCGCTTCACCAAAGGTGGTTGATAATTACCCCGTCATGCTAAACTGCCCTCACATAAACGTGAGGGCTTTTTTATGGCTGAAGAATACCGCTGGCAGCTCCAGATCCAAAGTGGGGCGCAGACCAATACAAACGCTCGCGTGGCGACTAACCAGTTTGGCAATGGCTATGAGCAGGTGCAGGAAGATGGTATTAACTCTGCTATGCGCACTGTTGAGCTGGAGCACATCGGGCAGATCAATGACAAGGTGAATAACCCGAAGGATGTGGAAGCATTCCTCCGCCGCCACTACGTCAAGGCTTTCATCTTCACGCCTGCACACGGTGAAAAGGGATTGTTCCGCGTTAAGGCTGATTCCGTGAAGTACTCGCCGAAAGGACGTCTGGTAGGCATCGTCACCTGTACGCTCACTGAGGCTGTCGGGGTGCTCGCATGATCCTGATTAATGAGCTGAGCAAACTCTCACCTTCCGGACGCGTGCGCCTGGTGACGGTGGACGCCTCAGAGTTTGGTGGTGGCATTCACCGATTTCATTATCACGCTATCCCATACACTGAGGCAGAGATTAACCTGGCCTATAACGGTGATGGCACCTACGACGATGACAAGCTGAAACCGAAGGGCATCACCTTTGATGGGCAGCTCTATGACTTCTGGCCCTACGCCATTGAGGACATGGAACTAAGCTCAGAGCAGGCCGCCAGGCCAAAGCTGTCGCTGTCGAACGTCGGTAGCTATATCTCCGCTCTGTGCCTTCAGTTTGAGGATTTACTGAAGGCCCGTGTCACCATTACCACACTGACCGCCAACTTCCTGGACGACGGTCCGGATGCAGATCCCGACCAGTGCCAGAACGAAGAGTTTTTCATTGACCTCAAATCATACGAGGATGATGAAATGATTCAGTTCGAACTGAGCAACCCGGCTGACCTGAACGGCGCAATGGTCCCGCGTCGCCAGCTGCTTACCATCTGCACGTGGGCAATGGATGGACTTTACCGCAGCGGAGACGGCTGCACGTACAACGGTAACCGGTACTTTGACGAGCGCGGCAATCCGGTAAGCGACCCAGCACTTGATCGATGTGGCGGGTGCCTGTCCGACTGTAAATTACGCTTTGGGGAAAACAATGCGCTGGATTTTGGCGGATTCCCTGCAGCCCAACTGATCCAGCAATAGGACATAATTATGCGAGCCACAAAGAGCACGCTGGCGCAGTTTACCGCGCTTGCGCAGGAAAAGTACCCGCAGGAGGCTTGCGGGCTGGTGATTGCCGTAGGTCGCAAACAGGTTTTCATTCCATGCGATAACGTGCACGAAGACCCGGAAAACCATTTCACCATCACGTCACAACAGTGGGCAGCGGCGGAAGACCAGGGCGACGTCATCATGGTGCTGCATAGCCACCCAGGCGACGGATGCAGGCCGGTGCCGTGTGACCTTGACCGACAGCAGTGCTCGCTGTCAGGCGTGACCTGGGGGATTCTGGCGCTACCTTCCGGAGAGTATGACGAGACAGAGCCAGAGAATGGTTCTCTGCTGGGTCGCCCGTTCATTCTGGGTAGCTGGGACTGCTACGGCCTGATCATCGACTGGCACCGCCTGCAGGGCGTTGAGCTGAAGGATCGCCGCGTTACTTACCCGTGGTGGGAAAGCCAGTATCCAGATAACCTCTATTCTGATTTCTGGGAGGAGGATGGCTTCATTGAGTGCGATCCCGTTCCGGGTGCGATGGTCATCATGCAGATCAGCGCGGACAAGTGGAACCACGCCGGGATTATCACCGAAGACGGCCAGCTGCTGCACCACCTTTACGGCCAGCCATCATGCATTACGCCCTATCAGCGCGGTTACTTCCGGGACCGGACTGTGATGGTTGTCAGGCACAAAGACTTACCAAAGGAGATCAAGCCATGGCGATGAGAAAGACGGTCCGCCTGTATGGGGCGCTGGGCGCTCGTTTCGGACGCGTTCACCAGCTGCACGTACAAACACCTGCCGAAGCTGTTAAGGCGCTCTGTGTGACGCTGGATGGCTTTGAGCGCTACCTGATGTCAGCGCGGGAGAATGGCATGGTGTTCACAGTGTTCAAAGGGAAGCACAGTGTGGGGGAAGAAACACTCTCACACGGCAGCGGCGACTTTGATATCCGCATCGCTCCGATCATGACCGGCTCAAAAAAGGCGGGTATGTTCCAGACCATCCTGGGAGCTGTGCTGGTCGTTGCTGGTCTGGCTATTTCGTACTTCTCTGGCGGTACGGCTGCTGCTGTCGGGATGGGCATGGCGAAGTTCGGCGCAATGATGATGATCGGGGGTGCATTCCAGATGTTATCACCGCAGCCAAAAGGGCTTAAAATGCGTCAAGACCCGGACAACGCTCCCAGCTATGCATTTGGGTCCGCCGTCAACACAACCGCCCTGGGTAACCCTGTCGGAATCCTGTGGGGTCGCAGGGAGATCGGTGGATCAATCCTTTCAGCTGGCATCATCGCTAACGAGATCAGGACATAATGGAAAATAAAGCACTGGCTGTTACCGGCAGCAAAGGCGGTGGCGGAAGCCCCAGCACACCAAAAGAAGCAGCCGATAGCCTGCACTCAGTTTCAACTATCAGGATCCTGCTGGGCCTGGGTGAGGGGGAGTTTGATATCAGCGAGGTGTCACCAAAGACAATCATGCTGAATAACACACCGCTGCAGAACCCGGACGGATCTTGGAACTATCCCGACGTGCGCTGGGAGGTCCGTGCGGGCACTCAGACCCAGGAGCCTATCGCAGGCTTCCCTGCTGTTGAGTCGGAGACTGAAGTGGGGACCAGTCTGCGCTATGGCACGCCGTGGGTACAGTCATTCAATAACCTTTCGATCAATGCTGTCAGCGTGCGCATCGGCTTCCCTTCGCTCTTCAGTCAGGACGCGAAGACCGGCGACGTGGAAGGCGCGACGGTGCGCTATCACATAGACGTGCAGGCGGACGGCGGAGCTTTCCAGACCGTGGGTAATTTTGAACTCACCGGGAAGACCGTTACCGGGGACTATGAGCGTTCGCATCGCATCGATCTGCCGAAGGCGACCACCGGCTGGCAGGTTCGCGTGGTCCGTGATACTCCGGACAGCACGTCAAGCCGTCTGGGCAACGACACCACGATGAAAGCCTACGTCCAGATCGTGGATGCTAAGCTGCGCTACCCTCACACGGCTCTGCTTTATGTTGAGTTCGACGCTAAGCAGTTCCAGAACATCCCGAAAATCTCCGTCCTGACGCGCGGGCGCATTATCCGCGTGCCGAACAACTATGACCCGGTGTCCCGCACATATAACTCAACCTGGGATGGCGGATTCAAGTGGGCGTGGACTAATAACCCGGCGTGGATTTTTTACGACCTGTGCGCCGAACCACGTTTCGGAATCGGTAAGCGTATGCAGCGCAGCGGGATCCCGATGGTCGATAAGTGGGAGCTGTACCGAATCGGGCAGCGCTGTGACCAGATGGTCCCGGACGGACGCGGCGGCAATGGGACAGAGCCTCGCTTTACCCTTGATGTCTACATCGCCAGCCGTGCAGAAGCGTGGCAGGTGGTGAACGATCTCGCCGCTGTCTTTGCCGGTATGATGTGGTGGGGTGGTGGCCAGCTGAATGTTCAGTCAGACATGCCAGGCGACATCGCGCACATCATCACGCGTGCCAGCGTCATCGGTGGCAAGATCATCTATAACAGCGGAAGCCAGCGCAACCGCTTCTCGACCTTTGTCGTGAACTACTGCGACCCGAACAACCATTATCAGGACCGACCGGCAGCGGGCCAGATTATCGACCTGGTTAAGCGCTATGGGGCCAACCAGCTGGAAATGACGGCCATTGGCTGCACACGTGAGACAGAGGCGCAGAGACGCGGACAATGGGCGCTGTACACCAACAGCTTTGACCGCACCGCATCATGGAAGGTGGGGATCGAGGGTCTGGCTTATCGACCTGGTCAGATTGTCGCGCTGGCAGATGAGAGACTGGCTGGACGCGTGATGGGTGGTCGTGTTGGCGAAGGTGCTACCCGACAGAACATCACCACGGACTGCAAGACCGATGCAGCAGCCGGTGACACATTCATCGTGCGGACGAAGAGCGGCAACATTGAGAAGCAGGCGATCACCAAAGTTACACAGGATGCGGTGGGCAACAGCGTACTATTCCTGGGTGTACCGCTGAGCAGCGACGTTGAACCTGATTCAGTGTTCGTGATTGATTCCGGCCAGCTGGCGCTGCAAATGTACCGCGTGACGTCCGTACGCTATAACCCGGAGGACAACAACTTTGATTGTGCTGGCGTGGTTTACATGGCTTCAAAATACGACGTGATCGACCGTGGAGCAAGACTGGATGAGCGACCAATCAGCCTGATCGATACCGGGACTATCGCCGCTCCGAAGAACATCAGAATCACCTCCTATGAATCCCTGATTCAGTCGCAACGCCTCACAACAATGCGAGTTGACTGGGATGCAGTTCTGGGAGAGAAGACGGCAGCAGGCACCATCGGCGGAGCAGTGGCGTATGAGGCGCAGTGGCGCAGGAATAGCAACGACTGGATCAACATCCCACGCACCGGACTGACGTCGTTTGAAGTCCCCGGCATCTATGAAGGTGACTATTACGTCCGCGTGCGCGCCATTAATGCCGGTGATGCTTCGAGCATCTGGGCTGATGCCGTTATGGTTCACCTGTCAGGACGTCAGGGGGACGTACCAGCGCCGATTGGCCTGGCCGCCGCTCCGTTGCTTTATGGGATTGCGTGGTCATGGGGCTTTGGTCCTGACTCTGATGACACCCTGCTGACTGAACTGTCATATCGGGTGCCTGGTGATGCAACAGAGCGCCACCTGACCAATGAGTCATACCCATCAACCAACTATCAGCAGATGGGTATCACTCCGGGTCAGCGCGTCTTTGTTCGCGGACGCTGCCAGGATCGAATGGGCAACCTGTCACCATGGACTGACTGGGTAGAAGGCCAGTCAAACGCTGACGCTGATGACTACCTGGCGGGCATCGCAAGCGGATTCCTGACCGACAAAGACGGCCAGCAGCTTACTGAACAGCTGCAGGGCAACTTTGAGATGCAGATGCAGACCCTGCTCAACCAGGGTTACATCATTGATGAGCAGATGGCGCAATACGGAAACGTAAAGGCAGCCGTTGCCCAGATGACGAAGGTTCAGGCAGACGCCACCCGAGCATTCGCTGAGTTCCAGACCGTGGTCACTGCGCAACTGGGTGAGCAGTACGCCACGATCCAGCAGAAGATGACATCTATCTTCGATGCAGAGACGGGCGGCGAGGCAATGTATAGCCTGAAGGCTGGCGTGAACTACAACGGCCAGTACTATGACGCAGGACTGGTTGTCAGCGTGGTTGCTGATGGGGCGGGTTACCGTTCTCGCATCGGTATGAATGCGGACCAGTTCGTCCTGCTTAGTGGTCAGGGTGATGTAACATACTCGCCATTCTCCGTGATCGATGGTGTCGTGTTCATCAATACAGCACTCATCGGAAAAGCTACAATAGACGGCGCGCAGATTAAAGACGCCACCATTGACAGCGCCCACATCAAAGACTCCATACAGTCTGATACGTGGACAAACTCAGGCGGCGCATACGGCTGGCGCATCAGCAAAACGCAGGGTTTCCAGTTCATCGGACAGACGTCACGTAACGTCAGGCTTGATGACACTGGTTTGGGTATCTATGACGCCGCTGGTGTCGAGCGATTTAAGGCGGGTTATCTTGGTTGATTATTATGGAGCGCGCATTACCCCCGATGATGGGGGTAGGCCGCTTATTCTGGATGCTTTCACCAGATTCCTATCCAATCTGGCAACTGGCGTTTCCCTGAAGGGGAACGTCACAACTAACCAGGTAAAAGCCCCGACTGCCGGGGCTATGCCACTCATCATCCCGCGCAAGCTGGTTACCATTTATCCTGGTGAGTCAACGCCCAACATGTATTGGATCGAATCAATCGGGCTTAATGCTAATGGTGTGCTAACCCATGTACCGAAAGGTGGGAGTAACCTTCCGGTTGACCGACAGCCAGCTGAAGTTGGTAACGTGGACGTGTTCTCAGTAGACGGCGGCGGATCTCCTCGGGGGTCATATGGGGTAAGGATAACCAGCGGGTCGAACTTCATGGAGATTAACGACACCTCATACCTGGGCTTCGTTACCTATCGCACTACCGTTAACATCAATGGCGCTTGGGACATCCCACCGGCAATTGTTGCGCGCGGTCCGTATGTTGTCTATGCGCGATGGGATAATACAACCACGCCGCTGTTCCTTAACCGTGACAATAACAGGATCGAGTGTTACACGGCATTCAGCAACACAGCCGGGTCATCAATTGGTGGCACGGTTAACAACGTGAAGATTGTCATCATCTCCTGTGCTTTCGTTCCTGACCTCCCATCATCTGGATGGGGTATGGTCATCCGTAATGCTCAAAATGTGGTGACGTTCTCCAGCAAATACCCCCCGGTCATCTGGCGAGGTGGATATTTCAATTTCCAGTTTTATCGCAACTTCGACACCAGCGGCGGGGAAGTGTTGCAATGGACCGGTGTTACGGCACCTCCGGGCATAAACATAAGTCAGCCCATGATCCCGCTATGCAGTATCGGCGTTCAGCGCGGAGACTACAGCCGATCCGGTGGCTCCTGGACCTATCGTCCTGTGCTGTACTCAGGTTTCAAGATGACCGGCAATCAAGTATCATCAGCCAGGGCTAAATCAGCCGGGACTGACGCTCCAATTACTCTCTATGTCAAAGCGATGCAGGTGGCATGCTCTATCCCATGCATTGACGCGGCAGACTACTTTTAAAGGATAAGTCATGACAGCAGGAACCATTGCACTAACGAATGGCAGCAAGATCGTTACCGGCACCGGGACGGCGTTCACTACAGACACCGCGGCGGCAGACTTCATCATCGTCAACGTTGGTGGGACTGTATATTCACTGGCTGTGGATTCAGTGACGGATGACACTCACCTGAAACTGGTGCTTGATTTTGATGGACCAACCCAGAGCGGTGTCGCGTGGACTAACGTCCCGTATGGCGCGCAGATGCGACTGACGCAGCAAATGGGTAATGACATGTCGCGCCTGATGCGCTTCTACCTGACAGACAAAAGCAACTGGCAGAAAATCCTGACCGGCCCCGGTGAAGTGACCATCAAGTTTCCGGACGGATCGGAAGAGACTGGACTCTCATGGCCAGCGCTGCAGCAGGCCGTGGGCGACGCCTTACAGGTCCGTGGGGAGATCGCCGCAGGCGTTGACCTGAATACCCTTGGGCCTGACTCTAAAGGAATCTGGATCCAGCCTGTGGACGTCAATGCAGCAACCGCGATGCATTATCCGGAAGCCAGCAAGGGCGGAACGCTTGAGGTTCTCCCCCATCGCCAGGGCGTCATCCAGCGATACACGACTCAGGCGATGACCACCTATTCCCGCACGCCATCAGCGCAATGGAATGGAACGGACGGACCATGGTCACCATGGGCGGTCACAGCCAGAGCTACCGGCAACACGATCAGCGCCAATGATGTCACTTACAAAGGAACCGCCACCGGTTCAGTGGAGGAGAGCGCAGCAGAAAACCTGGGTCGCACGGTTTATATCGAATCGTTCGGCGCTAAGGGTGACGGCGTAACCGATGACACTGCAGCCATTCAGGCAGCGCTTAACGACAAAGCCGCGGTGGTGACCTGTTCATCAAAGGTTAAAAAGCACTTCCGCATCACCGGTTCTCTGTTTATGACAACCGACCAGCAAAAGCTATCGCTGAACATGTCTGAGCTGGTTATGGACAACGCGGCGGGCGATAAGTCGCACATTGTCATGGGTACGGGTAACCCGCAGATCAACTACCCGGTAGTTGAGCGCGTAACCTTCATCTCTAAGCAGATTATGAGCGTCTTCTGCGTCCAGGTGAATAACGTCGGTGGTCCAGTGGTACAGGACTGTCTGGCATACGGCGATGCAAAACTATGGGGCCTGGTTGGCATCAATCGCTGCGTGGTCGCCTACATCCGCCGCAACACTGCAGATGGCTACATTGACACGGCAGTCCGTGCAGTTGGGACAGGGCTTGACTCCAACAGGGCTGTAGACGTCGCTATCTATGATAACCGCTTTGTCGGTGGTCGTCGTGCTATGAGCTATGGTGACTTCTGCGAGGGTGGATTCATCCGTCGCAATATTTGCTACAACCAGAGCGACTACCAGCTGGCTCTTGAACCTTCATCAGCAGCAAACGCCCTGCTGTCATTCAAGATCCAGGATAATGACTTTGATACTGGTGATGGCATTTATGCTCAGTTCGTGAAGAACATCCAGATCAACGGTAACTGGTTTGCAGCTCACAGAACGAAACCAATGATCCGCCTTGAGAAGACTGACAGTGTGATTGTTCAGGGTAACCAGGCTTATGCCGGAGATACCTGGATGCTGGATAACGGCGTCAACACCGCGGTGCTGGGAAACCTTTCTGTGGGTGGTAAGTTCGCTCTCGTTTATGGTGCTGATGCCACACTCAACTCAGCTATTGGTAACCACTTCACCGGATGCAGTGAGTACGCGATCAACACCAATTCCCACACCAAAGATCTGCTGATCCGTGATAACCGACTTCAGGGCGCGAAGGGCGGCATCGCCACCACCGGAACGTCACCAGATCACAAGTATTATGGCAACCTGGGCGACACGGCAGTAGGTCAGGGCCAGGAGGTGACAATGAGCGCATCGCCTTACAATTATAAAGTTGGTCCGCGTCCTGAAATTCTGGGATTCAAGGGCGGAACAATCCAGAGCATCTATGTCAATGGCGTGCCTATGGCCACATCGTCTAACGTTGTTCTGGGGCCACTGCCTCCTGGCGCTGCTGTTTATGTCACCTACACTGGTGGCACTCCGGGCCTGGGCGTTCTTCGCGTATAGCAGGGGAAGACATGAAAAAGACAATCACTCGATCACCATTTACGGGGGCGCCCTTCGGGGCGTTTGGTGAGGCGGCTAAGCCGCTTCCCCCAGCTCCGGCATTCACCACACAGCCGGGGACGAATGCCACCACCGGAACGGCCAACGGCCAGACCCACACTGATGTGTTGTTCCAGCCTGGCGGAGTGATGACCATCCAGGGTGCGGCTGCATCTGGTGTGGAGAGCTGGCAGTGGCAAAAACAGAGCGGCGACGGTTCGTGGCAGAACATCTCAGGGAGAACCGGCGCGACCATCACCATCAACAGTGCACCAGAGACGGCTACTGGCGTCTATCGCGTGCTGGCGCGTAATGCAGGGGGCGAGACGCCATCTGAACCGGTGACGGTCACAGCAGCCTTCCTGTACCTCCAGCCGCTGGCTGCTGGTACTGACCCAACTCTGACGCAGTCGGCTGATCGGTTGGCTTACAGCGGGACGGATACGGTGAGCGCCACAGTGACAGCGAAGTTTATCGCCCTAATCCGCTCTTTCGCTGCGCCAACCGCGAATTACATGGCGGTCACAGGCGGCCTCAGCGCCACCACAAGCGACGCAACCAATTATCCGGTAACAACGTATGCCTCTGGCTCTACAGCGCGACAGGTTGAGGTAGGCACGAAATCAGCCGGTACTGCTACTGTTGCGGTCAAGTTGGCTGCATTACAATCAACCTTAACTCTCACAGTCTCATAGGATGACCCATGACAACCAAAGCTATTAAGGTAAGCACAACATTCCAGGCAATCGGCGACGGCACAAAGTCGGTACTGATCGAGGCGCAGGGTGGTGACTTCGGATGGACTGATGCATCAGCCCCGGATGCGACTACGCCGGTGCATAATCTTCGCAGTGGTGAATCAATTCTTTTGCCAGCGGGGATTAACGTTCAGGTGATGGGCGGTGGTGGAAGTTGCGTTTATACCATCTATCCATAAAAAATGGCCCCGATTGGGGCCATTCTCTTATTTGCTTTCGGCAATCAGTATCGCAATTGCCTGCTCGCGCGTGATGTAAAGCTCATCCTCACTGCACGCGCTGGTATTAAGCCAGCGTCCGTCACTGTCCTGGATAGCCCCTGGCAGCTCCTCCATATCATCAGCGTCACCTCTCGCGCTGATTAGCATATGCCACGGAAGGTGCAGAGCCTTACCCAGTTTCATTAGCGTCTCAATCTGTGGGATCTCCACACCACCTTCCCATTTGCTGATCTGGGACTGAGCCACACTGGCACGCTGAGCCAGTTCGGTCTGCGAGTAACCGCGCAGGCGGCGGAATGATTTTAAACGGCAAGTCAGGTTCATCTTTGGTTCCTCAAGGCCGGATGTCCGGCCCGTTAAAAGTTGTCAGATCAGAATGGAATATCGTCATCAAAATCTAATGGCGGCTCATTGGTTGCTGCTGGCGCTGGTCTCGATTGTGGTGCCGGTCGCTGCTGCTGAGGTTGTGGAGTCTGCCCACCATTTCCGCCGCCCTGTCCTTCAGACTTTCCACCCAGCATCTGCAGCACCGCTGATGGACCCTGGAGAACGATTTCAGTGGTGTAACGCTTCTCTCCTTCCTTCTCCCATTCGCGGGTGGTCAGCTTGCCCTGCACCAGTAACTGTTGACCCTTTTTGCAGTACTCGCCAGCAATCTCTGCCAGCTTTCCCCATACCACGATCCGATGCCACTCGCTTTTCTCTTTCTTCTCGCCGGTGTTCTTGTCACGCCAGGTCTCTTTGGTCGCCAGAGACAGGTTACACACCGCGTTGCCGTTAGGGAGAAAACGAACCTCTGGATCCTTGCCCAGACGGCCGCACAAAGTTACCTGGTTAAAATCATTTGCCATGGTTTAAAAGTCCGATTGATCGCCAGCGGCAGGAGCTGCTGGAGTGTTGTTGTCAGTTGTCGCTGCAGCTTGCACGGTGACAGTTTTTTCACCCTTCAAGGCGTTTGCGGGAGCGGCGGGGTTAAAATTCCTCGATTCTTTAATCGTCAGCGCGGCACCGACATCGCGGACCTGATCGGCCAGCGCTTTCTTCATTGCTGGGTTTTTGCTGACTTCTGACCATATGGCTTTCAGTTTCTCTGTAGACTCGCAACGGTCGATCATGGTCATGTATTCTTCAACGGTGCGCTCTGCGCCGCGCTGACCATCGTCATCAGCCGCATTGAGGTCGAATATTGCCAGTTTCGCATAACGACGACCATAGCTGATTGCTGAGCCAGCACCCTGTGGATCGGCCTTGCCCAGTGGAATCTGGATAACGTCGCTCATACTCTGACCGCTTGGAACGTGAATCAGCGTCACTGAAATCAGCATCACATCCTTTGCCTGGCCCGCTTCATGAGTCGGGTTGCAGATCATCAACAGGTTGTTCGTTGACATCGCAGGCCCCATCGCGTCGTTCACGGCGCTAAGGTCAGCATAGTTGGTTTTAAATCCATCATTTCGGCGGTTCTTCTGAGGCTTAACCATCGTGCTACGTGCTTTCACGAAGGCTTCTAAAAGCTGGTCGCATGGGTCGGAGAACTTCATTTTTTCATTACCTCTTTGATCAGGTGTTCGTACTGACGTTCAACGTAATATGGTGGGTCGAGATCGACTGACTCGCCATTGTTATAGGTGGGCCAGATGTCAGCCTCTTTCGCTGCCTTGTACATGCTCAGCGCCTGCTTAAGCTGGGCGGTGCCGATGATGCGGGTTTTTTCAGTAAGCGCAAACTTCACCGCCTGGAATGGTGCAGCGGTTTCCTGTGCCAGCAACACAACCTCTGATGGCGGGCGGTCATAGGCTTTGCTGAACACGTGATACTGGAGCGCCATCTTGATGTGGTAGCCCAGGTCAAACGAGCGGCGGGCGAAGCGTTCCGGCTCTGCGTTCTCACAGGTTTTATAATCCCAAAGGCCAGCTATGTCCGTGACGCGGTCAATGCGGATTTTAACCGGCACGCCCATAAGCATGGTGAAGATGGAGATCTCACTTGCGCCGCCTTCGATAACCTCATTGAACTGTGGGTTCTCCAGCAGCACGTGACGCATCCGGGTGATTTTGTCGAAGTCCTCAGCCTTAATCAGCTCGCGCTCGCCTGCTTCTTCTTTTGCGGCCTTCTCCACTTCATGCCAGAAAATGGGCATCTTCTCGTTCTCGTCGATTGCGACGGCATCGCGGATCATGGCGATAAGCTCGAACGGGTCTGACTTTGAACGACCAGCCAGGCCGCGATCTTTCATCCATGACTGAAGACCGGCAACTGAGGTGATAATCAGCTTTTTATCTTCGTAGTCATTGACGGATGGAGCGCGAACATAGGAAGAGTCAAATACTGACTTCTCCAGCATGTTGGTATGGGCGTTAGTACCGAACTGCATCGCCTTTGACTTTTTGTCCTCTGGCTCTGGGTCAGCGAAGCGCCAGCCTGCCAGCGACTTGTGGAGCATCGCGGTAATGGATGAGCCGCTGATGTGCGACGTGTTCGCGTGGTATTCTTCGTTGGTCAGTTCTGTTGACTGAAATACGATTGACTCGCCGTCTGAAGCGGCCTGCTCTAATCGTGTCTGGATATCTGACATCTGGTTATCTCCGTTGCTAATGTGGCGCTGATAATATTACGTGCGCATACTAGATGTAAAGTAATAATTTGCAGCCTGGAACAATGACTCCACGCCATAGGCTACCGCGGTAAAGGCTCCGCGCCCTCGGGCCAGTTGTAGTGTATCCTTCTGGCGCTGGCTCACCGGGCTGGCCAGCGTCTTGGTGGCGCGCTTCAGCTCAATCAGGGCAAATGGGTGAAGCGGCGTCGGATGGAGCACGACCCAGTCAGACATCCCCGGCCAGATCCCCATCGCCAGCTTTTTCTCCCGGTCCTGCACGCTGCCCTCAGTCTCGTTCGGGACGTGGAAGGCGATAACGTCCGGATAGACGTAGGGCCACTTGCTGGCTACTGCCTTCTGTAGGTCATCTTCCAAGCGGACATCCTTCGGATCGCGCCAGTAAAACTCCAGCGCAAATCCCAGGTCGGTTATGGTTCCTGTTGCCGGTGGCTCATGCCAGAACTTGACCGGCTTTTTGGCTTTGTACTTCCGCATTAAAATAACTCCACGCTGAACACTTTGCGGCTGATGGCATCACGCTTGCCGTTATCGATCCGGCGATGGGTGACGCGGTCAGGCTTCTGGAAATAATGGGCCAGGGCCATAATCTGCCCGATGTTTTTCGCTCTGAGTACTTCCTTCCGCAGGTTAGGCACCATGATGTGCTTATTGACTGCGCCGTCTTTCCACGCCGCCTTGCTGCCCACCCCATTATCCAGCGGCCAGAATACCTCACTGGCTTTGAACTGCTCCTCACTGCCCGGATCCTGAAGCGTGTACTGGAACACAATGCCCTCGCCGTTTGATGTCGGGTTTACCCGGAAGTTAATCACGTTGCAGTAGTCGTCATTCGTGTATGCCTTGCCGGACAGTTTTTTGTTCGGGTCGATGAGTGTGTTATTGCAGAGACGGCAGAAGCGCGCCGCAATATCATTCTCAGCCCCGCAGCCCTCAGACAGGACGACGTTAGGCAAGTGTGGGTGAACCAGGTCAACACATTTCCGGGACTTCCAGAAGTGCTCACAGCGGCCGTCAAGCGAGTCAGCGTCTTCATTCATGCAGCGGCGTGCGAACTTGCCGTTCTCAGCGCTACACTTCGGGCATTCCTTAACGGCACCATTGCGAACGGCTGTTTCGTGGCTGTACTGCTCCAGGAACTCGCTGAAGTACAGATCGGACAAATCCTCCATAGTCCCGGCGAAGTCGTAGACCATGCAGTCCTCTTTGCTCATCCCCAGTTCCTCGCGGTGGTACGCTTTAAGCTGGCGCATTCCACGCCCTACCAGCTGAGTTAGCAGGGTTAGCGATCCGATACGGCGCAGGATGACGATGGTGTCCCATGGTGGAATGTTAACGCCGGTAGTCAGGCAGCCCACCTGGAAGATGAATTTACACTCATTCTCATAGGCAGCTTTCAGGATGCGTTTGCGCTCAGCCTTCGTCGTCTCCTGCGTGACGATGCCATAGCTGACACCTTCGGGGAGAGCGGCGGCGGCCTCCTGGCAGTGCTTCAATCCTGCGCACGTGACGAGCACGCAGTTGCGATGCTTCGTTACCTTGACCATCATGTCCATAATGCGCTGGGTCATGCTGCCAGATGCCAGTATGGCCTCCTGCATCGCCACCAGGTCAGCACTACCGAAATCACCATCACCTTCGTTGCCATCACTATGGAACTGATCGAGGTCATAGCCCAGCCCCTCAGCGGAGCCGAAGTAGGTCGGAACCACTGACCCAAACTTGACCAGGTATGGGCTGTCGATGTCCACGATCTTCTCGCGCCAGAATCCTGGGCTTTTGAGGTCGTTGTTGATGATCGCCTCAGTACCACGATAATCGGTGCCGGTGTAGCCGATGATAATCAGCTCCCGACCATACATCTCCCGGCAGCGTCGTTGCAGCTCGCGGATGATGATGGTTGCAGATGAGCGACCCTCCTCTATCATCTGACTCATATCCTCATCAGCCTGCTCACTGTTTACCACGTCAGTGACGTTCACCTGATGGCATTCATCGATCAGCAGCACGCGCGGCACGAAGTTAATCAGCTTGCCATCCAGGGCGTTGACCACGGTTCCCTCGCTACCGGCGATAACAGGATAATGAGACGAGCGGCGGCCCAGTGATGCACTGAACACGGAGTTAGGCACACCGAAGTTCCGCACCTCGTCATGGTCCTGCTCAATAATCTCACCCTGGCGCGACATAATGAGGACCGACCATTTCAGCTGGCGGGCCCGCTTACAGACCATCGCGATCATGACCGTCTTACCGGCAGATACCGCTGCTTTAACCACGACGGGGTATTTATAATCGCGGATGCTTTCGGCTGTGATCCGGTATGTCATCCACTGATAAGAGAAGGGAGGAAACGGGCATTCGCCCAGCATTGCCTCCAGTTTCGGAATGTTGGTTTTCTCAATCTCTGCGTCGATATTAAATTTCATTTGCCTATTGCCTCATCTGTGAAGGCGTGTATTATTACCCACACATCATACACAACGCAAGGCTAAATTATGAAACAGAAAGAAGATGAGCAGACCATTGAAGCGTTCAGCAATGGCCTCATCGCATCGCACTACACCCCCCTGCTGCCTCCGACGTCAGAGGTTATCAGCGGTAATCGCTGGATGGGCAGCAAGACTCCTGACCGGATCCGCGACCTCTGGTCTACGCCGCTCTGGCTGTTCCGCTACCTTGACCAGCGTTATGGCCCGTTCAACATTGATGGCGCAGCCAGTGCCAATAATGCGAAGTGTGCGCGCTACTTCAGTCTGGGTGGCGAGGATGCGTTTTTCGCGAAGGTGGTTAAGGGAGATAAGATTTTTGTTAACTGCCCATACTCGCACGTTCAGCCATGGGTGACATTAGCTAAGAAGTGGCTGGCTGCTGGTGCTGAAGTGACAATGGTCCTTCCTCATGATGTGTCAACGCAGTGGGCTGCAGATGGAATTATCAGCGCAGCTGAAATCATTCACATCATCGGTTCTGTTTCTGGTGATAAATGGCGAACTGGCCGTGTGGGTTTCGTTAATGCAGATTCCGGGAAGGAAGTTGGTGGAAATAATAAACCAACATTGATTCTCCACTTTAAGCCTAAATCGAAGTGCAGCAAAACGCTGTACATCTCACGGCCAATGATGGAGAAAGCGGCAGTATGATTCCGCGTGGGAGCATGTTCTGGGCAATGCTGTGCTATGGGTTCCTGGCGACAGCGGCGAATGATATTAACGGAGGTGATGGCCAGCGCGCTGTCACTCGCAGGTGGTGCTGATGAAAGAGATCGAAGTAAGTGCAATCATGGAGCGTGATATTTTCTACGCACCTTTGGCTATAACCCCATGCGGGGTTGTTTATGTATGGCGTGGCGAATGGATAAGACTGAATCCAAAGATAGGATCAGATCTCGATCATTGGACTAACCGCGCTTATGACGGGAGAGACCGCCGCATCTATCGTGGCATCTTCACAATCAAGGTGGCAGCCCATGGCTAGATTATCCCAGGAAGATCAGGCCCGCGAATACCTCGACCTGCTGGTGTCCATGGAGCTTTGCGTAAAGCTGGCCCGCAAGCATGGTGAGAAGGTTAACACCAGTCTGCGCAACTGCTGCACAGCTCTGATGCAACGCATCCGCGATCACCAGAATTACCTGATCGTGCAGGGCGTCCGTAAACAACCATTCCCAGCTGGTGCCGTTGACATGATGCGCCGCCAGCTTGATCAATTCCTTACCGATGAAGGTGGCAAAGATGAGTGAAATCAGCGAAGCTGCGAAAAAAATGGTCCGTCATTATGTTGGCGTGGAAAATCCTCAGATAAGCGTTTTTGGTGACGTTTGGCATATTGAGGGTGACCGGGATAATGCTGAGGAATTGGCTCAGCACATTTTGGATCTGCAGCATAAATATGATGCGCTGGCCGCACTGACTGCGCAGCCCATTAAACTGGCTAAGGATTTAAAGCTGAGTGAAAAGGCGCACCAGTCTCACATCGATTATGCCGAAGGGTATAACGACAGGGCGGAAATGGATCGCGCAGCCATCCGTGCAGCCGGTTATCAGGTGGAGGGTGAATGATGCAGTGGGTGCTGATCATGGTCGTACTCTGGGGCAATGCCCCGGCAGTTAATACGCAGGTATTTTACTCAAAGGAAACCTGCGATCTGGCCGCCGCCGCTTTCGAGGACATGAAATCCTTCAGCACTGGCGGTTCATACAAGGCGAAGTGTGTACAACGCAGCGTTGACCAATACGGCGCTATTCACCTGGATAAACAGCCATGAATACGCGCCAGGAAGTGTGGACCATCGCTCAGCAAACTGGCATGGATGAGTTCATATCCAAAGTCTCATCAGTGTTCGGGAAGGGTGCGGAGGTTGCGATAGAGACGGGCGGCGTAGTCTATGAGACCCGCGACGGATTGATGGACTCGGGCCAGGATCGTGTAGTGCCAGGGACTGGAGCTACAGAGCGCAGGCTGAAGCCTAACCGGGAGCTAAACGAGGTACTGAAAGAGTGCCGGGAGTTCTCAAAGAACCCTAAACGCAGGACGTTACACAGAGGGAAATAATGATTAGACATTTTCATGGCTCCCCCATTTGGGGAGCTAAAGGGGAAGTAGCCAAAATCGCACATCGCGATGGTGGTGCTTTTATCTCCTACGCCAGGACGGATCAGATAACGCTGGTTTATCAGATTGCCGATCAAATAGGCCTGGACAATGGAGCGTTCTCAGCATGGAAGCGAGGGGCCATTCTTGATTGGAATTTATTTTACCGCTGGCTTGATAAGTACTATGAAAATGAGAAAACCCTTTTCTTTGTCATACCTGACATCATAGAAGGCAGCGAGATTGACAACGACAGGCTGATCCGTTCCGTACCTGAAGCATTCAGGGATAAGGCAGCGCCTACATGGCACCTTCATGAATCAATAGATCGCCTGATCAATCTTTGTGCCGATTGGCCTCGCGTATGTTTCGGATCTTCTGGCGAGTATGCTGTTGTCAGATCTCCAGCCTGGCATCGCAGAATGAAAGAGGCATTCACGGCAATTTATAATTCACCGCACCGGCCAATGATTCATGGGTTAAGGATGCTGGATAATAGAGTTCTGGGGCAGTGGCCGCTTACAACAGCGGACAGCACCAACCTGGCAAGTAATGTGCCTAAACTCGAAGTAAAATATCCAGATATTACCGCCCAGCTCCGGGGAATAGGTTGCAATGACGACGAGGTGAAGATGGGTAGATGCGCGATTCTGAGGGCTGCAATCGAAAAATCGAATCCTCCAACCTATGACCAGTGGGCCAGCATGAACGGACTTTACCCTTGCGAGTACTGGAGTAAAAACTAAGCCTCTTCGGAGGCTTTTTTAATATCCGTCGAAAATAACCCTTGCCATAGTATTACGCCTGCATTATATTCCTTTCATCGGCTGAATATGCCAATCACTAAAAGGAATCCATCATGAAACTGTTAATCATCGCCGCCGCTCTCTCTGCCCTCCTCACCGGTTGCGCTTCCATCGGCGACCACGTTGGCGGCCCTGACCGCTGCATGGTGATGGCTGGTGACGTGTGCGCCCAGCGTGTTGAGAATGGCATGGTCGTTGCCGGTTCTACCGTTGACATCTACAACGACGGCACAATCCTGGCAGACGTACCGGTCCGCAAATCAGCGATGCGCCACATGGGTGACTCTGTGGCATACAATGGCGGCGGCACCATCATCGGCAGTCGTCACAACCCAGCCGTTAAACCTAAACTGAACTGAGGCGAGCATGGCACACGATAACAATCGCCGGATGAAGTGGACCGTCCAGGCTGATATGCGCGCAGAGGAACTTGCTGGAAAGGTGACGCCGGAAGAGATCGCCAAAGAGTTAGGGTGCACGGTCACCGCTCTGGAAACGCGCGCCAGCAAGGTCGGGATTTCACTCCGCATGAGTGGCGCTTCAATCTGGCGCGAGACGCCGGAGGAGAATAAAGCCGTGGTCGAAATGTACCAGGCCAAAGTCCCCCGCAAGGTCATTGCTAAAAAGTTCGGGGTGAACGAGAACCAGATCGGACGCATCGCCTATAACGCAGGAGTTTGTGACCGGCGCGGCCATTGGTCAGAGCAGGAATCCGCAGACGTTGCCTGGTGGTATGGGCATATCCCATCGGCGAAGCTGGGCGCGGTCATGGGGAAGAGCGACGCGGCGATCACCTCTGAGATGCATAGAATCAGATACGGGCTGTTTGGCCGCAAGAGTCGCGAGTGGTATCAGAAACACATGACCAGCCGCTATACCGCGGAGGATTTTGGCCTTGAATCAAGGTTTGTAAATCACCGGAAGTTGGTGCGGAAGTTATTGCAGAAGATATGATGTAGTAATAATATAATCGTCACACTAAAAATGAGGCTATCATTATGAACGATAAGATAGAAAAAGCACCACCGACGCTAACGGCGGCACTGTCTCCGTTCCACGTATCGCACAGCCTGATTATCAGTCAGCTTAGCGAACTGGGCGCGTGGGAGCGCCTGCGCCCTGAATACATCAGTTCAGGCCAGTTGCGCCTGGCACTGCAGGACGCAGAGAAGTTACTGGCCGATGTTCAGCGTTTGCATGGCTACCTTTTCGAAATGGTTCAGGATCCGAAATACTGGGGGAAGTGATGGATAATTTAAAACTATGCAAATGGTTGTCTGATGAATTCGGAATTACCGACCAGCAATATGACGCTTATATTCACAGCTTTAATAAAGACGTTATGTCTGGCAGCCCCGTCCAGGATAATTGCTGGCAGCAGCGCGCAGAAGCAGCAGAGGCGAAGCTGGCAGGGCTGGAGAAGCAGCAGCCGTATGGTTACGTTGTGATAACGGGTACGGGTGCTAAAAAATTCTCTACTCGCCACCCGAGACTGCGAGTAACCAATGAGCCGCCTGTTGCCGTATTCACCCGCGCCCCGCCCGCCGCTGACCTGGCTGAAATTGTTCCTGAAGATTTAAATGGGAAGAGCATGAGCTATATTGCTGATAAATTTCAGGTGTCAATTTCAGAGGCGCAATTTATTCTTGTCGGTTTTAATGCCTGCCGAACGACTATCCTGCGCAAAATTGAGGAGGTGAAGCTGGATTACTTCGGATCGCTAGTGTCAAAGGCTCGCATTTCTGCAGATAAAGCGATGGTTAAATTTCCTCAGCCTAACTATGTGCTGCTGAAGGTTGCGGAAGAGGCGGGAGAGGTTGTGCAGGCTGGCGTCCATTACGCAGAGGGCCGGATGAAGTGGGAGAAACTGGAGGGTGAGGTTGTTCAGTTGCTGGCTATGCTCATCCGCCTGGTTACTGAGGGCGATCAGGTTAACGGCATAGCACCTCCGGAAAGCTGCCGGAATTTTATCCCCGCGCCCGCCGCTGAACTGGCTGACTTGGTGCCGGATGAAATAACCCACGCAGATGCACCTGAGCTACAGGAAATAGCATCAAGCGCACGCGCCATCGGCATAAAGGGCGCCTATGCCGGATTTGCTGTTGGTGCAAACTGGATGCGTGCCGCCATCCTGCGCAAAATTGAGGAGGCGAAAAAGTGACCCCGGCACACATGGGCGTAGATATCGCTGTCGGGGCTGAGGTGATGATTGCAGCTGGCGTCTTTGCCGGTCACTACGGCCTTGTGTATGAATATGACGGCATCATCGCAAAGATGCAGGTCACAACAAAAACAGGAATGAAAGTTTCAACACGGTCTCACAAAGGCCGCCTTATGATTCTTTCGATGAATGACATCGATCGGCAATTAACCTTAGGCAACTGGCAGGAACTGCAGGTTGTCGAACATTACAGGAAATCTAAAAAATGACACATATGAATGCAGGTATTCGCGAAGCAATGATCGAGAAAGCCCTGGTTACTTCAGGTATCAATGAGCGCCGCCTGGTGCTGACTCAGGACCGCGCAAACTTCGCTGAGAAAGTGCGCCAGGTTCTGCTGGGTCTGGGTGACGTGACTGACGCCATCCTGGATGAAAGAAAGGCTCTGATTGAAAAGTGGAATAACCACGAATACAACATTCAGTACATTAATCTTTATGGCAGTTCTAAGCAGTCACACCTTGATGTAAACCTTAACGGCATGGCAGTTGATCTTTGCTTCAACGGCGCGAGCGCCCGCAATGGTGACACGCCCCTGGGAAAGTCTGCAGAATTTAAACGCTGGGTATCATACAGCCGCAAGAACATCGCAGATGCTGCTCTGGCTGATGAGTTTATGTCGCTTGAGAAACGAGCTGAAGATCTTAAGGGAGAGGAGCAGACGCTACGGGCGACACTGACAGCGGCGACGAAGCGATTCAGAACCATTGAGAAAATGAAAGAGGAATGGCCTGCATCTGCTGAGCTGCTTCCTGATGACTTGCCAGTCGTCCAGACCGGCACCGGTGTAGCACTGGCGGTTGATGACCTTAACGCCATTTGCGGCATCCCGAAAGATAAGGCATAATCATCCCCGGTTAATTCCATTGCTGATCTGTATTTGGCCCCACGCTATATGTGGGGCTTTTTTTTTGCTATCGTTCGCTGTGACGAAAACTTAATCAGGAAACACAGCAATGCAACACAACGACCTTCCCCCTGAGATCTCCAGTTGGATCGCGAGAATACCCGTAGCACTCGCGGGCGCGGCTGGGGCTTTCGTTGTCGTAGTATCTAAAGCCGAACGCAAGACTGGCGCGGCCTCTCTCTCATTTATCATGTGCGGATTACTCGTCGCTGTATTCTGCGCCCCAGCTCTATGTGACGTGGTTGGCATCAAGTCCGACTCCATGATCAGCCTGATCAGCTTTGCCACCGGGACCGGATGGTCCTCTGTTGTGACTAAAGTTCAGAATTGGCTGACTGGCGTTAGGATGCCAGGTGGTTCAGAATGATACAGTCCATTCACAATCACTTCACCATGCAAGGGGCTTGTTTAGATATGAGCGGAGATCCTAGCTTTTGGGCTACCGGGTGGGGCTTTATCGTCCTGCTCATTATCTTTGCGAGCTGCCAGGTTACCATCTGGCATCGTCGCATCGGCGACAGCATATCAGAGCGCATCTATTGCTGGGTGATGTCCATCACCTGCGTAATGGCCTGGGCGCACATCATTGAGGATACCTACCCGCATTACCAGATGAAGATCATGCTGACAGCGACGGCGCTATGGTTATTCTGGCGATGCATCAGGAAGGTGTTCACCCCACGGGCCAGGAGCATCAATAATGGTTAACATCCCCCTGTGGGCTAAGTTGCTGGCGATTGCGCTGGCACTGGCCGCCGCCGCCTGGTTAAACGACAGATACGTCGTATCCCCGGCCGTAGCGAAGAATGACAAGGCCTGGTCTGATAAGTGGCATGACCGGGATAACGCAGACAATAAGGCAAAGCAAAATTATGACGCAGAGCAGAGAGCAAAAGAGCGGGACGCGCAGGCCGCACTTGACCGGATCCAGTCTGAACATGATGCAGAGATTGCGCTGGCTGAAAGTCGGGCTACTGCTTCTCGTCGTGAGTCTGCTGGGCTGCGCAAAGGAATCAGTGACGCCATCGCCCAGCTACAGCAACAACGCGGCGAAGGTTCCGGCACTCAACCCGTCATCTCTGCAGGGGCCAGTTCCGGCGTTCTGCTCTCCCAGCTGTTTGGAGAGCTTGACGATGCAGCGACAAACTATGCAGCAGAGGCTGACCGCGCAAGGCGGGCAGGGCTGAACTGTGAACGGTCATATAACGAAGTAAGGAAGGTAATAAATGACGAAGCAATTAGACGATAACGGCGTTCAGTTCACCGGCGCGTGGGAGAAGTTCAGCCCGGTGCCGTACTACGCAACAGAGGCTGAGCGTAAGCGCGGGATCCAGACCATCGGTAAGGGTCACGTGATCAAGGCTGGGGAGCGCTTCACCTCGATCAGTGAGCGCCAGGCTGACGTCCTGCTGCGCCAGGATATGTCAGAGGCAATTAACCGTGTGAATGCCGTTGCTCACCTGTCGCTGAATCAGGCGCAGTTTAACGCGATGTGCGACCTGGTGTTTAACGTCGGGCCAAACTGCATCCGTGCCGGCACAGGAACAGGTGAGGCGCTGCGCGCTGGCGACATCGCCACGTTGCGTAAAAAGCTCCCGCAGTTCCGCAACCAGACCCAGCCTGATGGAAGCCTGAAGCCGGAGCTGGGTATCTACCGTCGTGCTGTTGGTCGCCTGGCGTTGTTTGACGGCAAGCCGTGGCAGGAAGCCGAAGCCATCGGCCGCGCGGTGAAGTCGCTATGAGTGACCAGCCTTTGAGCGCCAGGAAGGTTCAGGTCAAGTTTAAGCGGATGCCACGCGCTGAGCGACTCTGTATGACGCAGGAGGAGCTGGCGCGCTATCGTGAGCTGTCGAGTGCAGGGAATAAGCAGGGCGGCGTCATCCTGCCTACGCAGGACCGGAAGATGATCGATGATGGTGTGAAGACGTTTGACTGGAGCCATACGCATTATCAGCGAGGTATGAAATAACGCTCTGTGCGCCATTCTGAGAGCACCAATAAAAAAGGCACCTAACTCTGGGTGCCTTTATCTTTTGTGTTAAACCTGGTGCGGATGGCTGCCTATTTAGCTGGTCGCCATGCTACGACATCGTTGGTGTTACGCTGTGATGGATTCCACGGCCAGTAAATGTCACCACGACGCACGCTGTTTAGCTGTATTCCCTGCCGTGTTTTTATGTCAAATAAAACAGCCATGCTGATAGGGCCATCTGAGTGCTTGCCGTCCCAATTTTTCCACCCATCATCCTGCTGCGCCTGATAGGCCGCCACTGCTGTCTCAGTTGGCACAGTGCCAGCGCTTTCATGGCTCAAAAATTTACCACCCAGATCCACGTGACCGAATCGAACACCACCCAGAGACTGAAGCTGAGCGCGGTCAATGTTTTCCTGGTTATCTTTCTCAGCATCTTCCTGGCGCTTCACCTCTGCAGCATAGTCGCATTCAGCCAGCAGGCTGGCATAACTCACCAGGTCGATCAGGGTATCTTCACAACCGGGCGCTGCTTCATTGCGTGCCAGCTTAAGCGCCAGCAGCATGGCCCAGATATCACGCTCCTTCAGATTGCGGCCAGTGATGGCGTTAAAGATGCGCGCAATGTGTGCAGCGGTGCGCTCACCCTGCTCACCATAGTTATGGTCAGCGGCGCGCTGCGCCTGGGTTTCGGTTGCCTCGTTCAGGAAATGAGTTGCTTTCATGCTGTCCTCTTATTCGGTAATGGTTAAATCAATGCCGCCGCGCTTGCAACGCAGGCTGACCTTAATGCCCAGGCTTGCCGCGACATATCGCAGCTTATCCAGCCAGTATTTACGGCTTTCGTCTGAATATGACAGGTAGCCAGACTCAATCAGGGGGATAAAGGCCGTGGTTCCGACTTCGTTATTCTGCTTCAGGAACTCCCGCAGCTCCTCGCAGGCTTCTTCTTTAAGCTTTCGCATCGACGTGTTCCTTCAGGTCAGCCAGCGCGGTGTGGACGTCTTCGCGGATGAACTCGCAGAAGCCATTTGCAAAAACGCCGGTGACGAATACCTGGCCGCGTAGTGGTCCGATAGGAACCTGGCCGATGTTAACGCGGGTTCCGTTGGTGAATGCCCAGGCGGTAAGGCTACCCAGGCAGGGGCGCGCTGATTTATTAGTTGAGCACATGGCTGATTTTCCACTGGGTAAGTTGGTTGAAGAATGCATTATCATCTGCCGGAATGAAGCAGTGACCATACTGTTTTTCCTGCATCGCTTTCGCTTCGGCACTATGGCCGGTGCCGATCAGGATAGAGTCAACACGCTCACCGAACTCACCACACAAGGCAATAGCGCCCATGTGAACCATGATCGGGTCGTGCTCTTTATTCACGTAAGCCCCGGCCAGCAAAGCGTCAATACTGCTGGAGCTAAGCGCTGAGGTGATCTCGCTGAAAATGACCTCATTGCAGTCAACGAAAATCACGTTTTTATCCGTGGTAGCCTGTTCCTGATGAATCAGTTCGATCAGGTCTAACAGGTTCCCGATAACCAGTTTGCTTTCGTTAAATTGCGGCATAAATACCTCTATTTGTTTTCGCAACCGGCCATGAATACGGCAGCGGCGCGGGTGACATCAACGACACCCAGCACCTGCTGGGCGACCTGCATTTTGTTATGAGCCAGGATGATGTGCTTATCGGCGTCATCCAGCTTAACGAACTTTGAAGCGGTACAGACGTCGCGGCCCATGTCGTAATAGGTGCCGAATACATCAGAGTAAGCGGAAACCAGACCGGAAGCAGCGGCTGCCGTTTCCGGGTTGTTCAGGTTAGCGCCAGATTTAGTCAGGACAGACACGACCTCAGCACCGGATGCATCAGCAACGACAGACTCGCGGGATGCGTGAGCGTCAACGATGGACGAAGCGGCGATGATGAGAGTAATTGCCAGGATGCCGGTGATGCGTTTCATTGTCTGTCCTCATTAGGTGGGCGGCCATTCCGCCCTTGAGATGAATATTACGACAGCATAATATTATGGGCAAGCTATTTCTTAACTTTCCGTCGAATATTTTTAGGTGGCTTAGGTCGGGGCGGCCCGCAGGCCACCGCACGCAGCTCCTTAAGCCAGTCCGGCACCGGGTTTACTGGCTGACGATCACACATGATTTTGCCGTCCGTAATGAGTACCGGCTGACGAGATACCACGCCAGGTCATAGGTGATGCGCCCGTGCTTCTTCTTGCTCCATGACATCAGCATCTGAGCGCGGATCCCGAGCTGGGTCAGGCGAAGCAGCCAGGCAAAAGCAAGGGTCGCCGCTGACGTGCCAATGATGAGCATAGCCCAGGCGAATAGCATGGATGCATGGTCCGGCATGAAGCTGGCATCTTCGGACGCGATGTCGTACAGGATAAATATCACTGTCATGGCGGGCCATACCACCAGGAACCACGGTGAGCCGATGAATAGAGGGTCGCGGGAACGGGTGAATGCGTAGTACAGGACAGCGGCGGCGAGGATTACCAGATAGACTGAGTTAGGCATATTTTGTTGCTCCATTTCATTTTGCTAAGGCCCGCCGTAGCGGGCGGTTGATGTTATTACCAGCCCACTGACACGCCAGCGTTATAGCCGGTGCCGTGCTGAGTATCGGTGCCTACTGCAGCCTTGACCACCACGGTCTGGCTAACGCGTGCGCTGAATCCTACCGCCAGCGCCTGCTCACCCTCATATCCACCGGTTGCAGCGCCAAGAGCAAAGGTCTGGCTCTCCAGCACCTGTGGGATTCCTGCAGCAGCCAGGGCTGTTGATGTGCCCGCATTCGCCTTCTTGTGGTTCTCATCGATCTGTTTACCCAGGCTGGCGAACTTGCCGTTATTTCGGGCATTCATATCGCTGATCGCCTTATCGGTGCTGTCTGCCCGCGAGGCCATGCTCTGATTGACTTTAGCCTGATCTGCTTTCCCGCTCTGGATGCGTGAATCAAGGTCCGCCGCTGTCTCTTTCAGCGCTGCATCCTGCCGAACCTGGTCAGCGCTGAACGTGTCGTTACCCACCTTTCCGGCCAGCTTTGACTCAGTGTCAGCGTGGAGCTGGGCAACCAGCCGATCCTGCGAGCGATCAGTGATGGCCTGGTCCGCCTTATTGGCGCGCACTTCACCCTCCAGCGCCTTACCGGCTGATTCAGTGTATTTGGTCTGGATCTCGTTCCACTGCGTCTGTTCTTCCTTCCAGGCTCGGTTGCGTTCGGCGTCCAGCGCTGCAGACTGCTTCTGGATGTCAGCGGTGTTCTTCTGGATCACGCTGGTCTGTTCACGGTTGACGTTGTCAATGCGCAGGATGTCGGAGCCGATTCCGGAGATCTGGCCGGACTGCTGCATGATGGCGGTTTCAACACTGCCACCATTCGACAGGCCCACCAGTTTTGCCGGGATGACAGTTGCGTGCGCACTGATGCATGACATGGCGACAGCAGCGGCGAGAATTGAGAGTGTGCGTTTCATGGTTAATTCCTGTTGGTTGATGCCCGCCTCCGGGCTGGTGAGGTGATACTACGCATTCATAATATTATGCGCAAGTAATATTTACATCATCGGTTGAATATTTTTATCGGGCTGTCCGTTGGCACCGATGGCCGGAACATCCGCAGCTCTGCATCAGTCAGCCAGAGCTGAATCACCGTAGCGCTGACTACCTTCCACGTCTCGACAGTGCAGCGCCTGCCGTAATATTCGATCAGGTCGCCACTGGTCAGTAAAACTGCTGGAATATCTCTTCCGACTGACATAGGGTTAACCCCGCATTGTGTAGCCATGGACGGCACCCCCTACTCTCCTTCCCTCATCATGAGGAAGACAGACATAGCGGCTCGCAGTGCGCCACGACTGGATGAATCAACGCCGCTATTCGAACGGTAGATTTTAAACCCACCATCAAACTTATCATCATAAACAAGCGAGCTTGCATCCCACCTGATTATGGCGTTGCTTAGCGAAATCTTGTTTTCGATAATAATCGGCCCGGCATCAGCCCATGAGTTGCATGGGTCGAACTCTTTCCAGCCAAGACATAGAGCACCAAATTCACCTACCGGCTCACCATACTCATGGATGAATGTCAGCCCTCTGGCTTTGGTATAATCACCAAACTTCTGAGTTGACTCCGCAATCATGCCGTTAATCTCGAAATCGCTCATTTCTGCGTAATTCATTTCATCAGCCCCGACTCTTTTAGCGATGCAATTTTGTCCTCGCGCTTCATCACAGCCTCTTTCACCGTGCCAGCGTACCCTGCGTAATACTTCCGGCCATTGGCATGTACATATGCCTCATAGCCACCGGTTGACCGCTTATGGTGGATGCCTTTCGGTAGGCCAATCATTCGCTACCCTCCAGACGGTCAAGGCGTTCAATCTCAGCAACCAGAAGAGCGGCGGCGCGGACCAAATCCTGACGTGGTGACTTTGGTTTGAACCACTCCTTATCCCACGGCCAGAATCCTGGTAGTTCCTTCATATTTTCACCAGTAAGCTGTGTAACAACGGATGATACTGCATAGCTGGCCCCGGCCACTGCGAGCTGGCCGGCAAGGTAGTGGTCATCACGCTCTGGGGTCCATTCTTCGACCTCAACCTGGCGCTGGCGCTCTGCCTTAACATCATCAAGTGCTTTACTCATAGTTTCACTTTCCTGTATTGTGTTGCGTTGTCGAAGCGTCGAATATATCACAAGTTTCGTCGAATAAAAGCATGGCAAATAAAAATCATCCGATGAGCCACCGTCACATTCCCCGCAAGCCCTGCTATCTCTGACCTGATTACCCTTGCAAATATATTACGCACGTATTATATTGCCACCCATCAGGCGTCGAATCCTTATTGCCTTATTCCAGATGTGAGGAATGTTAAATAATGTCCAGCAACAAAATTCACGAATTTGCATTACCGAACGGCACACCAGCAGCCCCGCTGACCTGGGCGCATGGCCGCAAGGCGTTCAGTAATAAATATCAGAAACTGGTTCCGCAGCCTGAGTACCTTCCGCGCGATCACATGGAAGCCAGGGAACTGGCCCAGCTCGCAAAATGGCTGCCTTCGAACATATCTATCCCGGCAGGCACGGACAAAGATCAGCGCGACCAGCTGAAGGCTGCGATCCCGCTCTGGTTCCCTGGCGGACTGAAGAAGAAAGGCGCAGATGGTGGTGATAGCTGTCGCCGCCGCGCTGTGAATATGGCCCCCACAAAGCTGGTTGTATTCGACCTGGACGAGTGCAGCCCTGAAGCCTACAACGTCCTGACAATGGCCGTGCTGAACGGTTACAGCGCCATCAGCTACACCACGCCCAGCGACACACCAGAGGCCCGACGTGTCCGCCTGGTGATCGAGCTGGACCGTCATGTCCTGTCCGGGAAGGATGGCAAGGGGCTGGCCTCATCCCTGGTGATGCAGGAGCTGATGGAGTCGTGCAACGCCGAACCGGTGGCAGAAGAGCGCGGCGTATGGTTGCTGGCCGGGAAACGCGTGGCGTTCGACATGTCCGTTCACGACGCGGAGCAGTACCTGATCAGGCCGCACAAAGAATCTGAGGTGAATCTCTACCATGGTGACCCTGTCAACCTGGACAGACTCGCCACCACCCAGTGGCAGCCAGAGGTGGCGGCGTGGGGAATCACCGGCAAGAAAGACAGCAGCGAGAAGGATGCCCGAGAGTACAGCCCGGAAGAGTGGGACAAGCTGGCGTCAGGAGCCAAAGATCTGGTAAGCCTGGCCGGTGAACGCGGCTGGGTGCAGGTCAATGACTCAACCATCAACATCATCTGTCCGAACTGCAACGCGCACAGCAACCCGAACGAACCGGCAACCGGTGGCACAGTGATCAAGCTCCCGTCCGGCAGCAACCCGGAACCGCGCTTCGTGTGCTCGCACAGTCACTGTCGCGATCTGAGCCGGAACCAGGCGCTGGCTTTCATCCTGATGCGCGCCCCCGGCGAGTGCGTGCCGGAGATCAACAAAGTCCTGAGTGCTGACGAGATCCAGTCTATCGCCACCGGCATCACGCGGGAGCAGGCTGAGTACGCCAGCAACGGGATGGACTACCTGCGCGAATGGCAGCGCCAGGGCGGCGTCAATGGTGAACTGACCATCCGCCAGATTAAGGACCGCAGGAAGTCGCTGGAGATGGACGACGACTACCTGAAATCGTTGCTCTCAGATGCGGCTGAATTCACCTATGACGGTCCGTCATTCGATGAGTATGGCGACGAGATCGAGCCAGAGATGACACCGGATGAAATGGAGCAAAAGCCGGATGATTATCACGATGAGCCAGAGGGTGAAGATGATACACCGCGTTTAACGGGCCTCAGCGCCATCGTGGCGGCCTCAAAGGCTAACGTTGAGCCTCCGGCATGGGTTATTGACCAGCTCGTCCCTACGCGCTCTGTAGGCTTTATTTACGGGGCATCCGGAACGAAGAAAACATTTGTCGCTCTGCACGCTGCTCTCTGCGTTGCTCAGGGCGTCCATTTCCTGGGCCTGGGTGTTCGTCCGGGTCACGTGTTTTACTTCAGCCCGGAAGACTTCGACGGCGTTGCAGAGCGTTATGCCGGATGGCGCGAGAAGTACAACAGCGGCAAGGTGCTCGAATCGTTCCACCTGACCCACCACCGCCTGCCCCTGGAGGACCACGACAAGATGCGCACACTGGCAGCAGGCTGGGTGCACAGCAACCCTGATGACCAGATAGGCCTGATCATCGTTGACACCCTGTCCAGTAACAACGCAGGCGCTAAGTCCGAGATGAACGAGAACGACAACAACCAGATGGCAAAGGTCATGGCAGGCGGCGAACTCCTGGCCCGTGCACTCAACTGCGCAGTGGTCATCCTGCACCACACCGGCAAGCCGAACCCGAACGATAAGTTCGAAAAGACCAGCATTCCCGATCCACGGGGAGCTTCAGCGCTGAAGAACAACGCCGGGTTCGCAATCTACATGAAGGCCGTCGCCCGCAGTCATGACGTCTCGCTTCACGTGAAGAAAGCGAAGGGTGTAGCAGCATTGCCGCCGCGCAGGCTTAAAACCGAATCAGTCCGCTTACCCGAGCGTATCGTTGAGGCCAAACGCAAAGCGGTGCAGGATCTGGTGCCGGTCCCGGAATCTGTCTCATCGAACCCGAACGCCTGGCAGCGCAGCGACAGCGCATTTACCCTGGCAATCATCAACGAGGTCTACCCGATGGAGACCGCCACCGCAGCAGAGCCAGAGGAAAGCCCCACCATGCAGCTGGCGAAATTCATCACCGGCCTGCTCTCCACCCACGGCAAGGATGGCCGGATGCTGAAGTCCGAGCTGCGCAACATGGCGAAGGAAACACGGCCGGAGGTATTCACCGACAAGAGCACCAAAGACAACGGCGGCAAGCGTGACCGGTCCGGCACCAACAACTTCAACAACGCCTATTCGACGGCATTGCGTGAGGCGCTGATTTCGGAAGGAGCTGGTGACCTGGTCATCATCGGCGCAGCAGCCGCAAGACTGAAACCAATACGGGAAGAAAAGCCCCTGCCAACGGACTGGCATTTCACCGACGAGAACCAGGGTGACGAGGAGGATTTTTAACTCTCAATCAGACCACTTACTGGGATGGATTATTTGTTGTATATCCCTATAGGGATATATACAACAATAATCCATCCCTAAGTACTGTGGTTACTGGGTTTTTACAACTTGTGGATTATTTCCCGATAATCCATTTTTATAACTTGCGCATCATGACCTTTCGGGGCCATAATCGTCGAACAATTACAGCAGGAGTTAACCATGGAAATACTCGTTTTAGTCATTAGCGATAACGGCACGAAAAACATCACCGAACTCGAAGTCGGGAAGGATGTCACCATCCAGGAGGACCACCTGGGCGTCGATATCAGCTGGGCAGATCGCAGTGAGCACTTCACCGGCAAGATGGTGCAGGTCTACACGCGGCACGCAACGATTGTCGTCTGGCGCAGATGATTGAGGGAGAGAGGGGGGGTATATCATCGAATCTTTCCCCACTCCCCAAAGTCTTGATAGCCTGAAATAGTCAATAATCCCTATCTCAAATGTGAGGAATTAACCAAATGAGCAACCACCAAACCCATCTGGACGCCGCTAAGCAAGTCTGTCTCACCGCTCTGCATCACCTCGAACACGGCTGCGTCGTCGCTGTTAAGCAGCATTCTGGCTCTGTGGTCGATGAGCCTGGCGAGGCTGCGCGCATCATCCTGACGCTGGAGCTTGAGGCGCTGGATCTGCCTGCGACCAATAACGACCACCAGAATGAAGGGACCGATATCCCACCAATCTATCTTGAGGGTTACCTTCTTGAGATGGCTAAACGCCGCGTTATGGATGATGTCATGGGGGCAAACCCGATATTTATGGGCGGGCGACCTATGCCCGAAGAGGCATTTGCCAGAAGAGATGATCTCGGTAAGAATTTCGGACCTAAGCCCATCACTGAGGACTGGTTCAAGAATGGGGGCAGGGCTGGCAGGCTGGCAACGGGAGAGGATAGCGGCGGGGAATCATTGCACGTCGTTAAGGATTCAGAAGGAGAGGGGGGGATGGTTATGGGTCCGCTTGAGTTTGGGGTGGTGAAGGTTCCTGCCCTCACCCGCGAAACTCTGACTACCATCGTCTACAGCGCTGGTTTGGGGCTGTTAACCAGTAAGCTGGACGCGATGATTGATAAAATCATGGAAGCTCAGCACAATGCACGTTGGGGTGATGAATGATTATCGCCGCATACGCCTTCCTGTACCTGCTAATCGGCTTCCTGGTGGCGTGCTTGGTTATGAGAGGAGAAGATGAGGATAAATCTGTATGGTTTATAGTGATCTGGTTGCTTTGGCCCTTGCATATTGCTGCCAGCGCCCTTGCTTTCACAATCAGAAAAATTAACCAATTCGCCGCCTTCGTCCTTCGCAACCTTAACCAATTCGCCGCCTTCATCCTTCGCAAATTGCGTTAACCAATCGCACGCTATACACTTGCCGGGTCGTCCCAGGGGGATGGCCTGGCAGATCGGATGGTCCGACGCCAGCAGAGCAGAGGACTGAATCATGGCACCACGTAAGAAGCCCGCAGCAGACAAGCCCGTTGACACCCGCCCGAAGTATGACCCCGATCAGGTCTCTTTCACCGTTGGCCGTAATGGCTACAAGATTGGCCGCCCGACGAAGTATGACCCCGCATTCATCGAACTCATGTATGACTACTATGACGTTGACGTTCAGGATCTGGTCATGCAGGGTCGCGCTGATAATGGCCGTCCGTATGCCGCCTATAAGGTCGGCTCCATGCCCAGCACCCGAGGCTTCGCCCGCTCCATCGGCACCTGGCATGATGTGGTGATCGACTGGACGAAGCAGCACGACGAGTTCAAGGTTGCCTATGCCCGCTGCATGAATCACCTGGAGTTCCTGAAGGGTGAAATCGCGCGCGCCGTGGACCGTCCTACCGGCTTCATCTTCGACCTCAAATGCAACCATGGCTGGCGTGATAACGACCAGGCCACCCCTGTCGCAGTGAGCAGCGGAACAAAGGTCGTGATGGAGTTCGTAGCTGACAAGCCTCCTGTGGATGAGCAGACGAATGTGCAAGGTGGAGAGGGCAGCGGCGATGAGTGAGGTCATGGAAATCCGCAAACAGATGCCGTTACTTCCCCACCAGATGGAGCTGATGATGGACACCACCACCCAGATCCTGGGCATGTGCTCAGGGTTCGGTGGTGGTAAGTCATTCTCCGCCGCCCGTAAGGCTGTCCAGCTGCTGCTGCTCAACCCTGGCTGTGATGGCATCGTGACGGAGCCAACCTACCCGCTGCTGACCCAGATCATGGTTCCAGAGCTTAAGACGGCTCTGGAGGCGTTCGAGGTGCCTTACCGCTACAACAAGGTGGAGAATATCTTCTACTGCGTCGTGGAGGACCAGCCTACCCGTATCATCTGCGCGTCAATGGAGAACTACTCGCGCCTGATTGGTATCAACGCCGCCTGGATCGTATCCGACGAGTTCGACACCACGAAGCATGAGGTCGCTATTGAGGCGTTCCGCAAGCTGATCGGGCGTATCCGTCGCGGCAAGGTGCGCCAGTTCGTCATCGTGTCAACGCCGGAAGGCTACCGGGCCATGTACCAGATCTTTGTGCTGGAGAACAACCCGCGCGATCCGAAGTACAAGGCAGGCCAGAAGCGCCTCATCAAGGCCCGCACCTATGACAACCACCATCTCCCGGCTGACTACATCGAACGAATGGAGTCACTCTATCCTGGTGCGCACATCAAAGCCTACCTGAACGGCGAGTTCACCAACCTCACCCAGGGTTCCATTTATCATGAGTTCAGCCGCGAGCTGAATAAGTGCGACACAGTGGTGCGCCCAGGCGAAGACCTGCACATCGGCCAGGACTTCAACGTCGGTAAACAGGCGTCGTGTGTGTGCGTGAAGCGTATTGTGATGATGCCGGTTGCGGGCACGGCGTACTGGGACGAGCTAAGCAATTCAGTGCAGTGCGAGATGGAACCGGTGGAGCAGCTGCACGTAGTTGATGAGTTCTTTGGTCAGCTGGACACGAAGGCGACGATCAAGGCCATTCAGGATAAGTATCAGCCAGAGGGCAGCCAGGCGGGGGATGATAATTACCACACCATCCACATCTACCCCGATGCATCAGGCCGCAACCGCAAGACGAACAACGCCAGCACCTCAGACATCGCTATGCTGGAGGAGGCTGGATTCTACGTCCATGCGGGTGCATCAAACCCGGCTGTGCAGGACCGCATCTTGTCCATGAATAGCCTGATCAACAATGCGCGCAATCTCCGCCGCCTACTTGTTAACCCTACCTGCGAGACTGTCACCAACTGTCTGGAGCGCCAGGTATACAACGAGAAGACCGGAGAGCCTGAAAAGGGCAAGCACGACCACATGAATGACGCTCTGGGCTACGTGGTTAATACCCTGTATCCTGTGCTCAAACCGATGCATGATGACGTTGATTTTGACATTTACGGATAAGGGGCAGACCAGTGAACGAACGTTTGAACGTTGATACCCGCCATCCGTCCTATGACACCTATGCGCCCGAATGGGCGCTTATTCGTGACTGTGTGGACGGAGAGCGCGCGATTAAAGCCAGGGGTGAGCTTTACCTCCCATTCCCTGGCGTGAACCCGAAAGACACACACAAGGCCGCTAAGCGCTATAAGAACTACAAGCACCGCGCCGCCTTCCTGAATGCCACCGGCCGCACGCTTGACGCGCTGCTGGGTGTCGCGTTCGCGAAGCCGATTGCCGTTGCCGTCTCTGGCGCGCTCAGTCTGCTGGAGAACGACACGGACGGATCAGGGCAGTCACTGGCCCAGCTCTGCCGTAACTCGCTCACTCAGGTGCTGACGCGCGGGCGTATGGGCTATTGGGTGGACTACGAGACGCCAATGATGGAGGAGGACGGAACCCAGACAGCAGAGCAGGCGGCGGCCAACCGTGCGCGCGTGCGCCTGATCGAGGCTCCGGAAATCATCAACTGGCGCGTAGTGGACGGCGTCACGACCCTGGTCGTGTTCAAGATCCACGATCAGCTGGCCGGTTCAGTGGATGACTTCGGCGATCTGCCGGTGACGAAGTGGATCGAGCTGCGCATGGTCAATGGCGTAGCCCATGCACGCGTCTGGGTGGAGAACCTCAACCAGGATGAAACCGTCTATGCTCGCGGGCTGAGTGCCACTCAACTGACGCCGCTCGTTGCCAATGGTGTGTCACTCAACCGCCTGCCGTTCTTCTGGGCCGGTGCGAAGGATAACGACGCGACTGTTGACCAGGCTCCGCTGGCAGATATTGCTGCGCTGAATATCAAGCACTACTGCGCAGAGGCTGACGTTGCAGAGATTGCCCATGTCGTGTGCCAGCCTACCCTGGTGCTGACCGGCCTGACGAAGACATGGGCAGATGACCACCTGAAGGAAGGGGTGCAGCTGGGCGCGACCACCGGCATTAAGCTGGGCATCAACGGCACCACGCCGATGGCGGCTAACATCCTCCAGGCAGAGGAGCGCAACGCTTCAACCCTGCTGTGTGAGCGTCGTGAGCTGCAGATGGCGAAGATGGGCGCGGCGCTGGTTGAGCGTGGCACGGCACCGAAGACCGCCACCGAAGCGGAGTATGACGCCAAAACGGATAACTCGATCCTGTCCCTGTGTGTGGGCAACATGGAGCACTCGCTCAATGCCGCGCTGGAGCTTGCCGGTCAGTTTGCCGGTGGCGAGGCTACCGTTGAAATCAATAAGCGCTACACCGACCTGACGATTGACAGCCAGGCTCTGGTCGCCATGATGAGCGGCGTTCAGAACGGAACAATCCGCCTGATCGACTTCATCAAATACCTGCAGGGCGCTGGCGTGGTTGACGGTACTGAGAAGCCGGAAGACATTGAGACGGAGCTGCGCAATCAGGAGCCTCTGCCTAACATGATGGCGCTGGTTCAGGCCGGAATGCAGAAGGATAACTCCGTGGATAAGGATGGGATAAGCGTGGATAAGGATGCGAACTCCGTGGATAAAGAGGAAAACGATGAATAAGACCGTTAACCAACGGTTGGCAGATGAGGCGGTCAAGCGCCGCCTCTACGTCCACCGATTCGCCAACAAGCTTGCCCAGGATGCCCGCTCCCGCATCCTGAAGGCACGACTGGCCCTTGCCATGAATGTCCAGCAGGCTCTGGAGATTGGCCCACCCAGTCCGGCAGCGTTCAACCAGACACACCTGGTGAAGATGATCCGCAGCATGACTGATCAGGTTATGGATCTGTACGAAGCCGTGACCAGTGATGCGCAGAAGAGCCTGGCGGCATACACGGCCGTTGAGGTAGCGGCGCAAAACAGCATGTTCACCAGCCTAATACCGGAAGCCATTCAGCAGTTCTTCCCGGTGACTAAGCTGACCACGTCACAGGTGGTGTCAGCTGCGCTGGAGCGTCCATTCCAGGGTGCTCTGCTGAAGAACTGGGCAGAGAAGCAGGCTCAGTCAGCCATGGGGGCCATTGCCAGCCAGATCCAGACCGGTTACACGCTGGGCGAGTCACACGACCAGATCGTGAAGCGCGTCACCGGGACGAAGGATGACCCTGGCCTGCTCAATCGCCTGGCTAACGATGCGGGAAACGTCGTAAAGACGGCTGTAGGACATTATCAGGCCACGGCGACAGAGCTGATGGGTGAGGCCAACAAAGACATCCTGAAGGCTCAGGAGTGGCTCTCAACGCTCGACAGCCACACATCCACCCTGTGCCAGGTGCGCGACAAGAAGCTATACACGCTGGACAAGAACCCGAAGCCCATCAAACACGCGATCCCATGGGGTGCCGGACCGGGCAAACTTCACTTCTGCTGTCGCTCCACCCGCACCTTCGTGACGAAGTCATGGCAGGAGCTGGGGATTGATTCGGGGGAGATGGATGCAGGAACCAGGGCAAGCATGAATGGACAGGTCGCCGCTGACATGTCATTCACGCAATGGGTCGCTCGTCAGGAACCACATGTCGTTTACGATTTGTACGGCCCACAAAGGGGTCAGTTGATCCTGGATGGCAAGCTGAAACCGGATGACATGTTCAACGACAAAGGGGAGTTTTTGACCCTCGATCAGCTGGCTCAAAAGGGAATGATAAAGGCATCATAAAAGTGGATTATCGGGAAATAATCCACGATGTTTAAAAACCCAGTCTCCATGCGGCTTAGGGATGGATTATTGGTGTATATATCCCTATAGGGATATACACCAAATAATCCATCCCAGCCAGGAGCAGCATGAGAGGCAAAATCCACATCACCTGACAGAGGCAAGCGGCGACAAATCCAGCTCAAGATTCATGGGCTGAATTTTCCCCGACAGGATGTCAAATCCCCTGCGCTCAAGTTCAGCCATCGCCATGGCTTTCACGGATGATTTAACCATCCTCATCCCGGCGATTGCCGCCAGTGAATGCCAGTCGTTGAATGTGTCAGTTTCAAGCGCCAGCAGTATGTGAGCCTTCACGTGGTCATTACGGTTTAGCCACACCAGATTTGACCTGCTATTCCCCTCCTCGTCTTTACGCTTGCCTGGGTACATCCAGATGGGCCTGATGTGGTGCTTATCAAACCCAACGCGCTTGACCCATGGCGCATACACTGACGGCCTGCCGTGTTTTATTAACTTCTCCAGAATGAACTCAGCGTAAGACATGCATTAACCCTCGTTAATATGATTGAGGTATCATAATATGCTGATCGAGCGGTTCCGTCAACGCCGCCAGTGATTGACTGCGATTAAATCGCGAGCTATTCTTCACGCGTTGCTGAGGATGGTCCGAGGCAACCGGAAACCCTGGGGGAAGCCGATGAAACTGTCACAAGCCGAATACGATGCACTGCCCGAAATGCTGAAAGCCATGTTCGTCAAAGAAGGCGACGGCTACGTTAAAAACTTCTCAACCGCTGAAGAAGTCGCTGGCCTGAAAGACTCGAACGAGAAACTGATCGCCGAAAAGAAAGCGGCCCGTGAGAAAGAAACAGCAGCAGAAAAGGCAGCGCGTGAGGCCGCCGAAGCGCTGGCTCGCAAAAACGGTGACGTAGAGTCACTGGAGAAGTCCTGGACTGAGAAGCACAACAAGCTGGCCGCTGAGTTCGAAGAGTATAAAAAAACATCTGGTGCGACCATTCACGGTCTGACAGTTGGCGCGAAAGTCGCGGAACTGGGTGCAAATATCTTCCAGAAGAACGCCCATTTGGGTGAGCATATCCTCCGTTCACGCCTGGGGCTGAACGACAAAAACGAGATCGTGGTGCTGGGTGCCGATGGCAAACCTTCCGCCCTGACCGTTGAGGAGCTGGAAAAAGAAATCCGCTCTGACGAGCGTTATGCGCCAATCGTGGCAGCGCCGATCTCCAAAGGCACGCCAGCAGGTAAGCGCAACGAATCACAGCAGATCGAGCCGCCAAAGGCCGGTAAGCTTGATAATCTTGACATTGCACGACAGGCAATTCAGGATATGCCGCAAGTAGACTGAATTAAGCGCGGAGCGGCTTAGCTCCCGCTCTGTGTTTTAATTAATCGAGGGTTGAAAAATATGTCCCGAATTGTGTTTGATGCGCAAATCTCCACCGCTGCAACCAAAGTGCTGGAAGCAAACCTGAACGTGTTCAACACGGCATCCCGCGGCGCTATCGTTGCCGGTGCTGGTGACTTCCTTGGTGACTACCTTGAGCGCGTCATGTGGGCAGCCCAGCAGATGGTCAGCCGTCGTAACGCATACGGCTCTGGCAAGGTGTCAGCGACCGAGCTGCAGCAGATCCTTGAACGTGCCGTGAAAGTGGACCAGCGTGTTGGGCCGTTGAAAGTGACCGGCGCAATCATGGACCGCCTGGGCAAGAACAACCAGGAAGCGGCGGCAGTGATGGGCACCCAAGTAGCTCAGCAGCTGATCCAGGACCAGATTGACGTGGTAGTTGGTACTCTGCTGGCGGCTACGCCTGCTGAACTGACCTACGACTTCTCGTCCATCGCTACCGGCATTCCGAACCTGAAGCAGATTGCGAAATCCCTGCGTCTGATGGGTGATGCCTACCAGCGTATCGTGGTCCAGATCATGTCTGGTGCCAGCTACAACGACATGATCGTTGAGGGCAACATGGGGAACATGGAAAAACTGTTCACCATTGACAACCTGATGATCATGCAGTCGCCGCTGGGTCAGACGTTCCTGGTGACCGATGCCATGGGCCTCGACACCATCGAAGGCACTGGCGCAGATGCGAAGTCAAAACAGCGCGTGCTGTCTCTGCAGGCCGGTGCTGCCGTGGTGCAGACTAACCCGATGGTCATGCGTACTCAGGACATTCTGGGTGAAGAGAACCTCGCTACCCTGATCCAGGGTGAGACTCACTTCAACCTGGGCCTGAAAGGCTACGCCTATGTCGGCAAGTCGAATGCGCTGGGTCTGGGTGAGAAAGCAACCTCTCCGACCCCGGCTACTGAGCAGACCGACAACACCACCGCCATCACCGCCGATCCTGGCACAGCTGGCACCTCTACATCTGCCGGTTCAGCGTCTCCGGTTAACGCTACCCTGTTCGCTAAAACGAGCTGGAAAGTGGCAGACCCGCGCTGGAAACCAACCGCAGGCAAACCACTGACTGGTGGCACCCTGGACGCTGCGAAAGGTCTGGCCGGTGTAGTGGCAGTCTTCGGCGACAAATAAGCGCTGATCTGAACGAAAAGGCTCGCTACGGCGGGCCTTTTTTTTGGCGTATACTCTGAGCAGATAATCAACATGAGGAACCGACGATGATCGGAACTGTACAAGGGCTTATTGACTACGCAGCAGCGCGCGGCGTCACGGTGGATGAATTGCTGGCACCGGTCTGGCTGACGCGGGCGAGTGACTACCTGTCCAGAATGTGCTGGATCGGCAAGCCGGTTGACCCGTTGCAGGATGGACCATGGCCGCGCAAATGGTTTGATGAGGATGGCATTGAGCTTTCCGGCACACCTCCAGAGGTCACTACCGCCTCATATCGGCTGGCTATGGCTGTCGGTGACGGCGTTGACCTTGAACCCATCACATCGGGTAAGCAGATCACCAAAGCGGCTATCAGTGGCGCTGTGAGCGTTGAATACGACATCAACTCAATCGGAGCTGGGCCAGACTTCCCGTGGTGGGATTCACTGGTGGGTGGATGGCTGAAGTGCGAAGAGAGCGGCGGCATTAACTTTGACGTGTTCAGGGGGTAACCATGGGCTTCTATGACGACATGAAGAAAGTGGCGGATGAGCTGCTGGGCCCGAAAAGTGAGTTCAGTCGCCCGGTCACAGTGACTCGCCCCACTCGCGTTGAGCGCGTCAATGGCGTGGAGACGACCATACCGGCGACAACCTTCACCATCAACGGCGTACTGACCCAGTACAGCGTCATGGAGCGTCAGGACAGCCGCATCCTGGCCGGTGACCAGCGGTTCACCTGCACGGCAGCAAACCGGCTGATGATTGGCGACATGCTGAGCATTGACGGCGTGAGTTATCGCGTTGTCGATCCCGGACCTGTTCAGCCTGCCGGTATCCGCCTGGCGTATAAATTACAGGTTCGTGCGTAATGGCTATCAATGACGAGTTCATCAGCAAGGTATCTGCCTGGTGCGGCAAGTCTGAGCAGGACTTGCAGGCTATCGTCAGAGTCGCTGTGTTTAAAATGCTGGGCCAGATCGTCAACATGTCGCCAGTCGGCAACCCTGAACTGTGGGCAGTGAACCGCAGGCAGACGCAGAGACGCAAAAGGCAGGCACAGGCAACAGCAGCGGCGTACCGTAGCGACGCGTATAGCTATCAGATGAAGAACGGCACCAGGAAGTTGAGGAAAGGCCTGAGAAAGCGCCTGGCGCTGTCTGAGGCTAAATACAACAACAACCATGGGCCGGTTCGCAATCTCAGGAAGACGCGCCGCGCAGGTGGCGAGATATATCGCCCTAAAGGGTATCGCGGAGGCCGGTTCCGTGCTAACTGGCAGGTCGGTGTGGGCCCACGGCCAACCGGCTGGAAGAATGACATCATCGGACCTGCTGAGGTCATCGCAAAGGGTGAGGCCATTCTGCAGGGGTTTGACGGCACCCAGCAAACCATCTGGATCACCAACTGCGTTCCGTATGCGGTGCGCCTTGAGTACGGTCATTCCAAACAGGCGCCGCAGGGCATGGTCAGGCTGACTGCTCAGCGTTTCAGCACCTTTGTGTCATCAGCATCAAGAGAGGTAAGAGGCAAGTGAGCAACGTACTTATTCAGCAGGCTATGGAAGCTGCGCTAAACGATTTCGCCGCCTCTGGTGGCTACCCGGTGGCATGGGAGAACACAAAGTTTCAGCCTGACCCTGACGTGGTCTACCTGGTGCCGTACTTCATGCCGAATGTGACGGACTCAATCGACCTTCAGCAGAAGACTCGCATCTATCAGGGAATCTTTCAGGTGATGGTCGTCTGGCCTGCCGGGATGGGTACCATAGGCGCTAAAGCAGTGGCTGAGGCTATCGCTGAAGCATTCCCGAACGGATGGGAGACGCTGGCTGGATCTGTCCGTGTGTACACAGACCGACCAGCGCAGGTCAGTGCTGGACTTTCTGACGATGTGTCTTACAATGTCCCAGTTTCCATTTATTACCGCACCGATATTTAACGGGCAACGCCCAGAGGGATTTATATGTCAAATTACCAATTGCCGAACGGCTCAAGCGTTCAGCTCTCAACCGCGCTGGGTGATGCCAAAGATGTTACTGGCGCGTCAAACGCGGCTGAGTGCGTCTTCACCATTGACAACGCAGCAGGCGCAAGCGCGCTGGCTAAGGGTGACCGTTTCATCCTGACAGGCTCGCCGTGGATCCGCCTGTCAAACGCGGTGCTGGTCGTCAAGGCCGCCACTGCAACGTCAGTTACCGCGCTCGCGCTGGACACCACCGACGCGACCAAATACCCGGCAGGCGCATTCTCTGCGACTGTGAAGGGTGAGCTGCGCAAGATCACCAACTGGGTGGACTTCCCATACATCACCAACGTTGCGCAGGCAGGCGGCGACCAGCAGACCACCTCATTCCAGCCCCTCCAGGTTGATGAGGCGATCCAGCTGAACACCTTCAAAAACGCCCGTTCAGTGACTTACACCCTGACGCATGACATGGATGACCCGGTCCGACCGATCCTGGTGGATGGCGATGCTACCCAGGAAATCCATGCGATCCAGTTCATCAACCCTAAAGCCCGCGCAGGCAAGGGTGAAATCCGTCTGTATGCCGCTAAGATTTCGTTCAACGAAGTCCCAAGCGCAGAAGTTAACAACGTTGAAACCGTGCAGGCCGTTGTCTCCATGGCTTCCACGATGCGCTTCTATCAGAAAGACGTGGTCGATGCCCTGGCATGATCGAACGGCGGCGGCCATATAGTCACCGCCCCGACAACGCGCTAAACTAAGACCCGGCAATCCTGCCGGGTTTTTTATGGACGATACACAATGGCATTCACAATCAAAGCAAAACCTACATTCAAACACACTGTACAGATTCCGGTTCCGTGGGACTCATCCCCAGAGGCGGGTAAGCTGACGCTGACCTTCAACCATCAGAAACTGGATGTCATGAAAGACACCCACCGAAAAATGATTGATGAGATCAGCTCTGCTGTTTCCGATGGACGCGATGTCATGGAACCACAGGTTGATTACATCATGTCCATCTGCAGCGACTGGGCGCTGAAAGACGAGTTCAGCCGCGACAACGTCCTGGAGATGTTGCAGAACTACGCGAAAGCGTTCGATGCGATTGCTACGGCATATCTGAGCGTCATGATGAATGGCAAGACCGAAGAGGAACGCGTAAAAAACTAACAGAGGCGGCAGGGGCTTATTATATGGCCCCTCCCCCGCCAGCCATCTGGGAGTTTTTGGGCATATCCTCAGCAGAGGAATATGAGCAGGGCATAGAGGTCTGGGAAGATAACTGGCCCATCTTTATCGTCTTCACTAAGATGTCAACACAGTGGAGGTGTGGTCCTGGCGGCCCTGTCGGGCTTGATTACAACGTCGCAAAGTGGCTGTTTGAATTACACGACATTCAGGATCAGCGGCAGGCGCTCTCTGACTTAAGGATGATGGAGGCGGCGGCACTGAAAGAGATAGCCAGTCAAAATGAGGATTAACAGCCATGGCTGAAGATGTAGCAAACCTATCGCTAAAGGTTGACACACAGGAGGTACAGGAAGCCAGTAGCGCGCTGGGCTTCTTCAAAGACAAGGCCATCGGCGGCGCAAAGGCCGCTACTGAGTTCAGCCAGTCAGCTGGATCGATGTCTGACCGTATCAAAGACACTGTCGCCTCACTGGAGAGGCAGGAAGCCAGCATGGGCAAGCTGGGCAACACCATCGGCCAGCAGGGCAACCAGTACCGGAACCTTACCATCAGCCAGGGCCAGTACACAAACGCCGTGCGCATGCTGCCCGCGCAGATGTCCGATATCGCTACCCAGCTCCAGATGGGCACGTCTCCATTCACTATCCTTGTCCAGCAGGGCGGACAGATTAAAGACTCATTTGGCGGTGTGCAGAACACCCTGAAAGCCTTTGCCGCCACCCTGTCGCCAGCCATCATCGGCGCAACCGCACTGGGTGTCGCACTGGCCGGTATCGGTTATAGCGCATACTCAGTCAGCGAGCGATTTGATGCGGTTAACAAGGCCATCATTGAGACGGGCGGCGTAGGATTTAAGAGCGCGGCAGATCTTGAGGCGGCAGCGCAGCGCATCTCAACTGCAACCGGCGACTCGATCCACTCTGTAACCGACCTGCTCGTCAAAATGCAGGAGTCAGGGAAGTACACGACAGAGACGATTAACCAGAGCGCTGAGGCAATTTCAAAGTGGCAAGAGGCTTTCGGCGACTCTGACAAGCTCCAGAAGGGTCTGGAGAAGATGACCACTGACCCGGTCAAGGGTCTGCAGCAGCTTAACGAAACTTTCCACTTCGTCACCCCAACCGTTATGGCACACGTCGCCGCCCTGCAGAAGGCTGGCAAGGATTCCGAGGCCTGGGGCGTGGCAATGGATGCTGCGATGGGAATGGTCAACACCAGGACTGAGCAGATGAAGGGCCAGGTGGGTGAGATGGAGGCGGCCTGGAAGACGCTTAAAACCGTTTCAATTGAGGTTGCTGACGGCCTGGGCAAGGCGCTTATCGGCATGGGCGATCAGGTTGTTGCCGGGTTTAACCTCCTGCTGCAGTCGGTAAAAGGCATCCTGCTGGATATTGACAGGCTGGCGCGCGAGGCTGTTAACGGCACCATCGACCAGATCCGCAAACTCCCCGGCATGTCTGAAGCATTCAGTGATGCCTACACCCAGAACCAGGATCTGATTAAGAAGGGCGACCAGCAGATCATCGCTAACCGCAAAGAGATTCTGCGACTGCAGCAGGTGCTGAATAAAACAGCTGAACAGCAATACGACGACACACACAAGGGCGTTACCGGCACGGGCGGCACCACGGCGGAAGAGGATCGCCAGACGAAGAAAATTGCCGACCAGATGAATAAGAAGACGAAGGCCGCTAAAGCATTCCAGGAGGACGCGGGCCAGAAACTTCTCGATCAGCTGAACATGCAGACTGACCAGCTTAAGCAGCAGGAGTACATCTACAAAAACCATCTGACCGATGGCAAAGCGATGACTCAGGAGCAGCAGAAGTACGTAGCACTGCTGGCACAGATTAACGTGCTGGAGCAGCGGCAGCAGAGCGGGCAACGTCTGACCAATGAGCAGAAGCAGGTGCTGGCGGTCAAAGAGCAGGCGCTGGCGATTGCCAAACGCAATGCGGATGAATCAGCCCAGCTGGACATCCTTAAGAAACAGTCAGAACAGCACCGCCAGATCAATGACGCCATTACGGAGATGATCGAGAAGCGCAAGATCGTTACTGACACCCAGGGCGAGTCAACCCGTGAGCAGGAGCGCGCACTTGAGCTGGCGCAGGCTGAGAACAAGCTGCGCCGCTCCGGTGCCAGTGAGGGTGACATCAAGCGCTACACGGATGAGGTCACCAAAGGATTCCAGCAGCAGGACGCGGCCAGAGATGACTGGTTCAATGGCCTGTCAACCGGCTGGAAGGATGCGGCAGAGACAGCGGCGGATGTGAATAAGCAGATGGCCCAGTTTGGGCAGTCAACCTTTACCGGGCTGACTGATACCCTGACCAACTTCTTCATGACTGGCAAAGATGGCTGGAAGGATTTCGCGAACAACGCCATCCAGCAGATCATGCGCATCCTGACTAACTCCGCACTCTCTGACCTGACGAAGGCGTTTTCCAGCATGGGTGGAGCGTCCGGCATCATGGGAAGTATCGGGAGCTTTTTCGCCAAAGGCGATGCGCTTTATGGCCCCGGCATTAAGGCGCTGTCGGGTGGCGTCTATGACCAGCCCACCCCGTTCACCTTCGCAGGGCGCACGGCGTTTGCAAAAGGTGGCGTACTGGGTGAGGCTGGCCCGGAGGCGGTTATGCCACTGACGCGTGGCGCTGATGGCAAGCTGGGCGTTAAGGCAACCAGTGGCAACGGATTTGGCAGCATCATCGTCAGCACGGATGCGACGGTGACCACACAGGGCGGCGGCGATGGCAATCAGAGTGGCGCGCAGCAGCTGGGATCGATGCTGTCAAAACAGATCGCAGACCAGACGCAATCAATCCTTCAACGCGCCATTGAACCAGGAGGCTTGATCTACCGCTTCACCAAAGGTGGTTGATAATTACCCCGTCATGCTAAACTGCCCTCACATAAACGTGAGGGCTTTTTTATGGCTGAAGAATACCGCTGGCAGCTCCAGATCCAAAGTGGGGCGCAGACCAATACAAACGCTCGCGTGGCGACTAACCAGTTTGGCAATGGCTATGAGCAGGTGCAGGAAGATGGTATTAACTCTGCTATGCGCACTGTTGAGCTGGAGCACATCGGGCAGATCAATGACAAGGTGAATAACCCGAAGGATGTGGAAGCATTCCTCCGCCGCCACTACGTCAAGGCTTTCATCTTCACGCCTGCACACGGTGAAAAGGGATTGTTCCGCGTTAAGGCTGATTCCGTGAAGTACTCGCCGAAAGGACGTCTGGTAGGCATCGTCACCTGTACGCTCACTGAGGCTGTCGGGGTGCTCGCATGATCCTGATTAATGAGCTGAGCAAACTCTCACCTTCCGGACGCGTGCGCCTGGTGACGGTGGACGCCTCAGAGTTTGGTGGTGGCATTCACCGATTTCATTATCACGCTATCCCATACACTGAGGCAGAGATTAACCTGGCCTATAACGGTGATGGCACCTACGACGATGACAAGCTGAAACCGAAGGGCATCACCTTTGATGGGCAGCTCTATGACTTCTGGCCCTACGCCATTGAGGACATGGAACTAAGCTCAGAGCAGGCCGCCAGGCCAAAGCTGTCGCTGTCGAACGTCGGTAGCTATATCTCCGCTCTGTGCCTTCAGTTTGAGGATTTACTGAAGGCCCGTGTCACCATTACCACACTGACCGCCAACTTCCTGGACGACGGTCCGGATGCAGATCCCGACCAGTGCCAGAACGAAGAGTTTTTCATTGACCTCAAATCATACGAGGATGATGAAATGATTCAGTTCGAACTGAGCAACCCGGCTGACCTGAACGGCGCAATGGTCCCGCGTCGCCAGCTGCTTACCATCTGCACGTGGGCAATGGATGGACTTTACCGCAGCGGAGACGGCTGCACGTACAACGGTAACCGGTACTTTGACGAGCGCGGCAATCCGGTAAGCGACCCAGCACTTGATCGATGTGGCGGGTGCCTGTCCGACTGTAAATTACGCTTTGGGGAAAACAATGCGCTGGATTTTGGCGGATTCCCTGCAGCCCAACTGATCCAGCAATAGGACATAATTATGCGAGCCACAAAGAGCACGCTGGCGCAGTTTACCGCGCTTGCGCAGGAAAAGTACCCGCAGGAGGCTTGCGGGCTGGTGATTGCCGTAGGTCGCAAACAGGTTTTCATTCCATGCGATAACGTGCACGAAGACCCGGAAAACCATTTCACCATCACGTCACAACAGTGGGCAGCGGCGGAAGACCAGGGCGACGTCATCATGGTGCTGCATAGCCACCCAGGCGACGGATGCAGGCCGGTGCCGTGTGACCTTGACCGACAGCAGTGCTCGCTGTCAGGCGTGACCTGGGGGATTCTGGCGCTACCTTCCGGAGAGTATGACGAGACAGAGCCAGAGAATGGTTCTCTGCTGGGTCGCCCGTTCATTCTGGGTAGCTGGGACTGCTACGGCCTGATCATCGACTGGCACCGCCTGCAGGGCGTTGAGCTGAAGGATCGCCGCGTTACTTACCCGTGGTGGGAAAGCCAGTATCCAGATAACCTCTATTCTGATTTCTGGGAGGAGGATGGCTTCATTGAGTGCGATCCCGTTCCGGGTGCGATGGTCATCATGCAGATCAGCGCGGACAAGTGGAACCACGCCGGGATTATCACCGAAGACGGCCAGCTGCTGCACCACCTTTACGGCCAGCCATCATGCATTACGCCCTATCAGCGCGGTTACTTCCGGGACCGGACTGTGATGGTTGTCAGGCACAAAGACTTACCAAAGGAGATCAAGCCATGGCGATGAGAAAGACGGTCCGCCTGTATGGGGCGCTGGGCGCTCGTTTCGGACGCGTTCACCAGCTGCACGTACAAACACCTGCCGAAGCTGTTAAGGCGCTCTGTGTGACGCTGGATGGCTTTGAGCGCTACCTGATGTCAGCGCGGGAGAATGGCATGGTGTTCACAGTGTTCAAAGGGAAGCACAGTGTGGGGGAAGAAACACTCTCACACGGCAGCGGCGACTTTGATATCCGCATCGCTCCGATCATGACCGGCTCAAAAAAGGCGGGTATGTTCCAGACCATCCTGGGAGCTGTGCTGGTCGTTGCTGGTCTGGCTATTTCGTACTTCTCTGGCGGTACGGCTGCTGCTGTCGGGATGGGCATGGCGAAGTTCGGCGCAATGATGATGATCGGGGGTGCATTCCAGATGTTATCACCGCAGCCAAAAGGGCTTAAAATGCGTCAAGACCCGGACAACGCTCCCAGCTATGCATTTGGGTCCGCCGTCAACACAACCGCCCTGGGTAACCCTGTCGGAATCCTGTGGGGTCGCAGGGAGATCGGTGGATCAATCCTTTCAGCTGGCATCATCGCTAACGAGATCAGGACATAATGGAAAATAAAGCACTGGCTGTTACCGGCAGCAAAGGCGGTGGCGGAAGCCCCAGCACACCAAAAGAAGCAGCCGATAGCCTGCACTCAGTTTCAACTATCAGGATCCTGCTGGGCCTGGGTGAGGGGGAGTTTGATATCAGCGAGGTGTCACCAAAGACAATCATGCTGAATAACACACCGCTGCAGAACCCGGACGGATCTTGGAACTATCCCGACGTGCGCTGGGAGGTCCGTGCGGGCACTCAGACCCAGGAGCCTATCGCAGGCTTCCCTGCTGTTGAGTCGGAGACTGAAGTGGGGACCAGTCTGCGCTATGGCACGCCGTGGGTACAGTCATTCAATAACCTTTCGATCAATGCTGTCAGCGTGCGCATCGGCTTCCCTTCGCTCTTCAGTCAGGACGCGAAGACCGGCGACGTGGAAGGCGCGACGGTGCGCTATCACATAGACGTGCAGGCGGACGGCGGAGCTTTCCAGACCGTGGGTAATTTTGAACTCACCGGGAAGACCGTTACCGGGGACTATGAGCGTTCGCATCGCATCGATCTGCCGAAGGCGACCACCGGCTGGCAGGTTCGCGTGGTCCGTGATACTCCGGACAGCACGTCAAGCCGTCTGGGCAACGACACCACGATGAAAGCCTACGTCCAGATCGTGGATGCTAAGCTGCGCTACCCTCACACGGCTCTGCTTTATGTTGAGTTCGACGCTAAGCAGTTCCAGAACATCCCGAAAATCTCCGTCCTGACGCGCGGGCGCATTATCCGCGTGCCGAACAACTATGACCCGGTGTCCCGCACATATAACTCAACCTGGGATGGCGGATTCAAGTGGGCGTGGACTAATAACCCGGCGTGGATTTTTTACGACCTGTGCGCCGAACCACGTTTCGGAATCGGTAAGCGTATGCAGCGCAGCGGGATCCCGATGGTCGATAAGTGGGAGCTGTACCGAATCGGGCAGCGCTGTGACCAGATGGTCCCGGACGGACGCGGCGGCAATGGGACAGAGCCTCGCTTTACCCTTGATGTCTACATCGCCAGCCGTGCAGAAGCGTGGCAGGTGGTGAACGATCTCGCCGCTGTCTTTGCCGGTATGATGTGGTGGGGTGGTGGCCAGCTGAATGTTCAGTCAGACATGCCAGGCGACATCGCGCACATCATCACGCGTGCCAGCGTCATCGGTGGCAAGATCATCTATAACAGCGGAAGCCAGCGCAACCGCTTCTCGACCTTTGTCGTGAACTACTGCGACCCGAACAACCATTATCAGGACCGACCGGCAGCGGGCCAGATTATCGACCTGGTTAAGCGCTATGGGGCCAACCAGCTGGAAATGACGGCCATTGGCTGCACACGTGAGACAGAGGCGCAGAGACGCGGACAATGGGCGCTGTACACCAACAGCTTTGACCGCACCGCATCATGGAAGGTGGGGATCGAGGGTCTGGCTTATCGACCTGGTCAGATTGTCGCGCTGGCAGATGAGAGACTGGCTGGACGCGTGATGGGTGGTCGTGTTGGCGAAGGTGCTACCCGACAGAACATCACCACGGACTGCAAGACCGATGCAGCAGCCGGTGACACATTCATCGTGCGGACGAAGAGCGGCAACATTGAGAAGCAGGCGATCACCAAAGTTACACAGGATGCGGTGGGCAACAGCGTACTATTCCTGGGTGTACCGCTGAGCAGCGACGTTGAACCTGATTCAGTGTTCGTGATTGATTCCGGCCAGCTGGCGCTGCAAATGTACCGCGTGACGTCCGTACGCTATAACCCGGAGGACAACAACTTTGATTGTGCTGGCGTGGTTTACATGGCTTCAAAATACGACGTGATCGACCGTGGAGCAAGACTGGATGAGCGACCAATCAGCCTGATCGATACCGGGACTATCGCCGCTCCGAAGAACATCAGAATCACCTCCTATGAATCCCTGATTCAGTCGCAACGCCTCACAACAATGCGAGTTGACTGGGATGCAGTTCTGGGAGAGAAGACGGCAGCAGGCACCATCGGCGGAGCAGTGGCGTATGAGGCGCAGTGGCGCAGGAATAGCAACGACTGGATCAACATCCCACGCACCGGACTGACGTCGTTTGAAGTCCCCGGCATCTATGAAGGTGACTATTACGTCCGCGTGCGCGCCATTAATGCCGGTGATGCTTCGAGCATCTGGGCTGATGCCGTTATGGTTCACCTGTCAGGACGTCAGGGGGACGTACCAGCGCCGATTGGCCTGGCCGCCGCTCCGTTGCTTTATGGGATTGCGTGGTCATGGGGCTTTGGTCCTGACTCTGATGACACCCTGCTGACTGAACTGTCATATCGGGTGCCTGGTGATGCAACAGAGCGCCACCTGACCAATGAGTCATACCCATCAACCAACTATCAGCAGATGGGTATCACTCCGGGTCAGCGCGTCTTTGTTCGCGGACGCTGCCAGGATCGAATGGGCAACCTGTCACCATGGACTGACTGGGTAGAAGGCCAGTCAAACGCTGACGCTGATGACTACCTGGCGGGCATCGCAAGCGGATTCCTGACCGACAAAGACGGCCAGCAGCTTACTGAACAGCTGCAGGGCAACTTTGAGATGCAGATGCAGACCCTGCTCAACCAGGGTTACATCATTGATGAGCAGATGGCGCAATACGGAAACGTAAAGGCAGCCGTTGCCCAGATGACGAAGGTTCAGGCAGACGCCACCCGAGCATTCGCTGAGTTCCAGACCGTGGTCACTGCGCAACTGGGTGAGCAGTACGCCACGATCCAGCAGAAGATGACATCTATCTTCGATGCAGAGACGGGCGGCGAGGCAATGTATAGCCTGAAGGCTGGCGTGAACTACAACGGCCAGTACTATGACGCAGGACTGGTTGTCAGCGTGGTTGCTGATGGGGCGGGTTACCGTTCTCGCATCGGTATGAATGCGGACCAGTTCGTCCTGCTTAGTGGTCAGGGTGATGTAACATACTCGCCATTCTCCGTGATCGATGGTGTCGTGTTCATCAATACAGCACTCATCGGAAAAGCTACAATAGACGGCGCGCAGATTAAAGACGCCACCATTGACAGCGCCCACATCAAAGACTCCATACAGTCTGATACGTGGACAAACTCAGGCGGCGCATACGGCTGGCGCATCAGCAAAACGCAGGGTTTCCAGTTCATCGGACAGACGTCACGTAACGTCAGGCTTGATGACACTGGTTTGGGTATCTATGACGCCGCTGGTGTCGAGCGATTTAAGGCGGGTTATCTTGGTTGATTATTATGGAGCGCGCATTACCCCCGATGATGGGGGTAGGCCGCTTATTCTGGATGCTTTCACCAGATTCCTATCCAATCTGGCAACTGGCGTTTCCCTGAAGGGGAACGTCACAACTAACCAGGTAAAAGCCCCGACTGCCGGGGCTATGCCACTCATCATCCCGCGCAAGCTGGTTACCATTTATCCTGGTGAGTCAACGCCCAACATGTATTGGATCGAATCAATCGGGCTTAATGCTAATGGTGTGCTAACCCATGTACCGAAAGGTGGGAGTAACCTTCCGGTTGACCGACAGCCAGCTGAAGTTGGTAACGTGGACGTGTTCTCAGTAGACGGCGGCGGATCTCCTCGGGGGTCATATGGGGTAAGGATAACCAGCGGGTCGAACTTCATGGAGATTAACGACACCTCATACCTGGGCTTCGTTACCTATCGCACTACCGTTAACATCAATGGCGCTTGGGACATCCCACCGGCAATTGTTGCGCGCGGTCCGTATGTTGTCTATGCGCGATGGGATAATACAACCACGCCGCTGTTCCTTAACCGTGACAATAACAGGATCGAGTGTTACACGGCATTCAGCAACACAGCCGGGTCATCAATTGGTGGCACGGTTAACAACGTGAAGATTGTCATCATCTCCTGTGCTTTCGTTCCTGACCTCCCATCATCTGGATGGGGTATGGTCATCCGTAATGCTCAAAATGTGGTGACGTTCTCCAGCAAATACCCCCCGGTCATCTGGCGAGGTGGATATTTCAATTTCCAGTTTTATCGCAACTTCGACACCAGCGGCGGGGAAGTGTTGCAATGGACCGGTGTTACGGCACCTCCGGGCATAAACATAAGTCAGCCCATGATCCCGCTATGCAGTATCGGCGTTCAGCGCGGAGACTACAGCCGATCCGGTGGCTCCTGGACCTATCGTCCTGTGCTGTACTCAGGTTTCAAGATGACCGGCAATCAAGTATCATCAGCCAGGGCTAAATCAGCCGGGACTGACGCTCCAATTACTCTCTATGTCAAAGCGATGCAGGTGGCATGCTCTATCCCATGCATTGACGCGGCAGACTACTTTTAAAGGATAAGTCATGACAGCAGGAACCATTGCACTAACGAATGGCAGCAAGATCGTTACCGGCACCGGGACGGCGTTCACTACAGACACCGCGGCGGCAGACTTCATCATCGTCAACGTTGGTGGGACTGTATATTCACTGGCTGTGGATTCAGTGACGGATGACACTCACCTGAAACTGGTGCTTGATTTTGATGGACCAACCCAGAGCGGTGTCGCGTGGACTAACGTCCCGTATGGCGCGCAGATGCGACTGACGCAGCAAATGGGTAATGACATGTCGCGCCTGATGCGCTTCTACCTGACAGACAAAAGCAACTGGCAGAAAATCCTGACCGGCCCCGGTGAAGTGACCATCAAGTTTCCGGACGGATCGGAAGAGACTGGACTCTCATGGCCAGCGCTGCAGCAGGCCGTGGGCGACGCCTTACAGGTCCGTGGGGAGATCGCCGCAGGCGTTGACCTGAATACCCTTGGGCCTGACTCTAAAGGAATCTGGATCCAGCCTGTGGACGTCAATGCAGCAACCGCGATGCATTATCCGGAAGCCAGCAAGGGCGGAACGCTTGAGGTTCTCCCCCATCGCCAGGGCGTCATCCAGCGATACACGACTCAGGCGATGACCACCTATTCCCGCACGCCATCAGCGCAATGGAATGGAACGGACGGACCATGGTCACCATGGGCGGTCACAGCCAGAGCTACCGGCAACACGATCAGCGCCAATGATGTCACTTACAAAGGAACCGCCACCGGTTCAGTGGAGGAGAGCGCAGCAGAAAACCTGGGTCGCACGGTTTATATCGAATCGTTCGGCGCTAAGGGTGACGGCGTAACCGATGACACTGCAGCCATTCAGGCAGCGCTTAACGACAAAGCCGCGGTGGTGACCTGTTCATCAAAGGTTAAAAAGCACTTCCGCATCACCGGTTCTCTGTTTATGACAACCGACCAGCAAAAGCTATCGCTGAACATGTCTGAGCTGGTTATGGACAACGCGGCGGGCGATAAGTCGCACATTGTCATGGGTACGGGTAACCCGCAGATCAACTACCCGGTAGTTGAGCGCGTAACCTTCATCTCTAAGCAGATTATGAGCGTCTTCTGCGTCCAGGTGAATAACGTCGGTGGTCCAGTGGTACAGGACTGTCTGGCATACGGCGATGCAAAACTATGGGGCCTGGTTGGCATCAATCGCTGCGTGGTCGCCTACATCCGCCGCAACACTGCAGATGGCTACATTGACACGGCAGTCCGTGCAGTTGGGACAGGGCTTGACTCCAACAGGGCTGTAGACGTCGCTATCTATGATAACCGCTTTGTCGGTGGTCGTCGTGCTATGAGCTATGGTGACTTCTGCGAGGGTGGATTCATCCGTCGCAATATTTGCTACAACCAGAGCGACTACCAGCTGGCTCTTGAACCTTCATCAGCAGCAAACGCCCTGCTGTCATTCAAGATCCAGGATAATGACTTTGATACTGGTGATGGCATTTATGCTCAGTTCGTGAAGAACATCCAGATCAACGGTAACTGGTTTGCAGCTCACAGAACGAAACCAATGATCCGCCTTGAGAAGACTGACAGTGTGATTGTTCAGGGTAACCAGGCTTATGCCGGAGATACCTGGATGCTGGATAACGGCGTCAACACCGCGGTGCTGGGAAACCTTTCTGTGGGTGGTAAGTTCGCTCTCGTTTATGGTGCTGATGCCACACTCAACTCAGCTATTGGTAACCACTTCACCGGATGCAGTGAGTACGCGATCAACACCAATTCCCACACCAAAGATCTGCTGATCCGTGATAACCGACTTCAGGGCGCGAAGGGCGGCATCGCCACCACCGGAACGTCACCAGATCACAAGTATTATGGCAACCTGGGCGACACGGCAGTAGGTCAGGGCCAGGAGGTGACAATGAGCGCATCGCCTTACAATTATAAAGTTGGTCCGCGTCCTGAAATTCTGGGATTCAAGGGCGGAACAATCCAGAGCATCTATGTCAATGGCGTGCCTATGGCCACATCGTCTAACGTTGTTCTGGGGCCACTGCCTCCTGGCGCTGCTGTTTATGTCACCTACACTGGTGGCACTCCGGGCCTGGGCGTTCTTCGCGTATAGCAGGGGAAGACATGAAAAAGACAATCACTCGATCACCATTTACGGGGGCGCCCTTCGGGGCGTTTGGTGAGGCGGCTAAGCCGCTTCCCCCAGCTCCGGCATTCACCACACAGCCGGGGACGAATGCCACCACCGGAACGGCCAACGGCCAGACCCACACTGATGTGTTGTTCCAGCCTGGCGGAGTGATGACCATCCAGGGTGCGGCTGCATCTGGTGTGGAGAGCTGGCAGTGGCAAAAACAGAGCGGCGACGGTTCGTGGCAGAACATCTCAGGGAGAACCGGCGCGACCATCACCATCAACAGTGCACCAGAGACGGCTACTGGCGTCTATCGCGTGCTGGCGCGTAATGCAGGGGGCGAGACGCCATCTGAACCGGTGACGGTCACAGCAGCCTTCCTGTACCTCCAGCCGCTGGCTGCTGGTACTGACCCAACTCTGACGCAGTCGGCTGATCGGTTGGCTTACAGCGGGACGGATACGGTGAGCGCCACAGTGACAGCGAAGTTTATCGCCCTAATCCGCTCTTTCGCTGCGCCAACCGCGAATTACATGGCGGTCACAGGCGGCCTCAGCGCCACCACAAGCGACGCAACCAATTATCCGGTAACAACGTATGCCTCTGGCTCTACAGCGCGACAGGTTGAGGTAGGCACGAAATCAGCCGGTACTGCTACTGTTGCGGTCAAGTTGGCTGCATTACAATCAACCTTAACTCTCACAGTCTCATAGGATGACCCATGACAACCAAAGCTATTAAGGTAAGCACAACATTCCAGGCAATCGGCGACGGCACAAAGTCGGTACTGATCGAGGCGCAGGGTGGTGACTTCGGATGGACTGATGCATCAGCCCCGGATGCGACTACGCCGGTGCATAATCTTCGCAGTGGTGAATCAATTCTTTTGCCAGCGGGGATTAACGTTCAGGTGATGGGCGGTGGTGGAAGTTGCGTTTATACCATCTATCCATAAAAAATGGCCCCGATTGGGGCCATTCTCTTATTTGCTTTCGGCAATCAGTATCGCAATTGCCTGCTCGCGCGTGATGTAAAGCTCATCCTCACTGCACGCGCTGGTATTAAGCCAGCGTCCGTCACTGTCCTGGATAGCCCCTGGCAGCTCCTCCATATCATCAGCGTCACCTCTCGCGCTGATTAGCATATGCCACGGAAGGTGCAGAGCCTTACCCAGTTTCATTAGCGTCTCAATCTGTGGGATCTCCACACCACCTTCCCATTTGCTGATCTGGGACTGAGCCACACTGGCACGCTGAGCCAGTTCGGTCTGCGAGTAACCGCGCAGGCGGCGGAATGATTTTAAACGGCAAGTCAGGTTCATCTTTGGTTCCTCAAGGCCGGATGTCCGGCCCGTTAAAAGTTGTCAGATCAGAATGGAATATCGTCATCAAAATCTAATGGCGGCTCATTGGTTGCTGCTGGCGCTGGTCTCGATTGTGGTGCCGGTCGCTGCTGCTGAGGTTGTGGAGTCTGCCCACCATTTCCGCCGCCCTGTCCTTCAGACTTTCCACCCAGCATCTGCAGCACCGCTGATGGACCCTGGAGAACGATTTCAGTGGTGTAACGCTTCTCTCCTTCCTTCTCCCATTCGCGGGTGGTCAGCTTGCCCTGCACCAGTAACTGTTGACCCTTTTTGCAGTACTCGCCAGCAATCTCTGCCAGCTTTCCCCATACCACGATCCGATGCCACTCGCTTTTCTCTTTCTTCTCGCCGGTGTTCTTGTCACGCCAGGTCTCTTTGGTCGCCAGAGACAGGTTACACACCGCGTTGCCGTTAGGGAGAAAACGAACCTCTGGATCCTTGCCCAGACGGCCGCACAAAGTTACCTGGTTAAAATCATTTGCCATGGTTTAAAAGTCCGATTGATCGCCAGCGGCAGGAGCTGCTGGAGTGTTGTTGTCAGTTGTCGCTGCAGCTTGCACGGTGACAGTTTTTTCACCCTTCAAGGCGTTTGCGGGAGCGGCGGGGTTAAAATTCCTCGATTCTTTAATCGTCAGCGCGGCACCGACATCGCGGACCTGATCGGCCAGCGCTTTCTTCATTGCTGGGTTTTTGCTGACTTCTGACCATATGGCTTTCAGTTTCTCTGTAGACTCGCAACGGTCGATCATGGTCATGTATTCTTCAACGGTGCGCTCTGCGCCGCGCTGACCATCGTCATCAGCCGCATTGAGGTCGAATATTGCCAGTTTCGCATAACGACGACCATAGCTGATTGCTGAGCCAGCACCCTGTGGATCGGCCTTGCCCAGTGGAATCTGGATAACGTCGCTCATACTCTGACCGCTTGGAACGTGAATCAGCGTCACTGAAATCAGCATCACATCCTTTGCCTGGCCCGCTTCATGAGTCGGGTTGCAGATCATCAACAGGTTGTTCGTTGACATCGCAGGCCCCATCGCGTCGTTCACGGCGCTAAGGTCAGCATAGTTGGTTTTAAATCCATCATTTCGGCGGTTCTTCTGAGGCTTAACCATCGTGCTACGTGCTTTCACGAAGGCTTCTAAAAGCTGGTCGCATGGGTCGGAGAACTTCATTTTTTCATTACCTCTTTGATCAGGTGTTCGTACTGACGTTCAACGTAATATGGTGGGTCGAGATCGACTGACTCGCCATTGTTATAGGTGGGCCAGATGTCAGCCTCTTTCGCTGCCTTGTACATGCTCAGCGCCTGCTTAAGCTGGGCGGTGCCGATGATGCGGGTTTTTTCAGTAAGCGCAAACTTCACCGCCTGGAATGGTGCAGCGGTTTCCTGTGCCAGCAACACAACCTCTGATGGCGGGCGGTCATAGGCTTTGCTGAACACGTGATACTGGAGCGCCATCTTGATGTGGTAGCCCAGGTCAAACGAGCGGCGGGCGAAGCGTTCCGGCTCTGCGTTCTCACAGGTTTTATAATCCCAAAGGCCAGCTATGTCCGTGACGCGGTCAATGCGGATTTTAACCGGCACGCCCATAAGCATGGTGAAGATGGAGATCTCACTTGCGCCGCCTTCGATAACCTCATTGAACTGTGGGTTCTCCAGCAGCACGTGACGCATCCGGGTGATTTTGTCGAAGTCCTCAGCCTTAATCAGCTCGCGCTCGCCTGCTTCTTCTTTTGCGGCCTTCTCCACTTCATGCCAGAAAATGGGCATCTTCTCGTTCTCGTCGATTGCGACGGCATCGCGGATCATGGCGATAAGCTCGAACGGGTCTGACTTTGAACGACCAGCCAGGCCGCGATCTTTCATCCATGACTGAAGACCGGCAACTGAGGTGATAATCAGCTTTTTATCTTCGTAGTCATTGACGGATGGAGCGCGAACATAGGAAGAGTCAAATACTGACTTCTCCAGCATGTTGGTATGGGCGTTAGTACCGAACTGCATCGCCTTTGACTTTTTGTCCTCTGGCTCTGGGTCAGCGAAGCGCCAGCCTGCCAGCGACTTGTGGAGCATCGCGGTAATGGATGAGCCGCTGATGTGCGACGTGTTCGCGTGGTATTCTTCGTTGGTCAGTTCTGTTGACTGAAATACGATTGACTCGCCGTCTGAAGCGGCCTGCTCTAATCGTGTCTGGATATCTGACATCTGGTTATCTCCGTTGCTAATGTGGCGCTGATAATATTACGTGCGCATACTAGATGTAAAGTAATAATTTGCAGCCTGGAACAATGACTCCACGCCATAGGCTACCGCGGTAAAGGCTCCGCGCCCTCGGGCCAGTTGTAGTGTATCCTTCTGGCGCTGGCTCACCGGGCTGGCCAGCGTCTTGGTGGCGCGCTTCAGCTCAATCAGGGCAAATGGGTGAAGCGGCGTCGGATGGAGCACGACCCAGTCAGACATCCCCGGCCAGATCCCCATCGCCAGCTTTTTCTCCCGGTCCTGCACGCTGCCCTCAGTCTCGTTCGGGACGTGGAAGGCGATAACGTCCGGATAGACGTAGGGCCACTTGCTGGCTACTGCCTTCTGTAGGTCATCTTCCAAGCGGACATCCTTCGGATCGCGCCAGTAAAACTCCAGCGCAAATCCCAGGTCGGTTATGGTTCCTGTTGCCGGTGGCTCATGCCAGAACTTGACCGGCTTTTTGGCTTTGTACTTCCGCATTAAAATAACTCCACGCTGAACACTTTGCGGCTGATGGCATCACGCTTGCCGTTATCGATCCGGCGATGGGTGACGCGGTCAGGCTTCTGGAAATAATGGGCCAGGGCCATAATCTGCCCGATGTTTTTCGCTCTGAGTACTTCCTTCCGCAGGTTAGGCACCATGATGTGCTTATTGACTGCGCCGTCTTTCCACGCCGCCTTGCTGCCCACCCCATTATCCAGCGGCCAGAATACCTCACTGGCTTTGAACTGCTCCTCACTGCCCGGATCCTGAAGCGTGTACTGGAACACAATGCCCTCGCCGTTTGATGTCGGGTTTACCCGGAAGTTAATCACGTTGCAGTAGTCGTCATTCGTGTATGCCTTGCCGGACAGTTTTTTGTTCGGGTCGATGAGTGTGTTATTGCAGAGACGGCAGAAGCGCGCCGCAATATCATTCTCAGCCCCGCAGCCCTCAGACAGGACGACGTTAGGCAAGTGTGGGTGAACCAGGTCAACACATTTCCGGGACTTCCAGAAGTGCTCACAGCGGCCGTCAAGCGAGTCAGCGTCTTCATTCATGCAGCGGCGTGCGAACTTGCCGTTCTCAGCGCTACACTTCGGGCATTCCTTAACGGCACCATTGCGAACGGCTGTTTCGTGGCTGTACTGCTCCAGGAACTCGCTGAAGTACAGATCGGACAAATCCTCCATAGTCCCGGCGAAGTCGTAGACCATGCAGTCCTCTTTGCTCATCCCCAGTTCCTCGCGGTGGTACGCTTTAAGCTGGCGCATTCCACGCCCTACCAGCTGAGTTAGCAGGGTTAGCGATCCGATACGGCGCAGGATGACGATGGTGTCCCATGGTGGAATGTTAACGCCGGTAGTCAGGCAGCCCACCTGGAAGATGAATTTACACTCATTCTCATAGGCAGCTTTCAGGATGCGTTTGCGCTCAGCCTTCGTCGTCTCCTGCGTGACGATGCCATAGCTGACACCTTCGGGGAGAGCGGCGGCGGCCTCCTGGCAGTGCTTCAATCCTGCGCACGTGACGAGCACGCAGTTGCGATGCTTCGTTACCTTGACCATCATGTCCATAATGCGCTGGGTCATGCTGCCAGATGCCAGTATGGCCTCCTGCATCGCCACCAGGTCAGCACTACCGAAATCACCATCACCTTCGTTGCCATCACTATGGAACTGATCGAGGTCATAGCCCAGCCCCTCAGCGGAGCCGAAGTAGGTCGGAACCACTGACCCAAACTTGACCAGGTATGGGCTGTCGATGTCCACGATCTTCTCGCGCCAGAATCCTGGGCTTTTGAGGTCGTTGTTGATGATCGCCTCAGTACCACGATAATCGGTGCCGGTGTAGCCGATGATAATCAGCTCCCGACCATACATCTCCCGGCAGCGTCGTTGCAGCTCGCGGATGATGATGGTTGCAGATGAGCGACCCTCCTCTATCATCTGACTCATATCCTCATCAGCCTGCTCACTGTTTACCACGTCAGTGACGTTCACCTGATGGCATTCATCGATCAGCAGCACGCGCGGCACGAAGTTAATCAGCTTGCCATCCAGGGCGTTGACCACGGTTCCCTCGCTACCGGCGATAACAGGATAATGAGACGAGCGGCGGCCCAGTGATGCACTGAACACGGAGTTAGGCACACCGAAGTTCCGCACCTCGTCATGGTCCTGCTCAATAATCTCACCCTGGCGCGACATAATGAGGACCGACCATTTCAGCTGGCGGGCCCGCTTACAGACCATCGCGATCATGACCGTCTTACCGGCAGATACCGCTGCTTTAACCACGACGGGGTATTTATAATCGCGGATGCTTTCGGCTGTGATCCGGTATGTCATCCACTGATAAGAGAAGGGAGGAAACGGGCATTCGCCCAGCATTGCCTCCAGTTTCGGAATGTTGGTTTTCTCAATCTCTGCGTCGATATTAAATTTCATTTGCCTATTGCCTCATCTGTGAAGGCGTGTATTATTACCCACACATCATACACAACGCAAGGCTAAATTATGAAACAGAAAGAAGATGAGCAGACCATTGAAGCGTTCAGCAATGGCCTCATCGCATCGCACTACACCCCCCTGCTGCCTCCGACGTCAGAGGTTATCAGCGGTAATCGCTGGATGGGCAGCAAGACTCCTGACCGGATCCGCGACCTCTGGTCTACGCCGCTCTGGCTGTTCCGCTACCTTGACCAGCGTTATGGCCCGTTCAACATTGATGGCGCAGCCAGTGCCAATAATGCGAAGTGTGCGCGCTACTTCAGTCTGGGTGGCGAGGATGCGTTTTTCGCGAAGGTGGTTAAGGGAGATAAGATTTTTGTTAACTGCCCATACTCGCACGTTCAGCCATGGGTGACATTAGCTAAGAAGTGGCTGGCTGCTGGTGCTGAAGTGACAATGGTCCTTCCTCATGATGTGTCAACGCAGTGGGCTGCAGATGGAATTATCAGCGCAGCTGAAATCATTCACATCATCGGTTCTGTTTCTGGTGATAAATGGCGAACTGGCCGTGTGGGTTTCGTTAATGCAGATTCCGGGAAGGAAGTTGGTGGAAATAATAAACCAACATTGATTCTCCACTTTAAGCCTAAATCGAAGTGCAGCAAAACGCTGTACATCTCACGGCCAATGATGGAGAAAGCGGCAGTATGATTCCGCGTGGGAGCATGTTCTGGGCAATGCTGTGCTATGGGTTCCTGGCGACAGCGGCGAATGATATTAACGGAGGTGATGGCCAGCGCGCTGTCACTCGCAGGTGGTGCTGATGAAAGAGATCGAAGTAAGTGCAATCATGGAGCGTGATATTTTCTACGCACCTTTGGCTATAACCCCATGCGGGGTTGTTTATGTATGGCGTGGCGAATGGATAAGACTGAATCCAAAGATAGGATCAGATCTCGATCATTGGACTAACCGCGCTTATGACGGGAGAGACCGCCGCATCTATCGTGGCATCTTCACAATCAAGGTGGCAGCCCATGGCTAGATTATCCCAGGAAGATCAGGCCCGCGAATACCTCGACCTGCTGGTGTCCATGGAGCTTTGCGTAAAGCTGGCCCGCAAGCATGGTGAGAAGGTTAACACCAGTCTGCGCAACTGCTGCACAGCTCTGATGCAACGCATCCGCGATCACCAGAATTACCTGATCGTGCAGGGCGTCCGTAAACAACCATTCCCAGCTGGTGCCGTTGACATGATGCGCCGCCAGCTTGATCAATTCCTTACCGATGAAGGTGGCAAAGATGAGTGAAATCAGCGAAGCTGCGAAAAAAATGGTCCGTCATTATGTTGGCGTGGAAAATCCTCAGATAAGCGTTTTTGGTGACGTTTGGCATATTGAGGGTGACCGGGATAATGCTGAGGAATTGGCTCAGCACATTTTGGATCTGCAGCATAAATATGATGCGCTGGCCGCACTGACTGCGCAGCCCATTAAACTGGCTAAGGATTTAAAGCTGAGTGAAAAGGCGCACCAGTCTCACATCGATTATGCCGAAGGGTATAACGACAGGGCGGAAATGGATCGCGCAGCCATCCGTGCAGCCGGTTATCAGGTGGAGGGTGAATGATGCAGTGGGTGCTGATCATGGTCGTACTCTGGGGCAATGCCCCGGCAGTTAATACGCAGGTATTTTACTCAAAGGAAACCTGCGATCTGGCCGCCGCCGCTTTCGAGGACATGAAATCCTTCAGCACTGGCGGTTCATACAAGGCGAAGTGTGTACAACGCAGCGTTGACCAATACGGCGCTATTCACCTGGATAAACAGCCATGAATACGCGCCAGGAAGTGTGGACCATCGCTCAGCAAACTGGCATGGATGAGTTCATATCCAAAGTCTCATCAGTGTTCGGGAAGGGTGCGGAGGTTGCGATAGAGACGGGCGGCGTAGTCTATGAGACCCGCGACGGATTGATGGACTCGGGCCAGGATCGTGTAGTGCCAGGGACTGGAGCTACAGAGCGCAGGCTGAAGCCTAACCGGGAGCTAAACGAGGTACTGAAAGAGTGCCGGGAGTTCTCAAAGAACCCTAAACGCAGGACGTTACACAGAGGGAAATAATGATTAGACATTTTCATGGCTCCCCCATTTGGGGAGCTAAAGGGGAAGTAGCCAAAATCGCACATCGCGATGGTGGTGCTTTTATCTCCTACGCCAGGACGGATCAGATAACGCTGGTTTATCAGATTGCCGATCAAATAGGCCTGGACAATGGAGCGTTCTCAGCATGGAAGCGAGGGGCCATTCTTGATTGGAATTTATTTTACCGCTGGCTTGATAAGTACTATGAAAATGAGAAAACCCTTTTCTTTGTCATACCTGACATCATAGAAGGCAGCGAGATTGACAACGACAGGCTGATCCGTTCCGTACCTGAAGCATTCAGGGATAAGGCAGCGCCTACATGGCACCTTCATGAATCAATAGATCGCCTGATCAATCTTTGTGCCGATTGGCCTCGCGTATGTTTCGGATCTTCTGGCGAGTATGCTGTTGTCAGATCTCCAGCCTGGCATCGCAGAATGAAAGAGGCATTCACGGCAATTTATAATTCACCGCACCGGCCAATGATTCATGGGTTAAGGATGCTGGATAATAGAGTTCTGGGGCAGTGGCCGCTTACAACAGCGGACAGCACCAACCTGGCAAGTAATGTGCCTAAACTCGAAGTAAAATATCCAGATATTACCGCCCAGCTCCGGGGAATAGGTTGCAATGACGACGAGGTGAAGATGGGTAGATGCGCGATTCTGAGGGCTGCAATCGAAAAATCGAATCCTCCAACCTATGACCAGTGGGCCAGCATGAACGGACTTTACCCTTGCGAGTACTGGAGTAAAAACTAAGCCTCTTCGGAGGCTTTTTTAATATCCGTCGAAAATAACCCTTGCCATAGTATTACGCCTGCATTATATTCCTTTCATCGGCTGAATATGCCAATCACTAAAAGGAATCCATCATGAAACTGTTAATCATCGCCGCCGCTCTCTCTGCCCTCCTCACCGGTTGCGCTTCCATCGGCGACCACGTTGGCGGCCCTGACCGCTGCATGGTGATGGCTGGTGACGTGTGCGCCCAGCGTGTTGAGAATGGCATGGTCGTTGCCGGTTCTACCGTTGACATCTACAACGACGGCACAATCCTGGCAGACGTACCGGTCCGCAAATCAGCGATGCGCCACATGGGTGACTCTGTGGCATACAATGGCGGCGGCACCATCATCGGCAGTCGTCACAACCCAGCCGTTAAACCTAAACTGAACTGAGGCGAGCATGGCACACGATAACAATCGCCGGATGAAGTGGACCGTCCAGGCTGATATGCGCGCAGAGGAACTTGCTGGAAAGGTGACGCCGGAAGAGATCGCCAAAGAGTTAGGGTGCACGGTCACCGCTCTGGAAACGCGCGCCAGCAAGGTCGGGATTTCACTCCGCATGAGTGGCGCTTCAATCTGGCGCGAGACGCCGGAGGAGAATAAAGCCGTGGTCGAAATGTACCAGGCCAAAGTCCCCCGCAAGGTCATTGCTAAAAAGTTCGGGGTGAACGAGAACCAGATCGGACGCATCGCCTATAACGCAGGAGTTTGTGACCGGCGCGGCCATTGGTCAGAGCAGGAATCCGCAGACGTTGCCTGGTGGTATGGGCATATCCCATCGGCGAAGCTGGGCGCGGTCATGGGGAAGAGCGACGCGGCGATCACCTCTGAGATGCATAGAATCAGATACGGGCTGTTTGGCCGCAAGAGTCGCGAGTGGTATCAGAAACACATGACCAGCCGCTATACCGCGGAGGATTTTGGCCTTGAATCAAGGTTTGTAAATCACCGGAAGTTGGTGCGGAAGTTATTGCAGAAGATATGATGTAGTAATAATATAATCGTCACACTAAAAATGAGGCTATCATTATGAACGATAAGATAGAAAAAGCACCACCGACGCTAACGGCGGCACTGTCTCCGTTCCACGTATCGCACAGCCTGATTATCAGTCAGCTTAGCGAACTGGGCGCGTGGGAGCGCCTGCGCCCTGAATACATCAGTTCAGGCCAGTTGCGCCTGGCACTGCAGGACGCAGAGAAGTTACTGGCCGATGTTCAGCGTTTGCATGGCTACCTTTTCGAAATGGTTCAGGATCCGAAATACTGGGGGAAGTGATGGATAATTTAAAACTATGCAAATGGTTGTCTGATGAATTCGGAATTACCGACCAGCAATATGACGCTTATATTCACAGCTTTAATAAAGACGTTATGTCTGGCAGCCCCGTCCAGGATAATTGCTGGCAGCAGCGCGCAGAAGCAGCAGAGGCGAAGCTGGCAGGGCTGGAGAAGCAGCAGCCGTATGGTTACGTTGTGATAACGGGTACGGGTGCTAAAAAATTCTCTACTCGCCACCCGAGACTGCGAGTAACCAATGAGCCGCCTGTTGCCGTATTCACCCGCGCCCCGCCCGCCGCTGACCTGGCTGAAATTGTTCCTGAAGATTTAAATGGGAAGAGCATGAGCTATATTGCTGATAAATTTCAGGTGTCAATTTCAGAGGCGCAATTTATTCTTGTCGGTTTTAATGCCTGCCGAACGACTATCCTGCGCAAAATTGAGGAGGTGAAGCTGGATTACTTCGGATCGCTAGTGTCAAAGGCTCGCATTTCTGCAGATAAAGCGATGGTTAAATTTCCTCAGCCTAACTATGTGCTGCTGAAGGTTGCGGAAGAGGCGGGAGAGGTTGTGCAGGCTGGCGTCCATTACGCAGAGGGCCGGATGAAGTGGGAGAAACTGGAGGGTGAGGTTGTTCAGTTGCTGGCTATGCTCATCCGCCTGGTTACTGAGGGCGATCAGGTTAACGGCATAGCACCTCCGGAAAGCTGCCGGAATTTTATCCCCGCGCCCGCCGCTGAACTGGCTGACTTGGTGCCGGATGAAATAACCCACGCAGATGCACCTGAGCTACAGGAAATAGCATCAAGCGCACGCGCCATCGGCATAAAGGGCGCCTATGCCGGATTTGCTGTTGGTGCAAACTGGATGCGTGCCGCCATCCTGCGCAAAATTGAGGAGGCGAAAAAGTGACCCCGGCACACATGGGCGTAGATATCGCTGTCGGGGCTGAGGTGATGATTGCAGCTGGCGTCTTTGCCGGTCACTACGGCCTTGTGTATGAATATGACGGCATCATCGCAAAGATGCAGGTCACAACAAAAACAGGAATGAAAGTTTCAACACGGTCTCACAAAGGCCGCCTTATGATTCTTTCGATGAATGACATCGATCGGCAATTAACCTTAGGCAACTGGCAGGAACTGCAGGTTGTCGAACATTACAGGAAATCTAAAAAATGACACATATGAATGCAGGTATTCGCGAAGCAATGATCGAGAAAGCCCTGGTTACTTCAGGTATCAATGAGCGCCGCCTGGTGCTGACTCAGGACCGCGCAAACTTCGCTGAGAAAGTGCGCCAGGTTCTGCTGGGTCTGGGTGACGTGACTGACGCCATCCTGGATGAAAGAAAGGCTCTGATTGAAAAGTGGAATAACCACGAATACAACATTCAGTACATTAATCTTTATGGCAGTTCTAAGCAGTCACACCTTGATGTAAACCTTAACGGCATGGCAGTTGATCTTTGCTTCAACGGCGCGAGCGCCCGCAATGGTGACACGCCCCTGGGAAAGTCTGCAGAATTTAAACGCTGGGTATCATACAGCCGCAAGAACATCGCAGATGCTGCTCTGGCTGATGAGTTTATGTCGCTTGAGAAACGAGCTGAAGATCTTAAGGGAGAGGAGCAGACGCTACGGGCGACACTGACAGCGGCGACGAAGCGATTCAGAACCATTGAGAAAATGAAAGAGGAATGGCCTGCATCTGCTGAGCTGCTTCCTGATGACTTGCCAGTCGTCCAGACCGGCACCGGTGTAGCACTGGCGGTTGATGACCTTAACGCCATTTGCGGCATCCCGAAAGATAAGGCATAATCATCCCCGGTTAATTCCATTGCTGATCTGTATTTGGCCCCACGCTATATGTGGGGCTTTTTTTTTGCTATCGTTCGCTGTGACGAAAACTTAATCAGGAAACACAGCAATGCAACACAACGACCTTCCCCCTGAGATCTCCAGTTGGATCGCGAGAATACCCGTAGCACTCGCGGGCGCGGCTGGGGCTTTCGTTGTCGTAGTATCTAAAGCCGAACGCAAGACTGGCGCGGCCTCTCTCTCATTTATCATGTGCGGATTACTCGTCGCTGTATTCTGCGCCCCAGCTCTATGTGACGTGGTTGGCATCAAGTCCGACTCCATGATCAGCCTGATCAGCTTTGCCACCGGGACCGGATGGTCCTCTGTTGTGACTAAAGTTCAGAATTGGCTGACTGGCGTTAGGATGCCAGGTGGTTCAGAATGATACAGTCCATTCACAATCACTTCACCATGCAAGGGGCTTGTTTAGATATGAGCGGAGATCCTAGCTTTTGGGCTACCGGGTGGGGCTTTATCGTCCTGCTCATTATCTTTGCGAGCTGCCAGGTTACCATCTGGCATCGTCGCATCGGCGACAGCATATCAGAGCGCATCTATTGCTGGGTGATGTCCATCACCTGCGTAATGGCCTGGGCGCACATCATTGAGGATACCTACCCGCATTACCAGATGAAGATCATGCTGACAGCGACGGCGCTATGGTTATTCTGGCGATGCATCAGGAAGGTGTTCACCCCACGGGCCAGGAGCATCAATAATGGTTAACATCCCCCTGTGGGCTAAGTTGCTGGCGATTGCGCTGGCACTGGCCGCCGCCGCCTGGTTAAACGACAGATACGTCGTATCCCCGGCCGTAGCGAAGAATGACAAGGCCTGGTCTGATAAGTGGCATGACCGGGATAACGCAGACAATAAGGCAAAGCAAAATTATGACGCAGAGCAGAGAGCAAAAGAGCGGGACGCGCAGGCCGCACTTGACCGGATCCAGTCTGAACATGATGCAGAGATTGCGCTGGCTGAAAGTCGGGCTACTGCTTCTCGTCGTGAGTCTGCTGGGCTGCGCAAAGGAATCAGTGACGCCATCGCCCAGCTACAGCAACAACGCGGCGAAGGTTCCGGCACTCAACCCGTCATCTCTGCAGGGGCCAGTTCCGGCGTTCTGCTCTCCCAGCTGTTTGGAGAGCTTGACGATGCAGCGACAAACTATGCAGCAGAGGCTGACCGCGCAAGGCGGGCAGGGCTGAACTGTGAACGGTCATATAACGAAGTAAGGAAGGTAATAAATGACGAAGCAATTAGACGATAACGGCGTTCAGTTCACCGGCGCGTGGGAGAAGTTCAGCCCGGTGCCGTACTACGCAACAGAGGCTGAGCGTAAGCGCGGGATCCAGACCATCGGTAAGGGTCACGTGATCAAGGCTGGGGAGCGCTTCACCTCGATCAGTGAGCGCCAGGCTGACGTCCTGCTGCGCCAGGATATGTCAGAGGCAATTAACCGTGTGAATGCCGTTGCTCACCTGTCGCTGAATCAGGCGCAGTTTAACGCGATGTGCGACCTGGTGTTTAACGTCGGGCCAAACTGCATCCGTGCCGGCACAGGAACAGGTGAGGCGCTGCGCGCTGGCGACATCGCCACGTTGCGTAAAAAGCTCCCGCAGTTCCGCAACCAGACCCAGCCTGATGGAAGCCTGAAGCCGGAGCTGGGTATCTACCGTCGTGCTGTTGGTCGCCTGGCGTTGTTTGACGGCAAGCCGTGGCAGGAAGCCGAAGCCATCGGCCGCGCGGTGAAGTCGCTATGAGTGACCAGCCTTTGAGCGCCAGGAAGGTTCAGGTCAAGTTTAAGCGGATGCCACGCGCTGAGCGACTCTGTATGACGCAGGAGGAGCTGGCGCGCTATCGTGAGCTGTCGAGTGCAGGGAATAAGCAGGGCGGCGTCATCCTGCCTACGCAGGACCGGAAGATGATCGATGATGGTGTGAAGACGTTTGACTGGAGCCATACGCATTATCAGCGAGGTATGAAATAACGCTCTGTGCGCCATTCTGAGAGCACCAATAAAAAAGGCACCTAACTCTGGGTGCCTTTATCTTTTGTGTTAAACCTGGTGCGGATGGCTGCCTATTTAGCTGGTCGCCATGCTACGACATCGTTGGTGTTACGCTGTGATGGATTCCACGGCCAGTAAATGTCACCACGACGCACGCTGTTTAGCTGTATTCCCTGCCGTGTTTTTATGTCAAATAAAACAGCCATGCTGATAGGGCCATCTGAGTGCTTGCCGTCCCAATTTTTCCACCCATCATCCTGCTGCGCCTGATAGGCCGCCACTGCTGTCTCAGTTGGCACAGTGCCAGCGCTTTCATGGCTCAAAAATTTACCACCCAGATCCACGTGACCGAATCGAACACCACCCAGAGACTGAAGCTGAGCGCGGTCAATGTTTTCCTGGTTATCTTTCTCAGCATCTTCCTGGCGCTTCACCTCTGCAGCATAGTCGCATTCAGCCAGCAGGCTGGCATAACTCACCAGGTCGATCAGGGTATCTTCACAACCGGGCGCTGCTTCATTGCGTGCCAGCTTAAGCGCCAGCAGCATGGCCCAGATATCACGCTCCTTCAGATTGCGGCCAGTGATGGCGTTAAAGATGCGCGCAATGTGTGCAGCGGTGCGCTCACCCTGCTCACCATAGTTATGGTCAGCGGCGCGCTGCGCCTGGGTTTCGGTTGCCTCGTTCAGGAAATGAGTTGCTTTCATGCTGTCCTCTTATTCGGTAATGGTTAAATCAATGCCGCCGCGCTTGCAACGCAGGCTGACCTTAATGCCCAGGCTTGCCGCGACATATCGCAGCTTATCCAGCCAGTATTTACGGCTTTCGTCTGAATATGACAGGTAGCCAGACTCAATCAGGGGGATAAAGGCCGTGGTTCCGACTTCGTTATTCTGCTTCAGGAACTCCCGCAGCTCCTCGCAGGCTTCTTCTTTAAGCTTTCGCATCGACGTGTTCCTTCAGGTCAGCCAGCGCGGTGTGGACGTCTTCGCGGATGAACTCGCAGAAGCCATTTGCAAAAACGCCGGTGACGAATACCTGGCCGCGTAGTGGTCCGATAGGAACCTGGCCGATGTTAACGCGGGTTCCGTTGGTGAATGCCCAGGCGGTAAGGCTACCCAGGCAGGGGCGCGCTGATTTATTAGTTGAGCACATGGCTGATTTTCCACTGGGTAAGTTGGTTGAAGAATGCATTATCATCTGCCGGAATGAAGCAGTGACCATACTGTTTTTCCTGCATCGCTTTCGCTTCGGCACTATGGCCGGTGCCGATCAGGATAGAGTCAACACGCTCACCGAACTCACCACACAAGGCAATAGCGCCCATGTGAACCATGATCGGGTCGTGCTCTTTATTCACGTAAGCCCCGGCCAGCAAAGCGTCAATACTGCTGGAGCTAAGCGCTGAGGTGATCTCGCTGAAAATGACCTCATTGCAGTCAACGAAAATCACGTTTTTATCCGTGGTAGCCTGTTCCTGATGAATCAGTTCGATCAGGTCTAACAGGTTCCCGATAACCAGTTTGCTTTCGTTAAATTGCGGCATAAATACCTCTATTTGTTTTCGCAACCGGCCATGAATACGGCAGCGGCGCGGGTGACATCAACGACACCCAGCACCTGCTGGGCGACCTGCATTTTGTTATGAGCCAGGATGATGTGCTTATCGGCGTCATCCAGCTTAACGAACTTTGAAGCGGTACAGACGTCGCGGCCCATGTCGTAATAGGTGCCGAATACATCAGAGTAAGCGGAAACCAGACCGGAAGCAGCGGCTGCCGTTTCCGGGTTGTTCAGGTTAGCGCCAGATTTAGTCAGGACAGACACGACCTCAGCACCGGATGCATCAGCAACGACAGACTCGCGGGATGCGTGAGCGTCAACGATGGACGAAGCGGCGATGATGAGAGTAATTGCCAGGATGCCGGTGATGCGTTTCATTGTCTGTCCTCATTAGGTGGGCGGCCATTCCGCCCTTGAGATGAATATTACGACAGCATAATATTATGGGCAAGCTATTTCTTAACTTTCCGTCGAATATTTTTAGGTGGCTTAGGTCGGGGCGGCCCGCAGGCCACCGCACGCAGCTCCTTAAGCCAGTCCGGCACCGGGTTTACTGGCTGACGATCACACATGATTTTGCCGTCCGTAATGAGTACCGGCTGACGAGATACCACGCCAGGTCATAGGTGATGCGCCCGTGCTTCTTCTTGCTCCATGACATCAGCATCTGAGCGCGGATCCCGAGCTGGGTCAGGCGAAGCAGCCAGGCAAAAGCAAGGGTCGCCGCTGACGTGCCAATGATGAGCATAGCCCAGGCGAATAGCATGGATGCATGGTCCGGCATGAAGCTGGCATCTTCGGACGCGATGTCGTACAGGATAAATATCACTGTCATGGCGGGCCATACCACCAGGAACCACGGTGAGCCGATGAATAGAGGGTCGCGGGAACGGGTGAATGCGTAGTACAGGACAGCGGCGGCGAGGATTACCAGATAGACTGAGTTAGGCATATTTTGTTGCTCCATTTCATTTTGCTAAGGCCCGCCGTAGCGGGCGGTTGATGTTATTACCAGCCCACTGACACGCCAGCGTTATAGCCGGTGCCGTGCTGAGTATCGGTGCCTACTGCAGCCTTGACCACCACGGTCTGGCTAACGCGTGCGCTGAATCCTACCGCCAGCGCCTGCTCACCCTCATATCCACCGGTTGCAGCGCCAAGAGCAAAGGTCTGGCTCTCCAGCACCTGTGGGATTCCTGCAGCAGCCAGGGCTGTTGATGTGCCCGCATTCGCCTTCTTGTGGTTCTCATCGATCTGTTTACCCAGGCTGGCGAACTTGCCGTTATTTCGGGCATTCATATCGCTGATCGCCTTATCGGTGCTGTCTGCCCGCGAGGCCATGCTCTGATTGACTTTAGCCTGATCTGCTTTCCCGCTCTGGATGCGTGAATCAAGGTCCGCCGCTGTCTCTTTCAGCGCTGCATCCTGCCGAACCTGGTCAGCGCTGAACGTGTCGTTACCCACCTTTCCGGCCAGCTTTGACTCAGTGTCAGCGTGGAGCTGGGCAACCAGCCGATCCTGCGAGCGATCAGTGATGGCCTGGTCCGCCTTATTGGCGCGCACTTCACCCTCCAGCGCCTTACCGGCTGATTCAGTGTATTTGGTCTGGATCTCGTTCCACTGCGTCTGTTCTTCCTTCCAGGCTCGGTTGCGTTCGGCGTCCAGCGCTGCAGACTGCTTCTGGATGTCAGCGGTGTTCTTCTGGATCACGCTGGTCTGTTCACGGTTGACGTTGTCAATGCGCAGGATGTCGGAGCCGATTCCGGAGATCTGGCCGGACTGCTGCATGATGGCGGTTTCAACACTGCCACCATTCGACAGGCCCACCAGTTTTGCCGGGATGACAGTTGCGTGCGCACTGATGCATGACATGGCGACAGCAGCGGCGAGAATTGAGAGTGTGCGTTTCATGGTTAATTCCTGTTGGTTGATGCCCGCCTCCGGGCTGGTGAGGTGATACTACGCATTCATAATATTATGCGCAAGTAATATTTACATCATCGGTTGAATATTTTTATCGGGCTGTCCGTTGGCACCGATGGCCGGAACATCCGCAGCTCTGCATCAGTCAGCCAGAGCTGAATCACCGTAGCGCTGACTACCTTCCACGTCTCGACAGTGCAGCGCCTGCCGTAATATTCGATCAGGTCGCCACTGGTCAGTAAAACTGCTGGAATATCTCTTCCGACTGACATAGGGTTAACCCCGCATTGTGTAGCCATGGACGGCACCCCCTACTCTCCTTCCCTCATCATGAGGAAGACAGACATAGCGGCTCGCAGTGCGCCACGACTGGATGAATCAACGCCGCTATTCGAACGGTAGATTTTAAACCCACCATCAAACTTATCATCATAAACAAGCGAGCTTGCATCCCACCTGATTATGGCGTTGCTTAGCGAAATCTTGTTTTCGATAATAATCGGCCCGGCATCAGCCCATGAGTTGCATGGGTCGAACTCTTTCCAGCCAAGACATAGAGCACCAAATTCACCTACCGGCTCACCATACTCATGGATGAATGTCAGCCCTCTGGCTTTGGTATAATCACCAAACTTCTGAGTTGACTCCGCAATCATGCCGTTAATCTCGAAATCGCTCATTTCTGCGTAATTCATTTCATCAGCCCCGACTCTTTTAGCGATGCAATTTTGTCCTCGCGCTTCATCACAGCCTCTTTCACCGTGCCAGCGTACCCTGCGTAATACTTCCGGCCATTGGCATGTACATATGCCTCATAGCCACCGGTTGACCGCTTATGGTGGATGCCTTTCGGTAGGCCAATCATTCGCTACCCTCCAGACGGTCAAGGCGTTCAATCTCAGCAACCAGAAGAGCGGCGGCGCGGACCAAATCCTGACGTGGTGACTTTGGTTTGAACCACTCCTTATCCCACGGCCAGAATCCTGGTAGTTCCTTCATATTTTCACCAGTAAGCTGTGTAACAACGGATGATACTGCATAGCTGGCCCCGGCCACTGCGATCTGGCCGGCAAGGTAGTGGTCATCACGCTCTGGGGTCCATTCTTCGACC
>Ga0308169_10000270_pt1 | contig 90921 bp, 139 predicted proteins | sample PhyBR1_2_FD_202139 | JGI IMG/M metagenome (GOLD analysis project Ga0308169, IMG submission 202139) | Phyllosphere microbial communities from UC Gill Tract Community Farm, Albany, California, United States - DLSLSB.R1 | ecosystem: Host-associated > Plants > Phyllosphere > Unclassified | place...
TCCGAGATCACATGCGTAAAGCTACTCCCTCTGTCTTCTTCCTCGTACCCTTCACCTTGAGAGTTCCTGCTGTAGATTTTCCCTCATTATTCTCAACGTCTTCCCAATATCTGTCTCGATTCCTCCTATGAAGCGTTCGAAACCTTCATCTTCCATCATAATGAGCTGAGTGAGAGTTTCAACCGAGTCGACTCCGATCGAGTAAAGGTAGTCGAGAGAATGTTGCGCTTCGAGGGAGGGACGGAAAGCGCGAAGAAGAGATGCGAGATTCGAGGAAGAGGCGGTGTTTTTGAGGGCGAAAGACTGAATTTGATTGGGAGGAGAGTACCGATACGTAGGGGGTGCGGAGACAGGCTGAAGGTGAGATGCGAGAGAGGAGTAGCCAGCTGAAGCTGAGAAATTCTGACTTGGAGGGCGAGAAGAAGTTGAGCCGGCTGCAGTTGAGGCGCTAGCGGTACTGACTGAGAGATTCGAGGTAGAGCTGAGGCCGTGGTTGTGTTGAGTTGTCATCGGGAGAACTTTCCAGCGACCATCTTGTTCTCGTCGAGCAGAAATCGTGAACTTGCATCTACCGCCAGGTTTCGTATTGTTTCGAGTATGGTTTAGACTGCAATTCAATTGTAGGGTTGTCTTGTTGTTTTTCCTGCGATAGAGAGAGAAACCGTTCTGCTGAGCAAAGGCGTGAAGAGTTGCGAGGAGTCGATGAGGAGGCTCGGAGAAAGATTGAGTCGGTGAGGGGAAACTGACTGGACGCTACAGAGGAGGAGTACGTCAGATTGGTGAGTCGAGATCAGGAAGAGCGTAAGATGACTCACAACTACGAGTTCGGCAATCTCATTTCGAAGATTTCGAGCTGGAGGAAAGCGAGTTGATGCAGTACTCTTCTTTCCCTCATCCTTCTTGCGGTCACCTTTTGCTTTCTTCAAAGTGTTCGAGCTGTCTGATGAGGTCGAGCTGTCTGAATCTTCCGATCCAGTCGAGGTCGACTCTTCAGATTCTGAACCTGCGACACTTCCCTTCCACTCATCCTCTGAGTCCGATCGGGACTGCTTGACTCGTACATCACAATCATCGTAGTCTCCTGTTCCCTCGAAGTGATCTTGTTCCTCATCATCGAGTCCACCTTGCTTCCTATTCGAATCGATCCCTTCCCATTCCGCTTCATCTCCTCCTGCTTCTTGACAAGAGTGCACCTGGTTGACCTTTGTGACCCTGAAGTCTCCATGGTCAGATCTGCGTGCGATGACTCGAGAGGTGCAAGTTGATTCGACTCCTGATCCAGAGCAGTTCAATTGAAGGTGTTGATCTTTCTTCGAGTCTCGTGTAGAGTATTTGGGCGAGCATGAGTCTATTGCATCTCTCTTCATCAGCTCTGGTGTCCTACTGAAAGAGGGAGACCATTTCAAAGATCAAGTTACTCACCTCCTCTTCCTTGAACATCCCGCTTGAATGCGTCTAGTGACTCGTATGTAGTTCCGAGTACTGGTAGTATTGACATCGAGGCGAGCGAAGCAGTTCTGGAGAAAGCGAGTGAAAAGTGAGAGTCGAGTTACGGAGCAGCGAAAATTTCGCGAAGTCGAAAGTGCAAAATCTCGTGAGGCATTCTGACCCAGATTGACATAAGCGCACCTGAAGAATCCTCGAAGTTGACTCGAGGAGCTCGGCTCGCAAGAAGCAGATCGAAAACCCTTCGTCTCGCTCGTTTTCGTCCAGTTTCGTCGGAAGTTTCAGTCTCTTCGCACGAACTCTTGCAGCTTGCCTCCCTTTCACCGCTCATCCTCCTCCTTGTTTCTGATCACACCTCCTCGCTGATCCCATATAATCCGTCGCCGTTGTCTTGAGTCAAGCTCAGCAAAAAGGAGACAACGATCAATGGGCTAAATTGATTGCACGATTGAACCGAGTCCGTCCAACCCTACTAGGCCAGCAAGCGCGTAAGAAAGACGTCTCCGTCTCGAGGAGAGGGGCCACCTCCAACCTCGAACTGTAATCCTAGGTCGCAAAGACTACAAGCGAGAGCGACAGACGCGAAAGAGCGTGTTGGTTGCGATCCAACTCTAAGGTCATACATCAGCTCAAGCTATAGCCTGAGCTGAGCTCTGGTTTAGATCGAGGTTCGGCTAGTCCCTGAGGTGCACACCCGAAGTGCGCGGTCCGGTACCAGTGATCGTCGACCGTTCCTTCTTTACCGTTTCATCGTTCTCGCGCTGGTCTCTTGCGTGGATTTTGTGTACTTACATACGACGCTTATACTTGTAACTAGTTATTCCGGTACATCGAATAAGCGGTCGTTGTCGATCGGGTCGATTACGAGGAGACTTGGAGTATTCGAGTAAACGAAAAGCGATACCCTCGAATGTCACTAACTCTCCGAAGTATCTCACGTCCAGAGCCACGCTACGACCGGAGGGAGATGAGGTACTAAAAGGGAGGTATTGCATTTACTTTGGGGTAGATCGAACGAAAGATACAACTGGGAAAGGAGAAAAAGCGACGACGTATTTAACGGTACTCTTGATCCTTGACGGGGACATCCTTTCCAGTCAGCTTCTTGAATCCAGTGCGGATACCATCGGAGACTGAAGGGGAGGCGACGACGAAGGATCAGCAAATTCGATTCTCGAAAGATCTCGCAAAGGAGGGGATAGAGTGAGCTTACTCTTCTCAGTGGTTTTAGCTGATTGTCCGTGACCAGATTTACCGAGGATGGTGTTGACTCCCTTATCGAGACTATAACACTCGAACACACGAGGTCAGCTTCGCAGTTCTTGGGGAAGGTCGAGGGTAGAAGTGGAACGTACGCATCACCTCCTTGTCCACCTTGAGTAGTTCCGACAGGTCCAGAAGTTTGTCCTGCGTTCGAAGCTCCGGTCATTCCTGCTGAGTTCTGCGAAGGGGGAAAAGATCGCCGATTTCACGAGGATCAGCTAGAGTTACGAGAGAGGCTGTGAGTGTACCTAAGGTGGGCTCACCATGTTGATTGAGAGGTTGTGGGTGGTTTGAGTGATGGGTGTGGAGAGTGAAGTGAAGTGGAGGAAAGAAAGAAAGGATCCAACGAAACTTGAACTAAAAATTAACGAATGACGAGCAGCGGGGAGAAATACTGAGACACTGTACTTTCGAGGTCGTCGACGATGAAGAACAGTGACAAGCATAGCAGTAGCGGGCAGTAAGAGTAGAATGAAAACCTGTTGCGAAAGACCGAAGCTCGTCCGCGACCGAAGTGAGAGAAAAAAGAGGAGAGGTCGTGTGAATCTTCCGACCATCACCCTGGACGCCGAGGAACCCCTCAGTAGTCGAAGAGAGACGTAACGAATATACCTGGAGTGCTTGTCAAATTCTTGCGAAATTGGAGTTGCTGCCAGATCTTCGAGAACGTCACGACTTTCGTCCATAACCTTTGACTTGACCCCACTCTTTCAGCTACTGTGAGCCGATCTTTCACTCCTTTAGATCGCACTATCTGACTGCCTTTATTCAGTAGCTTCCCTCGCTCGCTCACTCCCCTTTCCCTTTCATCAACTTCTCATCAGCTTACCAATGGCAGCAGCAACGAAACGTCTAGCAAAAGAGTACGCCGAGTTACAGAATGAATCAATCCCTTTCGTAATTGCTCAACCGGATGAATCAAACTTACGACACTGGGTTCGTCTCTCCTCATTTCATCTCGTTTTGTTTTCTGTGAGCTGAAGAAGAACGAGATCCGTACAGACTGGTACAATTCAAGGTCCTACAGATTCAGCTTACCAAGGTGCGTCAAGTTCGAGTGAGGAGATGACTAGTTGGATGATTCATAATTAACTGACTTTGAGAGGTTCTGTCGATAGGCGGCAAGTTTGGGATTGATATGACTTTCCCAGTAGAGTACCCTTTCAAATCACCTACTGTATGTCCCTCGCTTCCTCGCTTCTTCGATGAAGGAGTAGAGTATTGACGGATTTCGCTCGTACCGTTCAATCACAGGTCAAATTCGTACGTCGATCTTCTTCCGTTCCAGCTTATATCACAGCGCGCAAGCTGAGCAGTTATGAGAGCCGACGTAGACTACAAGAATTTACCACCCGAACGTCACGGATGATGGAGCGATTTGTATGGGACTTTTGAAGGTTCGTCAGATCTCTCCTGATTACATGTAGACTTGCGTCGAATCACCGAGGCTCGTGGCAAACAGGCTGAAGCGTGGAAGCCTTCAACAAAGATTGAACAAAGTAAGCTTCGATCTCCCAACTCTTGTCGAAATTCGTCGATGTTGACCTTTCTTGCGATTGTAGTCCTTCGAGCACTCGTTCAATTACTACAAGAACCTAATCGTACGTTGACACGCGTCTTCAGGTCTATGAGAAGCTGATCTGAATTCCTCGTCTTTGTCCAGCCGATGACGCCTTGGTTGCATCAATCGCTGAAGTCTACAACGCTGATCGTGCTCAATTCAACCGAACTGTACGTCTTGTCGCTCTCTCATATATCTCTCGCTGGACACGGGACTGAATCTGAGGATCTCTGCGAGGTACAGGCTCAAGAATGGGTTAAAAAGGTTCGCTCGATCTGATCGCTCGCATTTCTTGCGCCTCGATGCTGACGATGCTGAGGTGAACTCTGACGAACAGCACGCGCAATAAACATCGACCCGTTTTCCCGCTCGTTTCACTGCATAGTCTCTCTCTTCTCTCGCCGCTCGAATTTCCCTCTCTTTACCCTCTCTCGATTTACGTCCCGACTCTCTCTCTCACAAGTAGAAGTCACACCATATCTGTTCATACGCAATACAAGAAAAAGCTTTACACAATCACACCGAAACAAGTAACAAGAGAGATTACGAGAAAAGCTAACGACTGAAGATAGATTACGACGACAAACAACTCTGACGCCGCCACTGCTCTCAATTCAGCCCATCCACCCTTCCTCACCACCCTCCACGATTCGCCTCTCGATTCCCTCGACAACCTCGCATATTTCCCTATCCTTTCCCAATTCGAGCTTGACGACTTCCCACACTTTCCCTCTCGTCTCCCTCTCGAATCCAACAAACTCGGTGATCGCTTCGAACGAGTCGAACCCAGCTCTGAAAAGGATGGAAGCGATGAGTCTGACTGTATCGGGTGAAGTCGAGGAAGGGGAGAGGGAGGAAATGAACGAAAGAAGTTCTGGAGGAATCGAGACGGGGTCGTCATGAGTCAGAGGCGAGGAGAGATGAGACATTGTCGATACGAGATGAGGAGGGAGTTGACGCGTTGAGAAGAATGAGGACGAGGAGGGAAGAGGAGGAGGTATCGAAGAGGAAGGAGCGGGGGAAGTGGAGATTGAGGAATGAGGCTGAGCGTATGTAGGAGCAAGAGGGACGAGTGAAGCGAAACAGGGAAGGGCGGGGTTCGAAGGCATTGTCGGTTTCTCGAGATGAGGACCCGAGATCGAGGCAGCTGTTTGATCTGGATCTGAAGTGGACGAGTATTGATGAGCGAGATCAGGTGATGTATAATTAGGGGTCCTAGGAGCTGCAGACCGGGAAGACGGAGGAGTGGCTCGCAGAGGAAGAGATGCGGTTCGGATAGGTTTTGATTCGGAATGCGACGGAAGCTCGGGGGAAGGCGCTCGCGCTCGATGAACGGTTCTCCGAGCCTTGGACTTTGTTTGACGAGGAAGTGGAGGAGAGGGAGCGGGTTCGGGTGAAGCGGAGGAGGGAGAGTAAGCTGAACCTTCGTCGGATGAAGGGGAGGACAGGATGTGAGAAGCTGATTTGTGTTGTGAGGGTTTGACTGCAGGTACTGGCTGCTTGACTGGGGGCGTTGAAGCGCTGAGCGATACCGCAGTTGGAACCGGGACGAATCGAGAAACTTTCTTGTGCGTTGTCTGCGAAAGAGTAGCTGATCAATCAGTCGGCTATGCGGAGGTGATAACAGACAGTAGAGGGCTCACTATCGCTCTCTTGACTTGATACTCATCATCGAGTCGACCATTCTCATCGAATTGCTTCAAAGCTTTGAGGATTTCTTGCTTCCTTATCGATGGCCTCCACTTCGGGTCGAGTACCAAAGCTTCTCGCTTATCGTGCGTGTGGTCGTAGATAGAGCTTGCGTCGACTCGCCAAGTAGTGTTAAGCTTGTTCCTATCACCTCGGGTGACAGCTTCGGCTTTGATCATGAATCCGCAACCCTTGGTACAGTGATACTGAACGGAAGCAGCGTTGAGATGACGAATTGCGCTGTAGCCCCATGTCAACGCGAGACCGACGCCGGTATGACAGTAGAGTGACTCCTCTGAGGGAAAGACGTCGCCAGGTTGAGGCAAATCGATTCGTTGCGAAGTCGTCGAAGGCTGAACATTAGCGACTGAGCTGATCGAGGTAGGTTGGGCTGAAATAGTAGTAGAAGTGGATGCGGAAGGGATGGTAGAGCCATCTGCTGTGCACAAGGTTCAATTAGGTGTGAGCGACTCAGAGCGAAGTGTGAGAAACCGATCGGCACTCACGCTTGTCGACTGGGAGCAGAACTCGCTCAACCTTTCCATTCTCGAATCTTCTGAGCAAAGAGTAGGGCGTGATCTCTATCTCTGCTAGATCCCTCTTCAGATCCTCGCCATCTGCGGAAAGTTTAGGAGTGAGCTCAAAATTGACCATCGAATGAAGCTTGAAAGCATGACGACGTACCGAGAACATCATTGACGGCTATCCTACCATACTCGATACCATCCAACTTATTGCGATGAGAGCGTTCACTTTTGATCGGGAGATTGCTCGTCTGTCTTCGAATTGAGTCGAGAGCGGAGACGGCGTCTCTACCTACGATGTGAGGATCTCCTTCCTTGTAGTCGTAGAGGGCGAGAGCAATCTTTGCTGAGACGATAGGGAACTCATTGATCTTCTTCGAGCGGCAGAAATCTCTGTAAGCCGCGAAATGTCGAAGGAGGCTGACGGCTTGCGATGAGTCCGATCGAAGTTTGGCTACATACTCCCCGAGCATCTGGTAAGATTGCTTTGCTGATACAATATCTGAAGAATTCGCTACGGATTCAGTTACGACAAGCGAAGAGGGAAACATTGCAAGAAAAGACTTACTTTGAGTAGGGTTTCCCCGATTGAATAATGCATAATGATGATCTTTCTTCTCGAAGAACCGTTGACTCGCCGACTGTAATGCATGGCGAGGAGGAGGAATTCGGTCGAGTGTGTGGTCGAGCTTTGGCAATATCACGCTGTAAATCGGTTTCGATTCCTTGCTCTTGCTGCTCGTTCCTTCGTCTTCCCTTATCTCGCCTGCCTCTTGGCTCAACTGCTCTACTCCACTCATCTCCACTCGCTCCCCGCTCAAAAGCTTCCTTGCGTCGAAATCGAGACGTTGTCGTTTCTGCGATTGATCTTCGGAATCGGGACCGGTACTGAAGGGTCGGTTTGAAGCTAGTGGAGAACGTTGCGAAGTAGAAGATGTGTCAACATCGCTTGACGAAGGTAGGTCAAAGACAAGCTTGAAGCGATGGGAAGGATGGGATTGAGTCTGGGATAATTTCGAGGGAATCGGTTCGAGGTCGACAGGAGCGGTAGCGGGACGTGGTGGGTCAAGAGAGGAGGAGATTGAGTTTGGGTGAAGGAGATCAGCAGATCGAGAGGAATGTACTGGTGGGGCGATTTCGGGTGCGGTCGAGCGAGACGATATTGATTGATTCGACTCTTTCCTCGACATGAATTCGTCAAGTGAGATGGGGAGGGAAGTTGAAGGTGATGAGGATGGAGAAGGCGGTCGTCGAGCAGGAAGTGGATCGAGTCGAGGTAAAGAAGGGGGACCCATGATCGTCTCGATGCGTCGTTCACTCCCCGTTGACTCCACGGGCTGAGAGCTCGATACTTCACGTCGAGGTGATATATGATGAGGTAGTATCCTGGCCTGTGCTGGCCATTGCCGAATGAACCGATGTTTGACCTTCGAAGGAGGCTGTTGAAAAAATCGTAAACAATTATTCAGCTCGTAGCCAGGCGAGGTGGACGCTTACCTCTACTTGATCTTGCATTCTATTTGAAACGTCGATATCCTTCTCCTCGTCCCGAAGGCTTCTGTGACGAGTACGAGAATTTGACACGTTTGGGGGCTTTTCTTGCTGAATCCTCATACTGGGGTCTGTGACTCGATGCGCTGGATCGGACGGTCCCTGCATCTCTTTCTGAGAGTATTGACTCGCCTCGAAAGCCGTCGATGCCGTCGATGGAGGGTTTGGTAGAGTTGGAACCGAGTTTGGAGATGACTGAAGGAAACTCGGTAGTGAGCGAGCTGCAGGAATGAAAGGCGCCGAAGCTGTCGGTGGACGATCCCAAGAGCTCATATTGAGCTATAGAGCCGGTAGTGGTGAGGACTCGAGGAATGTGGTCGAGTTAGAGAGGATTTCGCAAAAACGGAAAACTTTCGCAAGTTTGCGGGTTTCGACGATTGACTTTGCACGCCGTTCACTTCTCGGTGCTCGTGCATGATAGATCGGCCCTTCCATACTCGCGCAGGAACGTAAGACGGCAAAGAAGGGTAAGGATGGATTGTCAACAGGATCTGATCAATACAGAATACGAGAATGTGTTCGACGATGACAAAAGAGTGATACAAAGTTATGATTCGGATTCTCCGTCCGCTCAGTAGCGAAACCCTAAGCTAATAACCAACCACCTCGATAAAACCAAGTTCCAACAGCCGCCATTACGAGGTTGACGACCCCCAATCTCGCATCCTTCCCGAATCCCAACAATACAATCATACTCCAGATCAGTCCGACTAGTCGATCTAGAGCCGTTCCGATGAGCTGTGATCGCCGCCAGGTCGTCGAGAGCGGATAGGGAGATGGACGATGAGAGATAGTTGCTGAGGAAGAGGGAGGAGGGATTTTGAAGATTGCGACGACCTATCGTCAGGTGTAGAGACTGTGAGCAAGGAAAGGAAGAGAGAGAAGGAGGAAAACGAACGGGTTTATGATCACTCGCCGTGAAATCCATTTCACTCCGATACAGTTCGCACTCTACCTCATCCGCCGTATTGCTCAGATAGAGGATCCTATCACACCACCCAGGAATCCGCTTTGTGAAAGTCTTGTAAGTATCTCTCGTACCAGGTTTGAATTTGTAAGTTGGAGGGAACGTTATTGGGGCTTCTTCGAGGTGATAAAGGGTTTTCGAGAGGGAGGTCTGCTGGCGGAGTTGATCGTGGGGAAGGAGGGTGGAGAGTGAGGAGGAGAGAGAAGAAGAGTCGGAGAGAGGGGAACAGATTGTTTGGATGTGGTGAGAGAGGACGTGAGGGGCGAGCTTCTTGGGTGAAGTCAAGGAGATCCGATAGTTGAGATCCTACGAGACGAAGAGGGTTCAGTACAGGTGAAGGGAGGGGAGATTGACGAGAGAGAGACTGACGCCGAAAACGAATAAATTTCCAGTTTCGTATAACCCTCTCTCCCTCCCCTCTCCTCCTTGATCGACGAAGACCAGTCTCTGTACAATTTCTCTCCAATCTCTGTTCCTCCTCTCTACTTGCTCTTGATGAGCCGCCAAATGAGCCGTCACAAAAGTCCAACTCTCCTCTTCCCCTTTCAATCCCAAGCGAATCCCGACCGCTCCTTTGTTCCCCATCAGGTTCAAGATCCCACATCCCGCTGTAGAGACTTGTACGTTCTTGACTTTGGAAGTGAGAGTTCGATCGTTCGAGTAGAGCAGTAATGCGATTCCTCCGAGTGATTTTCGACCGACGAGTGAATAAGTTTCCCTCGAACCTTTCTCTCGTGTATGCGTCTCCTCAATAGCGGTCTTGAGCTTCTCCTCATGTAGGCCCAAAGCGGTCGAAGTGAATCCTGCTAATGCTAAATGCTGTACTTCCCCCCTCAGAAATGAGCAACTCGCTCGAGAGGCTGAGAGAGCGAGTAGGACACGTACCAAAGGGATCATCTCCTGGAATCCAACAGCCACGAGATCAGGAGCCTCCGATTCTCCCTTCCCATCTCTAGCCAAAGTAGCATTCAACCAACTCGCCAATTCGACCTCTTCTTTCCCAGATTGATTAGGTAAGACTGATTGTCCTTCTCCTAAATGTCCATTATACGTTGCGCATTGTACGCGCATCTTTGTTCGAATTGAGTGAGATGAAGAGTGAAGTGGGGGAAATTGAGAATGACGGCCACCTTTTTTTTTCGCAAAGTCGTTGGAAATGAAAACTTCCAATTCCGAGTTTCAGATTGGTACAAGCGACAGATAGGTATAAGGAGGGGAAATACAATAGAGGGAGTGAGGCGAGAAACAACGACAAAGAAGAAGGGAGGAAACTATACAGCGAGAAAGCGGCTTTACAAACGAACTCGACTCAGAGCGACATGGACGGCCCCAATGCACCTTGACACGCTCGAGAGTGTAATGTAGAATGTCGAGCGAGATCCATCAACAGAACGAGAACTCCTGAGACCCTCCATTCGTCGTTGGTAAATATTTGAGCGATAATTGTTGGTAAGGTTCCGAACAAGCGAAATGATAGAACTGTACAGTCCTCCATTCCGTCCATCAGTACTCGGTAATACTGAGCGAGGATGTGAGGAAGAGAGAGAGACGTACTCCTGTTAAAGTAGCTTCAGTCCAACTTTTCATTCCGAAATCTTCTCTCTCCTCCTCTGGCGATTGATTTCTCCTCCTACCTCTTCTAGCTGGACCTCCGACAGACTCGTGACTCAAATCTTGTGCTGAAGAAGGAGGAGTGAAACCCGAGCGTTGAGAGAGGGTAGGAGAAGGTTCAGGCCATTCTTCAGAACTGACGAGAGGAGGTGACGAGAATCCTCCTTCATTGTTAGTACTGTTGGTTGAGGGTGAGAGAGTCATATCGAGGAATGAAGTCGCTGAAGGTGCTGAGAGAGGAGGGGGCTCGGAAGTAGAAGAGAGGGGTAGTGCTTCGTATTCGAATTTTGGGGTTGGGAGTTCGGGAGGAGGAGTGGTCGAAGGAGTAGGAGGGGTGATACTCAATTGAGACAGGGCAAGGGATGTAGCCAGGGACGACACTGATGAGGGTGCGATACTCGAGCTCGACTCGATCGACGATGGAGTTGCTCCTCGTAAAGCAGCGGCATAACTGACTGAACGAGGAGAAAGGACAGGTCTCTCAATCGTGATTGGAGGAGTTGGGAGAGGTGGAGCGACGGGAGGTTGTAGGAGTGAGGGAGAGAGGGTCGGTCGAGTTTGGGCAAGCTGAGAGGGCGCATTGAGCTGAGATGGACGTCGACGAGGTAAAGGATTTGCGAAACTGAAGGGGCGGGAGGAAGGGGGTGAGATACTACGATGAAGTGAAGGACTTGCTTCTGCGAAGAGGTCGGAAGAAGCGGGTTCGAAATCGAGACCTGTGAACGTCGTAGCAAGCGATGAGTTTCGCTTTTTCTGAGAACCTCAAGCTTTCGACGACTCACAGACATAGTAAAGCCCAGCAAAGCTCGCGCCATGAATTGCTTCGATCTTGTGTTCCGGCAAGACGAATCTCTCTTTCCACCTCATGAAGATGTAAGGTTTCTTGCTAGCTCCTCGCAAGTTCAGATTTGGTCCGCTCATTTGTTGTTCGAGTCGGTTTCTCGTGAATGGTGGGAAACGTCTCCAGTGTCGCATGTCATCTTCTTTCGACGCTCCATAGTTTGCCGTCAAGAATCCTGGACCAGATTCAGAGATAATTTCACCTCTGCGAAGGAGAAGAAAAGGCGGGTCAATCAACGTCCAACTTGGCTCATTGTTCGGAATAGTTGGACATACTCGAAGAATGTGACGAGGCTATCTAGCTCTGGCGTAAGATCCCTAATCTCGAGAGTACCAGCGAGAGTTCCTTTTTCGATGTCGACTCTGAGCCGAGTCGAGTCTATGGAATCAGCTCCATGCGACACTAACTCAATAGACTGACGTGTACTCACGTATCGATCTTTACTTTGACGTCGTAGCTATTCCTCCCACTTCTCTGAACTCCCACCCAAGTTGACCCAGCGTGCAAACAGCTCTTTCCCGTTGCCTTCGACCCTTCCCTCGATAGCAGATCGTTGAAGTATGTACTGTGTGGCATCTTGCAGCCTTGAAACGTTGTAATGAAGGAGGCGGGGAATGATGATTCGCTGAGGTGTTTGATCGGGGAAGAAGGGGTCGGAACTGGCTGTTGGTAGGAGGAAGGAGGAAGGACTACCAGCGCCGACCGTGTGTGATTGCTTGTTTGGGTGATTCGCTGAGTTGAGAAAGTGAAGGGAAGAGAGTCAAAAGACAGCGACTCAATGTGGGGGAATTTCAAGGGAGGAAGGAAACCGCTCTCGCGTACTACGAAAGAAACAGTAGCTCCTTACATCGATCGCTCGGGTACGAGTGCAATATCTTGGATTTCATGATTATTCGAGACCTGCACTTCAACGAAACAAGGACTCGCTCCTCTCCTGACACTCTACAGGGTACGATACAGACCTCCTCTACGCAGCCGTGGGGAGTGACCGAGATTGAGCTGAAACGGAGACGACTCGGAGAAGGATTCGTGAAAGTTTTCTCTTTGTTCTAAAAAGCCTCTCTCTCTCGATAACGCGGCAACGAGCGCTCTTCAAAATCGGGCACGAAGCTCAGCGTAAGTTCAAACAAAGGCTCAAGTGAACTGTCCGCACCTCTGCAAGCTACAGCTCGCTCACCATCCACTTTCTTTACACCATCTCCGAACTCAGCTCCCGATTCACCTGGACAATAAGCGATTACATACATGACGCCCAGCATCCATGACTACGATCGAGCACAGATACAGCCGGTGGGAGACACGTTACAGCAGCCGGGAGACCCAGGGAGAACGATTCAAGAAGACGAGCTTCCAAAAGCATCAACTTCTTCTGCTCAACAGAGGGGAATCTGGGACTCAGCAAAAGAGATCGAGGGATCAAATGAGATACTAGATCAAGCAGAGGTAAGTGTCTGCTCTACTTGATTGCGAGCTGAATAATTGTTTACGGAATTTTTCGACAACCTCCCTTGTCGGACAAACATGGCGCAAGCGATGTATCGTTCTTTCGCAGAAGATCACCATCACACAAACCGTTCAGCGCCCAACTCGTCGATTCGATCAGAAGCGAACCCCTCGACACCGTCCTTTCTGCTCCTTCTCCTCCCCGAATCGCTACGAGTCCTTCACGACAGTTACCGCCTCCTCCCGCCGCTCCTCCAGCTCCTTCTCCCACAGCAGTTTCATCCGCTCCAAGGAGTATCTCGGCGAAAACGACGTCGCTCCATTCATTACCACTCGAGAGCGCTTCTCTCGTCCCTTCCCTCTCGCCAGCCACGAATGCACCTCGTCAAAGCCCGCTCATCTCTTCTTTACCTCCTTCACATCCCGCTTCGACCCCCTTCAACCAAGATCCGATTCCCTCGACCTCGACCTCATCCGCAATTCGACCAAATCCTACTCTCCCTTCCAAGCCCATTTCCGAACTGCCTCCTCCTATCGACATCGATACTCCCGCTGTTCCGCAGAGCTTGCTCGCAACTCAGAAGCGCTTCTTCAGCCAGCATTCGAATTCGGAGAAGCGACCGCAGAAACGAAAACGTCTTGTTTGCGACGGGGCTGAGTCTGGCAGTGCGAGAGGTGCGAAGGGAAAGGAAAGGGAGGTTGAGATGGAATTGGAGGAAGGCGAATTACCGGGCTCGGCGGATGACCAATATTCGAAAACCAATGTCGACGTCTCTTCGAAATCAAGCTACGAATTGACGCTGCCTCGGCTGGATTTCAGCCTCGATCCAACTCGACCTCGGCAATCCGAGCACTTGCACAAAACTGCGAGACTGTTCTTCAAGGATCAGAAGAATTCGCTATATGAACGGTTCAAGAAGAAAGACTTAACTGGCAAAAGTGAGTTGTCACATTCTCTGCCTGAGCCATATTCTGACAATCACTCTGCATCAATGATGTAGGGAAACAACGACTAGAGCAAGCGCATCAACTCCTCGCAAAGTACGTTGCTCAACTATGCCGAACAGATCCGTCTCGAAACGACGAACTCTTGCGACACTTTGCTGCTTACGACCTATTCTGTCGACGCAAGAACATCGAGACGTTTCCGATTGTTACAGCCAAGCTCGCACTCGCTTTCTACGACTACGAAGTCGGAACTCCACACCTCCACGGCCAAGAAGCATTATTAGCGCTCAAGGAGATCAAAGCACAGACTTGGTCTCCCTGGTCCTCAAGCGAATGGTACAAGGAAGCGAACAGTGTCGCTTCCGCCTCAACGGCTGTCGAAAAAGTCATTCGTACGTCGACTTCTTGTCTCGATTTTGCGGCCAACTTCGAACTAAGTATTCATGATGAGCAGGAAGTACGAGGTCGGAGTCGCGCAATTTAGCTGCATTTGAAGTCAAACCTTACTCTATATCGTTCAGCGTAGACGGAAGGACAGAGCAGATCCATCCGGTCGAAAGACGTGAGTATTTGAGCTCTTCTCGCCGACTCGCCGACGCTCAGGCGCTCTCTGAACTCTTCTTACATAGCTGCAGATCCTCTCAATGATCACAAGCATACCGCCACGCCGCCTCAGCCCGACTCGACAAGTTCAATCGATCAATCCGCCTCGCGACCAATCGATCTACCTCAACCCGGCGACACTTTCCCATCCGAAACTTCCCTCTACTGTCACGCTGTTGTCAGTCTCGTCGCCACGTGGGGCTACAGTGCAGTACGAACCCTGCGCGAGAACGCTACTGAATATCGTTGTTCCGTGACTGGATGTCATTTCAAGATCAGAGCTGTAGCGACAACGAAACTCGACAGGAAGACGCTCAGCGGTAAATGGAAGGTCTTCTCCACTTCGAATTACGATCACACGCACGACAAGAGGGATAGTTTGGTCAATGATCCGAATTGGAGACCGACTTTGAGGAAGGAAGATCTTGTCAAAGCTTTGAAGCAGTTTGACCAAAACGGTCGACTCGATGATGAAGACCAAGTCAAGCGAGCTTGGGTATGTTAATCCCTCTATTACTGAAGTCGCGTCCACTTCCACTGATTCGTTTTCGATTCTTTTCGTAGACCACGAACAAGAAAGTTTCTCGATTCGTACCGGATCCCTCTGCAGTGTTGATTGGCGCTCCAACACCTTCAACTAAGCGAATCACACCAGCAGCCAAGCGTTCAAGGTACAAACCAGCTTCTGACGTGTCGTCCTCCTCTTCCTCCGGCGAAGATTCGGCTTATTCCTCTTCCTCTGCTTCACCTGAACCCGCCCCAACTGCAGAACCTCTTGGTCCGTCTCGCACATCGACCTCCAATACCTCAACGAGTCTCAATCGACGAGCTCCTTCCCCTGAACATTCAGCTCAATCGACTTCGAAGCCGACTCGAAGGACGTCCCCTTCGCGACCCACTCCCCCTTCTATGCAACCTGCTTCTCCTACCATCGCTTTCCCGAATCCCATCGTTCCTGCACAGCGGCTAGCTACTCCTGAATCAAAGCAAGCAGCTGCCTTGACTTCTGCTCCCCGACTGGCGGATCCTACTATTCCTTCGATATCCGCCCCTTCCTTTCCAGCTTCGGTCGCCGCTCCCTCTCGGCTCACAGCACCTCCTCATAACTCACAGCCTGCTCCCTCGAAATCCACTTCTCTCGTTCCTTCTTCCTCGATGCCTCCTCCTCTTCTCCCCTCTTCTTCGTTCTTCTCGGCCCGTCAACTCCCTCCTCATCTTGCATCAACCACCTCTCGCCTCGCATCTCCTCTGTCCCGCGACACCTCCCTTTCGACCCCTCCGGAACTACTCTCGTTCACATCCTCCCTTTCGCCTCGTTCGACCTCACCCGAGCAAGTCAAACTTAACGCTTCGATCCTTTTCCGTGCTGGGTTCGACTCGTTCGAAGCTATCACCGAGTTTGTGGGATTCGAGAGGGAGACAAGAGTGAAAGTTTGGGAGGTCGTCAAGCTCGAAATGGGGGAGGATAGAGAAAGTTGCGAAGTAGTCGAAGGAATCGAAAGGAGGATTGTTGAGGGAGGTGAGGGAGGATGGACAGACTGAGGGTCGTCTTTGTCGTTGTCATTGATTGTCAAGCCCGTAGTGCACTGTCCATGTCGTCGTAACAACTCGTTTAGTTGTTCTTGATCTATATAGAATTTCTATCGTTCCTCTCATTCGTCGCTTTCGCCTCGTCAATCCTGTGGGCATCATACATCCGAGCCTCTCTCTACGTCGTAGCTCTCGTGCTCGAGTCGAAACCTCGAAAGTGACTGCGAAGCTGGACTTACGAAATTTCTTCTCTTGAAATTTACTGACGTCTCAAAGCGGTGCAACCTCCCTTCTTCTCCCTCTTCCACCCTCTCGCTCAGTCCCTTACAAAGACCACTCATCCATATAGTACGTACCTCCGACTGATATCTCTACGTTACCAGCCACTCACCCTTCTCTTTCCCTCTAGCAACTCTCCTTTAAAGAATGGCTTACCCTCCCTCCTCGTCCTCCTCAAACGCGATTCAACAAGCACTTGATCGTCGAGACACTATGCAAACCGTCCAATTATCGGAACATGAGAACGAGGGAAGAAGTTTGAACGTTGTGGATGAACAAACCCCTGGAGATGAACTCGAGAGACGAGAGAGGGAAACTATGAGGTTGAAAGGTGGTTGCTTTAGTTTGGAACCCTGTGGGTAAGCAAACGAATCTTCCCAGCTTGTTTACGAGAGTAGAGGAAGAGGGTGCTGATGCTTTTGTTGAGCGATCTTTCGATGATGGTTAAGGTGTAACGCCGATTGTTGTTGCATTCCTTGCACTATCATGTAGTTACTTCTACGTCGACGCTACGAATGTGATGGCTGGCGTTGGGAAGAAACAACGGATGGACGTTTCGACTCTTCGCATCGATTTTCAATTTTCACTCCTTGCTCATTTCTTGTTGTTTACCCTTGTATTCTCGCTTGCTCAATGTATCTTTACTTCTAGCTTAGCGTTTCCTTCTGGAGAGTGACATAAAGAGAGAATGGTTTTCTGATGGAAACGAGCGAGTCTTTTTTGCAACAATGAGAAAGAATGAATGAGAGAAAAGTACATGTGTCGAAAGGAGGAAAGGGGATAGGAAAAGGGAAGACGATACTAGATGAGCCAATTAAGACCTCCGAGTACCTTTGGACTGCTTTCCTTCTTTCTCCCCCTCATCCTTCCAACCTCTCTGCAGGTTTTCCCTCGAATTTTCTCCAATTTTCATCCGTCAAAATCCCTTCGATTTCCTTTTCTCTCTTCCTCTGTTCCTCTATCCTAATCTCGTTGGACTATTGGCTTAGATGAGGAGACGTTCGATTTGACCCTGTACGTCGGATACAGCGAGAAACATTAGCGGCTATCTTCTCCGAAAAGGATTCCTCGAAAATGAAGCGTACCTTGATGGTATCAATTTGAGACCTCAATTCCCTAGCCTCGTTAGTAGTGATCGAGGCAGCGATGACAGGCCTCGAAACACCACAAGCACGACCGAGAGCGGTTTTCGAGGGAACGAAAACGTAAGGAACGTTCTTGTCTTCACAGAGGAGGGGCAAGTGGAGCAAGATCTCGATGGGTTCGGTATCGGCAGTCATGATGATGAATTCACAGATACCACGGTTGAGGGTCTATTATATCATAATCTCAAGTCAGAAGTTGGTAATGAAAAAAAAGAGGGAAAGGAGAACAAGTCGTACCTTGGTAGCTTCGTTAGCACCCTTCTTGAGTTGCTTGTAGTGAGAAGCTTGTTGAACTAGATCGAGGATAGAGTTTGTGAGAGTGGAATCGGCGAGAGGGAACGCTTTGGGGTTGACTTCTGCCATTGCTTGGTTTGATGAGGGAAGGGGGTTTGCGGAGAGTGGTAGTAGTAGTAGTGTTTTGTGTGTTGGTGGTGAGCTCACGTCCAGGGATCCCTGCTCGTCTATTGATGGTATGTGAAAAGGAGAAGAAGTGATTTTTTTTCCTTCCCTTTCAACGTCTCATTCCATCAGTCGCCTCCCCTGAGCAGTAAATTGACAACATTTGCTCTTGAAAGAATCAGCTAACCCTCGAGAGTTGATCGAGGGTCTCATTCCTCCTTTTCACTCCGAAATGAGCAAGCGTTCACCAGAACCAGACATGTCCAATTCAACGGAACCCGAATCTAAACAAGTCAAACTCTCTACTCCTCCACCTGAAGCAATTGATTCAACAACCCCCTCATCATCCGAACCCACTTCTACCACAACTCCAAAAGGTGAACCTTTACCTCCCGTATCACCAGCAGCAGAAACTCAAGAACTTTCACAAGAGAAAGACGAAGAGAAGGAGGAGAAGAGGACAGAGGGAATCAAGATTGAGGAATTGAACCCTATTAGAGCGATGTATCAAGAGAAATCGTTACAGGGTTGGCCAGAGGATGAACAGGATCAAGTGGAGTATCCGTATAGTCAGGAATTCAATGAGAAAGTTTACATTTGGTCAGTTCGAAAACTTTTCGCTCAGATTATCGCTTGAAACGACGAGCTGATCTCGATTCCTTCGTTGACAGGCGTGGTGATATCACTGTGCGTCTCTCTCGGGGATCAGACTCGTCGAGCAAGACTGATTCCAGAAAGCGCTAGCACAGAAACTCGAAATCGATTGTATTGTCAATGCAGCGAACAAATCCTTACTCGGCGGTGGAGGAGGTACGTCTCCCTTCCCTTCCCTTGCCATCCTCTCTTCCTCTCACTCGCTTACCCTCTCTCTCTCTCATAGTGGACGGAGCGATCCATTCAGCGTCTGGACCTCAACTCTACGAAGCGTGCAAACTCCTCAAAGGTGCGAAAACGGGTGAAACCAAACTCACTCGAGGTTTCAAACTCCCTTCGAAATACGTCGCGCACACTGTCGGTCCGATTTACTCGAAGGCGAAGAAGGTAAAGTGTGAGGAGGAATTGAGGAGTTGTTATAGGGGTACAATGGAGTTGTGTGTTAAAGAGGGAATCAAGAGTGTTGCGTTCTCGGGGATTTCAACTGGAGTGTATGTTTCTCTTTTTCGAAGTTCCGTGAGTGCTGTGAAAACAGTCGAACTCACGGCGATTGCGAGTGGTAAACAGGTATGGCTATCCGATCGATGATGCTGCTGCGGTAGCTTGCGATGAAGTGAGAAAATTCTTGGAGAGTGAGGACGCTGGGAAGGTGAGGCATCTCTCGTTCAATCCACATGTGCCAATCGAGCATTATTCCTGATGTAGTCCCCTGCGAGCTTGTTACAGATTGATCAAATCATTTTCTGCAATTTCCGTCAAGTCGACGTCAACTCTTGTGAGTCCTCTCTCTCTCCTTTGCCTCTAGACTTAGAGAGATGTACTGATCGTATGCTCTACCACTCGACAGACCTCGATAACCTCCCTTCCTACTTCCCTCCCCCTCCTGCTTCAACCGACGAATCCACCTCTCCTTCTGCCCCTCAAGGCACAGAAGCATCAGACTCAACGAAAGGTAAAGGGAAGGATCTTGAGCCCGCTCAAGAAGAGGAGAAAGAAGGAGAAGGAGAAAGTAAAGAGGAGGAAGAGACGGAGAAACCCAAGAAAGGATTGAAAAGGTCGCAATCGAAATCTAGTCCGAGGAAACAAGGGAAGGAAACTCATCCTGTCAAGGATAAGATGTGAGGAGTAGGAGATGAAGACGAAAGAAGAACGGACACTCGGTGAGAGAAGGAGGTGTAAATAGGGAAACGCTTTCGCTTTAGTTTCGCAAATTAGTAGAATACCTAAAATTCGTCGTTTTCGTTCTCTCTCTAGCTTTCAGTCGTGTTTTTTCTGCGTGTGGGTGAACAGCAAGAAGAAAAAGAAAGCGAGTTTTCAAGGACTTGCGATTTTCAAGAGTGAGATTCGAACAAACGCGAGTGACCGCGACCTTTTTTTGACCTCCTTCTCTCTCCACTCTCGCTTCTCCTACTCTCTCCTACACTTCAAAAGCAACACTACAATGAGTGAGCTGCACATCTCTCCCCTCTACACGCTATAGCGCGTTTTTAACTGAACTTGATAATTCTTGATCTTTGAAAGGTTACGGAGGAGGATTCCTAGCTGGTTCACAAGCTTCAAACAGTTCTCCAAATGGTGGAGGTGGAAAGGTACATTCCCTCCTCTGTTTCCTTCAACTCTCCTAGCTGATCGTGTCTAGTTGAGGTCTCCCACAGAAGAGTGGAAGTACCGCTTTGAGACCTGTAACGATTCATCAAGTCTTATCAGCAGATCAAGCGTTTGGTGATGCAGAATTCATGATTGATGGTCAAGAAGCCAAAGAGGTGAGTCTTCCTATGTTCAGGAGAGGGGGAGAGAGGAGTAATGCTGATTGAGAGGGACAAGGGAGACGGGAGTAGATTACGTTGGTTGCGTGTATTAGGAGCGTTAATCAGACTACTACTCAAGCTACTTTCTTGATTGAAGATGGAACCGGTACGTCTAACGATTTATTCCTCGAGATTTCGCAAAGATTCTCGTTCTCCCGGTTCCTTGTTTCGCTGATACTGCTGAATGTGCTTTTGGAGGATATAGGTCAGATTGATTGTCGTATGTGGATCGAATCAGGAGATGCTTCAGGAGAAGTAGATCCTCGTATCGCTGCTCTCGAGTACGTTTGAATTTCTCCTCTCAACTTGACGTGGTTCTCAGCTGACGTTGGGGGATGTTTTCGTCGTAGGAACAACCACTATGTTCGAATCATAGGATCAATCAAGACGTTCGCAGAGAAACGACACATCAACGCGCAACGAGTTCGAGCGATTGAAGATTTCAATGAAATCAGTTTTCATTTGATCGAGACTGCTTATGTTCACAAATACATCACATTGGGTGCTGTACGTTCTCTTCTCTTCCCTCATCATGTCCGTGCGGAACTGATGAGCGAGTATTTGAGAACCTACAGCCTGGAGGAGGTGATGTAAACATGGTGACTGATCGACCATATGACGGTAACGGAGCGAACCCTTACACGGTCGACAACGGAGGAGGTGGAGGAGGAGTCTCAATCCCTTCTGATCTCCCACAAGGTTCGAGAACAATCTTGAAATTCTTGAAAGAACAAGAAGCGAATGGAATGGCAGGAGATGAAGGAGTTCATATTGATGCGATCAAGAGACATTTGGGTAATGGAGTGAGTCAGGAGAAGTGTAGGGATATGTGTCAGCAGTTGTTGGACGATGGATTGTTGTATACTACTCTCGATGATGAACAGTACGTTCACTTTCCTTACCTTTTGCGGAAGTGATATAACTGACGATATTTCTGCGCGTACAGCTGGTTGTGCACATAAGAAAGGACCCTTCTGAGATCCATTTTCGATTCTTCGCTTTGTTTCGTCGTACACTCTTGTATTCCCTCTCTTTTCAGTCCCTCTGCAACTCTAGTCCTTCGCAATTGCATCTACATACTCTGACTACGTCTGCAGGGCTGTGGTACCTTCTCTCGAGGTTAGGAAAGTCTGCTGCGATGGATTCGCGTTCTCGTTTTCCAATTCTCCAAGTCCGATTACCGCGCGCTCTCCGCGGATTGATTCCTAGCTCAACGTCTAGCAACATCTGTTGCAGTTGCCTCGCTACCCGCAAGTTTTTGCTTCGTGACCCAAGTCTGCGTGACGAAAATCTCTCTGGGTACCTGGCGCTGCACTACAAAGACACTTCCTCTCGACCTCTCTTGGTAGAGGTAGTGACCGGGTTTCGTTGTCTCATGAAGGCTCACTGGGCACCCAGCTCATTACTGGGGTTCACTCAGTCTTCGGAGTGTGGCGAGATCTGTTGATGCTACCTTCGCGACTCAGTCGGTGTCGAGGCCTCCATCACTGAGTAAGCGTAAACTTTTGCTACTATCGATTGCCACAAGTATGAGATTAAGTAAGAGAGACAACAGGAAAGAGTTCTACAGTAAGGGAGAGTAATCTATAGCCAAATAGCTCTGTACAAAGCGTGACTGAGTTTATCGACTAAAGGTGTTTGAGCCTTCGATTCAGCGAGCCTAAACACAACGGAGCGCATTAGCTCAAGTCAACGAGAGAGTAAGCAACGAACGTACGATATGATATCCTTTTCTGTAATCCAATCCTCATTGACCGCACCGACTTTCTCTCCCTCTTCTTTCAATTTCTCGACGATACTTCCAACTACCTCCTTCGCGCTCTTTCTCTTCTCCCCATCATCGCCTTCCCCATTCCTACTCTCAATGATCTGACTCGTTCCGGTAGGGCTCGAAACCTTCATCGCATCCCTCCTCAACGCTTTGAAAGCGATGTAATGAGTTTCCCCTTCATCTGCTCCAGTGGTTGAAGGAGTCGCAGATCCACTCTTAGTAGGAGTCGTAGGGATCGAACCGGGTAATCGAAGTGGTTTCAATCCCATCGAAGCCGAGAGTCGAGATCCGACGTTTCGAGCGCTGATCGATTCTTTACGCTCCTTCGAAGGGCTTTGAGTTTTTAGAGTATACGTTCGAATCTTCTCTGTTGCATCGCTGGCGGCATAGCGGAGGAGGAAGCCGTAGTTTTCGGTGGGGTTCGAGGTCGAAGAATCGAGAGAGGAAAGGATGTAGGCCCCGGTTTGAAGGGAGAGGATAGAACCGGTAGGAATTCGTACAGAGCTGACAACCTGTGACCAGACGAACAAAGTAAACATGCGATCAAATGTAAACTAGCTCAGACAGCTCACCTTTTGAAGAGTAAACTCGTATTGAACAATGTAAACCGCTTTGTTCGTTAAGAGCAGTACCTTCTCCTCGAATTTTCCACCCTTACCAGGTCTGACAGTATCATGCTCACTAGGAGAGAGTAAAGTCCATCCACCGAGCTTCTCCTCTCCTTCGAGCAATACCTCTTGAGTCGAAGTTTCGATAGCTTCTTGTCGGATTTGAGCGAGTCGGAGGATCTCTCGAGGGTCAGAGGTTTCGAGTCGTTCCGAAAACTCTTCGAATGCGTATCGATTGACCCCGAGGATGTAGTCGAGACTTGCTTGCTTGAAGAAATCTGTCAGTCTCACCGATTCTGATGAGTTTTGTTCATCTCGCAAGCTCATACACACAAAGACTGACCAGTGACAACCGAGTTCCCCAACCTGACAATCGAGTTTGAAGCGTCGTTGAGGGCACCCAAAAAGTTCCTCTTTCCCGTTCTCGTAAAGTCTCCCTTCAAAGCCGAGGTTCCAGCATACTCTCGACTGATCGCATCACCGTTGTCGGCCCAAAGAGAGTTGAAAGCGACATCGAGTGCATCGTGTAAGCCAGGAGTCTCGCCTGAAGCGATTCCAAGGTGAACGAGATGTCGATTGAGTACCCATCGCGAGACTGCGCTCTGTACAACATTCGTTCGCTGTGAGAAGTAGGCATACGTTAGTTAGTGGCTTCGAAGAATTAACGTAAGGCTCTCACTCACGTCAAGCGAATCGATACAGTTGATTCGACAAACTCCAGTTTGAACAGAGTAGGTTTCTTCAGGAGTTGACCAGAAAGTGCTGTAGGTCGATGAGGAGTGAGGTCCTGGATCAAGCGAAGACTGAACTAGAGAGGCTTACCGAAGTTCTTCAAGATCGTCTCGAATCTTCTCGATCAAATCTGCGATTTTCTCGTAATGCATTCCCTTCGTCAAATGATGGAAATCCCATCTACACGGAGCGATCGAGTCAGCACATGAGCGTGAAGAGAAATGAAGGAAATTGAGCGTACTCGACATATCTAGAAGCGAGCCTCTATCAGCATCTTTTTTAAAAGTAGAAGACGAAACCTCGCAACTCACCGTACTTTCTCCTCTGGCTTATTCATACTCTCCATTCCCTCTCTGAACGCTCCGACAACTGCCCCTTCCTTTCCACTCTGTTCCGCCAGGTTGACAAGTACTAATCTGCCATATCTCGCTTCTAACGCATCAATATGCTTCGTCATCGCTTCTGTCGAATCCTTCTGCGTCCTCTCGAGTACAGGCGGAGGTTTGAGAGCCCACGGACTCTGAGACCAATAAGCAGGGATACTCCCTCGAATCTGAACGAATGAACAATGATGTTTGACGCCGTCTCGGATACAGGAAACGATGAATTCCGTTTCGACAAAGTTTGCGACTCCTCCACTCGAATTGATTCCTCGTCGTTGATAGCGGAGTCCGGGTCGTTCGATTGATCGGCGAGATATGAGAACGAGGGTGAGGTCGATCGAGGTGGGAGAATCGGGGTCGATTGTTGAATTGAGGGATTGATAGGGTTGGAGAGGAAGGGGAACGGTAAGCTCTTGTGCGAAACCTTGTTGTAGGACGATGATGTACGAGTGAAGCTGTGAGCCGTGAAGTCCGTCAATTTCGAGATCGCTCCGAATGAAAGAACTCGAAAAGCTCACTCCTGCAGCGACGAATGAGGACATGAGATGCGCATTGAACCAGAATCGCTTGTCCGCTCGACGCCATAGAGGAAGGTGATCAAACGACTCTCCCTTGCCCTTCGATTCTGCCGCTTTCGCTTGCAACGTTCGAGTAATGTCGGTTTCGAACGAGAAGTAGAGTCCCCGGAAAGTACGGATCGTTTCGGCAATCAACTTGTCGTCGAGCTCCTTCTGCGACTCGCGCACGTCGGCATCGTCTTCGAGAGGAGAAGGGTTTGTCGCTTCTGCTGTGGTCGCGGCGAGGGAGGTCGAATCGGTAGAATCGGCAGGTTTCGCTTCGTTGGGATCTTCTACAGTCTTCTTGTGGGAGACTGAAGCCTCCTGAGTAGTCGAAGCGTTCGAGGCTAGATCTGGTTCGGTTGAAGAAGCTGGAGTAGAGGTCTTGTTGCGAGAGAAAGCTCGTTGCAGCCAGAGAGGACGTTTTGATGTTGCGGGAGTGACGATAGGTGCTGCGTCCGCTTCTTCTTCTTCCTCCTCTGAATCGCTGCTGCTGCTATCCGAGTCGTTTCCACCTTTCGTCTTCGCGCTGAGTACACTTCCGATTGAAGAAACTGATTGACGGTATCGAGCTTGTCGTGCGGCATGCTTCGTGATGACAGATTGAGATGCGTCGAAGGATGCGAGTGGGACGGCGATGAGGGAGACGACGGTTCGAAGTTTAGAAGAGTGGGGATCAGGGAGGGTAGCAGCGTGAGTTGAGTCGGCAATCAAGATGAGGTAGTTATCTAGAGTTCTCATAGGTGAGTACAGCATCTTCAGAGGTGATCATGAGCAATAGGGACTCACCTGCGAAGCCTTGAAGTAAACCAGCGATTCCATCAACAACGAGTAACGTCTCATCCGATTCTTTCTCCTCTTGCCAATCGCTGAGCTGCGTAGGTGCATTACTCTTCCACTTCACAAGTACTGCACTCCCTCTGTATGGTCCACGAGCTGTCGAGTCGAAAGGTCGAATGATCAGACCTTGAGTCGTTGAGCGAACCGCGAGTTTGCGATGAAGTCTCGACATTGGAGGGACACTAGCCGATGCTGGTAAAGTTCGGTTGTTTGGCCAAGTGCTAGGCTGAGTCGGCATTGAGGATGGAGGAGGGAGAGAGCTGACTTCGTCTCCTCCTCTCCTTCAAATTCCCGTCATCGCAACTTGCCAAATTTCACTTGAATTTTTGCCAGCCTGTCGTCGATCTGAATAGCAGTCGAGGGGTAAGAGAGCTGCTGGATGAAATCTGTGAGAATTATCGTTGGTCCTTCGCAAGAGGGTAACTTCGCAGGTGATCCAATGGCTTGACAGCGTGACCTCTTCGTAGTCGAATAGTTGGAACACTGGACATGCCTGACTACCGAGAGAAATGAAGTAGGAAAAAAAGGTCTCGATGATCGGCTAGAGAGAAGCGAGTTCTCCAAAAATCAATCGCTTCCTTCTTTTTCCCCTCGCTCGCCCTTCCGCTCTTCCCGCATTCAAGTAAACAACGCCCTCGACAAGACACTGTATCTCTCTACCCCTCACGCTTGTACCGCTACCTCTCTCTTCAGCATTGTCGATCTACAACCCCCTTCAAACATTTTCATCACTTCCGAAGAAACAACCCCCTTCAACTCCTCTAGACAGTCAGGGAACAGGGTCAGTGATAGCTAGATAGGATCATTATAGTGTAGAGCTATTCAGGTGAGCCTCCTTCCCTTCTCCCCTCTCCTTCCCTCCTTTCCTCCTTTCCTCTCCCTCCCTTCTTTTCGCGTATGAACGCGTCCAAAATCTCCAACCTTGAGGGAGAAAGGAAGGGAGAACGCACACAGAATCATACTAACTGTATTATGACTGTACAGCATCGACAGAACGCGTTAAGTAGGCGAAGATGCAGCAACCCTTCTCCTCTCCTTCTTTCGATCAACATCCCGCCTCGGTAGGGATGGTACGCAAACGAACTTTCCAGGACAGTCAGTCGGGTGTCTCGTCAAGTCCTGGGTATTCAGCATGCGACAGTTCCCCTTCCTCTGCAGCCTTTACCGATTATCAATACCTCTCTTCTCCTCACACTTCGATCTCGACCCTCGCGTCTTCCCCTATGAGCCGCAACGCATCGACTCAATCCTGCTTCAGCACATTCTCTCCTCAGGACTACGACATTGACAACTCTCCTCAGTCGTCTCTCTACGCGCCTTTCCCCTGCTTCTCGCCTACTCAAGATTCCCTCCTCGCCGATTTCGCAGAACGACCAGGAATGAAGCGAAGAAAGACGATGCCCGACGTCTCGCACCTCTCGCCTTCTTCTCCAGTCAAGTCTAGGGATGTTGCTTCTCCGTTTACGCCGAGAGGGAGTGGGAAAGATGGAGAAGATGTTTGGCCTCAAATGGTCGAGGAACACTTTCAGACTGGTATGTCGCGCTCAGCTCTCTCTACCTCTTGTCAGAGATATGTCATTGACATTCAACGTCGCTTTCAGCTCTTCGATTACTACCGAGATTGGGACGAAAGAAATTGATCATTCAAGGGAAACCCTGTGGACGAAACGAATTGATCGCCGATTATATCCTGCGACACACTGGTAAAGTCCGATCTCGCAAGCAAGTGTCGAGTCATATCCAAGTGTTGAAGAACTTGAGAAAGGACGACGAAGAGTGTGAGTCGGAATTTCTTGCGATCGAACTCGGACGAAAACTGACTCCAATTGTCGATTCTAGTCATGTATCTCGTTTCGGATCCCGTCGAAGGTGAAGATCAGTTCCTACCTGGCAACGCCGAACTCTTCTTCGGCAAGAATGGAATGGCTTCACCTTTCGCTCCTCCCGTCTTCCTCGAACGCTCCCTCTCTGCAAGCAACGTCCCTCACCATCCTCCCATCGACCTATCGTCAGATCCTTCTCGATTAGATCCCGCTTTCGCCCACCCTCCTCACTCTCACCTTCACCCGAACCTCCCTTCGCCTCAATCACTTCACTCTCCTTTCATCATGCAGCCCTCACCTTCTTCAGCGACAACTCCCACGTCTGGTATCACTCGGGGGATGCAAGGCATGTCGGTCGCCGTACCTCGATCTCCCGGAGCTATTCCAGCAGCTTGTCCTATCGCTCCTTCATTCATGAACATGATCGCCCCGACGACAAACGGCGAGAACGGTCACATCTACGCTCGACTCGACGCACCAAGCGGACCAACTCGATCCGCTTACCTCGAGGACCTGCCGCTATGGGACAAACGCTACGCTCGAATTCCAGCTATGAACGATCACCTTCCTTGTCAATTCCTTCACGTCAACCTTCCTCTCTCGATCCCTGGAGTCAACGGAGCAGTCCTCGATCAACCTCTCCAGACTCAACTTCGCGTCACTTCGGTGCAAGCACTCCCTCTCACGGCAGTCACAAGCATTTACTGTCACGGAGATTCAGTCATCACCTACGAAGATACTTTGAACCCGATTCCTCTCGACGCTTCGTCGACTCATCCTCTCGGTCATCAACACTTCTACGACGTCCCATTCGGTTCCGATTTCTGGACAATGTTACTTCGCGGAGGTCACGATGGAATGTCGGAAGCGAGTCTTCGCAAGTCGACCAAGGATCGTCAAGGACTCGCAGACATGCTACCCGGGTTCTCAGTTATTCAGGAGTTCGTCGTACCCTCGGAGAACGGTGTAGCGCCTGCACCAGGAGACGAGAACTCGTTGAGTCCCGGAAGTTCGATGGGAGATGTCGTTCTCGTCGTTCTCTACGATCTCGAGGTCAGCAGAGGGTCACGAGCACAATCTGGAGAACTGTCATTCGTTTCAGTCAGGAGGACTTCGGCTCCATCACCTCCCACTTCCCACTCGATGCAACTCCCGAATCCTCACTCTCTCCCTCTCCCGATTCACGACTTCGATGCTTACTCTCTCCCGACGGTACCGAACGTTCCTCAACTCATCGTCCCGTCTCACTACACTCACCACGATGACTCTCTCGAGACTGCTCGACCCCATTCGATCTCACCTCACAAACCGAATCTTTCCCTTCACATTCCTCCTCCCTCTCAATTCACTCGACCTAATCCTCAATCGAACCTCTCGTCGTCTCAGCCATCTCCCTCGAATCTACCGAACGGTCCGATCACTCCTTGGGGACAAGTAGTTCATACTCCTACTCATCCACCTCCAGTCGCGCCTCCTCAATCCGCTCAAGCTGATGCTCAACGAGATCGATCCCGACTCGAAGCAGCTTGGAGAGCGAACGCGGCAAACACCAACAATCGATGGGATCTCGACTCGCCCGCTCTTTACCCACCTCCTCATCCCAATTTGTACGGGAATGCTCAAGTTCAAGCTCACTCTGGACCTTCGAATTCTTCTTCTTCCCTTTCCTCCTTCTCAATGGATCGAAGATCAGTCTCTACTCCAGTTCTATCAATGTCAAGCCATCAATCGAGACCAACGAACCTTCTCCCTCCTCTACCATCCCCTTCGACTCTCGCTCAGAACTTCGCTACTTCTTCTTCTTCCTTCTCTCCTTCTCCACTTTCGTTCGCACCTCAACAAACAGATTATCTCAACTCGAAACCGATCCAACGCCGAGAAGAACCGAGAGTTGTGCCAACGACAATCGAAAGGGAGAAGAAACCAGTTGCGAGCAAATTGGAACAAGACGCGTTCTTCTCGAATCTCTTAGGTTCTACTACAAGGTCAGTCTCGACCCGACTCCTCTCTCGGCTCTGATGCGAGACTGACGATATCTTGACGTTCGCAGGTACACTGTCACTTCTTGATGAATCCCTGACTTTCTGCCTTTTCCCCTTCTCCCTGAACCTGATGCCTGTCTATACAATCCCCTACTACTACTCTACTACATTATACCATTCCCATTCGAATTGAGTTCGAACCATCTTTACTCCCTTCAACAACCCCCTAATACCCCCTCTTCTCGACCAATCAGTACCTTTTCTCCATCCTAGCAGTACCCTCTATATCCCACATCTCGTCTCACATCTCGTAGTCCGTGTATCGACAATCCCTCTCTATCTCTCCATGTCTCGTCTCGCCTCTCCTCGTTGTCGTGCTTTACTCTCCCTCTCTCTCCCACCAATTTTCCTAACTTATTCGATTTGCTATTCCATCATTCTCAACCATACTCGCCTCTGTCTGTGTTGCCTTATCCGAGAGAGAGAGAAAGTCGTAGGGATTGGGGAAACCGCTCACTTGACTCACTTGACTCAAGCGTCGCAAATGTCGTGAAAAGAAGTGTCTATTTTGCTAGTTCTATCGTGATTCTACATCAGTCTTACAAGTTCCTTCAGTCTCTAACGTCGAAAACTACTATCCCACTCGTGCAATCTCGATCAGCGAGAGATCATTCGAAAAGATCAAAGTGAAAAGTCACCAATTCATCCCCATTCCTCTTCCCTCTTCCTATTCGTTCTCCATCTTCCATCTCGATTCCTCTCTCTTCCTTCGCTCGAGTCAATTCGGGATCCAATCCCAAATACTCCGCGACCGTCAATCTCACGATCAGTGCCCAAGCTTTAATCGTATCCAGATCCAACGCACTCGCATCATCCTAATCACACCGACCCTCCCACAATCATCAGCTCAAGTCAAACTGAGAGAACAAGAGAGAGAGAGAGTGAAACTCACTCGGATAGTATGCCAAACTTTTGGAAACGGTACACTAATCAAATGAACTACCGGTACTCCCTTCTTCAAGAAAGGTATATGATCATCCTCTATACTTCCCATCCAACCCTGTGGTCCCTTCCGATCCAAAAAGAAACTCTTCCCTTTCCCACCTCCTCCTCCATTACTCTTACTCTTGACTTCATATGTTTCTCCCTGTAGTCCAGGCCAGAGTAAACCTGATGTACCGAGTTTGTGTTCCGAGTGAAGGAACTCGTCGAATAACCATCCTGTGGATTGATGGAAATTACGAATGACTGGATTTGGGGCTCCCAAGAGGTCGAGTAGGATCAAATGAGAGATCCGATCGAGTGGTTTCGAGGGTACTACGTTCAAAGGTGTTCGAGGTGTAGTAGTAGGAGTGGACCATTTCTCTACGAGATGTTTTGCGCCATAGATAGAATCCTTCTCTGTCCAATCGACGAATGCTTCCTCTCCATCAAACAACACCACCTGTAACGTCTCCCCTTGGATCCATTCATTCTCTCCACTCTCTATAGCTCCCGGTCCTCCAGATGATTGAATACGAGTTCGAAGCGAGTCGAGTAAAGGAGTGAGGGATTCCGCGAGATCCACTAGAATCGCACAAGGTACGGCGGAATCTGTTGCGCCGACAAACTGATCTTGTGGAGGATGTGGGAAGTATTTCGAATCGAGGTGGGCAGAGAGGATTAAAGTACGAGATGCGGTAGGGTCGTGAGTAAAGATTAGGTTTGTGAAAGTTTTAGATCCTAATGGAGTTGTCGCAGTGAAGGTATCCCTTTCAACATGCTACTTTCCCCCACCACATCAACTCAGTTAGATATTTCGAGTTGTCATAGGAGATGGAAGCTCACCCAATTGAGTCGTTCAAATTTCTTTACAACGATTTCTTGTACTTTGGTCAAATTCTTACTCCCGACCGCACGAGGGATCAAGATCTGACTCAATAAACTCCCAGGATCGTTGTAATTTAGGTTCTGGTCCAAATCGGAGAGTGTTGAGAGGTGGGAGAGGGAAGAAAGGGAGATGGGAGAATAGGTGGGGTTACGTTTCGAGAGGATGTGAGGACGGGGTCGGGAAGTGTAGGCGAGTAAGGGAGAGAGGAGCAAGAGTAATATAATCAGCGGAACCGGCCGCAGTGGTGGAGGCATGAAATAGTGAAGAGTGGAGGGAAAGAGAAAGAGAGATCAAGACTTTTTCTTTTGAGCGAGTCGATCGTTTTCGCAGGTTACGAGTGAGAGCTATAGAGATGAGAATCAGGACATAGGGATTCGGCGAGGATAGCTCTCAAAGATATGTAGAATTGAAGTATTCGCAGAAAATTGGTTCGCAAGAATCGCTCTCATTCTTTGGGAGAGACCATGAGATAAGCAATGATGATGCGGATTGCAAAGTGCGTATACAAGTGTAATATAGAAGGGGTTTCGACTAGGATTCCATCGATTTTAGATACTGTAAGATTCAATTGAGGTGTCAGTTGCCTCGTTTTGGCTCAAAGATTCGTGAAGACAGGACTACTTACACTCGTCTCTTCTTTGCCCTAGTTCCACCAATCTTGAGCGGGGTCTGTGAGCAACAACCGAACAGCAAAGTCAGCTTACGATCAATTTCGATAGAAATTCGCGAATTTTCTGCGACTCACAGCATCTGTTACCCTCCTCACGAGACCCCTAACCTCGTCTCCCTCGGCACCCATTAAACTCCTAAATACCGCATCCCTCCCTTGTCCAAAGCCTTTCCAAACAACTTCCAATTCAGTAGGTTTCGGTCCTTTACTCTTTCTCTTGACCCCTCCCGCCAATACTTCAGGTCCATTCAACAATTCCCTAATCTTGGTAAACATTTTCAAAGATACTTCTACTGCGGCATCATAAGTACCTCTAGAAGCACCTTTGTAACCTGCTGAACCTGCTGAAACCCACGCTATAGGAACGTGAGGATCTTGAGGGGATGCATCACCGCCTAAGGGGGAAGTCGAGAGGGTTAGGATAGTGTTGTTTCGAGTGGAGAGGATTGAGAGTTTGTAAGGTTGGGGACGAATTACAGAGGAACGACGTAAAGGAGAAGAAGGGGGATTGGTTAGGGGTAAGGAATCTCGAGTGCGAGAGGGAGAGGCAGAGGAGGAAGGGGATTGGAAAGCTGCTGGAAGGACTGAGGATCCTGGGAGAGGAGTTACGGAGGGTGGAGAGGAGGAGGAGGAAGTAGTTTCTGTTGTTGAAGTTGATCTAGTTTGAGTAGAGACGAAACGAGTCGAACGTAATGAAGAGGGTAGGGTCGATTGTAATAACCGTTTAGAAGTACTTGCTAGCATCGACTGCATGTTTAGTGAGTGTCGAATGGTGAAGTAAGAGATTAACCCTTTCAAAGTTGAGAAAGAGATCAGAGAGTCTCCTTCCAACCTCTCACTTCTCACTCGACTACTTTTGCTCTGTTTACTTCATTCTCTCCTATTCTCAGACTCTGCTTCCTACTGCCAATCAATCAAAGAGCGTTGATGAGAACTTGCCGTCAACCTTCGTGGGATTCACCCATGTTCTATCCTCCCTCCCTATCCTCTCTGCTCGACCGGGATCGATCAAACGAGACAAGGGAAAGATATAGTGTGACATTACAACAAGAACAAGAAGAATTGGAAGATGAAGAAGAAGATTTCGAACACCTCGTACGCTTCTTTACTCTCCCTTCTCTCGACGAACAGATCAGAGAGCAATCGAGCTGACGAAACAATCTTATGTGTGACATGTATAGAACTCCGAAATTAAAGAGTATGGATATTCCTGGTTGATTCCTTTGGGTCGACAAAACACTCATGAAGAAGATGAAGGCGTGAGTTTACCCTCCCATTCTCCACTATCTCCACTCTCTTCCTCCCCCTGCTTCTCTCACTTCCCTTTCTCTAACCATCCATAACTAAACTCACTTCGAAATTCTTGCCAAAAAAATAGTCTCAATTCTCGACCTCACCCACTCTGTTTCAACCCTCTACTCAATCCCTCGAACTCCCACCTCCACTCGATCCCAACCTCGCTCCTCCTCCAGTCGAGCAAGAAGCAGAAGAGGGAGTAGTAGTGGACCTGGACGCTGAAATCGAGGATGCAGATTCGATTGAATCTGGATCGACTAGATCGGACGAGGAGAGTGGGAGTGGGAGTGAGAATGAGGGGACGGATGAAGGAGATGGTGGAGGAGGAGGGAGGGAGAGGGTGAGGGCACTCGGGGAGAGACAGGAGAGGAGTACGGAGAATAGTTTGGAGGTTGAATTATAGGAGGCCGGAGTGGAGAGTAAAGGGTTCAGATTGGAAGAGGGAAGGGAAACCACAGCGGTACGATCAGATTATTGAGAGGCAACGGGAAGTACGGGTATGGATGGACGATAGAAGGAGAGGGAAGAGAGGGAAAAAACGAAGTAGTAAAATTTGTTGTATTCGACTGAGATCCCTTTTTCCTCTCTGTTCTTCATGTAGCGAGACCTTCACAGTGTGAGCAGGGTCCTCGATTGTCCCAGTTTGGAAGGCTCGTAAGTCTTCGCTGACCCCCAGAGCGAAGGAATCGAATTTTGCAAGCTTTTGTAATTCGACTTACAAATAGCGAAAAAGTTTTGAGCTACTTCCATTGAAATCCTCTTCCCCTCTTCACTACTTTCAAACCGCCGTATCTCAATAGGCGTACCTCTCTACTACTTCATCAAACATACCGCTAGCCGAATCAGTAGCCCTCTAGATTCTTCTCCTCTTTCCTCCCCTCTCCATCTCTTTCCTCTCCCTCTACTCCCCTCTCTACAGCTCCACCACTCGGCATAACTCCCTAAGAGAGGATGACTTCACTCATTTCAGCACTCTCTTGGATTCCTCGAGGTGCCGCTTCTCAGAACCCACAAAAATACAAAGTAGACGAACAAGAACTCGAGAGGATCGGGAAATTAGCCCAGGGTCAATTGGAAGGTGCCAAAGTTGAATTGGAGTTGGCTAGGTTGATGGAGGATGGTGAGAATAATGATGGGGAAGAAGGAGGCGAATGGGAAGAGTGCGTTTTTTTTTTCGACTCTCTCTCTCTCTTGGATTTGGGGAGATGGGAGACTGATAAAGAGGGTTTGTTGAGGATAGTGAGGATAGTAATAATGAGGAGGAGATGCAGGTTGAAGGAGAGGGAGAAGAGGTAGAGATGAAACATGAGGATGGAGAGGATGAAGCTACTCTCGCGGCGAAATTGGCGGCGAAGAAGATTAAAGCTGCAGCGGCGGGGAAGAAGAGTAAGAAGAAGAGCGGGGGAGAGGGAGAGGAAGATGATTTGGCAGCGTATAATTTGGATACGTACGATGAGGAGGAATCAAAAGGAGCTGGTAAGTCCACTCGTTCGCATCTATCGACGCCTTCTGCTGACGATAGAGCCTTGCGACGTACTTACAGCGATGGGAGCTTTCTCCAATATCAAGGGATTGACTTATTATGGAAATACGGAAGATGATCCTTACGTTACTCTTGAAGCTGTAAGCCCCTCTTCTTCTCCTCTCTCTATCCCCTTCTCCTCTCCTTCGACGATACGATACGACATTTCAACAACGGAACGAGGGAGATAAAGCAATGATTATTATTCAATATACCCAAATTGCTGAGCCTCTCACTACAAAAGGGCTTTAGTCGGCCTGGAGTTGCAATGCGGTCAACCTTTGACAATTAACCATCTTTCGGATCTGAGCTTATCCCCTTTCCTTCCCCCTCCGTCGTCGACAACAACTCCTCGCTTTCGAACGAACTCGTTACTGACACTCAATCTTTCGATTGTACGCACTCGAACAGAAACAAGAAGATGAAGATTTAGAACGAGAAGAACTAGAGATTCTGCCAACGGACAACCTGATCGTCGCTGCGAAGACTCAAGACGACGTCTCTCAACTCGAAGTTTACGTTTACGACGAATCCGAAGAGAACCTTTACGTCCACCACGACCTCCTTCTCCCCGCCATGCCACTCTGCCTCGAATGGCTCGACTTCTGCCCGGGACGAGAAGGGGGTGATGCGGGAAAAGGGAACTTCGTCGCTGTTGGAACTCTCGATCCAGAAATCGAAATCTGGTCTTTGGACGTCGTCGACGGACTCTACCCCGATGCGATTCTCGGACCACCACCGAAAGATCCCAACGCTCTCCCTATCGCCTCGACTTCCTCCATCACCGAATCAACAGCTTCGTTAACAGTAGGAGATGGCAGTGGGAAAAAGAAGAAGAAGAAGAAGCCCAAGAAGCCCAAAGTCGTCGCCAACCCTGAATACCACGTCGATTCTATCCTCTCCCTGTCCTGGAACCGATCACATCGAAACTTACTCGCTTCTTCTTCCGCCGATAAAACGATCAAACTTTGGGATCTATCAAGACCAACTTCTTCACCCGCTTTACGATCCTTCGATAACCTGCATTCCGACAAGGTTCAATCTGTCGTGTGGAACCCTAAAGAATCAACAGTGTTATTGAGTGGTAGTTGGGATGGTACGGTTCGAGTGTTTGATTCACGAGCGCCGGATTCAGGAGTTGCGACAAAAGTGGATAGTGATGTCGAATGTTTGAAGTGGGATCCATGGGAACCTTCAAATTTCTTGGTTTCGATGGAGAATGGTTTGGTTCAATCTTACGACTCGAGGATGCTTTCGACTTCGAAGGAGGTTGGGAGAGGGAAGAGTTTGTGGACTTTGGCGGCGCATGATGGGAGTGTCAGCAGTTTGGATGTCAATTCGATGGTCAAGGGATTCATGGTGACGGGTGGAACGGACAATATGGTCAAGGTTTGGAATTTGGAAGATACTCAAGCTGGGAAACGAAATATCTCTCTCGTTACCGCAAGAGATCTAGGAGTTGTACGTCTCACTTTCGCTTGCTGCACTCGTTCGAGTTGAGCTGATTCGATCGTTTTCGAGGTTGAATAGGGAAAAGTGTTTTCTGCTTCTTTCTGTCCCGACGATCCAACAACTCTCGCAGTCGCAGGTTCAAAAGCGAATCTACAATTGTGGGACACCTCTACGTACGTTCTCATCGCTGTCTTCATCCCTGCTTTCCTGCTGATGTCGACTTTCATTCGAGGTGTACAGAAATCCTGGAGTACGAACGGTATTCGGAGATCGACTCAAAGCGCTTGGTAAAGATCTTTCGAAGACTGGTGCGGGAGTGGTTGGATTGGATGATGCTGCCGACGAGGACGAGTACTCGGAAGAAGAGTAGATTTGAGCTGGTTATTTCAAATCAACAGATTTTTCTCTTCGTCGTTCTCGTACCACCTCCCTTTGGGCGAACGAGAGCAGCCTGATAGACTCTGCTTCGCTATGCCGCCTCGTCTCGCTCAGGTGCTTCGTCGTCGTCTTCAGCGTCGTCGAGTGAAAAGTAGCAAAAAGAGTAGTGCCAGTCTCGACTGCCGAGCTGACACTCTGCGACTCAGATCCGTTCGAGCGTCCTGAAACGAACCTTCATCGGTCGCACGCTCCACAAGTCAGGACTCGTCGAAAGCCCAACTACGAGAACAGTCCCCATCGCGGAGAGTTTCCAACCGTTTCATTACGGTCCTGGTTTCAAGCAGCGAATGGGCAACCAAGGGCCACACCTTGCAGTTCAACCCCGAACACGGCATACGTTGCGTGCATGTGCTCAAGAAAGCAGCTATCGCGATAGCGGAATCTTTGCTCAAACTCCTTTCTTGCGAAATTTGCGGCGTAGGTAGAGCGAAGCACTCTGTCTCTGGAGGTGAGAGCTAGATGCCCTGGAGTGAGAGACCTGCGGTGCGAATACGAGAACAAAAGGCAGTGGCTTACCCTTGCAAACAGTCATAGCTTTGAATCCCTTTGTTCGTCCGGCCGCTTACGCCTCGGGCAGGAGCAGAGGCCTCCACACCTTTCCTTCACGTATCCTTTGATCCAAGAATCAGTCAAGTTCAGCGCACACAGTAGCTCAGCGTCGTCTACGCTTTCGAACATTCGTCTATTCCCGAAGAATATTCTTTCGGTTTCGCCGTCTGTGCTCTTCTTCCAGCGACCGCGAGCGTCGAGCGCATTGATATCTAGGACGTTTTGAAGAATGTACGTACGGCGAGTCTCTCTCATTGATTCCCTAAAAAGACGCTTCGCAACAACGAAACTTTGACGCTTAATAAGTTACCAACTTCCTCCAAATCGATTCCAATCTATAGACTAGAGAGGACACAGAACGAAAAAAAAATACCTAGAACTCCATTTACCCCTCGTGGGACCGACGGAGAACTCATTGAGACTACTTGAGGACGCTTGAGAAAGTCGAAATGGGTTCAAAGTCGAGAGTGTCGCCCATAAAGCGGCACTATCCTTTTTTCGGCCTGTGATCGACGTCGTTCTCGAGAGCTGCTGCCCTTCCGTCGCTTTGAACTCGAGCCATCTGCTGACAGACGTGAGAAGATGGATATTGCGAAGTTGCGAAAGAAATTCGTCGACTCGTTTCCGTCTTCTCCCTCTCGAGGCATTACAGATCTCGCTTCTGACCATCTCCATCTCACAACGATTTAATCGACGCTCTCAGCGAGTAGGACGAGAGCTTTGCGATTGAATGAATTTGAGCAAATGTAATGCCATAGAAATAGCGAAATCCAAAGATTACGCGTATTCTTCTCTCTCCCTCCGCTCACCCTCATTCCACTCTGAAAGATGGCAGAAGCTAGTTCATCCACCGCACCTCCACCTACGCAACAGTATGATACAGCCAAAACACAGGCGCTCCAAACATACAGAAAGGTTCGCCTCACATTCCCATCATTCCAGCTCTTTGACACTCGCTTACTAGCTTGAAACGCGTACACAGAGATTGAAGGAGCATGAAGAACTAGAGGGTAGACTGAAAGAGAGTGAGTACACCTTCATTCGAGAGATTTCGAAGAGATGACGCTAACTATCCCTTGTTCTCCTCTTTAGGTACGTTTGAAATGTCCTGATCAGCTTACGAGACTGCTGAATGCTGACTGCCCCATTGAGCGTACAGTTCGATTATCATTGAGAACGTTGGAGAAGGATTTCGACAAGTCAGAAGATGATATCAAAGCATTACAATCAGTCGGTCAAATCGTTGGAGAGGTACTCAAGCAATTGGATGAGGAACGATGTGAGTCTTTCGAGATCGCAGTGATTCGCTCATAAGCGCTGACTACGTTTCCGGTGAACTCACAGTTATTGTCAAGGCTTCCTCAGGACCTCGTTACGTTGTAGGATGCAGGAGTGCGGTACCGAAAGACAAGTTGAAGAACGGTGTACGAGTATCACTCGATATGACCACTCTTACCATCATGCGGTTCGTCGAGCATTCTACGAATCGTTTAGCGAGTACTCGTGACTGATCCATATGTGTTGTCGGTGAACAGTATCTTACCACGAGAGGTCGATCCTCTAGTCTACAACATGACGATGGAAGATCCTAAAGGAGCTAGTTTCGCTGGAGTTGGAGGTTTGGGAGATCAGATTCGTGAATTACGAGAGGTGAGCATACTCCAGCCTGTTCAGTCGAGTATCGAAACTGAGCTTGAAGTGTTCTTCCACAGGTCATTGAGCTACCATTGATGAACCCTGAGTTGTTCATGCGAGTCGGAATCAAACCTCCTAAAGGTGAATTCTCTCTTCCTCCCTATCCCCTTCCCCTCAACTCTCGGCTCACTCTCCTAATATCGCAGGTGTTCTCCTCTATGGACCTCCCGGAACCGGAAAGACTCTCCTCGCACGAGCAGTCGCCGCAACTCTCTCGACAAATTTCCTCAAAGTCGTCTCCTCCGCGATCGTCGACAAATACATCGGAGAATCCGCACGACTCATTCGAGAAATGTTCGGATACGCGAAGGAACACGAACCTTGTATCATCTTCATGGATGAGATTGATGCTATTGGTGGAAGGAGGTTCAGTGAGGGAACTAGTGCGGATCGTGAGATTCAGAGAACTTTGATGGAGTTGTTGAATCAATTGGATGGATTCGATTACCTTGGAAAGACTAAGGTTATCTTTGCTACTAATCGAGTGAGTGGATAGTTCAGTCATCTCTTCTGGCTCAGAGGGAACTGATGACATCGAGCTCTTCTTTGACAGCCCGATGTCCTCGATCCCGCTCTCCTTCGACCAGGACGTATCGATCGAAAGATCGAGATTCCTCTACCTAACGAAGTCGCTCGAATGGAGATTCTCAAGATTCACGCAGGTCCAATCGCGAAATCTGGTGAAATCGGTAAGTACCAGCTTAACCTATCGATTCTTCCCATATGCCGGGATCTGATCGAAGTATCTCTTGGTCCTTAGATTACGAAGCGGTTGTGAAGCTTTCTGAAGGATTCAACGGAGCTGATTTGAGGAATATCTGTACCGAAGCTGGAATGTTTGCTATCCGGTACGTGGCCTCTTCCCACTCAGCTCTCCTGCGTGGACCTCAGCTGAAGAAAGAAGTGTCAAACTGTACAGCGACGAACGAGATTACTGTATTCAAGATGATTTCGTCAAGGGAGCTCGAAAGATGCAAGAGGCCAAGAAGCATGGTTAGTTCCCCTGCGCTCCTCTCCGCTTTTTTGATGGTGACTGACGTAGTCTCTTCGACGAGAACAGAGACTATCCTCGAGTACGATGGAGTATAATCGATTCGAGCATAGACTTGTCGCACTTAGAACCTGAAATACCTGAAGTCGTTTACCCTCCTTTCGACTTACTTGGTTGCTGCCCTCGTCGTGGAGAATTGCGACTTTCGAGAGAACCAACGAACAAGGTAGCGGAAACGAGGAACCGAAGCGAGTTGTGGAAGGATCGACCGCCAAATCCTATGACTTCTTCGAACCTCGCCTCAGTGGTCTTCGTAAAGAATTTTTCCGTCTCAGCCGGGGTACGCATCCTCGAGGGAGAAGATAAGAAGAAAGTCTGTTTTCGACGAACTCTTTACAACCACAACCAAATCAAAAGAAAGCAAAAAAGAATCAAACGAAATAACAAGGCCCTCCGAAAAGACACCAGATTCCAAAACAGCTCTTTCCAGCCTCTACGCCGTCCCGCCACCGCCTCTCCATACAAGCCTTCGCACACCTCTGATTCCTCCACACCTGACTGTTTCGACGTTCCCTCCCATCCATTCCATTGTTCCGCCCTATGCATTCCCACCTTTCCTCAGTATATCCATTCCTTTGTACCACTAATGAGTCGTCCGGAAGAGAATCGAGAGAAAACGAGAAACGGGAGGTGGGAGTGAGGAAAGAGAGATTTGTCGGTGGGTGAGAAATAGAGAGGGAGGAGAATCTAAAGGGTAACGAAGATTGATCGAAGGATAAAGGAGAGATGGGAGGAAGAGTTGAAGCTGAAGAGAGGGAGTAGTAGAAGAGCTGGTGATCCTTTTTTTTTGGGTTTGATATTCTGTTTGATTTTCCGTAACACTTGAACTTGATCAGGGAATGCGTTTAACCGGACTTTCCGGCAGGTTGCTTGTTGCGTTGAACCTTTCCTCCGGGCTAAAAGTGGGTAGAGTCGAAAGAGAGAATTAGCGAAACAAGCACAGGAGAAAGAGGGAAGGGAGAACTGGGAGACGTACAGCGGAGGTAACGTTAACGAAACGAGAGTTGTAAATGAGACGTTTCTTGGCACGTCCAGTCACCTTCTTCTTCTTCTCTTGAGGTTCGACTTTGGGGGTCTGCGACTTGACCTTACCGGCACGCGCGAGCGATCCGTGAACCTTTCCCCTGTTGTCATGAACATTCTGAATCAGTACGGTGGACTCTGAGAAGCTAGGATGGTTGTGTTGAGTAGTTGAGGATTAGAGGTTGAGAGGTGAAGGGGTGGCAATCCATCCTTAGTCCTACATCCCTCTGAGCCCTCCTATGACCGCACTAGCCGTATCCTGAACCTTCTATTATCCTCCTCTACCCTCTGATGCATCTCCTAGCCCTCTCCCTAGACTCATTGAACCAATTAATCAAATCTCCTCATACTCCTCACTTTTCCCTCTTTTCCCCTCTAGACCGGCTTGCTGAACTGCTTGTTTCTTCTTGCTGTGTTCTGTGGGTTCAGGTGTAAGGATGGGTAGACTAACATTTTGACGAGGTTGGAGATCAAGCAAAGGGAAAAGCTTGAATTCTTTTTCCTCCCTCTCAAAAAAGTCTCAATCGTAGCTCAGGGGATGCGAGTAGTTTCGCACGCATATTTCGATTCGACGGTCTTCGCTGTTCGTATCGTTCATGCTTCGAGGCCTCTCACGCTCTCGGAGGTCTCGGAGGACCTCGTCTGGTGAGAGTCGAGTTGACGCACTTCCGAGCGATTCCTAGAAAAAGCGGAATCTTGCAACCTGTCCTCTAAGACCTCACTGCGAGCTTTCATCAAAAGTTGCACGATGCATTCCGACAAAAGGGCATGCAACAAGAGTCCTACTCTGTACCTTTCTCTTTCCTCCTCTTCTCCTGTTCCCTCACGACACTCGGAACTCTCTCTTTCCTCCTCTCGTCCAATTCGGCAGTCCTCATCCAACTCTCCTCGTCCAACTCCCGTCTCCCCCAACTGAGAGCCATTAACCGACTGACAATCATTCGGAACAACAGGTCTTCTTGTGTCATCGCTCCTCCTCCTCCTGAATGGGAGGATTGACGGCGTGAAACGAAATCGGTTTGAATCACCTGTAGTCAAATTTAATCGTCAGCAGCTGAGAGGTAGGCAGAAGAATCACAAGAGACGTACGTCAGACATGGTAGGAGGAATGGAGAATGAAGCGTGTTTTGTCGAATGAATGAAAGATCTGAAGGAGGAGAGTTTCTCTTTCGATGAAGATATCGGTGTTGTAGATTGTTTCGACGGTTCAACGTATACAACGCAATCAGTCTGTACGTCGTCGTCTCGCGAAAACAGGTCAGCCAGGTCTCCAAGGGATTTGAGCTGAATTCGAAAAGGAGTGCGTACGGGTACAATAGCTTTCCCTTCGCTCAACACAACGAATCCCAAATCCGTCTCTAGATCGAAACTAGAGAATGGGAATTCATACGCCAATTTCTGCTGTGAAATCGTTGTCGAAAGGTTTCTCAAGTTTCTCACACCTGCTCAATCACCACTTTCCATACATCAGATCCGTTATCTCGAGTGATGAAAGAGGGGATGAAAGCGAACCAGTATCATTCAATTTCCCTTCTCCCAAACCCCTCAAATCGACCAACACATTCGTCCCGCTCCTCAACTGCAACGATCCAGCATCGAGTGATTCATCCCTGCTTCTTGGAGAGAAACAGGTTTCTGGATCGTTGAGACTAGATATAGTTGGTGAGAGGGGAGCGAGGGCGGGGACGAGGGAAGAGAGGAGTGCTGTGAATGATGAGGAGACAGAAGATGAGGGAGAATGGGTTGGGAAGGAAAGGTTCAGGGAGAGGGAACCTAGTGCGAGACCGGTCGCGTGACGGGTATGGCTGAGTAGTAGAACAGATGTCAGCTGGTGTGGGAATGGAGAGAAAGGAGAAGCGAAAGGGTGACCGTACATTCTTGCGATCAGAGCTAAGAGCAACCATTCAGCCGCTTCCAGATCCCCATCCAACTCACTCGCTAGGTATTCGATTATTTCACTCCGTAAAGTTTCGGCATCTGCTCGTGTGATTTCGGAAGAGGTGGGCAGCGGAGAGGGGGAAGGGAGGGTGTAGAGGACGTGGAGTGCTGGAACTACTGGAGGAGGGGTAGAGTCGGCATGCTCGAAGACGTCGAAGGCGTTTGTCAGGCTGTAGAAGCGGCTGAGTAAGCGAATCAGACTTGAGAGCGGGAGAGAAGAGCTCACGGAGTTTCACCGATGATTCCGACGAACTCGTAAGTATCGGTAGAGCGCATCTTGTCTCCGAAGTTGGTATAGATCTGTAGGACACAAGACGGATGTATCTTCAGCTAGAGTTCGACAGATACGCACATTCTTTCGCATTACCTTTGCGATGATCCCGAAATTTGGTTCGAAAGGTAATGGGATCTTATTCGGCAGTGATGTTGATGCTTCTGATGAGCTCGTTGGAGATGTGGTGGGAGAGAGCGACAGCTTCGATAAAGCTGATTGGAGATCTGTTCGCCGAAGCACCACAAAAGCAGATCAGCATGCGGATGATGGGTCTGCCAGCGAAACCGCGACGAACCTTGATTCGAGACCCCGTCAAGATTCTGTTCGACGATCAATGGGCTCCATCAGTCACGTCTGCCTTGTGCAGATGCAAGAGCTCAGATTAAACGAACCTCTTTGACCCAGTTCGTTTCTCCCGGCGGACTGACAATGTAAAACACTTGTCTCTCCTTCAACTTCGAGTAATCCTCATGAGCCGACTAAGATTCAACAATGTGCCGATCAGCTCTCCTTCGCTCGTGAGTAGATCATCGCAAATTGCGGAATTCTTACCGATGAATTCCCTTCGTCCGTCTCTTCAATCCCGTACATTAACAGTTCATCCTTGTTCCCTACCGCCTTGTATAGTTCACTCCCATATCCAGTATCCTGTACCATCGCTCTGAACTTTACCAAAGAACCTGCTTTCGGTAAATTCGAGTTTCTCGACAATGAAGTGATTGCAGGAAGCTAGTCGCGCTCTCCAAACATCAGTTATGGTCCCTGGTAGATAGTGGAGGGAGCTCACTTGATCTCTGGCATCGTTGAGCAAGGATTGGAACGTTGATTCGACTCGATCTTCGAATCCATCCAGAGTTGAATCATTTTGATTGAAGAGCTTTTGTACGAGTTGTAAAGGTTGTTTGAGAGCTAAATCAAGGTCTGCTAGCATGTTTACGCGAGAACGAGGTGAGTGGAGGTTGTTCAAGAAATTGCTCCTCTCTCTCTTTCGAGTTCAGTCCCGATCACAATCAAGTTCTGCTCTTGCTCGGATTTGTTCCTATTCCACTCACGTCCTGATGGAGGCACGATGACTCGTCGTCTCTTCCCCTGTCCTCGTTCGTCTGATGCTGCAACTACCCCTAACTCCTACTCATCTTCCTCAACCTCTCCTGCTCTGACAACAACCTCGAAGAAACATCCAGTTATTTCAGCTCCATTCTCAAAACGATCTCAACCGATAGGGAAACAGCAAGGGATGATGGGAGCGAATAATATCGGGTGTCATTATCGATTGGAACCTCGAGTGATCGATAGGAGATCAAGCTGGGAATCGACAAGGAGAGGGCAAGTCGGTTGTTATGAGAGGGAAGGAGTGAGGGAATCATTGGTATCAGTCGTTGTGACGGAACCGGATGATAGACGATTTCATTGCCATGCAGAGGAGGATCGGGAAAGCCTCGCTTCGATACGGGAGAAGCACAGCTTGAGGAACGATACGAGTACGTACTCGATGTATACGAGTCAGTGCATCGAGGGACTGAGTAGGTTGAAGCGAATCTATCGAATCCGTCGCTATTCTGAGACTGATTTATTGCTTTCCTTTCCCTGCAGAACGACAAGAGGACGGAGCTGTGCCAGCGTGGATCAATCAGCTCTCAGGTACGACGAGCTTCTGTTCTGACCGGTTCGAGTCGCTTCGCTCAGTTCCGAATTTCTCTTCTACAGCTACACCTCCGAACGCTTCCCGAGTTTCCCTTTCTCCCTTCTTCGACATCCGAGAAATCCCTTCGATTCCTTCCACACCCACTCTCTCTCCTTCTCCATCTCTCCACGCTTCGCCAGTCTCGACAAGTCCCGCTACTCCACCTTCCCCAGCTCTTGCTCAATACAATCCGAAGTCTCTCAGCGCCGCAATCCCACTCCCTCAATCTCCTCCTCTACAACCTTCTCCAACCTTCGACTCTCACTACCGCTCTTCACTCTCACCGACGAATCACGCCTGCCGCGTTCGCTCTCAAACATCTTCCCCTTCTCTTTCATCCTCTCCCTCTCCCACGTCTCCTCCCTCTGCCTCCCATTCTTCGACCTGTGGTCTCCCCTTCTCCATCTTCCCCTCCTCTTCCCGCTCTTCCCCTCTTCCCATTTCCTCGCCGCGCCCTCTCCTAAACTCCGAAGATTTCGAATTTCTTCCCCCTTCCTCCTGTATCCCGCTACATCAAGAAGGATGGGCACAGAAGTATGCGCCGATGGTAGAGGAGCTGGGGCTGGGGAGATGGTATAAAATGAGGCCGGCGGTTAGGGTTAGAGAGAGGTATAAGAGTAGGAGAGAACCGCCGGGGATACCGGAAGGAAGGGCGAGAGCGGAGGAGAGTGGGGAGGATCTGTTTGCGTGAAGGCTTGAGGCGAGGGGAAGTTGATGGGGAGCAGCAGAGACGGCAACGAGATGGGGTTTTCGATTCCAATTCTTCGTTTGGCTGCTTCTTTTTCTTCGTCTTTCTTGACCACGACTCTATCAAGTCTCTCGATTACCCGATACCCTTCTACTGATTCGCTTTCACATACCTTGAAGTTCATTTACCCTTCATCAGTCTATACCTTGTTCTCGCATTATCGTAATTTACATTTCCCCTCATTTTTGGCTTCTTCCCGAGCTCTGCTGTTCGCTTGATGGCATAGGGGTGAGCTTATATTGTATCGGATGGCTTCTAAGGGTGTTCAGACTGCGCCACGAAAGAAACAAGTCAAACCGCCCGCTTTCAAGTTTCGCCATCTCCTACAGAGCCAAGTGAAGCAGCTGAAGAGGAACGGAACAAGCAGATTGTAGTACAGTACAATCAAGGCTAGTCAAAAAGAAAAGCTTGAATGGATGCGACTCGACTAGGTAATCGACATCCCTACGAATTCCAAACGAGGATTGATCACTTCCCTCGCAGATTTCGGTCTCGCTTTCGTTGTTTCCACGGCTCGATTTACTCAAAGCCTGAGGTGTCTATGTTTAGTCTATCGTTTAGTGTCGCGGACGACTGATGTTAGCGACTGTTATAGAGCACAAAGTTCTAGGAGATTCGAGAGCCACGAAAGACAACGAAATTGCAAAGTGGGAGAATATTCCTTGTCTGAGAGTGGAGTCAAAGTGAGCTACATATCCTGACTCGTCGCAGAAGCGGTAGCAAGAATCGAAAAGAAGACGAGAACAGGTAAAGCTCAATCTTTCGCTCTTTTGAAAGTTCAATCTCCGTAGCTGACTCTCTCATTCACCTTTCGCTGATCGAGTCAAGCCTACCTTGTCGCCTTTCACATCTTTGCAGAGCGATCGCAGTGACAAAAAGGATAGATTGACTTCTTTCAAGATTCAACCTCTCGATTCCGCAAAGGAGCGATCGATCAGCTCGACAATACAACAATCGGTCGTATGCTCGTTGCGAAAAGTGGACCTCGATGATGTGCGATGTCCCCCTTAACTCACTGGTCTTTCTGTGTATCGAACAAAAGTTGTTCGAAGAGAATTACCAGGAGAAGGGAAATGCTAAAAACGTGTTGGTAGGGGCTTTCGGAAGAGCCATACGTGAGAGTGCACGCCAAAGTGATGAATCAGGCAGATTGAGCTAGATGTGACAGTCGAAAGAACAGACGGTGGGCGAAGCTCAAGTTTCGGCTATAGGGAAGAAACAAGGGAGGAAAAGCTAGAGAAAGGGAATCCATGAAGGGCTCTGCGACGAGTCATGATGTGTTATACGGCACTGACTAAGGACATTGGCACTGATACGAGAAAGACACTTAAGAAACTACGAAAAACGAAACTATTTTGACTTCCCCCTTTCTCGATTCATCCGACCCTTGCTCGATACCAAGTCGTCGAGATCTCGTAGCTCGAGGTTTTGGATACTCTTTACGTCCTTGTAGTCGAGCGATTGGAAGGAAGGAGCCAAGATGGAGAGATTATGTCGAATACAGGTCTCGAGGATTCGGGAAGTGAAAGCTGGGGCGCGATTATCGAGAGGAGAAACTCGAAAGTTGCGGCTCGAGTGGTCGAGTCTTTAGTGAAGCCGGAGAGGACTCGAGTACATTGAGGGAGGTAACGAACGATGGAGTTTTGACGGGGAATAGAGCAAAAGAGCGAAAGTGAGAATGGACTTTGGCAAATATTGGCTTGCGAAAATCCTCTCACTTCGATTCCCTCTCGCTGCAGTCACTCAGCTGTGACTCGCCAAGACAAACACTTCCTTACAAATGACAAGCGGGATATTCCGTATTCCGTAACTCTTCAAGCGATTTCAAGATTCTTGCTTCGCCAACCCTTTCCTCAATTGATTACCCATCCTTAGCCAGTCAATATCAGCAACCCTTCCTTCCGGACTCCCGCTCTTTTCGTAACGCTCCCTCAAGCTTCCGACGATCTCTCCCGCCTCGCAAGATTGTAAACATCGTAGATCGTTGCCCGTGCCGTAGCCACCTTGACGGAAGAGAACCGCGAGAAAGTCGAGTCCTCGCTGCTGCTTTTGTCCACGAACAAAGAAGGAGAAGTTGTTTCCGAGGAGAAGAAGTTGAGCTTCTAGCGAGGAGAGGGGAAGGGGATCTGAAACGGAATTCGCGGGTGAAGCCTGAGAGGAGTTGACGTTACGTGATTCGAGGGTGAGCGAGAGTTCGAGATTTGGACCAGGTAAGGCGAAGGGCTAAAACTCGAAACATGTCAGCTGGAGGAAGCGCGGATCAGGAAGGCTGAGCAAAGAGCGGAGACTAACCATTGCGAAATCGGTCCTCCCTTTGAAAGCGGCTTTGTGAGATGGTGCTAAGCTGACGCTCTTATGCTTCGAGATTGTCGAGGTTGAGGCGCAGCGTTGAGGAGAAGAGGAAGGTTGTTCAATCGTTCGCCGAATTGAGGTAGAGGCTGCAACGGACGCTTCTCGATCAATTTCTTCCAAGCAGTGCTCAAATTGCGTTGGGACAGTAGAAGGCTATGAGATTAATTGATCGAATTTAGCTTCGGAAAAAGTAATATGAAAAAGAGAGCGTACAAAGTGCTCAAAATGATCGAAGTCATCGTCTTCTTGCGGTATGTGTCGACGTCCTTTCCTAGCGGTCGCAGCAGAAGCTGCCGTTGACGTATTGGACGTAGTCGTCATCGATCGAGCCGCATGCTTCGAAGGAGAGGCGACTTGAATGAGTCGAGTGACAGGGGATCGAGGGAGGGTAGAATTTGAACCTTTGGCTGGCTCGACTGTAGGCTCGGGTTCGGGCGAGGGTCCGCTCGAGCGGGGGAGTCGATAGAGCTAGAGATAAGATAGATTGAGTAACGAGAACATCTGGAAAACTGGGAAAGAAGAAAGAGCTTACTGTCGACTTCGAGACAGGCATGAGAACTCCCTGTGGCCAAACGGAAGATCAGCGCATCCAGATGAGTAGTCGGCCTCCGTAAGAGAGCGAGAAAGGAGGACTCACCCCATCGTCTTCGAGTTTAGGTTTCGCTTCCATCGCCTCTATCTCCTTCTCCTTTCCCTTTCCCTTCTCTGTCGAAGAGTTCTCTCCACCGATGCCGTTCCCATCTCTTTCTTCTCTGACTTCCACCTTGGGTCGAATGTTGTCTTCATTCGGGACGTGAGAATCGATCTTGTGATTCTTCGAAAAGGGAATCGTATCATCGTTCTGTTGTCTCATGTTCAGCATCCGTCATCGAGAAGACGAGCTCGCTTCTTCGGGAGAGGGATGGAAAGATACCAATGCGAGATTGAAACTGACCTGAGAGAGGGAGAGCGATTTCGGAAGCGCTACCTCGCTCTCGCTTTGATTCCATTCCCTCACTTCCTCCTCTTGTCTTGCCTCGAGATGCGTCGTCTTCTGTTTCTTAGTGGGCGAAGTTACCACCTCCCAAGAAGACTTGGTGCGCGGAGCTCGAGAGCGAGATCGCGAATCTGCAAGCGGTACATTCTCCTTCGTAGCGGGGTCTTCGGGCTTGCGTCCATAGCGAGTAAAGTGAGTCTTTGGAGATTTGTGAGATCCAGCAGTTGATTGAAGCGTATTGTCCGGAGCAGAGATACGAGAGTCGTTTGAAGTGGGAGCAGTCGGACCCAGTCGCTCGCTTCCATAGAAGACAGGAGTAGAAGTCTATGGAAACATGGGACAACATTCGTCAGCTATCTTGACGAGAGTGGGAGAGAAAGCGAGGTAAGAGAAATGAAGAACTCACCATGAAGTCTGAAGGAGCTGTCCAAATGAAGCTGAGCTGACCTAGACTGGAAGCAGGAAGTAGTTACAAGCTATCACGAGTATCTGACAGTGATTAGAAGCGAGTTGTAGGGTAATCGGTCGATCAAAATTCGAAAGCGAGTCGAGCGTGAACGAGTTCTGGGTGATTTGTATAGTAATCTCTAGTCTTTCTGTAGCTTGCGGCAGTGAATCCGAGTCGAATTGGGCTTGAACTGAAAAAGCGAGTGAGGTGAAGAAGGGAGAGATGTTTCGCGAGCCTTTCGCAAACAGATAGCTCGGTCACTCGCAATGTATAGACAGCTGGAGTTGATCTCATACTCTCAAGCAAGCTTTCACTGGTCGTTCGGAGCTCTAGAATCGACGAGATCGGGGAGAAGAGAGGGAGTGCGAAATTCGAGGACCGCGATCGAGGATAGTCACGGCAGGTGCAGCTGCGAGAGGTCATAGTGGCACACTAGATCCTACAGAGAGCCCGAGACAAAAGACTGAGCGAAAGAGCGATTGCAAACATCCGACGATAGTCGACTAACGCTTCCGAATTCCATCTCTCTCCTTCCCCTTCATCCCCTTCTTTCCGCCAGTCCACTGCCAAGAGCTTCTCCAATCAGCTTCCACCAGCCTTCCTCTATCATCCCCTCTCCCAAACTCTCGAATGCCGTCCGAAGACTCTGCAACAACATTCGAATTTGAGCCTTTTCGATCCTTGTCGGCGTATTGAAGGTCTTCGATGCTCGGAAGGAAGGGGCGAGGTGGTCGAGAGTATGCCATGTTTCCGAGTCGTCGACGATGAGGGGGAACATGAAATCGTTTTCTCCTTCGTGCTTGCCGAGTCCGAGGGAGAGTAAGAAAGATTCGAGCGAGACGTCGTCGGTTGAAGTCGTTTGCTGAGGGTTTGCCTGATGTGAAGTGGAAGTAGAGAGATGGGCACGGGAGCTTGAAGCAGTGTTGCCGCTGGAAGAGAACGAAGCTGGAGCGACTCGAGCTTGCTTTTGGTGATGCTGTCGAGCGGTTCTGAGTCAGCTGTTGCTGACGATATGCGAGCAAGGTCACGTGGACTCACATTGATCCTCGCTCGGTCGCCAATGGGAGGCGCAGGCTTGACATCCTCGTCATCGGAATCGATCAACCAGATAACATTCGATTTCCCGCGAGGAGTCGGAACTGGTGCGGGTGCTGGAGGCGGACTTCCTTCGTCATCCTCACTTGAGGCAGAGACAGAAGAGTAGGTACGTTTCTTAGCAGGAGTAGGCTATAATGCAAATCGAAAGACGAGGGTATCAGCGACTGCAGTTCGAAACGAAGATAAGAGAACAACAAGCGCTCACTACTGGAATGAGAGGTGCAAGCGGATGATTGTGATACCAATACGAAAACTTCTCATCGATGATCCATTGTCCCTTCTCGCTTTCCGACTCATCGCGAACCAGCATCCACCCACAACGAGGTATCTTTCTCCCTTTCGAACCGTTCTGAGTACCAAATTTGCACTTGTACACATTGTAAGGACCTCCACCTCCGATCGCCCAAGGAATAGATCCCGTCCCTTGTCGCACCATCTCCTTGATCTTGATGATGTCGTTTTCGCACGAGGAGAAGTCAGGCTTGTAGTGCACGAGGGGAGCCTTGACGAGGGTAGACGAATCTGGTCGAGGTCGAGGCACATCCTATTTACGGTTGAGGATCATCAGCTGAGTACAAGCTGTTAATTTGAGCAAAGGGTACTCACTTGATCGATTTCTCCGTCACTATCGTCGCTTGTTGCACTCAATTCATCCAGATCACTCGACTCGTTCACTTCGATACCGCCTAATACACCCGCTATACTCCCCTCGCCTCGATTCCCTCGAGTTCGCGCTGACGAATTGACGCTGTCTTTGTGACCATACCGATCTGGTTTCCTCGTCTTTCGACGCGTCACTGATCTCTCTTGCGCCGAGCCCGTCGAGGTTGCAGATGTGGATACGACAGGGACGGATGGCTTGTCAGAAGGTGCTGGTGAAGGTGGAGGAGGAGCGAATTCGCGAGTAGACGAAGGTTTGTCGAAATGGGGAAGAGAGGGATTAAGCCGAGCTGCCGTAGAAGTGTTCGAGGTAGTAGGTCCAGGAAGGCGGAAAGGAGTAAGAATCAGAAGTTGCGAGCCTGTGGAGAGGGAATAAACTCAGCAATTACTCGCAGATGAACTTGAGAAGGAAACGCACCTTGTTTCGCCGTGTCACTCGAAGCGGAAGAAGGAGCAGCGGCTGTGATAGGTATATTGATCGATGATGCTGGTGTCGGCTTTGATGAGATGTTGGGCACTGTTGAACGAGCGAAGGTGACTGATCTGCCGTCGGCGCCGTTTGGAAGAGGAGGATCTGTCGAGACTGTAGCGCGAAGAGAAGGCTATCATATACACGAGTTGTCAGTAGGCCTCGGTCTCCTCGTGATAGCGAATAGAGAGAAGTTACCAAACTTTTTGGTCTGTTGTTTGTGATGATCGAGTTTCTCGAGGTGACGAGTAATGTGGGAGGGTAAGATGCTCGAGCTCGAGGGTTACTGTTGGCCATACTGAGTTGTGAAGATGGTTCAAAGCAGCTATCCGAGAAGTCTGAGGACGGAGGAAGCAAGACGAGTTCGAAGCGCTTCCGAAGCTCGTTCTGGAGCATCTCAGAGTCGCGTTCTGAAAAGTAGGAGGAATGTGAGAGCAAGGAGTTGAAGCTAGCATACATCGAAGCTATAGCTTGTAGATTCCGAGTCGAGAAAGCGAATCTGAGCGGTTGCGAAAAGTCGAAGATAGCGTTCGAAAGGTGAGGGCTTCCGCCGAAACAGTCCTTCGTGGATTGAGCAGGCGGTTCGCACAAGCCTGTATACCTGTGTGACTCGCCCTAGGTTAGCTCAGAACTGATTCGTCAACTGGATTCGTCGGCGAGAATTGCGAAATGTCAACTTACCGGATCGAATCAAATCTCCTGCAGCCGTGTATATTCACTCCTTCCAGCCTATGACATACCCTCGGCCCACTGCAGCTATCAGATCGCATCTCCCTCTGTGCCTCGATCCCTCAACACGAATAATGCCCACTCTCTCTACTTCTCCCGATGAAACAAGCCTCTCGTTAGTACTAGAAGCGTATGTTAATCCGCTGAGTACCTTGGCCATGCGTGTGTATGCTGCTATCGAGGGTGAGAGAGATGAAAGTTGAACGAGTTGAAGTTGAACGATTTCGAGATTGGGAAAGAGAGGAGCGCTTGATGCTGAGTAGTCGTATTGATCTAGAAGACTACTATGTAATGCGGTGCTGCTAGCCTGAATCAGAGTGAAGTAGGGGAAGGAGAGAAGCGAATGAAACGAATCTCCATCTTAGCTTCTTTCCAACACCTCGACATCAGCTTGAGAAGATCAAACACGCCTTGCTAGTACACTCGATTAGTCAACGAACGAACTCAAGCCGAATCCGCTCTTGAATCTCGCTGTCGCTCCTCAATCACCTCAAGTTCAATCATTGGCATTCAGTCGCTTAAATCGGCTGGTCTGGCGCTTGGAGGGCTGTAGGAGAGCGTCGGAATGTCATGGCACTACTCAGCGCCGAATGGCCACCACGTTCGTCTGCATTTCCGTGCTCTGCATCGTCGTTTCGCCAATTCATTTTTCGCTTCGTTACTAGGTTCCTCCCTACGAGACCTATCCTCCTTTCGGTCCATCGACAGGCTCACAAGCAAGGAGCGTATACAAGCAGACGTCCCCAGTCGCTTCCACTTCCGCTCATCCTTACTCTCCACCTTCTCTCCCTCAGAACTCGGCTCCTCCAGTTCAAGCCGCTTCATCTGATCGACCTCCTGCGAGAACGAATCGCTTCGTTCTACCGCAACGCCCAGATCCTGGACCGTCACCACGCTACACCACTTCTTTCGCTTTTCCCGCGGATCCCGAGATCATTCAGAGCGGAGCAGGCAAGAAGAAGCGAGGCTCGGGGAAGAGACGCAACAAGGGAAAAGAAGAGAGAGGAGCGAAAGCAGTTGACGAAGACGCAGTACGTTTGCACCATCCTCAGCTTGAGTGTCATCGCGCTGATCTGCGACCATTAATAGTACCCATTCGAAGGTACATTATCAAACGACCTCAATGCGTACTTCAAGACGATCCTTGTCATCGGTCTGTCTGGTCAGGTCACAGTAGCACGTCACTCGATAAGCCCGTTGGAAGACGTCCAGCAAGGTTTTCGATTCTTACAACCCGAAGAAAAGGAGGACCTACGATGTTTGACTCGGGAACTCTCTCAGGAGCTTCTGCTCGAGTATGCCTCGAAGGGACCCGTACAAGCTCTACCCGAGGGAGTGAGAATCGCCGAAGCTCGACGGACCGGACCCACCTCGAATCTCGAAGGCAATGAGGTGAGTTTCCTGGGGGCACGACCGATACTTTTTGCCGAACTCATGGGTTCTTCTGGTCGACGACGTAGCTCGAGACGAGTCAAGGAACAGTCGCTACGCAATCGACTCCTGTTGAGCATCGCGGCTCGACTGCAACACCATTTCTCAATTTACGGGAGATCTGCAAAGAACGTTGTCTCGCAATCGCTCACAAGACACTGGGAATCAAGCGAGAACTAGATCAGGCAAGGCTTCGTGCGGAAGAGCGACATCGTCGAGGCGAAGAGAAGCGGAAACGCGCGATGACAAAGATAGCGAAGGATTCCGAGGAGTCTGGAGAGACGGTCAAGGTTCGATTTGACGTGCGTCTTTTGACTTTAAAGTCTGTCACTCCATCCGATCTGTCTCACTCGTATGTCGACCTCGTGTATAGGTATTGCCTGAAGAAATCGACGAACGAGTTTTCTGGAACTTTCAAGAAGCTTACCTTAACTCAATTGTCGTCACCAACACCGCAGAACCGACGACATCGTTCCGAATCGCCGATGTCTCCGACCCCGAGCTCTCCAGTCCCGAGCGTTATCTGACTACGAAGGAGAAAAAAGCTTTGCGACGGTATTCGACCACTCTCTATCAGGAGGCAGACGAACAGGACGGGAACGAAGGGAAGATGGTCTCAGTCGGATCTGATGATCTCTCGAATTTGGAGGAGGGAGAGATACTCGAGGAGAAAGTGAACGCTCAAAAGGACAAGGTGATGTTCAACGTCTCCATTCTCTTCGTGGCATCGCTGACAATCCTATGATGCAGAACTCGGCATGTACCATCACCGCCTCCACCGAAACCTCGGCGATAGACGCAAGCCTCAAACTTTTCGTTCGACCTTTTCTCTTTCAACTTCAGTCTCGGCGATTGAAGACTCGGAAGGAAGAGGTTCGCGAATCAAGCTCAAAGAATCAGCAAGAAAGTCCAGCGATGAAAGATCGAATCGAAAAGGTGGCTGGACGAAAAAGCGAGCAGAAAGAACAGAGTCGGATGAGCGGAGAGGCCAAAAAGAAGGAGGATCGCGAGAGTCGAGGTGGAACCGTGACCGATTCAAGTCCACAACCTGCAGTGCCTTCGACAGATCTTTTCATCGACGGAGCGACTCGGCCGGATGAATGCACCCAGCTACTCCAAGTGGATTCGCATCCTCGGGAATCTGAATCGCAAGCTACTCCCGTTCCTCCTCCGCTCCGCACTCCCCCCTTCGAATCTATATCATCTATCCCCGCCATTTATCCCCGTCAACTATCATCAGCCATCAAAACCGACAAAACGAACGGAGGTTTCGAATCCTTGTCTGTACCCGATTCGACTCTTCCCTCGTCTGTCACCCTCCTCAACATCGACTCAAGCTCTGCACTCTCTCTTTCCGTCCCGCGCCCGACTGTCACGGCCGTCTCTCCCCTCCCAAATCCCGATTCTTTCCCTCAAGATCCCATCTCACCCGTCCAGCATTCCCCGCTTCGAAATTCTTCTCTCGTTCCTCATCTCGTTCCTCATCTCGTTCCCACCCCCGTTCCTGCAGCGGTCGAAAGAGGCGCAGATCTCGACCCTTCTCTCGACATCGATGTAGTCGCAATCAAACAAGAAACATTCGAAGCATCGACATCGAAAGAAGGAGAATCTCGAATGGGTCAAGACGAAACTTTCGAGTTCGAGGTGAAGAAGGAAAGTACTGCTTCAGCAGAAGATCTCAGAGCAATCAAGGAGGAGGAGGATCAGAAGGAGAAACCACCGCAATTGGATCAACGATCGAGTTCTCTCGCCGAACTTGCCTCACCTCCTACCGACCCTCAAGCAAGTCTCGACTCGCTAGAGCTGGAAATGCAAGTAGGCAACCCGACTCACAAAGGAGACGACGTTGAGGCACCGAGTCGAGAAGACGCTGGAGTTTCAAGAGAAGAAGTTTCGACTGGACCGAACGAGAAGGCACCTCCAAGTAGTGACCTCAGCGAGGTGGATGAAGGAGCGATCAGTCAAAGTGGATCTGAAGATTCGGCTGGTGACTCAATTACGGAAGTGCTCGCGAAACGAAAAGCTCGTCGGGTATCATCTGCTTGTGAGTTTCCAGTTTCGCAAATAGCAAGTCGTGACGCAATTCAAGCTGAAACTGTCGCTATTATGCAGCTACTGTGAGACCTGAGAAGAAACGTGCGAAGTTATTACCCGATTATCTTGACGAATTACTCGAAGAAGAAGGTGAGTTTCATTTCTCGACCGTTCGAATCCTGAGAGCTTGTTCTCATAGATCTTCTTCCTTTGCAGAGAATTACAACCTCTGGTGGGACGATCCCTCTGTGTCGGAATCTGCGAAAGCTTTCATTCTCGAACGAAAAACGATATTTGGCTTACAACGCTCTTTCGTCGACTGTACGCTATCTCTTTTTCTCTCGTCGCTTCGGACAAAGTTACTCATGCTTCTTTGGATGCTATCAGCCGGGAGACAGCAAGCTGCTATGCAACTTGTCACTTCATCGACAAACGCCGTGACTCAACAAACGCTTCGTTCCTATCTCGCGGTCTTGTCGACCTACCTTTCTTTCTGCGCCATCGCCACAGTTCCACCTTTCCCAATCTCTTCGCCTATGATTGCGCTGTACCTTTATCAGTACCGTGCTCAATGGCCCGAGGTGAACAGAGTGAACAATCCGGCAGCTCTGCGCTTTTTCGCTCGCCGAATTTCTCATCTCTTTGACGACGACTCGGAAGTGTACAAGCAACTCGAATCTTGGCCAGTTTCCGACTTACTGATTAGAGAGCTGAAGAAGCCGATTGCAACTTCGAAGGGATCTGTTTGTAAGCTCTCTTCCTCTCGGCTCAAGCGTCTCGCTCCGATGAATGACGACTTTTCGTATGCTCGTCGACTATAGCTACTCGATCAGATGCTCCCCGGATGAGTCGAAATTCGAGCTCGAGTCGCATCTCGTCAACCGGTCCCTCCAACGTGAGTTCTGATCGTAAGAACCTCGACAAGTCGAAAGCCAGGTCGACGAGTAGCCAGTTCGAGCTCGTCGTACCTGAGCGCAGAGACTCAAGGAGAGCAGAACGACCTTCCATGTCACCGATGGTCATCGCTTCCTCGATTTCGTTCGCCTCGACAAAATTGGCCACAACGATCGATCTCGTGATTTACCTTCTCCCTTCTGATAGCCTGCCGAGTCCCAGCTAACACATCGCTCTCTAGAGTAACATCCCTCTCCCCAATATCGGCGACAGCTTCAAATCTCGCCGAGCAGTCAAAATGTCGACTGCTGCTGCCATCATCTTCTCTCAAGGCTACTCAGTCAGTACCGACCCAACTTCAGATTCGATCTCAGTCTACTGCGAGGGTCCGGGGGAAGCTGGAAACAGCTGTACTTTCAGGGTTCATGCCTCACGAGATTCGAATTCGGAGGAATGGCTTATCGACGAAACCTCAAACAAGCATACTCATGAACCATCTCAAGCGCTCAAGGACGTAGATTGGAGACCGTCAACACAGGACAGGGATATCATCGAGGCGATGTGGCAGGTCGATCAAAGAGGACAACTAGATGAATCACTTCGCAAACTCGTCGTAAGCTCGTCCTCTTCTCGCGACTGCTCTGCTCTGTAGCTCACAGAACGACGACTGTAGGCGCGGAAACGCTCACAAGTTTCCCCTCAGGATGAGGTTCGACCTTCGAAGAAATCGAGAACTCTATCTCCATCGACATCCGAACGCTTTGCCTCAGAGCGTCCCTCCCTCACCTATTCTCCTATTCCTCCTCGATCTTCCGCCGAGCCTTCACGCCGTGCTACCTCGCCAAGTCCCTTCGAGAACGGAAAACCACTTCCCGCCAGATCCTCTACCCTTCCCGCTCCAACTTCAGAATTTCCCACCGGCTCTTTTCCTCCTCCTCAACTCCTCTCCGATGATCCCTTCTACTATCGACCAGCTGGGCCCGAAGTCATCACATCTGCCTCAGATATGCCCGATCTCTCGACTCCTCCCGCTTCTCAACTCATCTCCTTCCTCAAATCGCTCGACCCCTCCCTTCCGCCTCTTGCGCCTCTCTTACAAGCTTCCGGCTACTCGACTCTTGGCTCTCTCGTCGAAGTAGCTGCGATGGAGGCAGATACCAGGCAAAGACTGTATCGCGAAATCGTGATTAGAGGTGGTAAAGTCGATTCGGAATTGTTCGATCTATTAGAACGCAGGTTTGTCGAAGCTTTGGCAGGCGATTGGAAGGATTGATTGGAGATGGGTGATACATTGCTTTCTTGTAGTACCTTTGTTGATTGTTTATTTTTACTTGCAGTTTTCAGTCAGATGCTTTTTCCGCTCTTCGACGTCGTCCACTTGAACCGTTTCGTTGAGAGATCGACAGTCAACAAGCAATAGACCGAGAGGATGTATTCGTTTACAATTTCGTGATATCGTACAAAATACGGACTGAAGTGTTAATAAATTTTACGAGAGAGAGAGAGAAAGATAAGATAGAAGCTCCCCAATTCGTTGACCCCTTCTTCAGACTGCCACACTATGTCTCCTCCTACTACTTATCAAAGACTCTCCTCCTCTTCCTCCAGCAACCCTCGATCCCCCAGTCCCTCGTTTCATTTTCGCTAAATACTTCTCCTCGTTCCACTCATCTTCATCATCCTTCGCGTCTTCCCTCTCACTCTCATCTTCAGATGTACTATCCGTCGTTCTCGGTGCTCTCGAAGAGTGTGGTCGAGCTGATCGAGTTAAAGAATCGGCTGGAACTTGAGGCAAAGGTTTCGATTCGATCGGATTCGAAGGAAGATTCGAAGGTTTCTTGCCCGCTAGAGAAGGCTGTCTGGTTGTGGTAGCGTGAGACGGAGGTAGGGAAGGTACTGGAGGTGGAAGAGGAGGAGGGGAGACTGAACGACCGAGAGGCGCAGAGGTTGATTTGCGAGGGGATTTTGCTGTTGAAGAGGAGGACGGCGTCTTTGTCGATTTGCGAGGTTTGTGAGCTCCTACGACTGAGTGAGCGGCGGCGGATGTGACGGGAACGTAATCTGCTGGTCTGCGCATTTTCCTGGAGAGCGGAACAATAAAAAATAGTTAGCGCACTCGTTCCCGCGAGGTCCGATACGTTGCGACAGCGAGGCGACAACGAGGCCAAGGAAGGGAATGTCGAGAGAGACTTACGTGTTGAGTTTAGGCAATGCGTAGTTGACCGATTTCCTCGCTCTTCGTCCACCAGTTTCTTCCTCTTGACTACCTGCTGCAAGAGACGCTTGAGAGGCTGTAAATCATCTCCAACACGTCAGCTATCGTTCGTGAGTAATCGTTCGGAGGAAAGGCGAGTGAAGACTTACCCGGCTGAGAATCAAATTCCTCCTCTTCCCGCAGAGGTTCCTCCGTATCTCGCTCTTCTACATCCTCCTCAATCACCATTCTTCCCTTTCCCTTCCTCCTACCCGTTACTATTTCCACGACCTCTTCAACTGGAGCTACCTCATCTTTCTCCTCATTCGCGTTCTCCCTCAATTTAGATTTCCTAATCTCCTCTTTCCTCGCCCTCAACAACTCAGATCCACCCTTCACCACCTGCACAACCTCTTTCCCCTCGTCTTGCTCTAGTTCCAGTTCTGGTTCCCCATCTTCTGCCTCAATTGGAGAGGGAATAGGTAAAATACTTTTCCTCCTTCCCGAACTCTCCCTTCTCTTTCTTCTTCGCTCCTCAACTCGATTATTCTCCACCTCCTCAACCTCTTCCTTTTCCTCTTCCACTATATCAGGCGAATCAATCGGTTCTTGAACTTGAATCAAAACTGATCTTCTACCTCCTCCTCTCCTTTTACTCTTTGAAACGATTTCCTCCACTTCTTCTTCTTCTTCTTCTTCTACTTCCAAGGGAAGCTCGAATTCATCATCGAGTTCGTTGGGTCGTAGGGTCGCTTTCACTCTGGATGAATTTGGTCTCTCCTTCTTTTTGTGGACGATCGGTTCTTCTCCCTCTTCAACGGCAGGAGGTGGAGGGGGTCTGATTAATCCGGATACTCGTCGATTCGTGGAGGAGGATGTTGAGGAGGAACGAGGTTGAAGGGATTTTGCGATTGGAATTTGGGGGAGAGGGGGAGAGAGTGGGTTGGAAGTATTGATTGGAAGAGAGGAGGAGGAGGTTAAGGGGATCGGGAGAGGAAGGGGAAAAGATTGAGGTGAGGTTGACCGTGGAGCGGAGTGGGAGGAAGAAACGAGTGGAGGTGAAGGAGTGAATCTAGGAGAAAAAAAGGGTTGAATTCTCGAATCAGTATTCATGCTTGGGACGACCTGCGTGAAAGAGGAGAACTCAAACCGGTTGAACCGTCTCGGTACTTCGTATTCTTCTTCTTCTACTTCTTCTTCTACCTCTGCGTCGAGGTCCTTTTCATCCTCTTCGCTCTCCCCCTCGTTGATCAGACTCAAATCACTCGCTTGCGAAACGACAGGTTGTAATGGTATTTGACGTTCCGCTAGGACCTGTCGTCTGGAGATATTCGATGTTACGATTGGTGGAGGTGCCATAGAGACAGGTCGAGGTCGAGGTCGAGAACCTGCTAGGCGAACTCAAAATCAGCTTTTCGGTTCTTGCGGTGCTCATGAGAAGAGCGACTTACTTGAAGGTACAAGTGGAGTATTAGCTGGAGTAGGAGGGGTCGAATTTGAGGGTAGGAGAGAATGGAAAGCTTGTAGAGCGTTCAGAGCTGTCGCGAGAGCGGTTCCCATGACCTGAAAGAAGTCGAATCGTCAGTTTCCCCTTCCCCCGCCACTCGAGAGGAGTGAAGCGTACCTCTACTTGTTCATGATCGACTAGTGTACCATTCCGCTTCTTTACTCTGATCAACTCCTCCCTCAATTCCCTCTCATTTTCCTCACTTCTCCATAACTGATCTCTCACATTCAATAGTTCCGCCTCTTTCTGCAACAATGTCCCTCTAATACTCAAGTTCTGAGCTTGCATTAATGATCGTTCTTGAATCAATCCTGCGTTTGTCCTTAGTGGGATTCGGAGAAAGGTTGAGTGATAGATTGAGAGAGAGAAGGGAGAAAGGACTGACTTGTGTAATTCACTGTTCTTGGTGATGATCTCTTTGTTCTGTGCTACATGCTTCTTACGGACTATTCATCAATATGGATCAGCTTGAGATTTTAGAGAGAGAGAGAGAAGGATTTAACACTAACATGCTTCATAAGTTTCCAACATTACGCCAAATTGTTGATGAGTAGAAGATTGTGGCATCCCCGATAACCTCCTGGTCGTAGTCATTGCTCCCCTAAGCGAGAGATGAGAGAAAATTCGAGAGTGTAATGTCAACAAACAAAACAGAAAGAGAGAGCGAACCTCAAACTTCTCTACTCTTCCCTCTCACTCGACTATCTCGGATGTCAGTCTACCTCTCTCGTAAGTATCAGGTACTCCATTGACGCGATTAGTGTGTACAGGTCTGGTCGTACAGAGTACAACGAATCCGACAAGAATGAACTCGCTCAACTCCTCCTAACTTACCCAGAATACAAACGATCAGCTCCTACAACTCACAGAGACGTGGCTCACAAACTAGGGAGGCATACCGAACAGTCATGGATGAACCATTACAAGAAGAACAAAGAGGATATCGATCGAAGGATTGAGAGGTACAAGAGAAAGAGGGATCGTGAATGGAACGAGAACAAAACCAAGAGTAAACAGAAAGGGAAAGGGAAAGAGAAGGAGGTCAAGAAGAATTGGATGGAATTAGACGATGAAGACGAGGAGGAGGAGGATTCAGCCCCACCAGCTGTCGCTTCCACTTCAAAGGCGACACCGACCACGAACAAGGGGAAGTCGAGAAAACGTCAAGCTACTCAACCACCTCCTCGTCCGACCGCTTCGACCTCCGCTACTGCGCTACAACAACAGATCAAGAAGAAGAAAGTAGAGGAAGAATATCCATGGGACGACGAGGGGGATTGGGAGTACTTGATCAAGACATTAGCGGAAGGGATGCGGAACGAGTGGGAATCAGGAAGAGTCTACAAAGTGCTCGCTCAGAAGGTACGTCTTTCCCTTGATCTCAGATTCGAGGTAGTAAACTGACTCCCTCCTTTCTCAGTACCCGAAACACAACGAGTTCTCATGGAGACGATACTACGAGACCAACAGAGAAGAGGTAGATGGAGCTGTCAGGCAATATTTGAGTCTTCCACCGAAACCGAAACCTAAAGAGGAGAAAGAAGAACCTTCGAAATCAGATCACGATTCGTTCGATGATGGAGGCGAAGAAGAAGAATCGAGAGCTGCCGGTACAAAGACCGCATACACGGAAGACGATTGGGATAACTTTGTGAGGATGTTGGCAGCAGGAAAGAAAAGTGGTTGGAGTAACAAAGATATATATCAGAGAATGGTCGACAAGGTCAGTTCCTCCTCTCTCTCAGTCCTCGTCGCCTCTGGGCACTATACTTAGATTGATTGGGTGACTCTTGACAGTATCAAAACCATACGGTTTCATCTTGGCAAACTTACCACAGTAGTAATCGATACGAACTCGAAACTGCTGTCGAAGCGTACCTCAAGCGAGATCGAACTCAAAAGCAACAAAAGAAGAAACAGAGCAAGTCGAACGGCAATGACGCTGCTGCATCCACTTCGAAATCGACTCAACCTCAAACTCAAAAGAAGAAACAATCAGATCCCGCTCAACCTGCTCCTTCCGCTTCTTCCTCTCGTCCGAAATTGAAACCGACTCAACAGACGACGGATGACAAGCGTAAACAGAAAGAAGAGGAACCGACTGTTTCGAACGCAAAGGGGAAGAAACGAGCAGCAGAAGTGGTCGAGATCGAATCGTCTTCTTCCGACGACTTGGAAACGAGTATCATTCAACCTCAAATCTCGAAACCTACTCAACGTCCGACCACGAAGACGACCACGAAACAAGCTCGAAAGAGTGCAAGTACTGCTCCATTCGCTTCGACTTCGACTTCTACCTCTCATTCGGAACCCAAACCCATTCTCAATCCTTCCACTGCTCCGAACCCTACTCGCTCACGTCCCCATTCTTCCATCGCAAACGTCACTGATCCTCCCGAACCTCGTCCTCTCCCCACTCCTCTCGTTTCCTCCCGACCTCCTCCTCGACCCATCCGACTTCCTCTCCCCACACCCTCTCCACCTCGGCTCTATCCCTCAGAACCATCCTCCTCGACTCCCCGTACAATCGCGCTTCAAACCGCTACTCTCGTTCAAGCCGCCGCTGTACCTCTACCAGAAGATCAAGAGGATGATTATGATGAGCCTTCTACTCAGGAAGATGAGGAGGAGGAGAAGGGAGAGGCAGAGGATGAAGGAATTGGGGAGGATATCAAGTGTGTTGTCGAGGAATTGGCGAGGGGTGAATGGTTGGAAGAGAAGAAAAGCAAGGCTTGGAAAGATTTAGCTCTACTCGTAAGCACCTCGTTTTCTCTACATCCTTCTGTGATGGTTTTGAGGTTGATGTCGAGGGAGAGAGCATACAGTGGCCGAAACGATCAGCGCAAGAATGGGAAACGTTCTATAGTTCGACTGATCAGATTCAAGGGAAGATCATGGAAATGATTGGGGAACGATTCGAGGAGATTCAGGCTGGGCACGAGAAAGAACGGGATGTAGAGAAAGGGTGGACCGAAGAGGATGATCGATTGATTGTGGAGGAATTGGGAAGGATTGAGAGGTTCAGAGAAGAGAATGTGGTAGCTTGGAAAAGTCTCGCTAGATTCGTAAGCCCGCCCCCCCCCCTTTTCGAATCTCTTTCGCGTAATGAGAGGATGGGAGCTGATGTTGATGCGTGAGTAGTATCCGAGATGGAAAGAAGAAGAGTGGTATCAACGTTATCGATCGAAATTGGCCTACTTCAAAAAAGCCGTCGCGCAAACTTTCAATACGAGATCTCGCTCTTCTGTTAGCGTGGTTAAGGAGTATGACAGTAGGGAACAATCGAAGGAGAGTGGGAGGGAGAGAAAGAGGGGAGGGAAAGGGAAAGGGAAAGGCAGGGAAATCGAACCTGCTCTTATTGCGAAAGAGGAACAGAGGGAGATCAGAATGGAAGATGTCGTATCGCAGGCTCAGGAAGAGTGAGCTCACTTTCTTGTTCTCTGTGAAGGGAGTCGAGAAGAACTGATTGAGTTTTGCTTCGAACAGGCGTTCAATGAAACCTCCTGCTACTCTCCCTACTCAAATTTCCGCTTCGAATCGTATCTCCTCGACAGCTTCACGATCACCTCGGGCTTCCAGCGTGGCAGCTCCTCCTCCGAAATCTAATGCCTCGAATCGACTCTCTTCCCTAAATTCAGTGACTCAAAAGCGACAACCTTCTCCTCGACCCGCTTCCGCCGCTCCACAACCCTCCCCAGCTCCCTCTAAACCTTCAGCTTCTACCTCTAGACCAATATCTGCTCGACTTGAGCCGCCTACTCCGTCTCCTCCTCGCAAATCACCTCCTCACGAAGAACCCTCACCCGAGCCCAACCGAGTTACTCAACAACAGAATCTTGATCCTCCTTCCGAGGATCCTCGTTCCACTACTCCATCTTACACCCCTCCCGTCGCATCTCTTCAAAGCGATTCTTCCCTCCCTCACCTCTCGCAATACTCGGTCAATCCCTCTCCTTTGAAAGCCGAACGAGAACCCAGCACTTCAGAAGACGAAGAGGAGGATGTAGAGATGTCGAAAGAAGAGAAGGAGGATGATGAGGTCGCTGGAAGCTTGTTGAGACCTCCTCAACGAATTGGAACGGCGAGTTCAAGCGCTCAAACTACGACGAGTTCCGATGAGATGATCATGGAGAAACTCGAGGGTGTTACTCAAGAGAAGGATGAAATGGAGGATGAGGAAGCAGGACAGGATGAGGAGAAGGAGAAACAGCTCAAGTCGAATCAACAATTACCCGATCTTCCAGACGAGGAGGAATTCGTTGGATCTTTCGATTCTTCCGAACCATTCGAAGGTTTCGATCCTGACGAACCACTCTTCGAGGCTCTCACGGCAGGGGAAATGAAGATCATTACGAGCCATGATGAAATTCTGGAGAGCTGGGAACGTTCAGGTTTAGGGAATGGAGTCAAGCAGGAGATTGAGGAGGAAGAAGAAGAAGGTTCGAAAGATCTGGATAGGGACGCGGATGAGTGGGTTGGTAGAGATCGGGAGGGAGAAGGGGAACCGATCGAAGAAGAGCAACAGGAGGAGGAAGACCAGCAATCTCAATCCGAAGTGTCTCGATCCGTTGTTCCGAAGAACAAAGGCAAGAAACGAGCTCGATCGGAGGCTTCGGAGGCACAAGAGGAAGTCGAAGATCGAGCACCTCGAATGAAGAAAGCTAGAATCGGCTCCTCGGGACGTTCCTCGACTTCGACCACTTCTCAAGATGTAAAGGACTGGCGTAGCAACATCAGCCAAGGAGACGGGAACGGCGAGGAGGAGGAACAAGATCGTGCAGTCTCTCCCGCAAACGACAAATCAGATCTTACCACTCCCAATCTTCCCACTCCGACCTTGCGCCAGAGCACCAACTCCTCCCCTGGTCGAATCCCTCGTGCTGCGCGCGCTGCATCGAATCGACTTCCCCTTCCTCCCGTCCCTCAGAAGCTTGTCGTTCCTCGTCAATCGACAACTTCGACGACTTCAACCGCTCCTTCGACTCGACCAGGTTCTCTCCGATTTCAGCTTCGACCCATCGCCGACGAACTCCAGATACCTCTCTCAGTCATCGAAGGTCTCTTCTTCTGTCTCACCTCGCCGTCGAACCTCGACACAGTCAAGAAGCTCGCTTCGTACTATTCGAAAGAAGTTCAGAAACCGAAGCGAAGGGAGAAGTTGAGGGAAGCTCTGAAGAAGTTGGAGTGGACGTTTGAGGAGGACTGTATTGCTTTAACTGGGACTCGGACTCAGAAAGAAGAGCTGGACAAAGTGAAGGGAGAAGGGAAATGTGAGGAGAGAAAGGGATTCTTGGAGAGATCCAATTTCGGAACGGTGGATGAGTTACCGAAGTACCACTATGTGAGGAGTTACTAGAGTCGGGTTTTCGTTGTTGTTCGAGGTTGCAGTAATGTTTCGTTTCGCTTTTCTCACTCTTTGTCGTTCTTTCGATACTCTTTTTACATGAAATGATGTACGCTTAATCAGCCTTTCAGGTTATGGTGAATCTGGTATCTTCCTCCTCTGATCTCGCTTCCTGTCGTTTTCCTTTTCCCACTGCCATTCCTCCTTCTCCCAAAATCACTGATCCTCCTCCGAGACTATAGACTCTCCAATCGAATAGCACGAATGGCCCCTCAAAGATTGTTGTCGAATGACTCCTCCTGTGGTGGTACGTGCTCGCGACGACCAAAGGAATAAATAGTAGAACGAGGAAAAGGAAACAGCTTTGAAAAAAAGGGGAGTATCAGCTTGCGAAATCTCTTCCTCTGCAGCAGAATGTACTCACAACCATGCGAGAGCTACATCAGCTTGTAGAGAGACGCAAATAAAGTATCCACCACAATTCGAATAGAGTCCTGGAGTTGAAGAATGTAACCTTGCGACCGTTGCGAGAGTGAAAAAACCCAACACTAGAAGCGAGATGAGCTCTATTCTCAGCGCTAGGAGTGTTTTTCGTCGTTTGGAAGAAGTCGGAGTGATCGGAGAGAGGAAGATCGAGGCATGAAGGAGGGTGAGGGCGGAACAAACAAGCAACTGGAGAGTTGAAAGAGGGTGAGCTCAGCTTGAAGTACAGTAGCAAGAGGCTTACGATTGGTACAGGCTGATTGTATCCAACTGTGAAATGCAATTGATAGGCGAGAGTAGCGATCGACATTAGGAAAGTCGCGATTGAAGCGATTGCGAGGAGGGAGAGTAATGTGAATCGATAGCTAGGTAGCCACGATGTGTCGGTCAGGTTCATATTGGTCGCTGTGGTCGTTGATAGTGAGAGAACACGTAGAGTGGAGGTTTGAGGAGAAGAAAGGGAGGTGCTTGAGAGAAGAAGGGGAAAGAAATAGAGAGGTCAGTGCAGAAGCATCAGATATACAGCTGAAGTTCACTTGAAGAGAGAGCACCCCTGGAGATCAAGTCCAATCTGAGTGTAAGAGGGGAAGTGCGGGAATTGACAAAACTTCTATACCCGAGATTCTCAGCTTTAACCCACCGTCTGTTCTTTCGACTGTCAAATCTAGCTCAATCTGCCTAAACCATCACTTCGTCGTGCACTCTCACGTCCGGCTCTTCCGAAAGCCCCTACCAACACGTTTTTAGCATTTCTCTTCTCTTGGTAATTTTCTTCGAACAACTTTTGTTCGATACACAGAAAGACCAGCGAGTCAAGGGGACATCGCACTCCATCGAGGTCCACTTCTCGGAACGAGCATACGACCGATTTCGTGGGGTTGAGCTGATCGATCGCTCCTTTACGAAATCGAGAGGTTGAATTTCGAAAGAAGTCGATCTAGCTTTTTCTTCCTCTGGGCAAGCTGACAACCCTTGATGGCAGGAATGACAGATATATATTCAAGTCCGAGGCTCACAGATATTCACAGAGATCCACATGCGAGAAGTCGTCTAACTGCCACAACCTTGGAAGTTGACGAGGCTGAACGAGTGGTATCAAGTTTTTCCTTCTCCTTCGTCCATCTATCGCCGCTAATACTGAGCTTACAGTCGAAAGAATGACACCGATCTGACCTCGAAGACTCTACGCCGAGGCCGTAGTGACGGGATAGCACTGAGCGATATTGCGAAACTTCACATCTTTGCGAGGTTCCTCGGTCAAGCCGTCGTCGCTACCTCAGCTGACTTAAACGCAGGTCGGTGATCTTGAGAGTAATTCTAGACTGTTGTAAAGCTCTCGAACAATCTATACGCTCTTAGCAGAAAGGAGGAAGGAAAGGAGTCAAATTTTGATTTTCGCTTTCTCTCTCTCTCATCTCCCACGTGCGTCTCGCATTCCTGCATCTGGCTCACTAGCATCAATCATATACTTAGCTACACAAACTCGGGGGACGCCCACATGGCTTCCAGGGAAACGACGCTGCTGAACCTCTTTGCGATGTTTCCAAGGCCTTGGAGAAGAACGAGAGGACTTCACCTCAGCAGTTAGAGAATCGCGATACCTGGACCGGAGTTCGGCGTAGGGTACGTCAGCCCTGGCTGTACAATGTCCTGAGCAGGCTTCGGAATGGCCTCTCGCTATTTTGAAATAGCGGTTCGAGATGGGCTCGAGACTAATTCGCCGCTTTCCCTTTAGCTCTTCTCGTCTCCCACATCTCCCCTCTTGTACTGATTCATCACTGACTGTTATAGTCGGAAGATAAAGTGAAGTTACAACACTTTTCACGCAACCTGAAACTACGGTTTTTCGTTTTTCGTTCCTCGTCTCGCTTCTCGCCCTACTTGACTTCGATCCATCGCCTGAACTCCCCGTTCTCTCCATCCTTCTTGACCAATATCCTACTCGCCTCGACGACATCCCCAAAGTAACCCTGATTAATCCAACCCTCCAATTCACTCCTCTCATACGGTCCATACTTCTCATCCGGGTTCTGTCCTTCGGGTGCTGGATTCCATTTGTACCAATACTTTGTCGATGTTGGAGTTGTGGAGGAAGGTGCAGTTGGTCTAGAGATGACGACTCTTGATCTTCCTTCTTTCGCAGGTTTGGTCAATTTCGTTTGTTCCTTCTGTCCTCGCTCGTGTTCCTTCCATTGTTTCTCCTCACTCGCCTCTAACTCTTGATCCTCTTTACTATCCTTCGGTGGTACCCAATCCCTCCTCACCGCTCCTTCAGATTTGAGAGTCTTGACAATATCTTCATACCGTTGATCGTAAATCTCCAATTCACCATGGCTCGATAGTAAGGTCGAAGCGAAATGAGTCAACCGATTGATCTTGTCCATGTAACGATCGACCGAATTCGAAGATTTCTCCTGTTGATCCAATTCGATTTCTTGACCTTGTTTCGATTCCAACTCCCTCAATGCCTCTGCTCTCTTCTTCGCTCTCCCCAGTCGATTCAATGCTCCAGCGACCGTTTCCCCTTCCCTTACATCCTTCAATAATCCAATCAAACAATCATCCCTCAATTGAGTTAGTTGTTCTTCTCCACCTCTCATCGCTTCCTTCTGTTCCATTTCTCTGTTCTTTGCGTCTTGTCGTTCCTTCGCTTCCTTCGCTAATCGAATTTGAGTCTTTGATAAACCGGATAACCACGAATCATGAGCTGCGAGAGGATCTTGTGAATTCGCGACGTAAGATCCGTCTGCTGAGAATCTTCCTTCCGCCAATTCTTCTTTCATGTTGAAGGAACTGTACGAGGTCATTGTCTCGTCAGTGACCATGAAAGATAAGGGTGTGAGAGATGAGAGAGAGGACAAACATACGATAATTGGAAACCCATTCCTTTTTTACTCCTCCTACTCCTCGGTGCATCATCGTCATTAGCATGATCATCGACTTGTTCATACTCCTCTTCTTCCGCTTCCTCGTCCTCTTCTTCCTCCTCCATTCCGTCGTCTTCGTCATCATCCCTCATATCCCTCTTTGTAAATTCCTGACCTTCTATATCTCCCATTTCCAACCACTCTTTGCCCCCCTCCTTTCGTTCCCTCTCTTTCCCTTTCCCCAATCCATCCAATTCTTTGTCAACCGCTTCGTTCGGATCCCCAAACATATCCTCATCTTCTTCCTCCCCTCCCTCTTTACCTTTCCCCTTACGAGTAGGTAGAACAGGATCGTCCTCGCCTCCACTTGAATCACTATCATACCCATCCGTGACTACTTTCTTTCTCGAATTATCTTTCCCACCAGTCCCTTCCAAATCCAATTCTAGATCGTCTGCTAAAGGTTCTCCCAACACTTTCGAAGCGTTCGGTGGTGCATATCTTTGTCTTTTACCCGAAGTTGAGGTGGTTGATCGATCACTGTGTGTGAGAGAGGAGAGAGGAGAGAGGAGAGAGAGAGTTAGGGAATAATAATGATGATGATGATGATCAGAGGAGAGAGAGAGAGGGAGGGACTTACGTGGGAAATGAAGAGGGAGTATAAGCATCCGCTGGTCGTTTAGGTGCCATGGATATCTGTACAATCAAGCAAGTCAAGTGGAAGAGACCAAAGAGTAATGTAAGTCTCATCTCTTACTCTTATTCCATCGACCATCTCCCATTCTTGCTCTCAAGAGCATTAATCCTCCAATGTCAAGCTCCCTAGCACAATCAGGATCTACGTCTTCCCTCTTACCACCTCCCCAATCCTCTCTCTCAAACATCTCTCCCTCCTCCTCCTCCTCCCTCAAAACTCCCTCCTCCTCTACTAGCAACTCTCCCAGTTATCTCTCAGAACTCTCTTCAATGATCTACGTATTCACTCAAACTCACTTCCCTCAACCCCTCCTTGAAACCATTCAAGATCTCCTTCGTTCCCACTTACACTCGCTCCTTCTCTCTGCAAAGCTCCACTCGAATTCCCACTCACTACCTCCCTCGACGAATATTAAGAACACTCTCACAACAGCAGGGGGGATCAGAGTGGAAGAAATGTTGTTTGTGATTAGGAAAGAGAGGGGAATGGTAGAGAGGTTGAGAGGTTACTTGGGTTGGAAAGATGTCAGGAAGAGAACTAAGGAACCGGGGAGTATAGGAGGAGGTGGGAATGGGAATGTAGAAGAGGAAGAAGGAATGGTAGATGGGATTGAGGAACCTGGTAAGCCTTCTACTCTCTCTCTCTCACGAATTCGAGAATTTCGAGCGACTGATTACATTGGTGAGATGAATGTGCATGTTTAGATAAGAATTTGAAAGTTGGGAAAGGAACGATTCATTTAAGTTGGGAGTTACAAGATCCTTACCAAGAATACCTTGATTCGACTACGACAAGTTTGGGTTCGAGTTCTAGTTCGACTCCGAGAGGAGAAGGAGAAAGGCAAGGAGGAAGGGATGCAGAGTATGAGAAAGCTTTGGAAGAGAATCGACAAATCTTGAGGGTACGTCGACAAAGCTCTCTCCAATCTGTACTCTTTGTCTACAGGGCTGATTGGGAGTATCCTCTGCCGTGTACAGGAAGCCGATGAGTTGACTTCAAAGATGAGTAAAGAAGAATATGAAACGTATTCTCAAGCACGTCAAGCATCGTTCGTTTACCGCAAAGGTGCGCTCTAAAATCTCCCTTCCTCTCTCCCTTCTTCCCTTCTCCTCTGTTCCCCTCCCTCTCTCTTCCTACCCTGCTTTTCACGCAAGCTAACAAACTCGATCTGACCTGTGTGTGTGTGTGCAGGCAAGAAATTCAGAGATTTCCTTCTCCTAGACATTGCCTCGTCTCTCTCTGAAGAAGTACTCGACATCCTCGGATTCCTATCTTACGAATTCATTCGTCGTCTCTGTCAACTAGGTCTCTCGGAATCGCCACTACGGAAACAAAAGGAAAAGGAACAATTATCACTTTCTGTCGATGAACAGAAGAAACGGAAACTCTCGACTTTGGAGGAGGGAGGTAAGAAGAGTATTGAAGAATTCGAAGGGATAGATCCACGTTCACCAAATTACCCTAGTGTTTTATTGAGGCCACCACCGAGTCCTAGAGGTTTCAAGGAGATAGTCAATTTGTTTTCGAAACCTTTCGACGACAAGGATGAGGAACTTTTACCATTTGATGAAAGAGAGGAGGAAGAGGGCGCTTTGATGGGAAGTAAGAAGAGGAAGAAGGACAAGGGAACGGAAGGGATCAAAGGAGTCGCAAGTGGGATCGAGTTGAAGGATGTGTTGGATGGGTTGTGGAAGGACTCGAATTGCGGTGTCAAGGAGGAGATGGGAAAGGGGTTGAGAGGGTTTAGAGGAGGGGCAGGAGCTATGAAGGGATTGAGGAGGAGTTTCTAAGAGGGATTCTGAGCATCGAACGAAGGATGATATATTTCTTTTTTGATTTTAACCACAAATTTGTTGACATACTATTGACCATCCTCCTCCTTTCTGGCTACGCTGTCACGGCGAGACAACAGCCCTAGCTTTACTTGACTCTCTCTCTAAACGGCGGAAGTCAACCCTGCGAAAAGTTCGGCTCAAAACTTGTTTCATTTCGATCCCACATGCCCTGCATCTCTCCAACACCTCCACGCCTCCGCCCGAGAATACGGCTACACTGATCGACCATCTGCATTCTACTTTTGCTTTGCTGCCTGCTTTGATGATGATTGAGTCAAGGTTCTCTTGCCTTCGAAATATTTCTTCGCCCTCAACCCGAGTTGAGCTCCTACAAGAACAGTGTATCTATTTCGTCCATGTCCAACTCGTCAAAGAACAACTCGAGAAGAGCAAGGAGAAGGTTGTAACTCACGCTTGAGCCAATCTATACCTGATCTCAGTCGCCCAACAAACCTTATCGAATCCAACCCAATAACAGAACCCATCGGCCCTCGTCGCAAACACGGAAGATTGCATTCCGATGACAAAGAGCGAGATGAGTTCGAAAGTGTATGGAGTTCGATCTTTCGTCAAGAGGTTGAAAACGGGTGCGATGTAACACCATGGGATCTATTCCTTCATTCCGTTAGTTCCGATTGGATGGGAGAGAGAGAGGAGGACGAACCCAGAGAGTAGGGGCTTTGATGTGAGGTGAGAAGTAGTGGTGGTGGATATAGAGGGAGATGTAAATGAGGATTTCGATGGACGAGATTGCGAGGATGGTGCGAGAGATGATGCTTTCGACTTTCTTTGACGTGAGGGCCATTTCGCGCGTCGATGGGAGAGGGAGAAGGTGAAAAGGAAGAGAGAGAGGAAGAGTGAAAGTGTTCGATGCGACCCTTTAGCCGTGGAACCTCGAGGTCAGGGGTCAAACCCCGCAGTTCGGCGACTCCTATCTTTATTTTTGTACGACGGCGGAGAAGGATGGACAAAGTGGGTCAGTCGTTAAAAATCGGATATAGAGGGTTACAATCGCTTGCTTATTTCCTCCTTCCCTTCCGTTCTCTCGCCTTCTACCTCTTGCAAACCCTTGTCTCGACCCTTGCTCCTTTAGACTTTTCTTTCAACTTCAAAAGTCAATCGAATTCTCGCCTTCCTCGCATCAAAGTTCCCCTCTTCCACCTCATCCTCAATCCGAGTCAGCCGAGAGAGTCAAAAGATGGATGGAATACCGCTCGACGCCTACCTACAGCACGTCCTTACACCCTCACAAGCAGAGCTCTACCTAGCTCGAATCAACCTCCCTCCCTCGTTGCTCAGCGAACCGCCTTCTCTCGAACTCCTGTCGAAACTGTTACTCGCCCAATTGGAGAACATTCCGAAGGACACCTCACCTCTACACGTACCTGAAGAGCAATGGAATATTCCGGGACCGATCAAGCTCAGTAGCGCTTTCACGGGAATGCCAGAAGGGACGAATGCGTTTGAGAGGATCGTTAAGCAGAGGAAAGGTGCTTTCTGTTTTGGTAAGTAGTACTCTTGACACTAGCTGAATGACGCGAGCTGACCATAGAAGGGAGTCTATAGCGATCAATGCGACGTTCTCTTCGTTTTTAAGAGTGTTTGGATTTAGAGTGAGCGAATTGGTTGGAAGGACGTTCAAATCACTCGGCAACGATCCGTTAACCCACAAGGACGGGTACAAATGGGGAACGATGACTCACGAAGTGATGTTGGCAGATTGGGAAGGAAGTGAAGGGAGATATTTGGGTGAGCTAGACCGAATTTCTCGCTTGCCTACAAGCGGCTGTGACTGAGTCGATTGTATCGATTGTATCGTGATAGTTGACGGAGCTTGGGGCCCTTGGGCTGTACCGGTACCGTGAGCAAAGATTTCCAATTCGAGTCTCTCGCTTTCTGACCCCGATTGACTTAAACCGCTTCACGTACAGGATCAAACTCCAAGATGAAGAAGTCGTGATGGGATTGAATGACTACGAAGCCTTCCATCTCAAGCACGAATACCTACCTCTGTCCTCATCTCAAACGCGACCCATCGACCCCGGTCCGAAAGGTTGGACTTTCTCCCGACGAATCACTCCTCCTGGTCAACCCGTCTCTCTTCCCATCGACTCCTCCTCCCCAGGCTATTGGTCCCCTCTGTTCCATTTCCAAGTCATCTCTATCCCGCTCCTCGATTTCAGGCTCTATCATCATTTCTCAGCTTCTCACGAACTCGCTTCCTTCACTGCGTTCTGGTTGGTCACGAAATTGATTCCGGATAGTGGAGGTGCGAGGAGGAGTATGATGTATGCTGAGAAGGAAGGAGAAGGAAGGAGGGCGAAAGTGTACACGACAGGAGGGCATGAGGCGAAGGGGAGTTTGGAGGGAAGAGATGTCGAGTGGGTCGATATGGAAACGAGTGTGATGAAGGAATACTTGAAGAAGGAATTTGGGTTCGGTTTTTAGACGTTCACTTGTTGTGATTGTGATTGAATAGACTTCGTTGTTCCTCAAGTTTCATTCGAGCATTTCCTAAGATTCCCTCTCTCCTCCTCGCTTAATCCATCAAGCATCGTCTTCCAGCTTTCAACAATCTCTTGATCCAACTCGAGCCATTTCCTCAGCTTCTTGATTGGCTTCGGATCCAAATCGATAGCTTTAACTTTCGACCTGATCTCTTCCGTTTCCTGATCCCTCTCGAATCGGACAATGATTGAACAGTCCTTGAAGGTTGCAGAGAGAAGGAAAGAGAGAATTGTGTGTCTGAGGTCGAGAGGAGAGGAGGATTGGTAGGAAGAGAGGAAGGAACGCCATTCTTCGATCGAGGGCTGAGGACCAAGTGGAGTGAGATCGGCTGAAGAATCAGATAAGTCGATGGACGTTTGAGAGGAGATGAGTGAGACTAGTCCTTCGATGTCGAGCGGATCGAGAGAGGACTGGAGATGGGAAAGGGTTGAAAGGAGAGGGGAAGAGATGAGAGGGGGAACGAGGAGAGATATGGCGAGGGAGCGAAGGGAGGCATGGCTAGAGTCGCGACTAGTGTGAGTGGTGAGGAGGTCGAGAGTCGAAGCGATAGCCGCAGACTGTTTAGTAAGCAAAGGAACGGGAAACGAAGAAACAAACTCAGCCTGAGCGTAATCGAAGCGAAGAGCAGAGCAAAGTAAAGGAGCGCACATCGTCTGGTTTGATAGCTTGTCCGTTTACAAAGATCCGAAAGTTGTTGGCTTCACCTTGACTTGATTCCCAAATTGAAAAGAGCGCATCAACAGCTTTTCGAATTCTGGTCGAGTCGCCGCTGTAGAGGTCGAGTGGGCAGTAGCCTTCTTGGTGATTGTCCATTGAGTTCGTTCGGTGATATCGATGCATACAGAGTCGGCAGTAGGTCGTCTTTATTGAGCGAGTCAACGGAGAAAGGTGAACAGGAGAAGGGAGGAAACCCCATTTCGGCTGTGAGAACGACAGATTCAACGCAATTCTGACTCTGCCCATGAATATCGACTCACCTTGATCTCGAATGCGATTGTGCGTTTCCCTCCGACGAGATCTTCTGCGATTACTCCGAATCGACTCTCTGAATCAATCTCATCCTCCTCTTCCCTCTCTCTAGGTCTACTCTTTCTCTTTACTAGTATCTCATTCATCTGTTGTAACCATACTCTATCCAGTTGAACCACTTCCATCTCTGCAACTTGATCTTTCCCTAACAGAGGTTCAATCATCTCCTTTGCAAAGTCGAGATATGCTTCTCCTGCTAGCGTGGAGTGATGCAACCTCTTCCTCTTCTTCAATCGTAGTACTCTACCCTTGTAAGCGGGTTGTGAGCCAGAGTAAGAGAGGACTAAATTCGCTCCTCCTTCAGCTAAATATTCCCAGTCTAGAGGGTTTATAGAGTCGAGGAGAGGTAGTGGAGACATCTTGGAGTGCTCTTTCGGCTGTTTGAGCTGTTCCGAAGCCGATCTGAGATGGAGAAGTGGTTGGTTCAAAGTGAAAAGTCGAGAGATCGTTTCTCTCCCTTCCTCCTCCTCCTTCAGAGTAACCTCGCTCTCATTTCGCTGTTGAGATAGCTCATAGCTGTTCAGTGGTTCTGATGACGCTTTGAAGTGGTCAGCGTTGAAACAGCAAACTTTCGCGCTCAAATTCTCGTTTCGCATCGCTCGTTTCTGCTTGTTCTTTTCCGTGTCTGAGCTCCCGGTTGGCGACAAGCTACACTCGAGAGTAGCCTGATCCATCAAGAGCTCATACGCAGAGTAATCGTCTTTGATTGTCAGCACTTGACTCTACTCAAAAGACGATCTCTTCTGGTCCTACTCCCCAATCTCGTCCACTCTTGATTCCTTTTGGCAGTTTAATCGATTCCTTGTCCTTGTCTATAGGTAGAGCTTTCCTCATGTCTGCCCAATCCGAAAGTGGGCGAGTCAGTTCGAGGAGCTTGAGGGAAAGACAGATTTCAATAAGAGAGGGGAACTCACCGAACGCGTCTTCGTCTGGTTCTTTCGGACCACCTCCGTAGTATCCCAATACTCTCCGATATATCATGTACCCGAGTGATTGATACAAACCTATTGCGAGATCGTTTGATTCTCGAACGAACAAATCGACGCTGTGCAAAGAGAAGCAAGTTAGTTCGAGAACGACATTCGAGGTACTCGACAAAAGCGAAAGTTGGAATCAGAAAGGAAGAAGAGTGACTTACAACCAGCCCTTCTCTCGATCACTCACTGATTCGAGCAGATCCATCATCATACTTGCGAGTCCTAATCTTCGATGTGAAGGCGAAACAGTGATTGCTGAGACGTGGCCGCTGTGAGGTGAAAGTGGGAATAGATGTGTCAGCAAGCCCTATGTACGATGCATCAGGCCTCGAAGGCGAGGATGCGGCCGGCCGGGGTCGATAGAACGGGAATCGAAGAGAGGAGGAAGAGCGAAAGCTGCGACTCACTGCCATTCTTTCCCTCGACCTTCCGTCTTCCCCATGACTGCCAGCTCGCAGAACACCAAATTATCAGTAAATCAGCGTCGTCAAAGATGGATAGAGACAGCATCGCAAACTGACCATAGCCCATCAATTCACCTCCCTCTCCACCCCCGAATCCTCCTGCACTCGTAGCCCTCCCTCTAGTTGAACTCGTGCTGACCTTCCGTGATCCTCCAGCAGATTCAACAACGCTGTGAGCAAGAGAATTGGACGATCAACTGAGAGTTCAAAACGAAAGATCGAAAGTAACCCAGTCAAACTCACGAGAATAAATCTGGCCAAGTCGACATGTAGCTCAAGTAGTAGCTAACACCGTAAGTTTCAGTCCACACGTCGAGGTTGATGCCATTGAATTCGAATAAATCGAGAGCTGAGAAAGGTCTCAACAAAGACATGGGAGAAGCTGTGAACTGATTGGGAGTGTAGCTTGAGTATTTGAATGTAGTCCTAGGTACTCTCCAGTGTAGTCTGAGCGAGTTGAAGTGAATGGGGAGTAGAAAGAGATGAAACTTTTGGATCGTTCAACTCTTGACCTCCGACACCTCACTTTCCACTCTGAATAGCTCTGGTTACTCTCAAATATGGCTGGTAATACTCCCGTCTCGCGACTGTGAGCTCCCAACTCCTTTCTGCCTCACCGTCTCGCTCATTCGCTTCTTCCCTTTTCTCCAGCTCTCTCCCCTCAATCCCCGAGTTCACGCCATGGATGACGATCGAAGGAAAAGAAGTACCTCTCTACGGTCTCGAGCAGAAAGGGAGCAAGACAATTTGCTATGTAGAAAGCAAGACTGGCCAACATTTTTCGATTCATTTTCAAGATACTCGCTCTTCTCGCTCGATGGGCTTCCTCGTCGGAGTTTATATATATGGAAAACGGTACATCATGTCTTCCAGCTGTCCCTCGTCCCAATGCTGATGAAGATGGGCGCAGCAACGTGCTCGTATAATCGAACGAGACGGTTTTCAAGCACATTTCCTTTCGGCCATTCGCGATGGACCGGCATGTCGCCTTGTTCCTTACGTGTTCCCCATTGAGCTCATATCAGCGTCCTTGCGCAGCGTTCTGAGCGTCCTTTCATGTTCGACAACGTCAAGACAATCGCAGACGAAGATTTGGCTTGCACTGACGAAGCGGTACACAAGGGTCTCGGCAACGTCAGTCTGCAAGTCAAACGTTGGTCTCGCAAAACAAAGAAGAGATTGGGAAGCAAGAAGTCTCAAATCACAGCTGCTTTCGACCAGACCCTTCATGAAGATTCGAAGAAGGCGAACGTATCTCATGCTATCTCGTAAGCTTATTTTTCGATCAGCCTCTTTAGTCAGTTTGCTACTGACCCTCTTGCCAAACACAGCTTCGGGAAAGCTCAGCCAACAACGAAATCGCATTGCGAATATGATTACAAATACATTGATGATACAGAATCGCCTTTCCACGACTTTGAGTTCTGCTGCCGCAGCCGAGGTGAGCACACTTCTTCCTTCTTGTTCCTCACAGCTTTGCTCTCTCTGAAGCTATAGCGAGGTCCGCACACAGAAATTCTCGAATCTCAAGGTCTCGTCCCCATCCTGCGTGAGCACATTGTTCCCTTCGTCTCAGCCGCTACTAGAGTACAGAATCTCATTTTATTTCCGCCGACTACATCAGACCCAAATCGCTCACCTTCCGACGGTTCTCCCACCGCGGGTTCTTCTCGTTCTCGTTCAAAGTCCTCAAACGCTTCTTCCGCCCCCCGCTCTCGCTCAAAATCCGCCTCGAATCCACTCCCTCTAGCTCCGATCATCATCTCCGACGACGAGGATGAACCGGTCTCAGAAGCAGAACTCTCTCGACTTAAGACGAACTCGCAGAACTGGAACGTCAGAGTCGTATGGCAGCTATCAAACGTCGAATCAGCGGTGATTCAACGACAAGTGGAGTCAAGCGCGAAGAAAACGAGGAGGGAGGGGAAGGAAAGAAGAAAGTCAAGCTTGAAAAAGGAGGAAACGGTGCAGCTTCGGGAGGAAAGGGAGAGGGGAAGGAGAAGGAAGTTATCGTTTTAAGCGATAGCGATTGAACCTACTTTCTCTCTCTACTTTCTCTCTGCGCTTGATACCGCTTGTTCTCGTCTTCGATACCCCGATTTCGCAATTTCGCAATGATACCTCGCTTTACCTTTCCTGTTCACACACCCACTCTCTTACCTCCGGTCTCTCATGCCCTCTTTCTCGACTTCCTTGATGCCAGTGAGCGAGATAAAGTAAGAATCGATTTCTCGACGAGTGTTCTACTTTTTCCCCTTCTTCTTTTTCCCTCCTCCTCCTCCAGTACTCGTCTTCTCCTGTTCCACAACGTCCGCTTTCTTCGTCGGCAAGACCCATCCAGGAGCAGCAGTCAACACTTCAACTCCTTCAGGAGTGATCAAAAGAGTTTCTTCGAATTGAGCAGAGGCTTTTCCATCGCATGTCGCAGCGGTCCACTATTGATGCGAGAGAGTGAGTCAATAGAGAGATAGTAGAAGAGAAGGAGGGTACACGTACGTTGTCTGGCCAGTGGACCTCTTTTTGTTGGCCGACACAGATCATAGGTTCAATAGTGAAAGTCTGCGACGAGAATTCGAAGTCAGCCAGATAAGCAAGGGCAAGAAGAGAGGAGGGCGTGCTTACTTGGCCGACTCGCATAGTACCCGAGGCTCGATTTCCAGCGTAATGAGGAACGTTAGGAGCAGAAGGATGAAACAATCTGAAATGCAAAAGGTTTCGTCAGTCTACAACAACACTGCAATAGCTTCCCGAAGAGAAGAGCTGCATGGAGTGAGATAGACTGACTGATGAATCCCATGACCGACATAACATTTGTTCGTTGTGAATCCTCTCTTACTCGCAATCATCTCGATATGTTTTCCTATATCCTGATATTGAAATCCAGGTTTACACAACCTGATCGATTCGTCTAGACATTCTCGTGCGCAAGCGATCACGTCGAGATGCGTTTGCGAGACGGAGGAACCGACGGGATCTACGGAAAGGTGAAGAGTCAGAAAGGGAAGGAGGAGAAAAGAAAGAGAGACGAACAGGTCGCGTTGATATCTCCATGAAATCCTTCGTGGTAGAGCGTGACATCGAGATTGATGATATCTCCATCGACGAGAGGTCGAGCGTCGGGAATGCCTGTAGATGGATGCTTGAATCATTCGTCTTTTGCGAAGTCTCAGATCAAACGATGAAGCTACCGTGACAGATCACCTCGTTAATCTGGCTTGGGGATATGATCGGGTACTTCTCGTCGCCGCAAGACTTCGAGAGGCATCACAGCTCGTAAAGGACCCGTGTACTTGAACTTTCCGTCGAATGCATCTTTCGCTGCGAAAAGCGAGAGCAAACTCAATCAGCGATGTACACTCGAGTTTGAGGGAAGAGCGAGCCTACTGTTCTCCGGAAAGACGTAGCTACCAGGCTCAGTCTTTACGTGCAAAAGCTTGTGAGTCTTCCCTGCGTTGATGGACAAAGTCGGGATCAGTTGGATATCCCCCGGATCCTTGATTCTCCTCACTCACAATTATCTCTGAAGCATGTAGGAGTACAGAACTGAGCACCTGGAATCTTCAGCCTGCAAGTCCACGAGCTGAGAGTTCAGATCTCGTTCTTCTGATTTCCTATTCGACGAGAACTCACTTTTGACAAGTGGGACAAGTATTTTTCCTATCTGCTGGTCTCCCACATCCATTCATACACAACGAGACTCCACTACTAGACACACTTTGAGGGGTTGAAGTCGAGTCATCAAGGTTAGAAGGGTCGTGCGAAGGGAGGGACCCTTGAGGCTTGACTAGAGGAGCTGCTCGAGGTGAAGGGACAGGTGATGGATCTATGGCGTTCATCTTTCGAGAGAGTGCGAAGGAGTCAGAGGGAGAAGGGGAGAGCCTGAGAATGAGAGCCCTTTCAAGAGCTGTCAGGGGTCTTAGATGAGGCGGTGTCGCTCGAAATTTCGGAGGGAAGAGAGCCAGAAGCCGTTGGTCTGAGCAGCGTGTTCAATGTGAATAGTGCGGCTTCGAGAAGTGGGAGAAGAGGGAGAAGGAAAAAGACTTTCGAATTTCTTCGAGTTGAATGATGACTTTCCTTCTTCCTTCCACTCGCTCCATTGCGCGCCGAACCCACTCGCCAAGATGCGTAAACCACCACAAGGTTATTATATGTACGCGTACCACGCTCCTTCCTCTCCAAACTCTCGACTCACTCAATTGTTATGTCATCAGAACTCTTCCCAAAGAACCAGGGTTCTACGTCTCACTTTCAGTCAGCGGATCTACCGTACCACTCTACGATATCCAAAGTACAGAGGAGAAGACTATTTGCTACGTTGAGAGTCGCGAGGGTGCAAGTTTCGCAGTGAATTTTGGCGATGAGAGAGTAAAGAGGAAGAAAGGGTACCAAGCGAGCGTGTTGATCGATGGTCAATGGTCAGTCTCTATACTCTCCATGTATCTTGCGCTCAGGCTGGCCTGATGGAAGGATGATCGAGATCGACAGGCAACGAGGAAAGAATATTCTCAAAGAAGCTCCTCCGGACCAGTACTCCCTCGGTGCTAGAAGGGATAGCGAGGTTCGTCGATTCCTTCACTCTCAGTCGAGATCCTGGCTGAGCACGTGGCCAATCTTCGAGCAGAGCACTGAGCGACCGTTCGTTTTCGGTTCACTCTCGAAAACTTCTCAAGATTCCGTCGCATCCACCTCTGAAACCCTTTTCAAGTCACTCGGGACGATCGAGCTCCGCTACAGACGAATCAGGAAGTGCAAGGCGAGGAACTCGGATGTCAAGGGAGAGTTTGATACGCCTGAACCGACGACGGTTCATGAGGATTCGAAATTGGCTTGTTTGGCTCATCAAGGCAGGCAAGTTTGGGCCTTCACTACCATCGTCGTATAAGTCACTGATAGGGGCCAGACCTTCATGCTTGCAGACTCGGACCCTCTCAAATTGCCCAGTTCAAGGAAGAACGACAAAACAAATTCACTTACTACGATTCAAAAGAGGAACCTTATCTTTCTTTCGTATTCTTGTATCGAAGTAGAGGTCAGTTTCAACTCACTCTCAGCTATCCTCTTCCCGAATTCTCGCTGAGTTCTTCTTGTTGTTGACTAGAATTCCTCGAATCCCTCGAAATCCGTGAGTCACTGTTCCTCTCACTCAGGTACGAGCCCCGGCTGAGGGAAGTCCTTGTCACACAGCTCTCATCCCAACTCGCGATTCATCACTTCCCACTTCTTCCTCTGATCCTCAACCTCCCACCTTCCTTCGTTCCTGGCTCGTTCCCCGCACCTCAACTTCCTCTTCCTCCTCTTCCTCAGCCTCTTCTCACCGCAAGCCTCGTCGTTCCGAAACTGAAGAAAGTGATCTCGCACTCCCTGCTCCGACGGTCGCTAAAGAGAAGTTGAGGCAGTTGGAGAAAGAATTGGAGGGTTTGAAGAGGGCTGAAAAGATCGCGAGGAAGAGGAGTAGTGATGAGGCGTTTAGGGAGAGTCAAAGAGAAGGGCCAGGGGCAAGGTTGACGTTGGAACAGGACGGGATTGAGATTCTGGATGATGGTGGAGAAAGGAAGAGAGGTAGAACGAGCGAGGATGGAGGTGGGAGAGGGGAAGAGGAAGTGATCGTGCTGGATGATTAGGTGGTAGAGTGACTTGGGGAAAAGAGTCAGGGATGGATCGGTTGGAAGAATAGTTGTCGAATTCGTGCTTTCTCTTATTCTCCATTCCTATTTCCGAAGTAGTATCATATCTATCTCAATGAACGTGAAGTGAAGCAGTGCCCTGTCCCACACTCGTTGCTCCTCACGAGAGAGAACCGAACGAAAGAAGAACAAATTGCTAATTACTGACTTCAAAACTTCGTTATTAAATATGTACTTCAAATCAAGACGTTCAACACCTACTCCTCCTCGTTCAACCCAGTAATCTTGCTCTCTCACCATCTCTCCGTCCCGCCTCGGAAGCTCCCTTAGTTAATTCGTTCCCCCAATCATCCACTCCCAGTTGAGTCTGTCTTCGTTTGAAGATGAGACAGAGGATCAATAGAGTACCTTGTAAGATACCCGTCACGAAGTAAGGTGCCCATCCTGTGAAATCTACTCCAGGTCGAATTGCGAGAGTCCAAACGAAAACGAAGGATCCGGGAGTCTGCGAGATGTTTGGAAAATGTTATCAGCACCGATTCATAGGCGGAGATAGCAGAGCCAGACCCAACTCACTTGTAATAACATCATAGGAATGCTCAAACTTCCCACTAGCTTCTTCCTCGCCGTGTGAATCAACTGTGGAGCATACTGAGCGCACCCCAACGCGACGGCCAACAATCCCAAAGTAGTTGCCCAAACCCTTACTGCTCTCTCACTAGGATGTTCCCTCCTAGTAGGTTGACTATCATCCGCCGGCTCTCCAGGTAAAGTAATGAGTAAAATCGAGGTGGTCAAGAAAGTGAGGAGGAGGTGGAGGAGTACTAGGAAGAAATAGGATAAAGAGTGACGGTAGGAAGGGGAGAGGATGATGAGACCTTGTCGAACTTGACCGGGGAGGAGAACGTTTCGAGGGTCGAAGGAAGAGGTCGAGGAGGAATCGGAGGCGAGGGAATCAGAGTCGGATCCACCTCCTTCGGCGATGGGGACTGAGAGGGATGAGGTACGCCGTGTGGTAGAGGAAGGGGCACGGATCAGGTCGGAAGGTGTAGAGGATCGCATGAATTGAGGTACGAGGGTCGTGTAGAATGGTTTGGGCGTTCGGTGGGAGGAGGGTAAGGAGGATTCAGAGATGGGGACGGATCGAACGTATTTCGAGTGGAGAGGGTAGTAGAGAAGGTAGAGAATGAAGCTGTTGTGATTGCGAGATTAGGGAATGAAGTTCGAGGGGAGAGATGGTGCGAGATTTCTCACATCAAGTTGAAACAGAACCATTGAGCAAAAATTTGAACTATTCCCAACACTGACTCGAAGCATTGTCCTGAAGTCTACATTATGAGCGATTCGAGGATCAGCTGGGATGCGAGGGGGTGGGGAGCGAAGTGAAGCGAAGTGTGAACTTACGAGGTACTTGCAACAAGCTACCTGTCCCCATTGGAGCGTGACGATATTCCCTAGACTACTCGCACTACTAGTCGCACCCAAGAACAAGAACAAAGGGGAGAAACCATCCGAGTTTCGATGTCGAATGATTCGATAATGCTAACATTCAGAGAGTCAGCTGACTCCTTCAGGAGAGTGAGAGAGCCAAACTCACTTGAGGTATATAGGATATGACTAGGCCGACTACGATACAAATGGACAAGATCTCTCCTGTTCTGTTGTGAGTGAAGGCGGCTTTGCAAGTGTGAGGTGAAACTATCGGTCTTGAATGAAACGCTTGCATCGGATCCGGCGCGTGCGATGTATACAGCTCCATCACTCTAGAGGGTGTGAGTGATGTCTGTCACCCTGTAGAGTGAAAGATTTGTGGATGAAGATCTCAAGAAAGGGAGAACGAGTTTCGGATTCGGGTTCGGGTCCCTCTCCATTTAATGTATATAGATTCACTGTCCTCGTTAGAAAGTCATAGCTATACTATGCGTCTGTTCGAGGTGGATCAGCCTTACTAAAATTGAAAGAGTCGCTGTTCAGTTTGCCGAATTGTGTCGTTAGGCTAATTCACGCGATTCCTACTTCACTATCATACTCTTGCTTCATTCAAACACTCAGACACGACGCACTGTACTCGATTGACCACTCAGGCGGAGGAGGTATGCCTTCTACACGACTCCCACTCTCCTCTCTCGTCCTCTCTTCCGTTCCCTCTCATCCACTTCCCCACCTCGTACTCGACCCAATATTGACCAGACTAGCAACCCTAGAAGCTCTAGTACTCTTCTCGAAACCCTCGGCAGTCCTACAAAGGCTAGGAGCGTCAGAGCAGACAGTAATCGGTTTAGTGAGTTTATTGACTGTCGGAGTATTGGCGAAATGGAGGAGACAATGGAGAGGGTTCATGTTGTTGCTAGGAGTCGGAGAAGCCGTAGGAAGGACTCTCAAGCTGATTGAGAAAACAGACAAGAGTTTGGATTCATCGCCGTCCGAAACTCTTCAAGAACGAGACGAACCAACCCTCACGAGCGAAGTGCAACACCTACTCTCATTCTGGACCCTATTCTTCACCTTGTCCTTCTTTGAAACCCTACGAACCTCACCTTCCTCCCGTTCCTCCCTCCTCCCAAAATCACCCTTCACTTCTCGTATCCTCAACTCTTTCCGCTCGTTACGCTACACTTACCTCCGTTTCCTCCGACTCTGGATCGTTCCTTTATTCTACCGTTCCCGATACGCCTATCAATCCCTAATCCTCTCTCATCCCCGCTTCAATTTCTCCTCTCGCTTCCCTTCCTTCCCTTCCGTTCCCTTCGCTTCCCAATTCGCACACCTCCTAACTCCCACCTCACTCTATCGATCAAAGAAAGCGACTTCTTTCCCACAACCGTTACCGGCAACTTCAGATCTCTCTTTATTCGCGACGATGCCTCTACCTCATTCGTATTTCGCTAGTCGACGTACCACGGCCGGGACCGCAGAGTTCAGGTGGGAACTAGTCAAGATGTTGTTGTTGTGGATTGGATTGAGGAGGGACGCGTTTGGGGCGAAAAGCGTATTGTTCGATTGGGTTTTGGGACCTTTAGTTAGACGGTGGGGAGGGGATGAGGGTGAGAATGCTGGGGAAGGTTTCACTATCTATAGAGCGACTACACGGGAACAGCGAGGGACAAAAACGACTAGACCAACGCAAGAAGAAGAACAGGAGGAGGAGGAGGAGGAGGATTATTCACCCCGACCATCAAACGAGCAGGATCTTGAAACTCGCGATTCCTATTCCCTCAACAATGACGATCTCTCATTCCCTCAATCTCCTGTATCGTCTCATACCTCCCTCCACTCACTTTCTCCTCGACCCTCGCCCAAGATCTGGACTACTCAAACTCCACCTCGTCCAACTCGAAGAAAGCCGCCTCATTCCTCAATCGATCTCGCTCAGGATATCCCTTATAGATTGACATCATCCGCTCATCCACTCCTGTATTCAACTGCATCGACTGCATCGACAAAGAGTAAAGGAAGGGATTCATTACTTCTCGAATCACCCCCTCGTCTCGAAAGACGACTCGATCAAACTACGACGGATTCTGAGGAGGAAAGGGAGGATAGAGGAGCTGGATCACCACCTAGGACAGAAGCTGAAGAAGGGATCAAAAGGTGGGCTACTTTGTTGAGTGTCAAAGGGGAATTGGAAACGAAGGAAGTAGTCGGGTTGGAGAATGTTGGGAGAGGGTGGAGTGTATGAGGAATTGAAAAGGGTTGTATGCTATCTATTGTTGTTGAATGTTTCCGAGATTGTACGGGGCGGAGTATGCTCGAAGAGAAACGAAGCGAGAGTTGCGAAAATGCAACGGAATCGTAATTAGAAAACTGAGCCTTACCTTTCTTCATCTTCAAGTGTACACCTTTCCAACTTGACCTCATCATAAAAATGGCTGATCCAGCACCTATTCCAGCACCTCAACCTGCGACTCCAGCCATGCAAGCGAACGGAGCAGTTCCAATCCCCGGTTCGACTTCACTCTCAGGTTCATCAACTACTCCAAGTGCTGGTGTTCCTCTGTGTATGAATGGATGCGGTAATCCTGCAGATAGGAAGAACACTTGTCCTACTTGTCAAACGTGAGTTCCCGAGTCGAGACTGTATCAGATTCAAGCCATTTTAAAGATGAGAACGACTGAATCTGCTCTCTTTCGAATTACCTAGATTGAAGATCCCAGGAGCTCAGTTCTGTACTCCTACTTGCTTCAAGGATAATTGTGAGTTCAAAGTTCGCTCTCTCGTGTTTTGAGGACTCTCGGTTTGATCGGAATACTAAACAGTTCCTTTTCCTTCCGTCGCTCACAGGGAAGACTCACAAACTGCTACATGTCAAGAATGAACCTGGAAAGTATCAATATCCGGAAAACAGTACGTCTGAATGCATCTTGCTCGTCCCTTCTTCCCGAGGTTTGATTCTGATGACTTTCCTCCTTTTCCGCTCTCTTTCATCCCTCTTACTATCCATACTCCTCACCTACAGCCAAAGATGCTTTCGATGGACGATTCAATTACACCGGACCATTACGAGGAGTCCTCCCTCTAGAAGCTGTGCCAAAACGAGAAGTTCCCTCACACATCCCAAAGCCCGACTATGCAACAGAAGGTGAGTTACTCGAAAATATTCCTGGGAAATGGTCTGGTGTTTTTGGAGGGAGTATTATGGGGAAAGCGGAAGAAGTTGGAAGAGTTATCGGTTATGGATTGAGGGACGTAGTGAGTTCAATGATCCCTAAAGGAGATTGTACTGACGAGGAATGTGATTAGTGAACGGTGTTTCATTCTCTGAACAGGTCGCGAATCGATCGGAGAGGATTGGGAAAGTGTTGAAACCGGATGAAATCGAGGGAATGAGAAAAGTCTGTAGGGTACGTACTGCTTCTCTCAATACGCTCGATCAATATTCACCTGGAATTACTCGATAGCTTGCGCGAGAAGTGTTGGATATCGCTGCTGCTGCTATCCGGCCGGGAATTACGACCCTCGAAATCGATCAAATCGTTCACGAGGAGTGCATGAAACGTGACTCGTACCCTAGTCCGCTCGGTTACCACAAGTTTCCTCGGAGTGTCTGCACCAGTGTCAACGAGGTCATCTGTCACGGTGAGTGTGGAATTGGTTTATCGTCAACTTTCCGAGACTGATAGACCAGATCCGACGTCTACAGGTATTCCTGATGCTCGACCGCTGGTGGAGGGCGATATCATCAACTTGGATGTGACACTGTATCACCAAGGTTTCCACGGTGACATCAATGCAACCTGTTCGTCTCCCTTTTCTCACCTTCATCTCACCCGTGGAACTTAACTTCGTTTCCCTTCTCCAGATCCCGTCGGAAGTCAAGTACCTCAAACGAACCTCGACTTGATCGCCTGTGCTCGAGAGTGCCTAGACGAAGCAATTCGATTATGTAAACCCGGATTCCAATATCAAGATGTTGGCAAAACCATCGAATTCGTCGCTTCGAAACGAGGTTTCTCGACGAACAAGACTTATGTCGGTCATGGAATCAATCAGTCAGCTGTCATCTCTGATCCAGCTCTTTCTCGCTAGGTCGAGTTGGGTGGACCTTGACAACTGACAACTTTCTCTCTTTTTAGGCTATTCCATTGCGCTCCTAACGTTCCTCATTACGCTGGAAACCGAGCCTCGGGTACTATGCGAGTTGGACAGGTCAGCCACTATCTCTCTCTTCTTCCCTTTGCTTATCCCGCTGACTTCAGATTTTCTTCGCAGACTTTTACGATTGAACCGATGATCTGTGTCGGACAACAGAAAGAGGTTCACTGGCCAGACAACGTACGACTCCTGTCCTTCTCCCCTACTGTCTCTCTACTGACTCACTCTCTCGCGTCAACAGTGGACGGCTGCGACTTGCGATGGAAAAGCCTCTGCTCAGTTCGAAGAAACTCTTTTGATCACACCTGAAGGAGTCGAGGTATTGACTGCGGCTCCCGGATGGGTCTTGCCAACGAAGAAAGCGGATGTTGTTGAACAGGAGAAGACGAGTACTGGAGGAGGCGGAGGAGGAGGGAAAAAGAAGAAGGGGAAAAAGTAGACCACTCGTCGAGAAATCGATTCTTACTTTATCTCGCTTGCGTCGAGGAAGTCGAGAAAAAGGGTATGAGAGACCGGAGATAAGAGAGTGGGTGTGTGAACAGGAAAGGTAAAGCAAGGTATCAAAGCGAGGTATCATTGCGAAATTGCGAAATCGGGGTATGAAAGACGAGAACAAGCGGTATCAAGCGCAGAGAGAAAGTAGAGAGAGAAAGTAGGTTCAATCGCTATCGCTCAACACAATTACTTCCTTCTCTTTCCCCTTCTCTTTGCCTCCTGAAGCTGCACCGTTTCCTCCTTTCTCAAGCTTGACTTTCTTCTTTCCTTTCATGACCCCAACACCCTCTTCCTCTCCCTCACGCTTGACGGCACTCGTCGCTGATTCTCCCCTGATCCTACGTTTGATAGCTGCCATGCGACTCTGACGTTCCAATTCTGCGAGTTCGTCTTGGAGTCGAGAAAGTTCTGCTTCTGAAACAGGTTCTTCTTCGTCGTCGGAGATGATGATGGGAGCTTGAGGGAGTGGATTCGAGGCAGATTTTGAGCGAGAATGAGAGGCGGAAGAAGCGTTTGAAAGCCTTGAGTGAGAGGGACCAGCGACAGGGAGAGCTTGAGGCGTGTCGATAGCTTCTGGCGACGTTTCAATGCAACGGGGGATGGAGGAAAAAAGTCAAAACGTCGTTATCAGTTCGTGCAGATTGGAAGCGAGAAGAGGCAAGTGAACAGACGGACCTGGAATCAAGTTTTCCATCTCGAGAATCGCTAAACGGGGAACGACCTCAGTGAGCAACTTCCGCTGTGCGAGAAGGAAGCCAGTGACTCACCTCGACTGCGATAGCGGAATTCGAAAGTGTGGAAGGGTTGACCAGGTAAGTCAATGTACCTGTAAAAGTGACGCGGCTTTTTGCGAATACGAGCAGCTTGTTCAACACCGAATCTATAGACACGACGTCAGCTCGGCCTGAGTACCTTGAGAACAATCTGTAGAGGATACTCACGAAGTCGTGTGCGAGAAATTGGCTTTTTTCGAATCTTCGTGAATGAGCGGTGAATCGAGGGATTTCTGCTTCTGACCGGGAATTCCACGACGAGGCTTGCGACTAGACCATCGACGAATCTTGAACGACAACGATCCTAAATTCTTGAAGATAGTCTCATCGGTACAAGCAAGTTGATCGTCGGAGGTAGTCGAGACTTCGCCAAATACGAAGGGTCGTTCAGTGGTCTGTACGACTAAAGGTGTTTCGTCAGCACTTTTGACGATCGGGGCAAGCTAAGGACTTACGCTAGTCACGCGTGTTGCGCTGATCGTCTCGGATGGATAAAGTCGATCTGAAGGAATTGGATATCCTCGGAGGCTGACAAATGCATTGGTCCCGTCAGATAGGCGAGCAGCGGCAGGACGTAGCAAGATACTGACTGTGACTTGATACCGTAGAGATCTGCGCTGTAACCGTACGGTCGAGTTTGGCGAGAATCAGAGAAGCCAATTGCGAAATGTTGTCCAGTTTTGCTTTCGACGTAGCAGATGGTTTTGTTCGGTGACTCTTGCACGCTGTAGAGAGGTGCTTGTATTCCTTCGACCATCATCCATACAGTGAATTCGGGGACTGAGGGGATAGAGCTAGATGACCCGAAAGAGGGGAATGAGCGAGGTTTAAAGGGCGGAGAAGGGAGAGGAGCTTACAGTCGCGTGACAGGAGGATTACTAGCCATCATTGAGATTCTCCACAGCTAATCAGAGTAGAAAGTGAAGTGTTTGAGGTCAAGAGTTGAACGATTCAAAATTTCATCTCTTTCTACTCCCCATTCACTTCAACTCGCTCAGACTACGCAAGAGACTACACAAAACTACTTTCGAACACTGAAGCTACCCTCATAATCGATTCACAGCTTTCTCCATGTCCTTGTTGAGACCTTTCTCGGCTCTCGATTTATTCGAATTCAATGGCATCAACCTCGACGTGTGGACTGAAACTTACGGTGTTAGCTACTACTTGAGCTACATGTCGACTTGGCCAGATCTATTCTCGTGAGTTAAAGGGGTCACTTTCGATCTTTTTTTGAACTCTCAGTTGATCGAGCCTGTTCCCTCTCACAGTGTCGTTGAATCTGCTGGAGGATCACGGAAGATCAACATTAGTGGAAGTAAAGGGAGACCTACGAGTGGAGGAGGATTTGGAGGAGGTGAGGGAGGTGAACTGATGGGTTATGGTCAGTTCGCGATGTTGTTTCTATCCGTTTGTGACCTTGCGGCGATGCTGATTGTCAGTTCGAACGTTCTGACAGTCATGGGAAAGACGGAAGGTCGAGGGAAAGAGTGGCAGTGAGTGTCAACCTTCGCTCTTTCTCCTCGCCTGTTTCCCCTTCTCTGCTCTACCTCTCACTTCTTCCTAATCTGCGTCTCGCACTGTTACTGGTCGTCAATAATACTGACTCTCCCCCTCCGCCTCACGCCCACAGTGGCCACGTTTCAGCAATCACTGTTTCGCCTTCACATCGAAGATTAGGACTCGCAAGTATGATGATGGATCTGCTAGAGTCGGTCAGCGATCGAGAGAAGGGATGGTTGTAAGTCGCACGCTCACCTTTCTGCGATCGAGTCTCGCGTTTTTCGAGCCTGCGGAGGAGCGTCGATTGAGCTGACTCACTCCTCTTTTCACAGCGTCGATTTGTTCGTTCGAGAATCAAACGATCTCGCAATAGGCTTGTATCAGTCACTCGGGTACATGATATATCGGAGAGTGTTGGGATACTACGGAGGTGGTCTTCAAGAACCAGACGAGGATGCATTCGGTGAGTTTCTGTCTCATTGAGATCTGTCTTTCCCTCAAGCTCCTACTCGACCTGACTCGCCTACTTTCGGATTTGGCAGACATGCGGAAAGCTTTACTAATAGACAAGGACAAGGAATCGATCAAACTGCCGAAGGGGATCAAGAGTGGACGAGATTGGGGAGTCGGACCAGAAGAGATCGTCTTTTAAGTAGAGTCAAGTGCTGACAATCAAAGACGATTACTCTGCGTATGAGCTCTTGATGGATCAGGCTACTCTCGAGTGTAGCTTGTCGCCAACCGGGAGCTCAGACACGGAAAAGAACAA